>ERZ791753.234-NODE-234-length-61723-cov-9.324479_pt1 | contig 61723 bp, 47 predicted proteins | sample MGYA00509951_ERZ791753 | MGnify/ENA primary metagenome ERZ791753 (study PRJEB30046, sample SAMN00792026) | human gut metagenome | study: EMG produced TPA metagenomics assembly of the A metagenome-wide association study of gut microbiota in type 2... | reverse complement strand
GGACACCCAGGTCTATGACGAGATCGTCCCCGTCACCAACGAGGACGCTTTTGCCCTGGGCCGGGAGGTAGGCCATTCCGAGGGCGTACTGGTGGGCATCTCCTCCGGCGCCGCCGTGTGGGCGGCTCTGCAGATCGCCCAGCGGCCGGAGTCCGCAGGCAAGACCATCGTGGTGCTTCTGCCCGACACCGGCGACCGGTATCTGTCCACCCCCCTGTTCGCGGAATAAAGAATTGCAGAAAACAAGGCCCTCCGGCTGACGCCGGAGGGCCTTGTCGCGTTTTGTGTCACTTCCCCTGAGTGATCTGCTCGCACAGCCACTGGGAGAACAGATAGGCGAACTTTCCGTAGGGATGGACGCCGTCGCCGGTGTATTCCGGCAGCATGAAGCCGTCGTCGCCGCAGAACAGGGTGTCCGAGTCCAGGCAGCGGATGCGGTCGCCGTCGGCCAGCTCCGCAAAGCCCTGGTTCACGGCGGTCAGGCGGCTGTGGGCAAAGCTGGGATTTCCGGCAGCCACGTCGGCGGTGACGCCGTAGACCTTCAGAATGTAGATGGTGGCGTCCGGCTGGAGCTGGCGCAGCTGCTCCAGGTCGCTCTGGTAGGCGTTGAACAGGTTCCCCAGGGGATAACCGGCCTCGTTGAGGCCCAGCATCACGAAAATGTGGCTGTATTGCTTGCTGCGCAGCAGGGACTCCAGGTCCGTTGCGCCGAAATTCTTGTCGGAGGCGGTGGTGGAGAACATCTTGAACACCGTCATGCCCACGTCGGCGAAGTAGTCGGCGCTGCCCAGCCGGGCATAGTTGGCCACGTTCACCATCCGGGAGTCGCCGATGAACAGGGCGTCGTCGAAAAAGCTCTCGTCCTGGCCGTATACGGCGTTGGTGACCACCACCGGCGGCTCCGGTTCGGGTTCCGGTTCGGGTTCCGGCTCGGGTTCCGGTTCGGGTTCCGGTTCGGGGTCCGGCGCGGGCGGGGCGTTTTTCGCCGCCAGCATCCGCTGCCAGTCGGTGTCGTCCCGCAGCATCAGAAAGGGCACGGCGATGGCCCACTTGTCGTCATAGCCGCCCACGTATTTTTGCAGCTGTCCCTTCATCACCAGGCCGCACACAGCGGCGGCGATTCCGGTGACCACCAGGATAAAAGCCAGCGCCAGGGGACGGAAATTCTTGATATGCTTCATGATAACGCCCCCTTTAGAACGAGAAGTACATAAACGGATCGTTGGTGGCCACGGACATGCAGTAAACGCAGGCCCAGAACAGCACCGCCAGGACCACCGTGCCCAGCCAGGTGCCGCGGATGCGGTTCCACAGCTTCTCCGGCCCGGGGGTAGAGAACACGATGCCCAGCACCAGCAGCCACCAATACTGTTTGCCATACTGCAGCCAGTCCCCGGCGTTGACGGCGATCCCCCGGGACACGAGGGGAAACAGTCGGCCCAGGTAAACGCCGATGCGGCTCACCGAGGGGATGGCGAACAGCAGCCAGCTCAGGGGGACCATCAGCACCATGTACACCCGGGAGATTACCCGGCTGCGCGCCAGCACCCGGCCCCATCCGGCCCGCTCCAGGGCGATGAGGGCGAACAGCAGCAGGCCCCACAGCAGGAAGTTCAGGGTGCTGCCGTGCCACAGGCCCGTCAGGACCCACACCGCCAGCAGGTTCAGATAGGTCCGGGCCGTCCCCTCCCGGCTGCCGCCCAGGGGGATATAGACGTAATCCCGGAACCAGGAGCTGAGGCTGATGTGCCACCGCCGCCAGAAGTCCTGCATGGAGCGGGCGGCGTAGGGGTGTTCAAAGTTCCGGGGCAGCCGGAAGCCCAGCATCCGCCCCAGGCCCAGGGCCATCCAGGAATAGCCGCAGAAGTCCAGATACAGCTGCAGGGAGTAGGCCGCGATGCCCATCCACGCCAGAGGCGTGGACACGCTTTCATAGCCGATGTTCCCCACCTGACGCCACAGGCTGCCGATCTGGTTGGCCAGCAGCACCTTCATGGACAGGCCCAGGATAAAGTCCCGCAAGCCGCTGTCAAAGTCCTCCAGGCCCGGCCGGGGCGGGTCGGACAGCTGCTCATGCAGGGACAGTGGGTCCATCAGCGGGCCGGACAGCAGCTTGGGAAACAGCAGCACGCCGGTGAAAAACAGCAGGGGCTTTCTTTCCGCCGGGACCCGGCCCCGGTACACGTCGATCAGGTACGCCGCCAGCTGGAAGGAATAGAAGCTGATAGCCAGGGGCAGCGTCACTCCCAGACCCAGGAGTCCGGCGTATTTGAAGAAGAACAGGCAGCCGAACAGGGCCGCCAGGCCCAGGACCAGCAGTCCCCGGCTCTCCCGGGGCCGCATCCGCAGCCCCAGCAGATACACCAGAACCGCCAGACCCAGCAGCGGAGCCAGGCACCAGGGCCGCTGCCACACGCCGACGACGTAGAACACCAGGCTCCCCAGGCACAGCAGGCCCGCCCGCCAGCGGGCGGGAACTAGATAAAACGCCGCCAGAAACAGCGGCAGAAACACAAACACAAACGGAAGTGTATTAAAACCCATGAAAATATCCCTCTTAATTCTGGCGGAGCCGGGCCCCGGATGATCTCGCAAGGCATATTATAAGGCGGCCCCGGCAGAAAAGTCCAGTTAAAAAGAGGAAACAAAATGTAACAAATTATGACAAATACCCCGGCGCAGTGCGCCGGGGTATTGGGAGGATATAGGTTTTTCGCTTACCGCTGACCCTTGTCGTAGGGGATGCCCTCGGCCTTGGGGGCCCGGGACTTCTTGGAGGTAAAGGCCAGCACCAGCAGGGTGATCAGGTACGGCAGCATCCGGTACAGGTGGGCGCTGATGCCGATGTCGGCCAGCAGGAACACGCCGTCGCCGTTGATGTCGATGCTGGCATATGCCGCGGCGATGCACTTGAACAGGCCGAACAGCAGGGACGCCCCGGCGATGTTCAGAGGCTTCCAGTTGCCGAAGATCATAACGGCCAGGGCCAGGAAGCCGAAGCCCGCCACGTCGCCGTTGGAGGAGCAGTTGGCGGTGGTCATGGCGTACACGAAGCCGCCCATGCCCGCCAGTGCGCCGGAAATGGTAACACCGGCATAGCGCATTTTATACACGTTGATGCCCAGGGAGTCCGCCGCCTGGGGATTCTCGCCGCAGGCCCGCAGGCGCAGGCCGAACCGGGTCTTGTACAGGATGACGGACAGGATGATGAACAGCAGGATGCAGATGTAGGTGGCCAGATAGATCTTGTTCAGGAAGGTTTCCCCAAAGAAGCCCCATTCCACGCTCTTGTCCACGCCGAAGGTGGACTTTTTCAGCATGAACCAGCTGGCAGAGTCGCCGGTGGCCATCTGCAGGGTGTTCTGGTTGGCGATGATGCGGATCAGGAACAGCACCAGAGCGGGGGCCATCAGGTTCAGCGCCGTGCCGCCGATGGTCTGGTCGGCCCGGAGGTTGATGGACGCAAAGCTCAGCAGCAGGGAGAACACCGCGCCCATGGCCGCCGCCACCAGCATGGTCAGAAGCTCCAGCCCCTGAAGGGCCACCCAGTCACCGGCCTGCTTGGCGGCCAGCACCGCCTGGGACCCCTGCATCAGCCGCACGAACAGCACGCCGATGAAGGCGCCGAAGATCATGATACCTTCCAGGGCCAGGTTGATGATACCGCTTCGCTCGGCGAACACGCCCGCCAGGGCCACGATCATCAGGGGCACCGCGTAAATCAAAGTCTGTTGGATCAGAAACGTCATGCCTGGTCGCCTCCTTCCTCCGTCTGGACCGTTACCGGCTCTGCCGGTTCCGTGGGTTCCTCCGCCGGTTCCTCCGGGGGTGCGGCGTCCGCCGCCGGGGCGGCAGTCTCCTCCACATGGGCGTGGGGCTTTTTCTTCCGGGACAGCATCATGCGGATGGCCAGGGAGAAGGCGGACAGGTACACGATCACGGAGATGATGACGTCAGTGATATACTCGTTATAGGCCGTCAGGTTGGTCAGCTGCAGACCCACGATGTTCAGCATGGCCATGAAGATGCCGGTGAAGATCACCGCGATGGGGTTGTTCAGGGCCAGCAGGGCCACGGGGATGCCGTTGAAGCCCACGGCAGGCAGGGCCTGATAGGTGGACCAATAGAACTCGGTGTTGCCGGAGAGCCAGTACAGGGCCGCGCCTGCCCCGGCCAGAGCACCGGCGATGGCCATGGACAGCACGATGTTGCGCTTGTCCCGGATACCGGCATAGCGGGCGGCGTGGCGGTTGGCGCCGCAGGCCTTCAGCTCATAGCCCAGGGTGGTCTTGTTCATCAGGATGTACATGGCGATGGCGATGACGATGGCAACGAGAATGCCGCCGTTGACCTGGGAGCCGGGGAAGATGGCGTCCAGCCCCAGCTTGGGGGTGGCCACGCCGTTGAAGGTGGTCTTATAGATATAGCCGGACTTGGTGCTCTCGACCATATTCTTGAAATTGCTGATGTCGAACATCCAGGTCACCAGGTTGGCGGCGATCCAGTTGGTCATGATGCACGCCAGCACCTCGTTGATGTTCAGCAGGGCCTTCACCAGGCCGGGAATCGCGCCCCACAGAGCGCCGGACAGGCACCCGGCCAGGAAGGCCAGCACCCAGATAACGCCCACGGGCACCGCGCTGGAGGGGATGGACAGGGCCACCATCAGGGTGACCATGGTGGAGACCAGATACTGACCGGGGGCGCCGATGTTAAAGAGGCCCGTCTTGAAGGCCACGGCCACGGAAAGGCCCGTCATGATCAGGGGCGTGGCCCGGAACAGCATGTTGCCCAGGTTCACCGCGTTGAATCCCCAGGTCAGGGTACCGGTGGCGTCGCGGCCGGTGCTGAAGATACCGGCAAAGATGATGCGGATGCCGTCCCATGCGCCGCTCAGGGAGATCTTCTCGTTGCACAGGCCCACGATCAAAACGGCGATGCCGCCCACTAAAAGGCCCGCCACAATGGAGATCAGGGATGAGAGCACCTTTTTGGTGCCGTCTTTTTCGTAAAGCGCTGCCAGTGCGTTCTTTTTCATACCTGGTCACCTCCCATATCGTCCCGCTTGGCGCCGGACATATACAGGCCCAGCTCGGCCACGGTGGTGGTTTTCGGATTCAGCTGGCCCACAAGCTGGCCCTCGTACATCACCAGGATGCGGTCGGACAGGCTCATGACCTCGTCCAGCTCCAGGGACACCAGCAGCACCGCCTTGCCCCGATCCCGCTCGGCCACCAGCTGGCTGTGGATATACTCGATAGCGCCCACGTCCAGGCCGCGGGTGGGCTGCACCGCCACGATCAGGGACTTATCCCGGTCCACCTCGCGGGCGATGATGGCCTTCTGCTGGTTGCCGCCGGACATGCTGCGGGCGATGGTCACGGGACCCTGGCCGCTGCGCACGTCGTACTGGTCGATGAGGTGCTGGGCGTATTCCCGGACGGCGGCGTTCTTAATGAAGCCCGCCTTCTGGAACTGCGGCTCCAGATACCGCTGGAGCACCATGTTCTGCTCCAGGGTGAAGTCCAGAATCAGGCCGTGCTTGTGCCGGTCCTCGGGAATGTGGCTCATGTTCTCGCCCCGGCGGCGGATGGAGGTATGGGTGATGTTCTTGCCGCACAGCTCCACGGTGCCGCCGGTGATCTTATCCAGGCCCGTCAGGCCCTGGACGAACTCCGTCTGGCCGTTGCCGTCGATACCGGCGATGCACACGATCTCTCCGGCCCGGACCTCCAGGCTCACGTCGTGAACGGCGTCCCGCTTGTGCTGGTGGGAGGCCACGCACATGTGCCGCACCCGCAGAACGGGGTCCTTGGGCTGGGCAGGCTCCTTCACCACCTGCAGCTGCACCGGGCGGCCCACCATCATGTTGGACAGCTCCTGCTTGTTGGTGTCGCAGGTGTTCACCGTGCCCACATACCGGCCCTTGCGCAGAACGGTGACCCGATCCGCCACGGCCATGATCTCGTTGAGCTTGTGGGAGATAAACAGGATGGACTTGCCCTCCTTGGTAAGGCTGCGCATGATGTCCATCAGCTCGTCGATCTCCTGGGGAGTCAGAACGGCGGTGGGCTCGTCGAAGATGAGGATCTCGTTGTCGCGATACAGCATCTTCAGGATCTCCACCCGCTGCTGCATACCCACGGTGATGTCCTCCACCTTGGCGTCCAGGTCCACCCGCAGGCCGTACCGCTGGGACAGCTCCTGGACCTTCTGCCGGGCCGCCTTTTTCTGCAGGAAGCTCAGCTTGGTGTCCTCCGCGCCCAGGATGATGTTGTCCAGGACGGTGAACACGTCGATGAGCTTGAAGTGCTGGTGCACCATGCCGATGCCCAGCGCCGTTGCGTCGTTGGGGTCGTTGATCTTCACCGGCTTGCCGTTTTTGCGGATCTCGCCCTCCTCCGGCTGATACAGGCCGAACAGGACGGACATCAGCGTGGACTTGCCTGCGCCGTTTTCGCCCAGCAGGGCGTGGATCTCACCCTTGCGCAGCTGCAGGGTGATGTCGTCGTTGGCCTTGATGCCGGGAAACTCCTTGGTGATGTGAAGCATTTCGATCACATACTGGGGAGATTGCTCCATGCCGCCACCTACTTTCTCTCATTTTCCTGCCCGCTGCAATCGCTTCCGCCAGCGGACAATGTAACAAGTTTATTATAACGGTTGCGCTCGGGAATTGCAAGAACGAACCGGAAAAATAGATGTTTTTTGCATCCGGACGAAAGCATCGCCGCTTGACAACCTATCGTTCGGTAGGTATAATGTAATGGACGTCATGTATTACTTCAGGTTCTATAATAAATGTTGGGGTCAGGTGATGAACCTGGCCCCAACATTTATTATAGAACCTTTTTCTCTATCACGTCAGTCTGGCTCAGCCGGAGGGGTTTCATTTTTCCTGTTCTTTCAGCAGGGAATTGGGCGATATCTCAAGTGTTACGCCGCCCATACCAAGGGTGGTTTTGATCCCGATGCCGCAGAGCGTGGAAAACACCAGCAGCAGATTCCGCACCTCCTGCATAGGCGCGCTGAGGGAGGAGGAGAGTGTCAGGCGTCCCGAAAATCCGGGGATTCTTGCGGATTTCAGCGCATAGCGCCCCGAGCGAAGCTGATAGTCTGTGATGCGGACGCCGCGCTCCAATGCGGCTGCCGCATCCTCATCATCCAGCGAATACTCCGGAAACCATGCGTTCCATTTGGCCAGCAGACTCCTCAGCAGCAGCCGCTCCTGGGGAAAGATCACATAGCTGCCGTCCTGCTTGAAGGAGCTGGTGGCGTGAAAGCGTATGGTGACCCGCGAGGGCAGCCGCAGCTCCCTGGCGTACAGAACAAACTCCTGCGCCGATGCAAAGCACCGCTTGTCCAGCAGAGCGGCCTGCAGCGTTGTTTGGCGCAGCGCAATGCAGGAAATGCTCTCCAGCACGGGCTCCAGCAGCTCATACAGCTCCCCTTGAAATACACTGACGACCCATAGGGTCCGGTTTTCCGCCTTATCATAGCGGATATACTGCGAGAGGGGTTTTTCTCCCTGCTCATGCAGCTGCCGGCCGATATCCTCCGGAAGCTGCTCCAGAAGCCAGCCATATAAGCGGTAAGCCATCATAGACGGAATGGGGGCCCCATCGGCAGAGCGCAGAGCGAAGCAATATTGTCCGATCACCGCACAGACACCTCGCAGATTCCGTAGGGATACATTTTCCCGTTCCACTGGGTGTATTTCATCATATGGGGCGACATCCCCCACCCCTCGTCATATTGATGGTAATGTCCCCGGAAGGTGCGGTGCATATATGCAGAGACCTCACGCAGCGCCTGCTCCTCTCCATAGTAGGGATAGGCCAACGATTTGGAAAAGAAGCCTGCGCCGCCGCCGAGGATCAGGCAGTGATTCATTCTGCCCGGAGCCGCCCCTTCCGGCAGTGCAAAGCCACAGGCGTAGGTTTCCTCATAGTATCGGTCAAACGCCTCGATGGCGTCCACAATGGACTCGGCCGTCAGCTGTCCATGCAGGACGGATTGATCCAGCGTCAGAGAAAAGCGGATCCTTGTTCCCGGAGCCACTGCCTCGCGGCACAGATTGATGGCATTGACCTCGCCGCCGAATGCCGCGTCTCTCTTTCCGGTCAGCGTCATGGCGTTGTTGGGGATGGATTCGCTGTCGGAAACAAGCACACCCCGCAGAAGGCTGCTCACGGCGTCCAGGCGCGTTTTTCCTTTGCTGTCGCGGACAAAACGCAGGGTGTTCAGATATTCCCGCTCCGGAATACCGTCCTCCTTGCTGTAGTCCCGCCAATTCCGGGTGCCCAGTATCCCCTGCTCCTGCATGGCCTGATACAGCAGGACCGTGCGCAGGGCGCCCTTGACACTGCTGCCGGGAACATAGGGACGGAAGGCATTGTCGCGCATAAATGCCTGAATATTCTTCAGGCTGTGTTCCGCGTCCAGCGCATCGCCTGCCGGCAGGTCGTAAACGCAAAGCGCCCGGATTCCTGCCTCGTCCAGTCCGCACTCCTGCCGGAGGAAGCTGTGCAGGTTGGTGCTCCCGCCCAGAATAAACCGCTCATAGCTGTCGGCCAGATCGTTTTCCGCCAGAAAGTGAATAAACCGATTGCGGTGCAGCACAGAGACCCGATTGCTCCTGCGGTTATAGATATACTCCGTGCGCCGATAGCTCTGACCGCTGCCGACAAACAGCGGAGACCGCACGGTCAGGATCAGCTCATACTGCTGAAGCTGTTCCAGCTCTCTCATACGGACACCCCCAAAAGAAGCGGCTTGCTGAAGCGATACACCGGATGGTCCTGCCTGGCCGCCAGATAGAGAGCTCCGCCGAAGCGCCGCCGCACCACAGAGCCTGCCGTCAGGAAGAATTGCTCTCTCTTTTTCTGCCCCGATGGCGCAAAGGAGTCGGAGCTGACAAATCCGCCCCGTCTGGTCAGCGTGTAGGACGCATCTTCCATGGTGCGCTCCAGCTCCTCCTCATCAGGAAGCGCCGTGGTAAGCAGCAGATAGGCGGGGGCATCCCGGCAAAGCGCCCGGAACAGCCACGCAGTCTGCTCATCGAAGGGTTCATTCAGATAAATCTCATCATCTACCGTAAACTTTCCGTAGCCGGAGCTGACCTTTCCGCCGATGCCGCTCAATCCCAACGCACGCATCAGCGTGCGCAGCCATGCGGCATCATCACTTTCAAGCCCTGCCAGCACATACAGGCCGCAGTCCTCCGCAAAGCGAAAGGCGCCCACATGATAGGGGAGCGTGTCCTGCCCCTCAAAAACGGCGACGCGGGTGCTGTCCATGGGAACACCGAAGCACTGCTTTTTCCGGCCGGCATCGAACAGCCCCTGGCCGCGCATACAGGCGAGATAGTCCGCCATGTCCTCCACGGCAATATACGCCAGGTTTTTCATAGCCTTGCGTTCTGCCCCCGCAGTATGACCGTCCGTCCGGGCAGTCAGAAACGGGCGGGGCAGATAGTACCGCTCGCCGCACCAGGGCATGGCGTCGGAGAGAAACAGCTGATCCTTTTGGGCTTTTTCAATCAGCGCTTCCACGCCGCTGTTGCCATACAGCGTCCGCGCCGTATGGCAGAGGGCTGAAAACAGCGTATCCGCGCAGAAGTGATCCTCCGAGGTGTAGAGCGAAAGCGCACTGTCCGAAGAGCCAAAATGGCAGGGCGTGTGAAAGCTCAGCTTAAACAGGAAGTAATTCATACGCCTCTACCTCCTTGAAAAGGGCACACAGAGGTTCAAGCTCCACAGAGGTTTCAAAAGGCTCCAGCCGGAAATCACACAGACTCACCCGGCCGCTTCCGCGGGAGCCGTGGCCGCCCAGATAGTCCATCTGCAGCAGCTTCATCCCCTTGGCCAACAGGTCAAAATCCTCGGCGGTCTGCCCCGCATCCTCCACATCGTACACAATGCTGACGGCAAAACGGGTGCCTGCCACCACGCGCTCAATAAAGCGGGGGTTTGCAACGGAGGTGGCCCGATTGATGGCGTTTTCCGCCTTGACCTCGGTGATATGAACACGCTCCATCTCCTCTGCATTGGCCACAAAGCAGTCGGCGAACTGCAGGCGGGCGCGGTGCACCGGATTGGCGCTGCCGAAAAGGCGCTTGATGCGTCCGTCATCCTGATCAAAGTCGGGCATACGCTGGATATCCTTGCTGAGACTTCTGGCCAGAAGGGAACGCAGCTTGCCCTTCAGGCTGCTGCCGGGGATCATAGGCAGTCCGGTCAGCGGATCGCGCACCACCTGGCTGTCTACTGCGCCGATGGCGCTGAAGGCGTTGCCTGCGCCGATATGCAGACCGGTGCGCACCACCAGGCAGCAACGGATGATAATTTTTCCGTACATAAGCCTTAACCCTCCTTCATGTGCAGAATGAAGCGATGGTATGCCACCAAGGCTTCCATATAATGGGCGAAGTCCATCAGCTTAGCCCGGGAATCACCCAATCCCTTTATATACTCCAGAAGCTGCGCGCGCTCCAAAAACAGCTTTACCGCATCGTCGCGCCCCGCCTCATAGACCATGCGGATCCGCAGTGCGATCAGCCCCGAGGCGCTTTCCTCGGAAATGGTATCCGCCGTGCGCAGGTTTTCCCGATTATAGATCTCCGACACCAGGCTCAGCAGGTTGCGGATCTTGTTGGTGCTGATCTTGTTCCGTTCATCATACAGCGAGCGGATGACCCGCTCCGCCTCGTCCACATAATTTGCAGGCAGCGGCCTGGCAGTGACCTGGCGGGGCGGGCGCGCTGCATTGCGGTTTGACTGCCTGCCCTGGCTGTTTCTGTCATTGTAGCCCATCCTTCTACCCCCTCTTTCTGTTTCGATACACATAGATGCAGATGGCCGTGAGAAGCTCTCCCCGGTCGGCGCTGTTCAATGCCCAACGGTACATATCCTCCGAAAAGCGCTTATAGCCGGGGTAATTGGGCGCGTTTCTTTTCGGCTCCAATCTTGCAAGCAAGTAGGCATAGCGCGCCAGAGCGATCCCGCCCCCAGCCTGCGCCTGACGCAGAAGCTCCATCAGGCGATAAAGGAAGGCCGTGCCGTGCTCGCTGTCGCCGGAGGAAAAATATCGCTCCAGAGTGACCAGCTTTTCGCCGCAGATCCGTTCCAGATAGGTATCCCATGGGTAGCAGTGTCCGTCTCCTGCGGCAAAGAGGGCGATGCCGTCCTTATGCGGCAGGCTCTTTGCCTCATCCTCCAGCCCGGCGGTGAGAGAAGCGGCCTGACGGATGGGGAAATGATCCCCATAGATGCCGATCCCGGCGCTGATGGTCAGCGCGCCGCAGGTATAGCGGCGCAGAGCCTCCCGGATCCGCCGCGCCCCCTCCAGCACATCCGTCCATGCGCCCACCAGGAACACATCGTCGCCGCCGGAATAGACCACGGCCACCTGCAAGGCCCGGCAGTGCTCAAATTCCCCGCTGAGGATGGGATTGATATAGCCCTTGAAAAACAGCGACATCTGCCGGGAAAACGCCGCCGTGCGGGACAGCGTGACAAAGTGCTGGCGCTTCACCGGATCGCTCTCCGCGGCGCATTCGTAGCCGGAGACAAAGGACTGCCCCAGATTATCCACATCCATGCGGCACACGCCCAGGCGGGGCACACCCTCCGAGGCGCCGGCCAGCGCCGCCATGCTGTTGCCGGCGGCGTAATCGCCCACATAGATGCGGGTGCTGCAGCGCCGGCCCGCGCAGAAGCGATTCTTCGTATAGACGCGCGCCACGCCCTCGCCTGTGAGAAGCTGTCTTGCCCGGGCCTCATTGGTAAGGATAAAGGACAGCTCACCCTGGGCGGCGGGCAGTGTGAAGTCTGCACCGGCCGCATCGCGGCTGACCACATACACATCCTGTCCCTGGATTTTCCGGGACAGACTCTCGAACAGGGCGCACCAGAGGCAGATGCAGGTATCCTCCTCCCCGTCGTGCAGGGCGTCTGTCCTGCCGCAGATCCGGCATTCCCGCTGGCCGGGGTCCTGATGGCTCTGATTCATCCGGCGAAGCTGCCGCACCGAATAGCGGTGCAGCTTCTTTTTTGCCACCTGACGGCTCACCCGGCGGAACATCGCCTGATAGGGGGCCTCCTCCGCCGGGGTGTTGGTCAGATCGTTGGCGCTGCAGGGGGTATAGCCGTCTGCCAGATACAGCCGCACGCCAAACTGCTCGATGAGGAAGTCGTTGAAGCGGGTGTTCCACGCCTGGATGGCCCGGACGGTCTTTTCCGTGTTGGGCAGCAGCACATAGCAGTGCCCGCCGCCGCTGTAGAGCAGATTGGCCCGGCTGAGGCCGCACAGCTGCAGCAGCTCGTCTATGTAGTGCTCCATGCACAGCTCCAGAAAGAAGGAGCGGCTTCGCAGGGACTTCAGCGCATTCCTGGTGGACACGCTGTAGATAAACTTCTGGATGCCGGAAAAATCGGCGGAATAGAGCAAAAACGCCTGCTGCAGGCGGAAGCTCTGCTCCTGCTGCACCAGGGCGGTGAAATAGTCCGTTTCGCCCCGATCCAGCAGATACTCGCTGATGCACGCCCCCACGGCGGCAGTGACCTTGCTGTGGTCATACAGGGAAATGTCGGGACTTTCCCCGGTGTTGGTGCTGGAGGGCACGGTGCTCATACAGCTCTCCCAAACGGACAGCAGGGAGTTGAGCCACTCCTCCTGCGGCGGCAGGGCGGAAAGCTCCCGGCGCAGGGTCAGCAGGATCTGCTCATAGTCGCCGGCGGAGAGGCGGAAGGACCCGTCCAGCGGCAGACGAAGGCGGCCGTCCAGGGCGTGGGGCGGCAGGGTATGCCCCGGATGCTCCCCGTTGAGATGGGTGAACACCGGCGACAGGGGCAGATAGCGGTCAAACTGCGTTTCGTCGCCGGTCTGCCGCCGGTCGGCGGCCGCGGCGATGTTGTCGGCAATGTAGGCGATGGCGGCAAGGGGGTCGCAGTCCTTTGCCTGACGAAGCTGGGCGGCGTGGTGATAGCGGATGCAGTCCAGCACGGCCTTGGCCTGTCCGTAGCCGTCGATGTCCCGGACAAAGCGATATCCGGCCTCGCCGTGCCGCCCGTCGGAAATACCGGCGCGGCAGACTGCCTTGCCCACATCATGGAGCAGACAGCCGAAGGTGGCTTGTACGGTTTGCGGGTTCATGAGGATCCCTCCTTTCCAAAGGGTCGTCCCCTTGCGGGGTGTGAGTTGTTTCGTCGGGTAACACCCAAATTTCAATATCAAAGGGAGAAGTTACCGTCCCCTTGCGGGGTGTAAGTTGTTTCAACGATTTCATTCAGACAATCCACCGAATTTAGTTTCCGTCCCCTTGCGGGGTGTGAGTTGTTTCAAATCTACTGCGGCACGGGAGACAGCTACAACCAGTTCTCGTCCCCTTGCGGGGCGTAAATTGTTTCGGCAATAGTATACAGCGTTTCCATGGAATGGTCAACCGCATTTGTTTGATTTCAATAGTCCATCCCACCGGATTTCATTTTTTATCAAGAACCCGTATCAATACTGCCTCTGAATATAGCGGATGATGCGCTCATAGATGTGGAAAACCTCCGGGTCGCAGGCGGGGAACAGCAGGAGAATGCACCGCTCGATCAGCGAAATGATCTGCTCCGGCGTTTTGCCGCACGCCGCCCGGATCTCGTCCGCCGTCACCGCGCACAGGCGGTGGGCCAGACCGTTGCGCACCTCCTTCAGATCGGCATAGCAGCGGAAATAGGTTTTGGTTTCCTCCGGCAGTGTGGACAGGATGTCCAGTATATCGTCGCAGAACGGCGTGCTCAGATCGGACGGGCGGCATTCCCACGTCCCCGTCACATAAAGCCGGTCGTACAGCTCCGGCATCTTTGTCTGCATCAGGCCGGGCTCGATTTTCATGCGCCCTCCGTACTTCGATTGCACATGGGTCAGATCATACCCATAACGCCTAGGCAGAAGCTGATTCAGCAGCGTTTCCTGCAGGCGCAGGGTCAGCGGCTCCATGTGCAGCACAAATTCCGTGTAGCTGTGGGAGCAGAGCAGATTTTTCATCAGCAGCGCATACTCGCAGATGTCCTGATGCGCGGGGGCGGCCTCCGGCAGATACAGCTTCAGACCAAGCCCGTATCCCCGCACGGCTTTCCTGGCCTCCTCCGGCAGCAGGTCATTGCGATAGGCCATGTGCTTCACCAGGGCCATCAGCTCCTCCGACAGAGGCGCCGGACGCATTTCCGCAACGCCCCGGAAACACCGCTGATTCAGCAGCGCCTCCACCTGCTGCCATTGATTCTTGCGGCGCACGGAGAACAATTCCGGCTCAACGCAGCGGTTGGGCGCGCCCTCCTGCTCGTCCTCATTGCACTCGATCTCCAGGTCGATGTCGTAGTTTTCGCTGTCGTTGGTGCGAACGGTGGTGCCGGCCTTCTTCTCCGGCGTTTTCACCTGTATGCCCCGGGCGTGATAGCGCAGCTCCAGCACCATCTGCGACAGCAGCATCTGCATCTGGGGCGTGCCGGAGGTGATGTTCACCAGGATCTCCGCATCCGCATATTCGCGGCTCAGCCGGTTCATCACGTCGTGGAGCGGCTGGTCCAGCTCGTCCATATCGGAAACATCGCTGACGGAAAGATCCTGCTCCAACACCACCGGAGCGTAGCCGTCCCAATGGGACTTGAGGTGGAAAAACACCTTTTCATAGCGTTCGTCCGCCTCCGCCAGCTTTCGCACCTCGGGCGTAAACAGCAGGCAGACCACCTCGGGGCGGTAGTGGCGCAGGATGTGCAGCATAGCGCCGTCGCGCTCACCGCGAATGGGATCGGTGGTCCCTAAAAAACTCAACAATACCTGCCTGCGCGTGGTTTTCTTTTTCATGATGCAGCTCCTCCCTGCTGTTATCAATTTCTCCGAACCTGCCGCCTGTATAGTATACCATGGTTGTATGTGTATCGCAACTGTCGTTGGCATTTATCCGTTAAAAATGCCGGATAGAGATCAAGCCGTATCCGGATACATTTCGTCTGCGCACAGCCGTCCGCGCCCGGTGCTTTCGCATAATCTGCCTGGGAGTGCAGATACTACCTTTGCCAATATTCAGTTACAAAGGGAGTTATCATATGAAAGCAACCGGAATCGTGCGCCGTATCGATGATTGCGGTATAATAACACAAAGAGAATTATGCCGCATAAACACTGGGGTTTTGCTGATTTTGTCCAAGAATTAGATTCGAGGCCCGGGCATAATTCGACTTTAATATGCCCGAAAGGAGGAGCCAATTTATAGGCAGCCGAGCAAAACATATTTAATAACCTGTCACACAGAAAAGCCGAATGAGCACTGAAACTCATTCGGCTTTTCCCATTTTATATTTAGGATAGCTATCCTTACTGTACGGAAATAGATACAGCATAATTGTGCACAACGGCTGTACATTCCCGAACTTCGGTCATCCAGTACCAGTAGCTGTCCCAACATATATCATAATTAGGCATCCAAACGCACCCCGACCCATCTTCGGCATAGCAAAGCGGCCAAGAGATATCCTGTACTTTCTTGTAGAAGCACGAAAAGCTGCCATAAACCCCATATGCATCTGCGCATCGTTCTGCAGCTCCTCTGCGGTTATGTGGATGATTGGGGGTAAACGCATCTTCCTTGGTATAGTATGCCGCATCGCTTTCACCTCTGCACCAGTGGAAGAAAACATACCCGGAAATTTGCTCGTCAGAGTACTCCGCTTGTCCACCATTATGTTCTATGTCTGCAATGGCGTCTTCTTTGCAATTATAAATTCCGTGGGCATCTTTTAAGCGAAGAAACTCCGCACTTTCAGTATTCATTCCCTTGGGGATTTCAGCAAAGTATCGAATAGCTTTCTGCTCCTCCCTAGAAGTGCTTTCTACTGACTCTACAGACAACAAGTAAGTATCCGAGTATAACTGCCCCTTGTATTCAAAACTTCCTGTTACAGTAGCTGAACAGGGAGTTCCATCTGTGGTAAGTAGTCCACTATCTGTAATACTACATCCAGGAGCATCTGACACTTTCCAAACTACAGTTGGAGTAGAGTCCATGCCAGAAACATCGGCTCTGAACTGGATAGCTGTTTCGGACAGCCTGTCGTACCGTAGCGATATAGTAGGCACTTCATTATTGATGTCTATAGAACTATCTTTGGACGCAATCGGAGTAGTGTGCAGATAGAAAAATACTGCAAGCGAAAAGATCAACGTCACAAGTATGAGAGATGTTTCGAACATGTTTTCTCGCCAATGTCCACCTAACAAAAGCCTAAACAGGCATAACAATAGCACTATGGACAAGCCCAAGATAATATAGCGCAGCCAAATCACATTGTCGGGAAGCATTGCAATGCCTATCACATCACTAACGATTGAAAGAACCGCACTGATTGGTCCCAGTTTGTCATTGGCTTCCCGCTTCTCGTTATTTTTCACCTCTGCCATGTGTCTGTGCCCCTCCTTCAAGCATTATCTATGAACACACTATACGCTTTTCACCCGCAATGTTCCATTGACAAAAGAGAAAATAAAAACAGAATTTTTTGGTTAAATGCATATCAAAAACTTCCGCCGTTTATATTGCTTTTCCTCGGTTATCTTTTTATAATAATTGTTTTCCTCTTGATGCGATACAATTATTCCTCAACTTATATCCGACACCAAATCCGGCGCCGATGGGACAATATCTTTTAACCATATACGCATTCAAATTAGGCCAAGTCTATCATCAAATGCCATATTACTCCGCCTAGACTCAGCATTTCCTACAGCAATGCAATGAGCTTTCTATTTCACACACGAGGAGGATAATCATGAAAAAACAAGGTGTATTGATCTATGACGATGTAACCGACCGTATGGACATTCGATTTGGACCGCTGGATTATTATGGAGGCCTTCACTGCGGAGATCGATTGGAGGTGCTGCTTAACGGCGAGTGGATTTCAACTCGAATTGAACTTGGAAAATTTTGGTATCTTAGAGGGGTGAGATTGAGCAGATTAAACGGACTAATCGTAAGAATCGGCTACTAATGCAATGTGACGGGAGGGCCGTCTTTTTTATTATTCCAAGGAAGGAGGCGCTGATGTTGAAATGCTTGATGAAGTATGAATGGGTAAAGCTGCGAAGAGATACCCTGCCGGTCGGCAAAGGTATTATGGGTGCCTGGGCAAAGCTCGCCGCCCGAGCTGCATTTCGCAAAGGACATGCCTCCTACTGTGGTCATAAGAATGCTGTGAGCCCCGGAATGTGGTCCGGAGGTATTGTTGGGCTGAAGAGTATTCTCGGCATCAGAAGCCGCACACAGGCTTTAGAAATACTGGATAAGCTATCAGCCCTCGGTTATCTGAAATATACGCTGGACAGCAAAACCAAAAAGCTGACCTATCAATTAACAGATTGGGTCGTAAAATGCTCCGGCGAGGAATGCATGAACGGAACCGTGTATGCCACAGATGGTTTTGGGTTTCTTTGTCTCCCCCGCAATATTACGCAGCGACTTGCCGGGGAGCAATATACATTTGATGAAGCGGACGCATGGCTGGATCTCTGGTGCCACACAGTATCAGAGGAACCGGGCAATGCGTTTTCTTTTATGGCGCCGGCTGTTCAATACGGGAATTACGGCGCCATATTAACGATGGAAAAACTGGGTCAGCGCTGGGGCTGGGAAAAGACAAAGGTATGGAGATTTTTCAAAAAGCACGGGGATGTCTTTGCTCTGTACCGTCTTCCCGGCTCTTACGGCTGCCTCGTTTTCAATAAATCGTATCCGATGGATACCGAGGTTTCCTTGCCTAAGCAGACAGAAATCCTGCGTATTCTTGGCGAAATACGCATTTGGGGTGCAAATACGCACAAGGTAGGCAGTGACAACGATCATATCAACCGCCTGGTCGCATGGTACAGCAGAAATGCCGTGGAAAAGTCGATTGACAATGTGGAAGAAAATCGCGTTGCACTTTCGGACAGTATAATACGCGCGTATTTTTCTCCGTGTTGGAACTGTAAGAATTGTGAGTATGTCTGCCGGAGTAAAGAGTATTCCGTGCTAAAGGTACAGGAAACGAATAAAATCCGCGGACCGTGCAGGCCGACGGATATCACCAAAATCGCAAAGGAGATGTTTTATCATGGGCAAACAGGATGAACTGCAGTATGAGCAGCAGGAAAAACGAATACAAGCGCAGTCAGACGCTTTTATCACACTTCTGACAAAGCGAGGCATCTTGGGCGACAGCCAAATCGACGATGCACAAAAGCGTGCTGCCAGACAGGAAAAGACGAAAAACTGTTATCACAACACGCTGATGCTCCTCCAGCACTATCGTACCCTGGTGTGGATGCTGGAATGCTTCCCCGAGACGGTTGCAGCCGAGCTTGACCGGCCGTTTGAAGGCGTGGATAAGCTGATCGAGGATGTGGATGTTGAGATAGCGCTGGGCAACAAGAAAATTGAAAGCCGGATGCAGGGCATGCAGAAATCCCGCCTGTTGATGGATCGGCTCAACGAGGCACTGACTGTGCTCCGAAAGAAGCCGGACAACGGCGAACGGCTGTATAATCTCATCTACACGACCTACATAGCGCCGGAGGTGCTCAACCATCAGGAGGTTTTGTATCGACTGAACCTGTCGTCACGGAACTTTTATCGCTATCGTCAGCAGGCCATTTCAGTTCTTTCCATTCGTCTGTGGGCGACAGCTGCGCCGGATGTGGACTTCTGGCTGGAAATGCTGACGCTTCTGGAAGGACTGAAATGAATATGCCCATAAAAAGGCGAAAAGTTGGCACACGATTGCCGATGACACGGGAACGCGAATGTGCTAAAATAATATCGTCCCAAACTGGGATCGGGCGAAACCGACGCCGTTTCTTGAGCTGAAAAGCTTTAAGAGACGGCGTTTTTTGTTGCCCAATACCGAAGAAAGGAGGGCTAAACGCATGAACAGACAGCTTCGGCTGCGCGATGGGAAGATCAAAACCGCATACTGGTCGCTCGTGGGCGTTGTGTCAGCGCTGCTCGTTTCGACGCAGGCGGTATTCGCCGCAGATATGTGGGATCGTTTTTCGATGATCATGAAGGATATCTACGGAGAGCTTGTGGCGATCAGCACCATCGTGGCAGTCACCGTGGCCGCTATTGCTCTGCTGGTGCGCATGATCTCGCGCAATCAGCGAGCCGTCGATGAAGCGACGAGCTGGCTCAAGAGAATCGTGATCACCTGGATCGTTCTGAATTCTCTCGGCTTTATCGTTGCCTATCTGCAGCCCCTTATCAGCGGCGGAAACTACAACCCGTAAAAGATCCGGTCAAGCGGAAAGGAGGTGAACACCTGTGCTTGACTGGATTTTTGAAGGAATCGTCACCTGGATCAGCAGCGTTGTGTCAGACATGATGGATGCGGTGTCCGGGCTGTTCCTTCAGGCGCTCGGTACGGATATGACGGCAATGGAAGAATACTTCCCGTTTGTGTCTAAAGCCTTTACCGTAATGCAGTACACCGCATGGGCTCTGCTGTTTTTGATCACAGTCTGGCAGTTGTTCCGTGTATTCGGCGGCCCTGTAACGGAAGCGGAAAACCCGTGGGTACTGCTTGGCAGAAGTGCGTTATTCGCCTTTCTGATTGGATATGCCAAGCCGATTTTCCTGTTGACGCTGAAAATCGCAACAGCGCCGTATACGGCACTCATGGACATTCAGATGACGGCGGAGGACTTTACCTTTGCCGGAATCGAGCAGGCCCTTCAAAACGGGCTGACCAGTCTTATCGCCACCATCTCGGTGGTCGGATTGCTGCTGCTCACCATACTGGAAATTGCACTGGGCTGGAACTACTTCAAGCTGCTGCTTGAAACGGTGGAACGGTATATCGTTGTCGGTGTGCTGTGCTATACCTCACCACTCGCCTTTTCTATGGGCGCATCCAAAGCAACAACGCCGGTATTCCGGTCGTGGTGCCGGATGGTCGGGTCGCAGCTATTGCTCCTTGTGATGAATGTCTGGTTCCTGCGTGGCTTTTCAACCTCGGTAGGCCAGTATATCGGCACAGGTGGCGCCTTGTCCAACGGGAACGGCAACGTGTTCCTGTGGCTATTCTGTGCAGTTGCTTTCTTAAAGACAGCACAGAAATTTGACAGCTATCTTGCGGCAATGGGACTGAATGTAGCCCAGACCGGCTCTGGTATGGGAATGGAACTGCTGATGGCTGCACGAGTGATCACCGGCGTGGCCGGAGGCGCAAGAAGTGCCGGCAGCGTGTTCCGCGGAGGCAGTGCCGCAACCGGTACAGGTGCAGCGGCAAGTGGGTTCGCCGCAGGCTTTGCCAACCGTTTCAAGGGCAATTCGTATGTCCGTGATGCAGTCGTGGACGGCGGTACAAGAATGGGTGCCGGTGGAACGATCGGCTTTGTCGGTCGGGCTTTCGGCGGTATGGCAGCCCGTAACGGCGCCACACTGACCGGAGAATCCATCTCCTCCGTAGCGTCCAGGACACCGAATGTGTCTGGCTCTATCGGCGGCGACATTGCCAACCGTAGTCTCGGCAATTATATGCCGCATATGAAGGGCATGAATCTCTCGGATACGCAGATCACCGGCGGACATATCTCCACCAAGGCGATCGGCGCTGACGGGAAAGAAACGGCTGTCGAGATGTTCAACGCTTCCCAGTTTGAAAAGCCGGACGGTCCGCACGCCGTTGTTAATGCCTCGGACGGAAGCCAGTGGTATCAGATGGCCAGCGGTTCCGGAGCCGGAGCATTTTACGACGCGCCCGTATTCAGCGGCAATTCCGCAGAGGCGGCGCAGGTTGCGGCCGCATTCCCGAATGCGGACGGTGCAACGCTCAGAACGGTCGGAGACGGTGTCATTGAGGCATCTTCGGACGGCGGCGTGAGCAGATGGTACAACAGTGCCTATTATGATGAGCCGGATGCACCGCATTCCACAATTCAGGCGGCCAACGGCGTAGAGTGGTACGCCATGCAGCAGCATGCAGAAACGCCTCCCTTTGAGGCGGGCGACGCAGCGGATGGCTATAATCGGGCACAATTCCAAAGCTTTATGCCTGGCTATGAGCAGCCGGTCACAAGCGTGGATGGATCTGGTCGTATGGACGGGCATTTTGAGGGCCGGCATGAAAACGGATCCGGCACGATGTTCTACGATACGGCGCAGTATGCACCTCCCCGCGGTGACTATCAGGTATATGAAGATGTTCACGGCAGCCAGTGGTACGCAGTACACGGTGAGGCTGCAGTGGAACGCAAGCCGGTTTATGAGAACGGAAAACCGGTCTATGACGGCGATAATGTACGCACCGTCTCTACGGAAACCGTGCGGTACAAAAGCACACCGTCCCGTTATGGCGAGCCAAAATCCCGGGATGATTCGGGAATCAAGCCGCCGAGGCGGAGGCGGTAAACGGCGGACAGCCGAATCGGATCACTGCATTCGGTTCGGCTGTCTTCCTATATAAAAGAGAAAACAAGTATGCCTTTGGCAGTTTGAATACGGAGGTGAAAGAATGGCAGAGCCGCAAAAGCAACAAATGGGAGACGGTTCGGATAATATCGGTCAAGCGGCCGGTCAAGCCGCAAAAGCTGCCAAGAATGCCGGAAAGCAAGCCGCAAAGCAGGCGGCAAAAAAGGGCGCGGAAGCAGCAGCCAATGCCGCAGCGGCAACCGTAAAAGCCAGTGTGGAGGGCGGCAAAGCCGTGGCAGAAATCGCTGCCGGTACAGCCGCCGGTGGTCCTTGGGGGGCAATCATCTCCGCCGCATGGGCGATGCGGCATACCTTGTTTAAGATCTTGGTCTGCTTGTGTCTTTCGGTGGTTTTCCTCATTGTCATGATCGTAGAGCTGCCCGGAATCATCATCAATAAAGCGCTCGGCATTGACGGCAATGAGCCGACGGTATCCATTACGGAGATCTATGAAAATCTCTCTGAGATGGTTTCGGACATTGTCCAGACCGGGTATGACGCTTCGGTGGCTGAGGTGGAACGCCTGATTTCAGACGGAGGCTATGACCGGGAGCTTTCGATGAATGCGCTGATCAATTATGCGCAGAGTTCGGCCGGGTATGATACCGCCTATATTCTGTCGGCATATTCCACTTCGGTGGAACAGCTCAGCAACGACTCGGAGGATATGAAAAAGAAGCTGGACGGCGTAGCGGCCAACATGTTTCCCGTAACCTCAGTGGAACGGGAAAATGAAGTAATCACGCCGGTCACCTACTACACATACAAGCCGGTTACGATAACTGTGGTTACGAAAACGGTAAAGACCGGAGTGATTAATGGCGTCCCTCAATATCGGTATGAAACAGCGGAAGCAACCTACTATCTGCAGGATCAGCAATTGTCTTCCGATACACAGGTTGAGGTGGACGCATACTCTGCCGTCAGCTTGACGCTCCCCGTTTATAGCGGCAGCAATATTACCGGAACACGCAAGGCAACCTATTATCAGTACACGGGCAAGGAGACGCTTACGCCGGAAAAGAAAACCGTTAAATATCTGGAATGCACCATTCATCCCTTTGACAATACGGTGATTTCCACAGCGTTCGGGCTGGACCTCAACGCCTCATATAACGGTCTGGAAACCACATACGGCGATGTGATCCACTCCCGAGCTCTGGCGCTGAAGAAAACGCTCTACGGAACAGCCGGAAATGGCAGCACCGTTCCACTTACCGATGTTGAACTGATTGCCTTCCTCGCCCGGCAGAATTGCAGCGAAACTCGGAAGCATATCATCAAAACCGGGCTATCCCTTGTTGGCAAGGTGCCGTACTTCTGGGGCGGCAAATCTGCTGCCGGATGGAACGATGAATGGAATACCCCGAAGCTTGTTACAGCCGCCGGCTCTACAACGACCGGCACGATCCGTCCATTTGGTCTGGATTGCTCCGGCTTTTCGGATTGGACCTATAAAACGGCTGTCGGTGTCAGCTTGTATGGTGCCTCCTGGAGCCAGTGGGACGAATCCTTCGCCATTACCGCCGAAGAGCTTTTGCCCGGTGATCTTGGATTCCTGATGGATGACGACGGAGGCGGATGGAATCATGTGCTTATTTTTGCCGGATACGGTGAAAACGGCGAGCGCATGTGGGTCCATTCCTCCGGTGGTGAGGGCGTGATCTTCAATACGCCGAGCTATGAGGCCGGACTGGCACTGCGCCGACCGAAGAATGTAGATTTCGGTGATACACCGGGATAAAAAAGAACGGAGGAATCATGGAAGAAAAAGAATTCAATACAACCTTTGCCATTCCTGCAAACTATACCGACTCCGGAAAGATATTCGGCGGAATGCTGGAACCACGGAATGCGATCGAGGCACTGATCCTGATATTGGCCGTCGGATATCCGGAGCTGATGCTGATCCCGATGGCAACCACAATACGCATCGTAGTGATGACCGTCACGCTGATTCCGATCGGGATCCTCGCCGCTATGGGCATTGACGGCGATTCGCTGTTCCAGTATGCAGGTCACATTATCTGCTATCTGGCACACAGAAGAAAACTGCATTTGAGAAGGGTGGGATATAAATATGACCAAAGACAGCTCCGCAAAAAGAAAAGCAGGAAAAAGAAAGCCTGAAAAGCTGAGCTTTACCCAGGATTTCATTCCGATCAAAAATCTGGAGCACGGCATTATTGAGACGACCGACGGGCGGTATATCAAAATCCTTGAAATTGAGCCTATCAACTTTATGCTGCGCTCGGAGGAAGAACAGTATGAGATCATCTGCTCGTTTGCAAGCTGGCTGAAAATTTCGCCGGTGCATCTGCAGTTTAAGAGCATTACCCGCAAAGCCGATTCCGATAAGCACATTGCCATGCTCCGCAAGGAAATGGAAACCGAGGAAAGCGAGCAGTGTAAGAAGCTCAGCGAGGGATATATCCGCCTCATTAAGGATGTGGGAAGCCGTGAAGCGCTGACGAGGCGCTTCTTTTTGATTTTTCGATACGAGGAACTGCGGCGTAATGAAAACAGCGACTATGGGCAGATCTGCAGCACACTGCTGACCACCGAGCAGAACGCCCGAGCCTACTTCATGCAGTGCGGCAACAATATCCTTCAGCCGAAGGATCCCGACGAAGCAACGGCGGAGATTTTATATATGTTTTTCAATCGCCGTTCCTGTGTAGAAGAGCCGTTTCATTCCCGTGTCGACCGCATCGTCTTAGACACGATGGCGGCAAAAAACAAAGTCATCGGCATTGATCCGATCCCACATATCCGTATGGCGCATTTTATCGCGCCGCGCGGGATTGACCTAATGCACCGCAATTACATCATTATGGACGGGCTCTACTACTCCTTCCTGTATATCAAAGGAAACGGATACCCAAATAAGGTCCGCGCCGGATGGATGTCCTCCCTCATCAACGCCGGCGAAGGCATTGATGTCGATGTGTTTTTAAGGCGGGAAAACCGCAGCAAGACCATTGACAAGGTTGCCCAGCGCATCCGCCTGAACCGCACGAAGCTTAAAAGTATGCAGGACACCTCGACCGACTATGAGGAGCTTGCCGGTTCCATTCAGGCAGGATATTTTATCAAGCAGGGAATCGCCAATTACAACGAGGACCTTTTTTATATGTCGGTGTTCGTGACCGTGTCCGCACGGACCTACGAGGAACTGATGTGGCGTAAACAGCAGATGACCGATATGCTCAAGTCTATGGATATGTATGTCAGCGACTGCAGCTTTCAGCAGGAGGACGCCCTGCGCACGGTGATGCCGTTTCTGCAGATATCCCCGAAGCTTGAAAAGAAATCCAAGCGGAATGTGCTGACCAGCGGTGCGGCCTCTACCTATATGTTCACATCCTTCGAGATGTCGGACGATACCGGCGTGCTGCTCGGAATCAACCGCCACAACAACTCGCTGTGCATCGTCGATCTGTTTGATACGAAGAAAAATAAAAATGCCAACTTGAACCTGCTTGGTACCAGCGGTGCCGGAAAGACTTTTACCATGCAGTTGCTGGCGCTGCGTATGCGTATGCGCGGAATTCAGTGCTATATCATTGCTCCCATTAAGGGACATGAGTTCCGGCGAGCGTGCAACCGCATCGGCGGTCAGTTTATCAAGATTGCACCGGGCTCACCGCACTGCATCAATATTATGGAGATTCGGCACACCATCAGCCCAGAGATGGAACTGATTGATGAGCTGGATTACAGTGAGATGGACTCCCTTCTGGCGCAGAAAATTCAGCAGCTGATGATCTTCTTTTCACTGCTGATTCCGGATATGACCAACGAAGAAGAGCAGATGCTGGATGAGGCGCTGATCCGCACCTACGGCAAGTTCGGTATCACGCATGATAACGATTCGGTCTATGCGGACCGCAATGCCGTTCCGCCGAAGATGAAGACCATGCCGATCCTCGGAGATCTGCATGAGGAACTGCAAAAGAATGAAATGACCAAGCGTATTGCAGTCATTGTCAGCCGTTTTGTTACCGGCTCGGCGCAGTCCTTCAATCAGCAGACGAATGTGGACCTGTCCAATAAGTATATTGTTCTCGACCTGTCGGAGCTGAAGGGCAAGCTGCTGCCTGTGGGCATGATGATCGCCCTTGATTATGTCTGGGACAAAATCAAAAGCGACCGCACGAAAAAGAAGGCCATTATGATCGATGAGATTTGGCAGCTGATCGGTGCCGGTTCCAACCGGATGGCGGCAGAGTTCTGCCTGGAAATTTTCAAGGTCATCCGCGGATTTGGCGGCGCGGCGATTTCCGCAACGCAGGACCTGTCCGATTTCTTCGGATTGGAAGATGGACGCTACGGTCGGGCGATCATCAACAATTCCAAGAATAAGATCATTCTGAATTTGGAGCCGGACGAAGCGGAATTTGTACGGGATACGCTGAAACTCACAAAAACCGAGATCCGTTCCATTACCCGCTTTGAACGCGGCGAGGCGCTGATCTGTTCCAACAACAGTAAGGTGCCTGTCATCATTAAGGCGTCCAAAGAGGAACAGGAAATGATCACGACCGACCGTGCCGAGCTGGAAGCTATCCTCAAAGAACGGCAGCAGGAAGCGGATTAACAATGCGTATTTTGTACGGAATACGCATTTGGGTGCAAATGAGTACAAAAAGGAGGTGGTTATCGTGCTGTTGACCGATGAACAGTATGTGGTCAAATGGCTTTCGCAATATGGAGCCTTGCCCCGTGCGCAAATCATAAAAATGCTGCAAAAGCCGCCGCAGACGGCAGAAAAGATCCTGCGGAATCTGAAAAGGCAAATGCGCATTGCGGATGTTTCCGGCGGTTATTATATCGGACTTGACCCGATGTGTCAGCCGGATCAGCGGATGATTCTGGCGATATGGGTGCTGCTCCGGTTCATTGACAAGGTGGAGCCGATGGCGCATTATCCGGCGGTCTACCCGTCGCAGCTATTTTTCCTGAAAGAAAATGTCGGCTATGAAATCGTGGTGCTCTATGACGGCGAGCAGAATCTGTTGAAGCTGCTTCAGCCCCAGGAGGATATGAAATATATCGTTGCAGTGCCGAGGATCGATATGGTGAGCACTGTTCGATTGCCGAACGCACCGTGTCTGTTTGCTACCGTGGACTTTTGCGGTCAGGACGAACCGGAGGTCCGTTTTTACAGTGAGGAGGCGACCGAGCATGAAGGCTGAAACGACTTATATGAAAACGCTGGGCAAAATCGAGGCCAAGCTGACCCGTATGAAGGAACAGGCTTCCGCCGTCCGCTGGTTTTACGAAAACGGAAATCTTCCGGAAAGCTATAACCGGGCGCTTCGGCTTGAGGAACTGTCCGAGCAGACGGTCCTTCTTACCCGAGTCCTTCCGGCCTACACCGGAGCAGCCGGGGCAACGGTCCAGACGGATGCAATCATATCCGATACGATCCCTGTCGAGGTCGGATTTACGGCCGAGGGATGGTTCTCGGTTCGCATTCCGGCACTGCTGCCGAAGAAAGCGTCCGGTTCAGCGGACTATATCCGGTCTTATCTTTATCCGGCTATGCGGAAGTTCTTTGATGGCAAGCCCCCGGTCCGCTTTCGGGATTGTGTGCTTGCCTACCGCCATGTGTATGACAGAAGCCGACCGGAACGGGCCATGCGGGATCACGATAATATCGAAACCAATATGGTCACGGATATTCTGGCATTGTATGTTCTGCCCGACGATCACCCGGCAGTTTGCTCGCATTACTATTGCAGCGCTGCCGGAAGCGAGGACCGCACGGAAGTCTATGTGATTCCCAAACACGACTTTCCTATGTGGATGGTTGAGGAGAAAACGCTGCCGGATAAGGGGGTGAAACTCTATGAAGTCCGCTTTTGTTAAGGGAAAAATCTTATGTAAAAACCGCTGCTTTTTGCCCCGGAAAACTTACATAAGAAACCGGGAGTCAAAAACGCCCGGTATAGCGGCGATTTGGGGCAGATTTCACGGCGGAAATTCCGACAAAGAGAGCAGTCATGTGGTCGGAATTTCTTACAAAGCGAGGTGATGCGCCTATGCAATACTTCCGCCCGGGCAGTCAGCTCCGGCAGCTCATCACCATGCTTTCCATCGTCGGTGAATATCCGATTCGTTCGCTCTATCTGCTCGGCAATGAACGCGCTTATAAAGCCCTGGTTCATAAGCTCACCACGCCGGAAACATTCCGCATCCCTCAAATGGAAACGGAAATGACCACACGCCTGCTTACCGTTACCGGCAAGGGTAACAGCAGATCTGTGCGCTTTTATAAGGGCGCTCTCCCTATACTGGATTGGCTTCACCCAAACGCTTACCGGTACTACATGGACGCCTTTTGGGAACACAAATTCCCTGGGAATGCCGCACACCGGGACAGAAACCACCGTGTTGCCGAAACCGTGGCTATGTGTATGCGCTCAGGTATTGAATGCCGACCGTATATGCTTCCCATTCTTCAAAACCGGATCATTACCAAGCGGATCCCCGATGCGCCCTGCTTTTATCTTGCCAAAGAACTGAAGAAGCTCGGTGAAGCGGAGATGAACAAAACGATGTTTACCCGGATGGTGGGAACAGCCTATCTCGGGCAGCGACCATACGCCGTTTATAACACGCGCAGCGCCGTGATGAAATGGAGCGGCAAGGGCGAGTTCAAAACGCTGCACAGTGTCATTGAGATCAGCCGCCTGAATGCCGGCACTGATGCAACACCGGCCGCCATTCTGTTCGGCCAGTCTGAGAGCGTAGCGCTGAAGACACTGCTGGAGTCCGACACAACCAAGCGGCCAGAGTTCCGGTTTGACGCCATCTACCGCAATCTGTATTTCATTCCCATGGATGAGCATGGCATTCGACAGCTGCGCCTTATGACAGTACCCGATTGGAAAGAGCGGCTTTTGGAACTTCTATTTGACCCGGATGTGCGAACCTATGACCGCGGGCTGTTTGAGTATGACGCAAAAATCGGTGATGCCTATGTGTTCTCGCATCTGGACGGAGACCTGGCAAGGTTGGTTCGCTTCAAGGAAGCCGTCGAGAATCAGCGTGGGAATTATGAGGTGCTGTGCTACCCGTACCAAATGGCATTCATCCGGGAGTATCTCGGAAGCCGTGTGAGAATAAAAACGATTGGGTTTGACGCTGTGGAAGCAGAACTCGACCCTGAAAGGAGGGATTTATTTGAACGATAAAAACCGCAAGATAGCCATTATCATTGCTGCCATACTGGGATGCGTCGGGCTGTTCTATCTGGGCGGCATGCTTGGCCAATTGCTCGGCAACTACGCAGCGTGGATGGACAGCGGCGGCGTTTCCGGCGAAAGCACGATAAAACCGGTAAGCTGGAATCCGCTGATTTGTTTCCCAGCGGCTTTCAGCGGGAACGGGATCAAAGGCATCCTGATGATTCTGCTGATTGCCGGCGCCATCTTCGCCTATGTGAAGCTTCACGATAAGTTTGACGGAAAGCAGCATGATCCCCGCGGCTTTGCCAGAAGCAAATCCGGAATCTACGGCACGGCATCCTGGATGGATGAAAAAGAGATGAAAGAAGTTTTGGAAATATCTCCGGTCCCCGATGCCAAAGGTACGATCCTCGGAGAATATAACGGCAAAGCCGTCTGTATGCCGGAGGACACCAGACTGAACCGCCATATCGCCGTCTTTGGCGCATCCGGTACCATGAAATCACGCGCGATCATCCGCAATGCATTATTTCAGGCGCTGCGGCGCGGCGAGTCCGTCATCGTGACCGACAGCAAGGGCGAGCTTTATGCCGACACCGCAGAAATGTTCCGAAAAGCGGGCTACGATGTGAAGATCTACAATCTCGTATCCCCTGAGCACAGCGACTCGTGGAACTGTATGTCAGACCTAAACGGCGACACATTGATGGCGCAGGTGCTGACCAATGTCATCATCGGAAACACCAGTTCAGGCAAGGGCGACCACTTCTGGGACAATGGCGAAGGCAATCTCCTGAAGGCATTGATTTTGCTCGTTGACCAGGATCGGACCCGAAGTCCCGATATGAAGCATCTGTCCGCCGTATATCAGCTGCTCACGCAAAACAGCGAGCGGCAACTGACCGCTATGTTTGACAAGCTGCCGCTTGACCATCCGGCACGGGCACCGTTTAATCTGTTTGCCCAGTCCAGTGATACGGTGCGTTCCGGCATCATATTGGGGCTTGGTACCCGCCTTCAGGTGCTTCAGAATCAGGCGGTCCAGCGGATCACGAGTCGGTCTGACATTGACCTGACGGCACCTGCCAAGGGAAAGTGCATCTATTACATTGTGCTGAGCGATCAGGACGCTACGATGGCGTTCCTGTCATCGCTCTTTTTCTCATTCATGTTCATCAAACTGACTCGCTATGCAGACGGTCGCCCGAACGGCCGCTGCGATGTGCCTGTCAATCTAATACTGGATGAGTTTAACAATGTGGGGCGCATTGGAGGCGCAGAAGACGGATCCGACTTTGCACGATCCCTTTCCGTCGTGCGGTCGAGAGATATCCGGGTCATGCTTGCCGTACAAAGTCTCGGTCAGCTGCAGAACCGGTATCCCAAGAATCTGTGGTCCGAAATCATCGGCAACTGTGACATCCAACTGATGCTCGGTTGCACCGACGATGTGACCGCCGAGTATATCTCAGCCCGGTCCGGTGATATGTCGGTGCAGGTCAATTCCACCATGACGGTCCGTCAGACTATCGCAGTGGCACAGGTCATTCCCCAGTACCGTCATACCGAAGGTCAGGGACGCAGACGGCTGCTCACACCGGATGAAGTTTTACGGCTTCCCAATGAGGAGCTGCTCTGCATCATACGCGGGCATAACATTCTGAAGCTGAACAAACTGGATTTCACCAGACACCCGATGGCAAAACAAATCGTAAAGGCATCGGTATATGATTATCAGCCGGCAGCCGATACGCTTACACCCACACCCACCCAGTCTGACACCGAACCGGTGCCGCCCAAGAAAGCGGCGCGCAGAAAAAGCTTATATAGCTCGGCACAACCGCCGAGTGAATTTTAACAAATAAAGGAGGACAATCTATGCCAACCAAAAAGAAAGTAGAGCTTCCCGAGGAAATGACGACTCCTTTGGAGGCGCAGGAATCCCAGACTGAGGAGAATATCACAGCATCACCTGCTGAAGGGGCACCGGATGACACCTGTGATACTTCGCTCTCCCAGACTGAAACAGATTCGGCGGAAGCGGATGACCCTTCGGCCGGAATTCCGGACGGAGCTCTCAACGAACCGACGGAATCCCAGACCGAGGTAAAAAGGCCCCGCAGGCGCAAGAAGACAGAGCAGGAACCGTCCCAGTCTGACACTGAACCTGAAACTGCACCGAATGCCAAGGAAGACGGCGTCGATGCGGCGCCAAAACCCAAGAGAAAACGCACTTACACCAAACCGAGCGTGTCGGTACTGTCCATTGACGATCGTCCGACGGTCGAAACTGAGGCGGATAAGGCCAAAAACGATCTGCTCGATCTCATCGAGTCGCAGCGAAGCGGCCGTATCCTGACCGGGACGATCCAGGGTGTGGAACAGTCGGCAGATAGCCCCCGTCATGCCTTCGCAGTCCTGTATCACGGTGAGTTCAAAGTCATCATTCCTGCCGCTGAGGCAGTGGAGCCGCCCGAGGACTATCGTGGACGAGATCCGGATGAGGTACTTCATTACATGCTGACCAAGCGCCTCGGCGCCGAAGTCGACTATATTGTCAAAGGCATCGATCCCAAATCCGGTATTGCAGCGGCGAGCCGCCTTGAGGCTATGCGTGCCAGAAGAAAAGAAATGTATTTTGGCACGGACCGGGACGGCAACAACCGCATCTATGCCGGCGTTTGTGCAGAAGCCAGAGTTGTCTCTGCCATCCGCGCAGGAATCTTCATCGACCTGTTCGGTGTGGAGAGCTACATTCCCCTTAAAGAACTGAGCTACCAGCGCTGGATGGACGCAGCGGCCCACTTCCAGCCCGGCCAGCGCATCCTCGTCAAGGTATTGGATGTGGATCGCAGCGACCGTGACCATGTTAGGGTTTCCGCCTCCGTGAAACAGGCGGGAGAAAACCCGTATGAGAAAGCCCTGCGCAGATATTCCGTTGGCAACCGTTATGTCGGTACTGTCAGTATGGTGGATGTGAATGGCGTGTTTGTGGCGCTGGACGGCGGCATCGACTGCCTGTGCAGTTATCCCAAACGGGGACGCCCACCGAGAGGCGCCAGAGTCACCGTCCGAATCCTCGGGATCAATCACGAGACCAACCGGATCTGGGGCGCCATCACCCACATTGCCATGCCGCACTGATGAAAAAGAAAGGAGATTTTATGCTACATTGTGATCTGAGTCAGAAAGAACAGCATCGCAGAAAAGAGATCGCCGAGCATACCCGTCAGATGCTTCTGACGGAGCTGCCGATCGACAGTCAGGATGAAACTTCGATCATGGGCAAGTATCGGGATTATTACCTGCAGATCTCTTTTTCCGAGCTGCACCCGCTGATGGTGGTTTGCCTCGCCAAGGCGCTTACCCATCCGGGCACCGCAAAGCAGTGCCGGATCGCAAACGATCTGAATCTGAGAAGCGTGCTTGGAAGTCATGCGATCAACGACGAAGTCGGCTGCTATTCCTACCGTGCCACACACTGGCTGGATACCGAGTTGGATGCCAAGCGATTTTACGAAATCCTCGACCGGTGCCTCGACGAAGCGGACCGCGGCTTTTATAAGCTTGCGTGCTGAGTTGTAAAATCCCAGACTCGTCCGTGTAATGATGGTAAAAACACGAACCGGGAGTATGCATCATGAAAAAGCTTTTGATTTTATCCTGCGTATTGGCATTCTGCCTGACGCTTGCCGCCTGCCATACCACAGACTCGGCTGATAACCCCGCCCATTCAGTCGCTCCGGGCTCAGCAATTGCCAATGAGTCCTCTGATCACCAGACTGAACCGGAGAGTTCCCTGGCGGAGAGCCGGATATCTCAGGATACGACCGTCACATCAGACCCAACTGAAAATGAGACGACAGCCCCTGCCAAGCCGGCGGATCCCATGTCGACTACCGAACCGGAAAGCGAGAAAGCCCCTGAGTCTACGACTCCCCCTCAGACCGAGCCGGAAACAAAGCCTACTGAACCGCCTTCGGAACCCGCGAAAGCGTATGCCGGGGTCGAGGACGCACGGGCGGTTGCCGATAAGGTGCTGGAGTATATCAACAGCTTTCGCACATCACCTGCAGTCAAATTGCCGGGTCTTACGAGCTATGCTGAGTATCGAAGCCGACAGCTCATCCGCAATTTTGCGCATGATACAAATGATGAGCGAGCAGCGGCGACAGCGCTTCAGTATGGCGAGTATGTGGATCCGAGCGTCTACGGCGGCAGCGGCGAGCCGTACTACCGTGCCAATGCCAGCGAAGCCATTGCAAAGGCCGGTTATGTCGGTACGGTGGACGAAGTTGCCTATAAGCTTGCGGCCTTGGTCAGAAACAGTGCGGAGCACTGGTGCTATATCGGCTCGGCCGAGTATGGCTATATTGCCGTTGGCGTAACTTATGAAAGCGGTATGTGGTACTGCGACATCGCAGTTGCTGCCGAAAACACGGACAATCTTTAAGAACCATCAAGGAATTGCAGCCTCACCTAAAACGGTGGGGCTCTTTTCATATCCAAATCAAGAAAGGAAGATACCAAGATGAACAAGAAATTCACCTCACGCATCCTGTCAATGCTTTTGGCAGTGCTGATGCTCATCTCGATGATGCCGACAAGCGTCTTTGCGGTTCCGGCATCTGACATTCCGGCTGAGATGCTGGACAATGTTTTCCTCGATGCGCTGGAGTACACCGGCTACAAGGTACAGGCGCAACGGGATGACGGAACAATTTTCAAAAAGTACAGCGGCGGCGCAACTGCCTATCTCTCGAAAATTTCCTACGGGCTGAATAAGTACGGCACGGAAACCGTTGCAAAAAGCGGTACGGCAACCGGACTCGCACCGGATATCGCCGGATTCGAGAGCAGCGGCCTTTGCTGTGCCTCTTTTGTTTCGTATGTGTACTACAACTATCTGCCAAACATTGCGGGCATTGACACCAGCAGTGCAACCCGCCCGTATAATCTGCGCACCGCAACGGCATATAACGCCGCTGCGGATGCTTGGGTCAGTGCCGGTACGGCACGCCGCATCAGCTTCAGTCAGAATGCGAACGGCAACAATTTCATTCCCAGCGAGGATATCCCAATCGGTTCTCTCATTATTTTTAAGCACATCCCGACCGGGGACATTGCCCATGTAGCGCTCTACGCAGGATATTATAATGGAATCCATTTCGTGACGCATGTCGGTAACGACCGTGGACCGGAACTCAGTTCCATTGTTGGCATGTCCAAGGGTGATTACCCGGAAGCCGTCGTACAGGTCGTTACTCCGGAATTCGTAGAGGCAGCCGGCAAAATCGAAGTCTATAAAAAGGATCCGAAGGGCGCAGCATTGAGTGGCGCTTATTTTATTGCCACCAACACCTCGACCGGAACAGAATACGCCATCGGCCCTACTGACAGCCGCGGCTACGCCTGCACCAAAGAACGGCTGCCGTTTGGCACCTACAAAATCGTGGAAACGGTCTTCCCGACGGACTACACCTATTCGGGAACCAAGGAGTGGACCCGCACAGTCAGCGCCTCCAACAATGGCGTGGTAACGATCCAGGCTGTCAATGAGTTGAAAAAGGGCAATATCGAGGTCCACAAAAAATCCTCCGGCACCAATGAGGCACTCAAGGGAGCCGTCTTTACGGTCTACGATATGTCTGGCGCAAAGGTAACAACCATCGGACCGACCAATGATCGTGGATATGCCAAATCCGCGGATATTCCTTACGGCTCCTACCGAGTGGTCGAGACGACCTTCCCATTCAACTATGAGCCAGACGGTCAGACGGAATGGAAGGTCACCATTGATACCGCACACGGCAGCCTGGCAACGGTCAATGCTTATAACCGACTCAAAAAGGGTCATATTGAAGTTCTGAAATCCGACGCCGAATCCGGAAAGGACCTCAGCGGAGCGGAATTCACTGTCTATGATCTGGATGGTGAAGAAATCGCCGTGATCGGCCCCACAGATAAAAACGGTTATGCCAAGTCCGGCGAGATCATCTATGGCGATTATATTGTGAAAGAAACCAAGGTTCCGGTCAACTACCAGCCGGATGGCGATGCACAGTGGAAAGTTACAATCGACGATAACAGCTCGCTTATCACCCTGGACATTGCCAACCTGCGCCAGCACGGTATGGTCAAAGTCCGCAAGACCGCCGAAGACGGTCTGGTGGAGGGGCTGATTTTCCGCCTGACCGGCATCTCCGAATACGGTGAGTCCGTGAATATGGCCGTTGCGACCAATGCGGCCGGCACAGCCGTGTTTGAGCGCGTCCCGATCGGTACGGACTACACTCTTTCCGAAGAAAACACCCCCGAGCGATATGTGATCCCGGAGGTGCAGAACATTTCGGTCGAGTGGAATAAAGTGACCGAGCGCCAGTTTGATAATATCCTCAAGAAATGGCGTGCTGATGTCTTCAAGGTTGATGCCTCTCTCCGCAGCAATAGTGAGCATGGAACCCCAAAGATGCTCTCACTCGACTCAGACAGCATTGTGGAGAACCTCGGCTATCCTTACGGGGAAACCCAAGGCAATGCCACACTCGCCGGAGCAGTTTACGGCGTTTATCGTTATGATGAGCTCGTGGACACCTATGTGACGGATAAAAACGGGTATTTCCGGACTGACTACTATCCCTGCGGCGAGGGGTGGAACATCCGTGAGATCACACCCTCGGAAGGATATCTTCTGGATGAGACCGTCTATTGGCTCGGTGTGACGCCCGGACAGTATACGCTGGAGAAGAACACGGAAGAGTTGGATGTCCATGAGAACATCATCTTCGGCAGCCTGTATCTCATCAAACATATGGATGACGGCAGCACCGGTCTGGAGACGGTTGAGGCCGGAGCGGAATTTGAGGTGTATTTGAAGACTGCGGGATCTTACGAAAATGCGAGGGATACGGAACGGGACTACCTGATTACCGACGAGCATGGATATGCCGGGACGAAGCAGCTTCCTTACGGCGTCTATACAGTCAGACAGACGAAAGGTACGGAGGGCTTTGATCTGGCAGCGCCCTTCGATGTCTTCATTGATAAAGACGGGTGCTGCTATCAGCATCTGCTTAACAACGCACCCTTTACCGGATATCTCAAGATTCAAAAGACGGATGCAGAATCTGGTCTGAGTATCCCGTATGCAGGCGCGGCGTTCCAGATTTATAACCCGGACGGTACCAGGGTTACCATGCAGTACACCTATCCGGAGCTGACGGTGATCGACACCTTCTACACCAACGCGGAAGGCTATCTGATCACTCCGGAAGTGCTTCCGTTCGGGAAGGGCTACTCCATTGTGGAGGTCAAGGCTCCGTATGGCTATGTATTGAACTCCGATCCGGTCTATTTTGATGTGACCGCAGACTCGGCGACCGAGGATGGCGGCATCACATTGATTGAAGTCACCCGTTCCAATATGCCGCAGAAAGGTATCATCCGTGTCTTTAAGACTGGCGAAGTATTCTGGACGGTCACGGAAGCGGACGGGATCTATAAACCGGTCTATGCGGTCAAGAGTCTGCCCGGCGCAGTGTTTGAGATCCGTGCCGCAGAAGATATTTATACGCTTGACGGCGTCATGCATTACGCAAAGGGCGAGATCGTGGATACGATCACGACTGAGTCTGACGGCGTGGCATCGAGCAAGGAGCTGTATCTCGGAAAATATGAGATCCGGGAGATCACCGCGCCGCACGGGATGGTTTTGAACGGCACAATTCAGACGGTGGAGCTGACTTACGCCGGTCAGGAGGTCGCCATTACGGAAACCGCCGGTAATCTCTATAACGAGCGTCAAAAGGTTAAAATTTCCTTGAGCAAGGTGCTGGAGCAGAACGAGCTGTTCGGCATCGGTATGAACGGCGAGCTGAAAAACATCACCTTCGGTCTGTATGCCAAGACTGACCTGGTTGCCGATGACGGGACCGTCATTCCGGCAGGTGGGCTCATTGAGATCGTGACCTTTGATGACAACGGCATGGCGACGGTCAGTACCGACCTACCGCTGGGCAGCTATTACCTGCAGGAACGCAGTACGGACGAGCACTACATCCTGGACGACACCCATTATGAATTCGAGTTTTCCTACGGCTCGCAGGAAACTCATATGGTTGAGATTTCTGTCAACGGCGGTGATCCGATCAAAAACGACCTCAAGTACGGTATGATTTCCGGCCGCAAGGTCGATGAGGATGGACATGTGATCGCCGGTGCGATTTTCGGCCTGTTCCGCAATGATGAAAATGAGTATACGGCTGAAAATGCGTATTTAACGGCGGAAAGCGCACAGGACGGCACCTTCAAATTTGAAAAGGTGCCCTTCGGAACCTGGGTCGTTCGTGAGATCCAGCCGGCCAAGGGCTTTGTCCTCAATGAGAAGGCATATCCGGTCACAGTGTCTGAAGACGGCGATGTGGTGAGCATCCAGCTGGAGAACCGTTATATCCGCGGCAATATTGAGGGTACCAAGCTCGACGAGGACGGCAATGTGATCGCCGGCGCGGTATTCGGTTTGTTCCGTGAAGGTGAAACGGAGTTTACCGAGGAAGTTGCCGTGCGTGTAAGCGAGTCTGACAGCAACGGTAAATTCCGCTTTGAAGACATCCGATACGGAAAATGGATCATCCGCGAGCTGAAACCGGCAGACGGATATGTGCTCAATGAAACACCGTTCGAAGTAGAAATCACCGAGAACGGCAAAACCGTTTTCATTACCGTCGAGAACAAATTCATTCGCGGCGACATCAAAGGCTACAAGGTCGACGAAGACGGAAAGTCGGTTGTGGGTGCACTATTTGGCCTCTTTACGGAGGATGATACGGAATTCACAGAGGAAAACGCCGTGCTGACGGCGGTGTCCGATGCAGACGGCATCTTCACCTTTAAGAATGTGCGATTTGGGAAATGGATCGTGCGCGAGCTGAAACCCGCCGAGGGCTTCGTCCTCAACGAGACAGAGTTCCCGGTCGACATTACTACGGATGGTGCCGTGATCGAGATTAAGGCCGAGAATCGCCATATCTATGGTGCAGTCCATACGACCAAGGTCGATAAGGATTATCCTGACCATCTGCTTACCGGTGCCGTGTTTGAGGTCTACTGTGATATAAACGGAAATCAGCAGTTCGATCCGGATGTGGATGGGCTGGTTGGTACCCTTTCGGAATGTGAACCCGGTCTATATGAACTCGCCGAGCTGCGTTACGGCGGATACTTCCTCTACGAAAAGCAGGCGCCTGTCAATTTCATCAAGGATAACGGATATCACTATTTTGAGATCGTAACGGATGGCGAGATGGTGGAAGTTGAGAACAAAGCCGGTGTCGGCTTCATCAACGACCATATGGTCGGCAATCTGAAGATCGTGAAGACATCCTCGGACGGCCGTGTGGACGGTTTCAGCTTCCGTGTCACGGGTGAGAATTACGACGAAGTTTTCACGACCGACGCAAACGGTGAGATCTTCATTAAAAACCTGCGCATCGGCAAATACACCGTGACGGAGGTTGAGGACAGCGTCAGCACCGGGTATAAACGCCCGGCTCCTTTTGAGATCGAGCTGACTGCCGATGAAACACTGACGGTCAATGTCCATAACGATAAGGTCACGACCGATCATCCGGACAGCCCGAAGACCGGCGACAATTCTCATATGGCTCTGTGGGTAAGTCTGATGCTCGCAAGCCTTGGCGTCCTGATTGTTACGATCCTTTATTCCCGCAAGAAGAAGCATCTTGCAGGCTGACCAAGGAGGTACGGCAATGAAAACAAAACTGACAAAAGGCATTCTGCTGATCCTTTCGCTGCTTTGCATTCTCTGCGTTCCGATCACACCGGTCTATGCGGCGCAGCAAGGCACGGACGGCAGCGAACTGCAGGTGGTAAAAGCAGAACAACTGGAGATCCAGCTTGGCACATCATGGTCGGGTGTAGAGTTCCAGCTCAAGACGGACGCCGGGGTTTACCCCGGCACCGTCAAGGTCGGAACGGACGGCGTGCTCCGCCTTGAGATCGGCGGCAGCTCCCAGTACATTCTAACCTGTATGAATTCCTCAACTTCGATTCCGGAGCCGGAGGATACGGCGGACTTAGCAGACCAGACGCAAGCTCCTGCCACAACAGAACAAGCCCCTGAGTCAAATGAGAAAGCTGCATCCGGTATCCCGACGCTGCATATTATCTTCTTTGCAGGCGGTATGGTCATTGCCATCGGCACGCTGATCGTCATGCAGATTCTCAAGAAAAAGCGTGAAAATGAGGCACCGGATGACGAGGAAGATGAGGAATAATCCCCCAGGCTGAGTCTGACAGAGAAAAGCGGAAATTTTGCGATATTTTTCGCAAAATTCGGCGTGAAAACGCTGATGAACCTTGACTTTTCGGCACTTCTCTGCTATACTATAGGCGTGGCAGGAGCTTGCGTTCAGGCTCTCGATACGTCTATGGTATGGCGTCAGACTTCGTCTCGGAAAGAGGCAAGGAATCGTTACGGATTTGCGCACTGAGCAAGTCCACAATAACGCAGGCAATTGAATATGATAGCCGGAAGGCTGCTTGAATCTATACAGTGATCATTTGTGCTGTATGTTTTAACGCAGTTCTTCCGGCTTTTTGTTTTTCTCGGAGGTAATATTGAACTATGAATAAAAAGAAGAAAAGAAAGGGGTTTGACCGGGGCGGGATGCGGTGCCCCTACTGCGGCAGTTCTGTTGTGTACAGAAGTGCAGACGGGATCTACCGCGATAATTCCAAAGGGACCATGCTTTATGTGTGTTCCCGCTATCCCGAATGCGACTCGTATGTCCGCGTCCATGCCGGCACAAATATTCCGGTTGGCAGTATGGCCAATCACGAGCTGCGTACATTGCGCCGCACAGCGCACCATTATTTTGACCAGCTTTATGAGTCCGGTTATATGAGTAAGCAGGATGCATACCAGTGGCTGGCCGACCTGATTATGGCGCCGCTTTCCGAAGCACACATCGGTCATCTCGGCGAGTATTACTGCAAACAGGTTATTGAAGAAAGCAGAAAGCTCTTAGAACGGCGAAAAGCCAAAACGCGGGGGCGATATTATGCACAGAAAGGAGGCGCACTGGCGTCATGACCCTGACAGCAGAACAGCAAAAGAAAGTGGAGCAGAATATTCGGCTGGTCCAGAAAGTGATCAACGATAAGGTCCACGGTCCATATCAGTTGGGTATCTATACATACGACGATATTTTTCAGATCGGCTGCATCGGCCTCTGCAAGGCTGCGGCAACCGATAAAGGCGGGACCTTCTCTACCTACGCTTACCGCCTGATATGGAACGAGATCTGCGATGCGCTGATCTACTCGACCAGGTGGCAAGCAACAGAACTTTCAAGTGATATGGTTCCCCTGGTGGTAGAAGATCCGACCGTATCGATTGCAGATGTTGCAACGCAGCTGGATGTGCAGGCTGCGCTTAAAGCAGCAAAGCAGAAAGCATCGCCGTGTGTGATAAAAGGAATAGATGCAATGATTCAGATGGCCAAGGGGCGTTCCAGCAAGGAAATCGGAAATGAGTTTGGTGTGTCTGCCAATCTTGTTTGTGCCTGGGTATCCAAGGCGAGGAATTTCTTAAAAAAACGACCGGAAATACTGGCTCTGGAAGGAATATAAGCAATATAGTATGGGACATCGAGGAATAGCATCTCGATGTCCCTGTTTTTAATGGTGCTTATGAAAAAAATAAAAAATGCAGTAAAATTGTCTTTGCTTCCGATGACAGTAACACTTGTGATTTTAATTCTGTTTCGGTTCGTTTTTTTGCTAGGATATGTTCCGACAGCATCTATGGAGCCAACCCTAAAAACCGGAAGCTTGATCCTCGGAGTGCGTGTTTGGAGAGACATTCGAAAAAGGGACATTATTGTGTTCCGACATAACAAGGAATATCTTGTTAAGCGGGTCGAGGCCGTAGGAGGAGATTTGATCGAAAGGAACGGCGAAGATCTGGTGGTTCCGGAAGGTGGTTTTTATGTGCTTGGGGACAATGGCCAATGTTCATGGGATTCTCGTTACTGGGATGATCCATTTGTACCAGAATCGGCAATCGTTGCGAAGGTATGGCTTCCGCCAGGAAACTGATAGCAGCCGGGTAATCATATGATTAGGTTTACGGTGCGAAGCGACATAGTTTCGTTTAATCTTTTTATGTAAGGCAAGTCGCTGTTGCTGAAGACGAAGGAACTTCTATCCCTAATATTGTCGCTGCCGGAATGGTGGAACTATATTGGCCCGTATCCGCAGGACGGTGTGAACAGCATCTGCACCTCGGTGCGAAACCGGATAGTGTAAAGTGATGCATCGAGCGGGGGTGCGAGTCGTCATACAGACGGTATGCTGAGTGGTATCGAATATACTATTCTAGAGCAGCCGTGGGGACCAAAACCACCTATATGGAAAACCCCCATGCAAACTATGCCTTTTTATGCCTTGTCCTTTTGCACAACCTATCTTACCTCATCAATGAGTCTCCAGTTACATTGACAGCTCGCAATAAACCGATAGTTTCAACCTTAAATCGTTTTTTTGCAAAAAAATGGTTGCGTTTTCTAAAAAATGCAGTATAATTGATTTGTAGATGGATAATATTTATATCTATCTAACAAACTGTAATTAGGAGGTAGCACCATGCATTATTTTCTTGATGTGCAATCTATCTTTGAGCATATCCGGCATTGGGCCGTCTCCCAGTTTTGGAGGTGTCGTATCAAAACCATTTCTGTTAACGCATAAGCTGGACGGCTGATTGTCAGCTTGTGCGTTTTTATCAGCAAATAGTGATTATCTACATTTTGCGATGCAATTTACATTGTTCACAGATATCCATACTGTTGGCGATTCATATTAAATCAGAAAAAGCCAAAAGTGAAAGGAGGCATATCTATGAATGCACCTAAACCCATAAACGCTATGAAACATTTTGGCGGCGGTCCGGAGTACGGCGGAAAAAAGAAGCCGGGGGAAATTAATTATATTGCGAAGATGGCTTTCCTATGTCTTGCAGTAATGACGGTGGTATGTTTGTTTATGCACCACACAAACGATTCTTTACAGCAGAACGATAATTTGCCAGCAAAACCTTTACAGCGCCCGATAGGTGCTTATATCCAAGCCGATGTAACCTCTGTTGAGTTAGAGCATGTCGCTGAAGGCAAAATAACGACCTGCACAGTAGAGGGAGAGGTTTTAGACTTACTAAGAAAATGGACTAATAATTTGCAACCGGTCGAGACAAGCACAGGTAAGTGGACCATCGATTTTGAGACAGGAAACACACCGGAACAAATGGAATGGAAAGAAGCTTTTACCGTCACAGTCACCCCGTCTGACTATCAAAATGGATCATGCGGTTTTTCTTATTATATTTGCAACTCCGAAGAACAATATCTTGTGGTTGATGGAAATTGGTTTTTAGTAAAGAATCCATCTTATCCGCCTATATTCCAATAAATTTCGGAACATATGATGTTCTTTGTGGTTTCAAATTCTACCAAACATTAAACGGAGAAAGGAGTCTATTGTGAAAAAAATACTATCACTCTTGGCGGCATTAATTCTTGCTTGTATGATCCCCGTTTCTGCGTTTGCTACCTCCGGCTATGAGGCCCAAATGACTTCTGCTTTGAGAACGATTGCGTTAAATTCTCCCGGGTATTTCGGTCACAATCAACTGTGGTCTATTGTCCAAGAAACACCTTTGTATGATGTGAATGACAATTTAACAGCTTACTGCTTTGATATGGTAGCTCAAGATATTGATAATACCACTTCATATGTAATAGTTAGTGTTGGAGACACACAGTTTCCTATCCTCCTTTTTGGCTATGAAGGAATATCTGCATTTCTAGGGCGTGAATTTGAACGAGCATATTATTTTGGCACCCTAGATTTTTTCTTGGAAGAAAGTGGAGTGTACGAAAGTGCACGCACAGGAGTAAAGCTATCCGATAATCAAATTCACGAAGTATTTGCCCCATTGAATGTGGATCTGTCCGAGCAATCTGCCAATTACTCTGCAATCCGCCAGCGCTATTTAACAAACATTCAACCAACCTCTGCACCAGACACAGGGAGAGTAAGTGGTGTGAGCTTGCAGTGGAGAAAGGGGTGCGCACCAACAACTATAGCTATGCTCATCAACGCACACTACCTCCCGCTTTCGGCAACTACGCTTATTGACAGTCTTGCCTCCCGCATGGGAACAGATAGCAGTGGTGCTACAGAATTTGCCAAAATTACTTCCGGGACACTTGCTTACTTTATTGCGAATCCAAATCTTTCTGCTCCATCTACCTGTGGGTGGAATTCTACAAAATCTGATGGATCTCCGAGAACGGGTTCCCTATATAACTCTAAAGCCGATTTCAAAGCGTCCATAAAGGCGGGATTTCCTGTTGGAGTATACCTCTCGAGTAGTAATGTTACAACAAAAGGTTACCCAAATGGGATTGGGGCACATATGATGTCTGGAATTGGATATTCTTTTGGCTCTAGCGGAGACTTTATCACATGCTACACTACAAATGTTGCTGATGGAGCAGTGAGTTTCCCATTGACAAACTCCGGACTAAAGAATCACGCTTGGTTTATGCTTAAGTGGAAGTAACCGAAGAAAACTACATTTAAGGATGCACCGCAATTGTTGTGGTGCATCCTTTAGGATTGGCCACAAAAGACAACCCCCGGCTCTGCCGGGGGAAAAAATAGCCTATGGCGAGGGGCAAAGTAGACAAGAAAAAGTCTCCGGGTTAGAGTAAGGATGAGGTTTGCCGACCAAAACTTACTAAAACAAGGAGACTAATTCATGAAAGAAGTAGATGTAAGTAGTTTAGAACATACCAGCTGGCGTTGTCAATACCATGTGGTGTTTGCGCCGAAATATAGTGTAGGACTACAATACATATTGGACAATTGAAGAAAAAAAGCTATGAGGAATATGGTCTCATGGGTTATAGTTAAGTTACCATACCAAACCAGCCCGAAAGGAGACCATATCCCTCATGAGCAGTATTATAACACAAGACATGGCCTATCGGCAATCCCTAATGAAGTACGCAGAGAAATACGGCGTCAGCCGCGCCAGCCGGAAGTACAACAAGAGCCGGTCGTACATCTACTTCTGGAAGCAGCGCTGGGATGGTAGTGTGGCATCCCTGGCCTGCCAGTCCAGACGGCCTCACAGCCACCCCAACCAGCATACAGAGGCCGAGCTGAAGCTCATCCGCGACATGCGCCGCCGGAATCCAACCCTGGGCATGGTCGAACTCTGGCACCGTCTGCGGCAGCGCGGCTACACCCGCGGCCCGGAGAGTTTGTTCCGTGTCATGCGTAAAATGGGCCTGTTTCCTGCCGAAAAGCCGAAAAATACATACAAACCCAAGCCTTATGAGCAGATGACCCGTCCCGGTGAGCGCGTGCAGGTGGATGTGAAGGTCGTGCCCCGCAAGTGCATCGCGGATCCGGAGCTGCGGCTGTTCCAGTACACCACCATCGACGAGTTCACGCGCCTGCGCTTCCTCGCCGCCTATCCGGAGCAGTCCACCTATTCTTCGGCTGATTTCCTTCGCAGGTTGACCGCGTGGTATGCACGCCGCGGGATCAAGGTGGAGTGTGTCCAGACGGACAACGGTTCCGAGTTTACCAACCGCTTCTCCAGCAGGAAGCGCGAGCTGCCGACTCTGTTTGAGCGGACGGCTGCTGAGCTGGGCATCCGGCATAAGCTGATTCGCCCGTATACCCCGCGGCACAACGGTAAGGTGGAGCGCAGCCACCGCGAGGACCAGAAACGCTTCTATTCCTGCCATGCGTTCTATTCTCTGGACGACTTTGCAAAGCAGCTCGCTGTCCACAACCGCCGCTCCAACAGCTTACCTATGAGGCCCCTCCACTGGCTCTCCCCAGCAGAGTTCTCTGTCCAATATGTTTGACAAACCTACACTTTAGGAAGGATGCGGAAAATGGATAGTGTTGCAGAGAAATTCAGTATATTTGACTATTTTAATCTGCTAATTGGAGGATTCGTATTTTTGCTTGGACTCTGGATTTGCGAGTATCCTAGTTCAAGCCAAATTATGGTGATATGGTCGACAGCAATAGGCGAATCCACATTTCTTTTAATTCTTAGCTTTATCAGTCTTATTGCGGCATCATTTTTAATTGGCTCAGTTATTAACACGATTAGTGAATGCTTTTATAAAAGAGTTCTTGGCTTAGAGGAAAAAGCCATCGGAAATTGTTTAATTAAAGATAATATCGTAGGTAATTCTGAAAAGTTCAGACGTTATAAAGAAAAAGCTAATGCTCATTTTTTCTTAGGGTCTTTAAGTGATAATAAAAAGAATGCTGAACAGCAGTGCTCAGATTACTTTGCTCATTGTGTTTACTACATACAAATCCGCAATCAAGACAAAAAGCCAGAGCGGCTACGGGAAGTGCAAGGTTTATCCATGCTGTTATCTGGCGTATTTGCATTGATTCCAATAATAAACTTTTTAACTGCAGCTTCGACGCACACTTTGTGCCAAAGTGCTTGTTTAAGGCTATGGACTTACCTGATTTTTCTCTCTTTTTCTGTTATTTTTGGGTTTAAATACAATAAAGATATGCACAACCGCATTCGAATGGTACTCGCTGTTTACGATGTCTGTTTAGACCATGAGATTGCCCACCAAACTCAAAATAGTAAAAAAAAGTAAAGAAGTAACCTATATCAGCTCATGCCCGTATCAGTTCGCTGGGCATGAAATTACTACTCGCTCATGCTGGTCGGGATGTAGTTTGTTACGGCGCCAATTTTCGGAATACCGCCTGTCAGCTAATCCTTATTTACATTTGGCTTCTCGGATCAAAAGCAAGCCATTTCACGCCATACGCATCATACAAAAAGCGGTTTCCTGCATCGTTTTCCACATAACGCCGTTTAGTGTAGTACAGCCCTCGAAGCTCGTTTCTTAGACATTCATCCGTCGAAATGGGATCAACCCAAAGCACAGGATGCTCGGAGAGTATCGAAAAAGAATGCGTATTAGTCAAAGAGGCAACACAAAGTTGATAGCGGGGATGTGCCAACGCAACATCCCCGCTATCGTTCCTACAATCTGCAATTGCAGGAATCTTTCGTCTTCTGAGAAGCCAACTCCGAGAGCAGATCCTAGCTCAAGAAGAACGTAAAACAATATGGGCGTTCCCATATGGTTCGATAAAATTATATGCACAAAACATTCGATAATACACTCTGTGCAGAAAAATAAACATCTCAGTTCGGGTATTATACCAGGAAAAGCTACAGATGTCAAGTGATTATTTATTGCAATGTAGGAAAATTCATCGAATCTTAAACAAAATGGTAAGTCGATCGGAATTCCCAGCCTCACATGCTTTACTGGCATGATTCTGCGCATTATTAAACGACCCATATGCCTCTATATAACCGTCCTCGGAGATTTTGATACCAACCCCTAGAGCAGCAAGTCTTTTTGCCGCTGCAGTACGCCCTCCGTGAGAACTCCCGCCGGGAACAGAAACAATAGAGCCTGCACAATAAAATGAGCCATCAGGAGAAACTACAGTTGCGCCGTCCAAGCTCAATATCTCCTTTCGTAGAGGAGCTTCTATCTCAAAAAAGTTATTGTCAGATAACAAATAACGCAGCACAGCAATCTTTTCTTTGCTCTCGGCACTAACGCCGGCAGGTAACTTCCCAATGCCAGCTAAATCAAGGCGGTCCTTGATTATTTTTGATATATCGGTGTCACTTACATCCGGACGGACGAAGGCCAAGCATCCACCGACATGCGAAAAAGAAACATCTAATAAAGTCTTATAAATAATTTTAATCTTTTTTTGGGCTGTAATTAAATCATCCGCACCCATCGAAAAGTATGGAAGCAGTTTGGAATATACACGATCCCAATCGAAAGAAACCCATTTTGTTCCGCGCTTAGCAAAGCAAATAGCACACTGTTTAACTAACAATATTTCGCCGTTAGTTAAAACAATAACGCCAATGGCTTTACCAAAACAGTGTTGGCCTATGTCCGAAAATTGATGCGGGACAAACATCTCTTGTGTGGTTTGCACGGCCTTGACTGGAGTATTTCGGGTTATAAATGATAGTATTTTCCCGTTTCGGTCCAATTTTATTCCGGAAAATACGCCGTCAGTAAATACTGCACTACTGTCATTGCTCAAGAAATGTAAATAACTGGCGGCATTCTTATCCGCTTCAGCGCCAAAATCCACCACAAATCCAAAAGGAACACGTTTTCCTTCGTATGTTCTCGCAGCCCATTCTTCCATTCGACACAGTATGGAGTGTAATATCAATGCGCCATTATTTGGAGCTACCCACGAACACATGCCAAGCTCAAAGGCTAATTGAAGGGTCTTGAGTTTATATGATGTGCATCTGCGCTTGCTTTTACCATAATCACGTTGCTTTCGTATCTTTCCATCAAAGCAATTGTATTCCATAACTTTTAGGAGTTCTCTTAAAATAACATTGAGTCGTTTCACAATAGATTTTGAAGAATAGGTTTTTATTTCCAGGTAAAAAGGCGTGACATGATTATTGGTCGAAACGCACGGGAAAAAGCGCAAACATGAAATTTTATTTTGATCGTAGTAAAAGGAAACCAGGGAAGAGTTTTTTTCAGGGCGATTTTCTAGTTTTAAAGTCCCTCGCGGATCACAGAGAGGAAGAGTGAACGTGTTAACAACAGAATAAAATTCTTTCTGCGCTTTTTCCAGAAGCTTGCTTCCGGTTGCTTTTTTCATCTCTGTTGTACTCTTTGTTTGTGCCATAGACATCGCCTCACCTCTTTGATGTGTAATGATATTGTACCAGCCACCTCATAATTTGTCCATACATTTTAGATAAATTGCATATGGAAGGAGCGAAATATATTCTAGGACTATTTCCTACAGGCGACCGCAGATTTTATTGCAAAAAGCCTTGCAATACCATGTGAGTTTTGATATTATATACTATGAGTATCATTGATTGCATTTTTGCAGTTATAGTTTTCAGGTTACACAGTGTCTGAGAGAACATCTTTCAGGCACTATTTTTATGCTTTCTAATGGGAAGCACAGAACCGGACGGACACAGAAGGACCTCCCTCTGTGTTTACAATCTCATCCTGGCCATTTGGCAACAAAGCACTCAGAGAATGTGTAAATTCATTCTTTGGGTGCTTTTTTATATAGATCGGAGCCGTAAGGTTCCCCCAACCTTTTTTCTCGGGGAGCCTTATGGCTTGCCGTAACTATATACAAAATCCAATAAAGGAGTGATCTGACTTGAGAATGCTTTCTCGAATTATTTTTGTTGCCATGCTTGCTATGGCAGTAATCATTATCCCGCTTGGGGTAGCAACCATCATTATGGCAATCGAACTGGGGCTGTTCTTTGAGGCGCTTTCCGGTATGTTGATGCTGTGCGTCTATATCGCCGTGAGTCTGTATGAAGTACGCGAATTTATTGCGGAAACCGAATGGGAATTGCAGGAGCAAAACGGGACCGGAGGTGATGAGTTTGACTCTTTACCTTGAGGCGACAACCACCATACCGGATCTGTTTATCGATTATATCGAGGTCAGACTGGCATCGGGCGAAAGCGCTTCCCTAAACTGGGATGAAAGCGAAATATACCGCAACCCTGATGGCTTTGGTGCCAAATACACAGGCGTATATTTCGGTGAAGAACCTGCAAACGGAAGACTCGACGAGCTGCGCGATATGGTTATTACAGATATTGGGTTATATTCTGATACCATTCCGGAAATAGAATTCGTTGATAACGGGAGAAGCCTGGAGTTTTCTCCGCCTAAAATGTGTATTCAGGAGGACGGCCATGTTGATGAAAAGTGAACATAGAAAAGAACTGGTTTCCGAGATACGATCTCTGGCACAGTCGCAAGGGCTGAACACGGTGTTTACCACATTCCTGGAGATTACCGCAAACAGTCTTGCCGCCCATACCGACCCGGAAAATGCCGAAAAGCGGGAGCAGCGATATCAGGAGATGGCGTCGACCATGACGCCGGAACTTTTATCGTCATATGCGCGGATGTTGGCATTGCTATTCCTGACGGTCCGTGAGTATCGAGATGATCCCTGCGACATTCTTGGGGGAATCTATCACGAGCTGAATCTGAATAACGAGTGGAACGGACAATACTTCACGCCGGACGATGTCTGCCGCTTCATGGCACAAATCACGCTTCCATCGGACGAGCTTTCAACCAAGGATGGTCCGATTACCATTAACGAGCCGACTTGCGGTTCGGGAACGATGGTCATCGGTGCTATTTGGGCAATGCAGCGTAAGGAATTTGACTATCGTCACAATACATTCTTTGTGGCGCAGGATATCGACATTCGCTGCGTTTGGATGGCCTATATCCAACTGAGTCTGTATGGAATCCCTGCCATGGTCATTCACGGAAACACTCTGACGATGGAAGAGTGGGACAGATGGTATACGCCGTATGCATTGGTACCCTTTTCGACGATGCGGAGTGAAAATAGATGTGCTGTGGAACCTGCGAATGGACAACACTGATGCCCATAAAACAAAATACAAGGAGGAAAGACTGTACATGAGTACGAATCAAAATCTAATGCAGCATATGTGGGAATTGATCGATCGAATCAAGGCGGCAGATGTTGCGTATTACCGGGATGATAATCCCACAATGACCGACCGTGAATATGATCTGCTGGTCGATGAGCTAAAGGAACTGGAAGCAACAATAGGTTTGGTCCTTTCCGGGTCACCTACTCAGACTGTTTCCGGAGAGATCCTGAAAGAACTGACGCCGGTGCGCCATACCAAACCGATGCTCTCGGCGGATAAAACAAAGTCCGTTGATGAGATGCTCCAGTTTGCAAATGGCAGACCTGTGGTGCTTTCGTGGAAGCTGGATGGTCTGACACTTGTCCTCCGCTACGAAGGCGGAGAGTTCAAGCAGGCAATCACCCGAGGCCGCGAGGGCATTATCGACGAGGATGTGACGCATACCGTCCGTACTTTTATGGATGTGCCAATGTGCATTCCCTGCACGGACAAATTTGAGGTGCGAGGTGAAGGCGTCATATCCTGGGCACACTTTGAAAAGATCAATCTCAGTCTGAGCGAGCCATATTCCCACCCCAGAAATCTGGCGGCCGGCAGCGTAAGAATGCTGGATGCCCGTGAGTCTGGGAAGCGGTATCTGGAGTTCTTTGCTTTTGACCTGATCAGCGATTCTATCGAAGAACATAGCAAAGCTGCCCAGCTTCAATTCCTTGCAGAAAATGGGTTTGATGTAGTTCCGTATCAAAATGAACTGTGCTGGTGCTATCCGATCACGGACGAGCTGCATCTCGGCACTTTCCTGCTGCTTGTAAAAGAAGGCGTGTTGAGTCTGCCGTTCAATGAAGTAGACAGCGTTGATTACGAACTGTTTTGCTTAGAGGATGCATGCCTTTGTGACGCTGCGTCCATAAACCTGCTGATTGCAGACTGGTACCGCTTTGACTCAGACCTTCGCCATGCAATGGAGGGAATGAGGCGGTATTACGAAAAAAAGGAGGCTGTCAGAAGTGAAAATAAAGCTGTATCAGATCGCTCCTGAAAAGGATGATAAAAACCTGATGTTCATGAGTTACAAATTTACCGTATTACACGGCGGAATCAATGCAGGCAACTACGAGCTCGTATTTGACGGCGATTTACCTGCGCAGACAGCGGAGGATGTCTTTCGCATTTTCAACTTGGAACATCCGAGTGGATACAGAGGTCGCTCTATGAGTGTTTCGGATATCATTTGGATAGAAGGCCTCGGCTATTGGTTCTGTGACAGCGTTGGCTTCAGGCGGATCCAATTTTCGGGAGAAAATGCTGCTGGAGGAAGCTTGATGGATGAACTGTATCAAAATCTCGTCAGACTGAATCCGAAGGAGCAGGTGCCGTTTCGGTGCATCGGCTGCGGAGCGTGCTGCAAGCATGTACATATGCAGGTTCCGGTCGAAACGCTGGATGCGTTCCGTATCGTAAAGCATTTGCAGCAGCAAGGCGAAGATATCGAGTGCATGGATGATTTTTGGGAACGGTACACCGAGCCGGCACTGTTAAATGAGTGTGGTTTTTTCGTGTATTTTCTCAAAACGCAGGGACCGGAGGAAGCTTGCATTTTTCTACAAGGTAATCGATGCCGGATCCACACGGTCAATCCGAGAGCTTGCAGGATATATCCGCTCGTTGTAGACCCGAAGGAAAACGGCCGATATGAGTATCTGGTATCCTACGAGCGCATGCAGCATTTCAAAGGACCGAAGGTTCATGTGAAAACATGGATGAAAAAACGGGTTGGTGAAGAAGACCGTGCTTTCTTAAATGCTGATTTTGGCTCTGCTAAGGAATTGGCGCGGCTGCTCAGACAAATTCCGGATGAACGCAAAAAGAGAGCGCTTATGTGCTTTCACTGGGCTAAATACGGAAATTTCGACACGGGCAAACCGTTCCTGCCTCAGTATGAGCGAAATCTGAAAGTATTGCGTGAGTATCTGAAAGAACTCACAGAGTAACAGGTCAGTATGACACAACAAAGAGGCGTCGTTTTGCGGCGCCTCAATCTTTTTGGGAGGTAATATCAATGGATAACAGACTAAAAGAAATCGTAGACAATTTTGACAGCTTGAAAATCGGAGTGGACGAGCCCTTCCGATTTCATTGCACCATGTGCGGCAAGTGCTGCATTAACCGAGAGGACATTCTGCTGACACCGCGAGACATATACTGCATGGCAAAGGAATTGCAGATCTCACCCGAGGAACTGTTTAAGAGATATTGCGAGACCTATATCGGCCATGACTCCTGCATGCCTATTGTCCGGCTGAAGCCTCGCGGATCAATTAAACGGTGTCCGCTTTTGAAGGGCCGTAAATGCAGTGTGCATAAGGCCAAACCCGGAGTTTGCGCAATGTTTCCGATTGGGCGGTGCGTTACCGTGGATCAGAAAGCTGCAAAAATGACTAACGCCAAGATTGGAGAAATACAGTATATTTTCACTAATCCGGGCTGCGGCGATAATGCTGAAACGCACACCGTGAGAGAGTGGCTGAGCGAATTTGGTATCCCTGTTGAAGATGAGTTCTTTAAGCTGTGGCATCAAAAGATTTTTCAACTCGGCTCGATTTTCCGTAAGGCGGAAAAGGTATGCAGCGATTACACAATGGAACTTGCATGGAGCGCAACTTTCGTGGAGCTCTATCTGGAATACAACACGAGTAAGGATTTTCTCCCTCAATTTGAGGAGAACTCTGAAAAAGTCCTTAATCTTATGAAAATGATGCCAACATCGAAGGATGGTGTAAACCATGCGTGAAGACCGAAATCAATTTCAGATTATTCGCAAAGATGCCCGGAACTGTTTTGTGGAAAGCTTGAATGACAGCTTCTCTATCGGCAGGATCCATCTGGCTTTTGCCGCATACGATCAGTCGAAGCCGGCCGGTCAGCGCCAGACGAACAATGTCCATATCTATATTGCTGTGGATGAGTTTCTGGAACTGTGCCGAAAGCTGGATTGCGGCGAGCTACGGTATATGCTGCAAAGCAAAAAGAAAAACGGCGATAATACGCCGTTATACCAGTGCCTTGGCGGCACATCTGCCGAAAAGCTTAGAGCCATCGGTCGGGCAAGACCGGACGAAAAAAGCCTTTCCCGTGTGGCGCAACTGATACCTGCCAACAAAGCAGATTTCCTCTTTGTTGCCGACAACGGCCCCGGTAAAACCAACGAAAAAGGATTGATTGTTCCGAAATTCGGTAGTAAGCCGGAAAACCATGTGGCAGTCATGATGAACTTTGAGGCTCTCAGTGAAATGTTCCTGATAACGCGGATGCATTATCAGTGCTGGCTCACATCGTGGTATCAGCAGAACTCAAATCAGTCTGCTCGGAAGCAGGGGCAGTACAGTGAAAACCACAAAGAACCGGATAGTTCTTCTGTTCAAATGTTCTGATGTGGTTCAGGCGGCAGAGAGTAAAATCTCTGCCGCCTTTTCGGGCCTGTAGTCGTCAAAATAGCAACAAGGCTATTGGAGAAAACTGACCACTATGATCGGAACCTCGCCGGAACACGTCTCTGACCATCTCGGTGGCTTGTTCGTCCACGATCCAGTGCGTCTTGTCCTCCGAATCCTTCACATATCCGCATGGCGGGTTTGTGCTGAGTGACTTGCCGGACTGTCCCATTGCTTTGAAAACGGCTCGTATTTTACGGCTGGTTTCCCTGGCGTAAAACTCATTGAAGATAAGAATAGGTAAAAACGGCGAAGGAAGGTTGACGCCTGGCATTGGTCTGCGACACACCAGTTATTTCAAACGGGCAATTTTCTTAGTCAAAAGGTTCAATTTCAATGCGGCATATTGGTAATTGTTCCAAATTCTTGCAAAATGTGTCGAATTTTGTTGCAAAATAGGAAGTGGGACAGTTCTATAAGTAGACGCACAAACCAGCGCCTGAATACAAAGAGAAAGAGAGAAAAACGAATGAAACTGTGGAAACGCATACTGTCCTGTTTCCTGGCGCTCCTTCTGACCGTATACCTGCTCCCCGTGCAGGTTATGGCTGAAGAGTTGGGGGACCTGTGGCCGCTGACAACGGAAAACATCGCAGAGACACCTCCCGATGTAATAGGAGAAGTCCTGGAGCGACGGGGCGAAAACCAGAAGGAATTTCTGCTGGCCAACGGCGTGCGGCAGGTAGTTATCTATCCTGCAGCCGTTCATTATCAAAAGGATGGTCAGTGGGAGGATATCGATAATCGCCTTCTGCCTGCGACTACACGGGACGGCGAGACGGTTTATCAGAATGTCGCCGGTATGTGGGATGTCTCGGTACCCGCCGAACTAAACACCGCCAGAGGGATCACTGTCAGCCGGAATGGATATAGTCTATCCTTTTATCTGACAGGTCAGTTGTTTGAAGACGGGGGCGCTATCTCGGAAAGCGGCAGCGCCTCCATGGGGGAGGAACTGCCCGGTGAGGATCTGATCTGCGTTTCCGCAGGCGAAAGCACTGCGGCAATCAGCAGTACCACTTCCACTTTGGCAGACGATGACCAGCTTCAGCCAGAGGCTGCGCTGAAGAATCAGCGCAGTGAGGCCCTGTATCAGAATGTTTATCACGACACAGATGTGGCCTATGACTTGGACTCCAATCGGTTGAAGGAGTCCCTGATTCTGCGCAGCTGCCCGAAGGAAATGCTGGGCTACCGCTATCGCCTGGAAACGGACAGTCTGCGGCTGGAGCTTCAAGAGGACAACCGTATTTTGGCCTATGCCAAAGACGCCGGTCCCCAAGATGAACCGGTATTCTATATGCCGGCTCCGTATCTGCTGGATGCAGAAAACGCATACTCCAATGATATCAAAGTGACTTTGGAGGAAAACGACAAGGGCTATGAGTTGCGGTACCATCTGCCCCAGGATTGGATGGCAGACGCTGCGTATCCCGTGGTAATGGACCCCGTGGTCCAGCCGGTATCCAACACGTTCACCATCCGGGATAAGACCGTGACCCAGCGCAATCCGCCGGCCTATGATGCCATTTCTCTGGATGCAGGATATTCCACCAACCGCGGGCGGGAGCGGATTTATATTCGTTTTAAGAATATCCCCTCTTTGACCTCAGCGGATGTGGTCGTAGGCGCAAAGGTTTTACTTTACAAATATAGCGGCTCCGGTAGTATCTCGGGCAATTATATGACGGCGCATCAGGTCAAAAGCATGTGGGACTCTGAGACAATTACCTGGGCTAACCGGGCAGACTATGTCCACACCTCAGAAGATTATCAATTCGTTGCCGGACAAACCTGGCATAGCTGGGATATTACGAACATTGCCCAAAAATGGTATGAGCCCTCCGGAAATACTGGTGTCATGCTTCGCATGTCGGAAGCCGTAGAGGGTGGGACGACAACAAAAACAGCGTCCTTCTATTCCTCTGACTACAGCAACACGCAGCAATGCCCTATGCTGGTCATCTCCTACATCAACAACTGCGGACTGGAAAGCACCTGGGACTATACCTCTTCCAGTGCCGGACGGGCCGGTACCGGCTATGTCAATGACTACACCGGAAACCTGGTGTGGGTCCACACGGGGCTGGGCTTTTCCGGCAACCGGATGCCCGTCAGCATCAATGCTGTCTATAACGCAAACGACAAGGGCAACAAGGCTTACGGTCTTGGCTACGGCTGGCGTACCAATTACAACCAGCGCGTTGAGCAGATCACTTTAGGCGGCACTACCTACTACCGGTGGGAAGATGAGGACGGCACCCGCCACTATTTTATGAAAAAATCTGCCGGGCTGTATGTGGATGAACTGGAGCCTACACGTCAACTGACGGATACCGGCAGCGGAACGAAAAAATTCTGTATCACAGAAAAGAGCGGCAGCAAACGCTATTTCGATACCAGTGGACGGCTGGCTGGACTCTCCAATAACCAGGCCACAGCCAGCAGTGTCTCCATTTACTACGCATCGCAGGATCACATCTCGGTCATCTCGGACGGCGTTGGCCGCAAATACCGATTCAGCTATGACAGCAGCGGCAACCTGACCAAGATCAGCTTTACAGGTACCGGCACAACAGAGTTGTCCGCTATGACCTACCAGGTCAGCGGCGATAATCTGAGGACCATCGGATATCCAGACGGGAAAAATGCGACATTTTCCTATGGTGCAGAACATCTGCTGACCGGTGCGCAGGATGCTGACGGCTATAAGCTGGCGTATACCTATAACACGACCACGAACGGACAGCCTAACCGAATCGCGACCATCAAGGAATACGATGGCAGCACCGCAGGCGGAACACTGTCTCTGGAATATGCACATAACCAGACCACATTTACCGATCACAACGGCAACAAGGAGATCATGCAGTTCAACCGCTACGGCAGTACCCTGTCGGTGCAGGATGGACTGGGCCGTGCGCAGTTCTCCCAATATGCCAACAGCACGGACCTGGCCAAGGCCAGTCAGCTGACGCTGTCGTCCAAGCTGCAGAATACCGTCATCAATCTGCTGGAAAGCGGCAGCCTCGAGAGCAAGACCGGATGGACGGTATCCGGCACCGGTAGCGGCAGCTGGAGCTACAGCCAGGCCCAGGCCTATTATGGCCGCACCTCCCTGTCCATTCAGAACAACACCCTCAAGCCGGTCAGCAGCGCTGTGCGGGCCCTTGAGCCCGGGAAGACATATACCTTCTCCGCCTATGTCAGAGCCGGAGCCAGCGGAGCCCGCATTGGATTGCTGAAGCCCGGCAGCACGGAGCCCCTGGTCGTCAGCACCGCCGCACCGGCCAATAACACCTGGACCCGGCTGCAGGTGACGTATACGCTGCCATCCGGAAGCGCCTATGCCTCGGTTCTTCCCTTCCTGCAGAACACCTCCGGTACGGCCGCCTATTTTGACGCCTTGCAGCTGGAACAGACCGCCTCGCCCAGCCGGTATAACCTGGTGGAAAACAGCGACTTTTCCTTTAATTCCGCCTGGACTCCCAACTCCAGCTGCGCCAGTACGGACCAGATCATCACCTATACCAGCTCTCCCACGGAGAACTCGGACAAGCGGGTTATGCGCTTTACCGGTGACCCCAACAAGCACAAGTATGGCAATCAAATTCTGAGCGGCCTTGGCGGGGCCGCAGGCGATGTATATACGGTGGCCGGCTGGGCCAAGGGCGACTGCGTATATACGGACGACAGCAATCGCCGGATGTATGCCCTGATGGTGCGATTCTATTACACAGATGGCACCACAAGCGACAACTTTATCAAGTTCAATCCGGATACAGACAGCCAGAGCAGTTGGCAGTTTGTTTCCGGCGTGGTCAAAGCAGCCAAGCCCTACTCCAAAATGGGCATCTACACGGCCTATGTCCAAACACTGAACACCGTCTATTTCGACAATGTGCAGCTGTTCAAAGAGGAGTTTGGACATAGCTATGACTACGACTCCAACGGCAATCTCATCAGCGTGGTAGACCTGCAAAAGAACAAAACCAAATATGATTACGATTCCAACAACAATTTGGTAAAAATGACCTTGCCAAGTGGGGCCAGTCAGTCGTATACTTATGATAGTTACCACAACGTGACCAAAGCGGTAAGCCCGGAGGGCGTTACCTCCCGGTTCACCTATGATACCTATGGCAACATCAAGACCGTAAAGCTGGGCAGCGGCAGCCAGACCATTTCCGCCAGCGCGGTATATACGGCTAACGGGGACCAGGTCTCCAGCGTCACGGACGCCCTGGGCCAGACCACCACCTATGGCTACGACACCCAGACCGGCGTTCTGAACTGGACCCAGGCTCCCGGCGAGACGGCCAGCACCCGCACCAACTACACCCACGACCAGCTGTACCGCACCATCAAGGTCCAGCAGAGCACTGCCGCGGTGGACTATACCTACAGCAAGGATCTGCTGTCCGCCATTTCCACCGCCTCCGGCACGGATTACAGCTTCACCTACGGGGTGTTCGACCTGACCACGGCGGTGAAGGCCGGAAGCCGCACCCTGATCTCCCACAGCTATACCAACGATCAGAACCGGCGGCTGAGCCGGTCCGTCTACGGCAACGGCGACGCCGTGTCCTACAGCTACGACAGCTTTGGCCGCACCACCGCAGTGACCTACGGCGACACCGGCAGCACCGTGTCCTACGCCTATGACGCCAACAGCAACCTGGGGCAGCTGACGGACGGCATTTCCGGACGGGTCAACCGCTACAGCTACGATTTTCTGGACCGGCTCATGCGGTATGAGGAGTCCGGCGACGGCTACAGCAACATTGTCCAGTGGGGCTATGACGACGAGAACAACCTGTCCTCCCAGACCCAGACCCTCAACGGCACCACCTACACCAGCACCTATGCCTATGACAAGGACAACCGGCTGACCAAGGCGACGGAGGGCACGATCTCCGCCAACTACACCTACGACAGCTTCAGCCGTATGACGGGCCTGACCGCCAAAAACGGCAGCACCTCCGTGGTCAACACCGCCGTCACCTATGTGGACCCCAGCTCGTCGGCCACCTCTACCCAGGTGAAAATCTGGAACAACGGCAAGGCTGCGTACACGTACACCTATGACAACAAGGGGAATATTACATCCATTACCGGCGGCGGACAAGAATTTGAGTACCGATATGACAAATATGGCCGTCTGATCAGTGCGGAGGACTATCCCGGTGGCTATGTCTGGACGTACACCTATGACGATGGCGGCAACATAACCCAGCGCGGGCTGACGGATTATTACAATAACAAGAATCCAAATTCCATCCTTGCAACCTATACCTACGGCGACGCCAATTGGCCGGACCTGCTGACAGCGTTCAATGGGAAGTCCATCACCTACGATGCCATAGGCAATCCCCTGTCCGACGGCACATGGACCTATGCCTGGCAGCATGGCCGCCAGCTGGCGTCCATGAGCAAGAGCGGCAGCAGCATCACCTACGGCTACAATGCCGATGGCAAGCGCATTTCCAAGACAGTCAACGGCACGACGTACAACTTCTCTTACCTGGGCGATCAGCTGACGGAGATGACCTGGGGCAGCAACAAGTTGCACTTTACCTACGACTCCACTGGCCCGGCGTCTGTGACGTACAACGGCAACAGGTATTTCTACCTGAAAAATGCCCAAGGCGATGTCACCGGTCTTGTGAACGCCAGCGGCACCCAGGTGGTGTCCTACACCTATGACCCCTGGGGTGCGCCCATGTCCGTCAGCGGTTCCATGTCTGCCACGCTGGGTGCTGTGAATCCCCTGCGCTATCGCGGGTATGTCTACGACACCGAAACGGGCCTGTACTACCTCAGCAGCCGGTACTATAACCCGGTTTGGGGAAGGTTTATCAATGCGGATACCGCCGCCGTGGTAGCTGCGTCCCCCGACAAAGCCAACTGGGATAAGAATCTCTTTGCCTATTGCGACAATGACCCAGTCAACAGAAAAGATGATGGCGGGGAATTTTGGCATATTATTGCAGCAGGCGCAATAAATGGAGCTATAAGCGCAATAAATAATGCGGTTACTCAGATACATGAAAAAGGGTCGGATAATTTTGACTGGGGACAGGTATTTATTGCAGCTGCTTTTGGATGTGCTAATGGGGTATTGACAAGCTGTGGGGTGTTCAGCTTTGGTGCAGTAATTGCTTTGAGTGGTGTTTTGGGCGCTGCGGAAAGTGTTGCGTCCGATCTGAGGAGCAACTATACGGGAGAACAAAGTTATAGCACTGGGCAAATAATAGGACATGCGATTGTCAACGCGAGTACGGCTGCGTGTTTGGCATGGGCCTCGGGGCCATCTGATGGGTCGAAGATGAATGATCTATATAAGGATTCAAAGGCTGGAAAGAATCACCTCAGAACTCCAGGAACATCTCCAACCGGAAATCGCGCCGCCCAGCAGAGCATATCGGCGTATAAAAAAGCACTTGTGCGCTTTTCAAAAAATGAGGGTGTAAGTGGTGTTGGCAATGCCATCTCGGGGAAACTTATCGGCTATATATGCAGAAGCTTCCGTTAGGTTGTGATTTATGCAAAAGAAAAAGGTAAAGCTGTCTAAAAGTGCGAAAGGTGCACTGCTATACATGTTGGTTGTGCTGTCTATCTTTGCGGTACTGGAGACGGTAGTGTGTAGGTTGCCCTCTCATTTTGACGAGTCAAATACAGAAGCCTACACCGGTACGCTTTCCCATGTGGAGAAATATACCACCTGGCACATTGGTTATAGAGCGATGCACTCTAAGCAGCACATCAGGCTGCATTTCACAGACGGAAACGTTTATTTCGTATACGCGCTGGAGGATCGGACGCTGCTGAGTATTCCTGCGGGAGAAAGGCTATCTTTGCGCTTATACCGGGACCCCAGGCGTGGAACGTCTGCATGTGATATCCGCAGTGATAGCCGCGTGTTTCAAACGATGGAGCGTTCAAGCCAGCTGGCGCATAGGGACAAATGTCTCCTTCATGGACTTTTCTGCTCAGGTGCCCTGATTTTCCTGGCAATAGGTTTCTGCTCCGGCCTTGGGGGATTCAGGCAGTATTTTTCCAGCCTTGCTGCCAGGCGGCGGCGTGAAAAGCGAAAGCGCGCCCGTCAGGCCAGGTTTGCCAAGGAAGGAAAGTAGATTGCATTTAGGGAAATATTACAATGAAAAATAAGGCCTTTCTTTGTGCGCCGCGCCGGTTTTTGATTATAACGGTAGTATATTTGCTGATACAGTCTGTCGGGATTTATCTGTTTTTTGAAAGCCTGCAATATGAAGAGATAGGTCATCTGGAAGCAATATTGAACATCATTGCCCCTCCGGCTCCCCTATGGATCGCAGCCTTCTTCCGGCGGTATGACTGGCTGTCTATCGTAAGACTGCATGAGGACAAAATCGTATTGTGGGCGATGTTTACCAGGCAAAGCTATTCCTATGCTGATATGAAGTACATCGGTATAGACTACAGCCTCATAGAGGGCCGTCCGGAGTTTTGGATCTATTTCAGTACAAACCCGGTTCCAGTGGAGTATACCCATAAAATAGCGGCATATCGTATCAACAAAGGATTCTTGCGTATCCTGTATACCCCCAAAAACTATGAGTTGCTGATTCGAAACACGCCGCCGGAGGTAAGCAGACAAATCAGAAAGTGTTACTCTACTGTGCTGGCATACAAAATGGATAGGTAACTTTTACAAAGCTGCACTTTTAATTAATCCTGCCGCCCGGATATGATTGTTTCTTTAACGGTTATGTCCGGACAGTAGGACACCTTAACGCCGCCAGCTGGCGTCCATGAGCAAGAGCGGCAGCAGCATCACCTACGGCTACAATGCCGATGGCAAGCGCATTTCCAAGACGGCCAACGGTACGACGTACAGACAGCTTCAGCCGCATGACGGGGCTGACCGCCAAAAACGGAGTCCCTCTTACCACAAAAATGCCTCATATATAAGACGGGTATAACAGCTTACCTGTCTTATATATGAGGCTTAGTTTTGTTCACATTTTCTTCTCTATCGCCTTACGCGCCTTGCTCCTGGCCCTTGTCAGCAGCATCCGCACACTGCTGGGCTTGACACCCAGGGCAGAGGCAATCTCCGCATCGCTCATGTTCAGGACATATTTGTCCTCCAGCAGCTGCCGCGTCCGCGAATCCAGCTGCGGCCAGACCCGCCAAAGCACATCGGCATCGTCCAAAAGCAGGATCTGCCGTTCCGGATCCTCTGCATCCCGGGAGGCAATGTCGATCACCCCATTCCCCACAGGGAAGGGGGCCCTGCGCTGACGCTTTTCCTCCTCGATGGCATTATACCGGCACGCCACAACGATGTAGTTGGTGCGGGAGGCCGCGTCCATCTCCCGCAGCTGGGGAATATGGTCGATGAATTTTCTGACAGACTCCTGCAGCGCATCCTCGCACGTCCATTGGTCATGTATGACCTTCCGGATGGTTGCGTACATGAGCGGATGGTATTCCAAAAACAGCCACTCCATAAAGTCCCGGTCATCATCATTCTCTATGGTCTGAATGCAGATGGGAATCATTCGGTATTCTCCCCTTTTCAGAAAAGCAATAAAAACCGAGGAAAATTATAGCAAAAAAATCGCATCTTGACAATAGTGCTTCCATGGAAGAAAATATTTTTGGAAAAAATTTAGAAAAACTGTTGCATTTTGCCGTTTCAACAGTTCTATTAGTGTAGAGGGATTTGAGGAGGTACCAGCATGACAAAGCAGGAAATGCTGTATGAGCAGTATAATGATGCATTGTTCCGGCTGCTGATGCACAGTGTTGCACAGCATCAGGGGCAGCAGTACCAGGAGGAAAACCAGGCGCTGAAAGCGCAGGAGGGCGGCCCCTCCGAGACGGCGAAGCGCCGGTGTCTGCGGACGATCTCCCGGCAGGTAAGGCGGGGCCACGCCC
>ERZ791753.224-NODE-224-length-63779-cov-31.247364_pt1 | contig 63779 bp, 66 predicted proteins | sample MGYA00509951_ERZ791753 | MGnify/ENA primary metagenome ERZ791753 (study PRJEB30046, sample SAMN00792026) | human gut metagenome | study: EMG produced TPA metagenomics assembly of the A metagenome-wide association study of gut microbiota in type 2... | reverse complement strand
TAACTGATTGATAAAAACCTCAATTTAACTTGTACTCAAACTTGACATAGGACCAGTACTCCTCTGGCGTATCCATGAGGTCCTTGCCCTTCGGGAAAAACTCCCGCAGAAGCCCATTGGTATTCTCGTTGGTCCCGCGCTCCCATGGATGGTGCAGAGCCGGAAAGTAGAACGTCACACACTTCAGTTCCTTGCTGAGCTGAGCATGTTTCGAGAATTCCTTTCCGCGATCTGGCGTGACCGAAAGATGCGGCTGCCCCGAGAGTGCCTCACACATCACCTTGTTGACGGCAGCAGCGGTCTTGCCCGCGGCCTTTCCACCAAGCAAGTACCGGCTCTTCCGGTCCACCAACATGACGAGGCATGCCTTTCCCTACTTGCCCACCACGGATCCGCCTCCCAGTGACCACGGACGGAACGGTTCGCCACACTGGCAGGACGATTCTCGATGGGATACGATATGACGAACTTGCCACGACATTCTTCTCTTCCTTTCTTGTGACGTCGTTTCCCGTGATGCCATAGTTTCCTAAGCACGAACTTTGCTGAAGCCTCTGACGGATTCAGCAGGCCCGCGTAGATAGCGCGGTAAATGGTCGGGGCGCTGACGAGCTGGCAGCCATGCTCCAGCTGGATTCGTCCGACGATCTCTTCTGGCGACCAGTGGTACTCCAGGATACAGATCTGGATGTAGGAATGCAGTGGTGCATACTCCAGCCGCTTATGTGGGCGACAGGCTTTCCTGCGCCGCTTGTAGAGCGTTTGCGCGGTCAACGGGCAGTACGACATAGACCGGCCACATTGCGGCGAAGCTCACGCGATATGGTCGACTTGCTCCAGTTCAGCAGATGAGCAATCTCCGTAACGGATTTGCCCTCAGCAAGAAAAAAGAGTATCTTTTCTCGCTCAAATGGTGTAAGATGTGTGTAATGGCACATAGGCTCTCCTTTTGTTATAGGTAGTTCTTTTCAAACACCATTATAGCAAAGAAGTCTATGTGTCATTTTAATTTGGTTGTCTAGGAGCTGTTACACTTAGATTGTAAATCCATCCTCCTGATTTTTACCACATCGTCTGCCATCTATCTTGCTCTGTAGGCAGCACCATAATCAAAGTTACAATGACGAAAACAATGATTACTCCGAGGACCTTCTTTATCTGATTTCCCATCACACATTTAAATAAGATGGAGTCCCAATACATGCGCAACGGATAATATAACAAATCAGATACGTATATACGACGAGCCATAGGCCATTAACCTATTGGTAAAAATCATCCATGATAATATATATCAAAATAGACGAATTCCATTCTTCCGCAAAATCAGATACATCGTTATGGTAACAAAGCTCTCGACAATCATGACGGTAATAGAGAGGCCTACGCCCTCCCAGAAATGAATCAGAGGAAAAATGAGTACGAAGTTGAAGAGTGCTGAAAGCATCAGGATGCGGCTGAATATGTTCTGCATACCAAAAGTTACCATCGTCTGGACGCCGAAGATATTACTGAGTGCCACGACGAAGGGGTAGAAACTCAGGATGCGTAGGATCAGGATTGACTCTTCATAAGAATTACCCATGATGATATGTACGATGGGCTCTGCTAAGATAAACGTGCCCAAGGAAGCGAGGAAACTCAATCCACCGATATAACGAACAGTCTTATGCAAAAAGGCGATTGCTTTTTCTCTCGATTCTTTGTACAGTGCTGCAATATGCGGAAAAATCGCACTGGATATAGGTCCCATCAATCCATTGACAGCCATGATCAGTTTATTGGCTGCAGAATAATAGCCAACGACGGTATCATTCGTCATGATACCCAAGATGAACACATTACTGTTTGTATAGAGACTAATAAAGACGGTAGAAATAAATATATCCCATCCCTCTTTGAATTTCACTTTGATATCATGCCAAGAAGGTATCGAAAAGATTTCTGGTGTCTTACGATAAAGCACCATCAGAGAAATAACGCCTGCTACAACCGGTGTAACAGACTGCAAAAAAGCAGCCAGTCGATAATCAGACTGCACTGTAACAAAGGCAAAGATGGCAACGACGGAAATCATACGGGCAATCAAATTGAATACCGTGATGAAGCGCATCTCCTGGATTCCCTGAAAATACCAAACAGAGAAAATGACATTGCCAAGCAGAGATGGCAAGACACAGAGCATCAATATGATATCCAAATAATCGCGAAAAATAGCCATCAGGAGTGTTCCGACCAACAGAACAGGGATGAGTAAAACGAATTTTGCTCCATAAAAAGCTGCAAAGTTCTTTGGTATATCTTCCTTGTCACATTTTGCTATATCTCGTGGAGCTGTTAGATTGAAGCCATAATCCACAAGTAGATTGCCATAGGTTATGATTGTCTGAGCAAAGGCAATGGCACCGAATTTCTCTGGGCCTAATACACGCAAAAGATACGGCAATGTAATAAAAGAAATAATATACTCAGCCCCCTTCAGTGTAAACAAGGAGGCCATATTTTCAAGCAGTTTTTTATTCAAGCAAATCTCATCTACCTTCTATCAGTTTAACAGGCTACACTTCACAGATTAGAATTCCTTCTCTGTCCGCTCCAGCGCACTCTTGATCACATCATCCATATCGTAGTACTTATACTCTGCCAGCCGCCCGCCGAAGATGGTATGGGGCTCTTGCTTTGCCAGGGCTGCGTACTGCTGATAGAGTTTCTGGTTGCGGTCGTTGTTGACGGGGTAATAGGCTTCCTCGCCGCGATGCCAGTCGGCCGGATACTCGCGGGTGATGTAGGTGACGGGCTGAGTGCCGAACTCGAAGTGCTTGTGCTCGATGATGCGAGTGTACGGGATCTCGCGCTCCGTGTAGTTGACGACGGCGACGCCCTGATGGTTCTCTTCTTCGAGGCGCTCTGTCTCAAAGTGCAGTCCGCGATACTCGAGCTGACCGAGCTTGTAATCGAAGTACTCGTCGATTGAGCCGGTATAGACGACTTTCTTGGCCATCGCCTGATAGGCTACACGGTCCTTGAGGAAGTCGACGCCCGTGCGGACTTCGATGCCGTCGAGCAACGCCCCGATGAGCTTGTTGTAGCCGCCGACTGGAATGCCCTGATAACGGTCATTGAAGTAGTTGTTGTCGAAGGTATAGCGCACCGGCAGACGCTTGATGATGAAGGCCGGCAACTCCGTGCAGCTGCGGCCCCACTGCTTCTCCGTGTAGCCCTTGATGAGCTTTGTGTAGATGTCCGTGCCGACGAGCGAGATGGCCTGCTCCTCGAGGTTCTGCGGCTCCCCCTTGATGGCCTTACGCTGCGCCGCGATAATGGCCTTTGCCTGCGCCGGTGTCACGATGTCCCAGAGCTCGCGGAACGTGTTCATGTTGAACGGCAGGTTGTAGAGATGATTCTGATAATTCGCCACCGGCGAGTTGATGAAGTTGTTGAACGCGACAAACCGGTTGACATACGTCCATACATCCTCGTGGCTCGTGTGGAAGATGTGCGCGCCGTACTTGTGGATGTTAATGCCCTCCCGCTCTTCACAGTAGACATTGCCGCCCACATGATCGCGGCGTTCCAGCACCAGCACCGACTTCCCCGCCGCCTTCGCCTCATGCGCAAAGACAGCGCCGAAAAGACCGCTGCCAACAATCAGATAATCGTACATCAAGGAATCCCCCATCCCCATTCATTTCAGCTCAATCAAAATTTGCCGTCTGCACAATAAACTGCCCTCGTCGCTTTATGAAGCCCCATCTTCTCACAGAGGCGCAAGATCTTTTTCTTCTTGCCGAACGGCGCATTGACGACCATTGGCTTGTAGCAGACCTGCTTCTTATTCTGCTCGACCCATACATTGAGCAAGATTTCCGACATGTAGCCAAAGATACGCTTCTCAGCCGGTGTATAGCCAGAGATATCAATACGGCGTTCAGCCTCGAAAAGGATGTCAAACAGCCACTTGCAATACGCGTCGAAATCTGCTTTCTTCATGACGAACATGTTGCAATAAGATGCTTCATGATGGGATAAAACATCTTGATACGTCTTACTGTACTCTGGATAGAGATTTTGGATAATCTGCGCAATGGTATCCAGGTCTGGCTCTACACCAGCTCCTGCATAATAGCCACTCTTCAGATTGTGCTTGCGCCAATAGAAATGCTCTGGCAGGATGACGTCATACTGCGCCAACAACTGCTCAATCTCGTCTGGCCGAAGGTAATAGCGCGGATCTGGATTGATGCGGTACTTGCTGAAGTATCTCCTGTAATGCGACAAGCCGACGATATCGGCATCTGAATTCTTCCAGATCCAGTAGTAGGCGGTCAGTTCACAGAAAAAAGGGTTTTTAGCGGAAATGTTTTCTCCTTCATCGTCACGGATATAGCCAAAGTGTTCATCCCGCAAAGCTGCACCGACTTCGAGTGGAACATAGCCTCCGATATCTGGTGCGGAAAACTTTTTATGTGCAGCGATATACATGCATATCTTATGCATCTGATTCACGCAATATACCCCTTTCTCTTTCACTAAGATCAGCGACTTATCAATCTAATTTCTCGATGACTTTCTCTGCAATGTAGGCCATTCCTTGTCGCCCGGGATGTGTCTCTTCTGCTTTTGATACCTTTCGGATGGTGCCATCCGAAAGCTCACATTCAGTGCCCTCCTTGGACTGATATGCCTTATCGCCAATAATTGCAGAGATATCGGCAAAGGCGACGTTCTTATTGGCGGCCGCTTCGCGACGCAGTGCATCGCGTTTCTTGTCCCAGAAGTCACCAATCACGACAATCTTTGCCTTTGGAGCACGCTGTTGTACGTAGGTAATCAATGCTTCAAGGTCTTGTTCAAATGTCGTTGTATCGGCGGCATTCTCGCCCAACTGGATTGTGACGAGGTTCAGCTTATCACTCAAGAATACATTCAGCAAATCCAGCCGTGATGCACGGTTAGCGGTCGTCTCCCATGGAGCAAAATTGTAACGATACGATACGACATCACCATGCTTCTGATTCAGGTATTGGTTGACGAGTCCATAGTAGTCATTATCCGGCTTTGTCGCACAGATTCCCCTGCCCCAGTTCGTGATGAGCGTGAGGCTGTTGCCGATAGCAAGATAATTATAGGTATCATCGCGATATTCCGTCTGGAAGTCGTAATAATTCTGAATCTGATTCAAGCGCCCTTCAAGGTATTCAGTGCGGCTATTTAACTCTCGAATTTGGCTTTCCTGTTTCTTTTCATGGTGATACGCTTTTAAGCAGAGTTCCCCCCCCTACGATACAAATAATTACCAGCATTGCAATAATCGTCCAGTTTGTAGTCATAGCTCTCATCATTCCCTCATACTTTCTTCCAGATTTTTTTCTCTTCATCCCACTGCTTGACGACGCGCGCGGGGTTGCCTACGGCGATGCTCTGGGGCGGGATGTCGTGGGTGACGGTGGTGTGGCTGCCGATGATACTGCCGTAGCCGATGGTGACGCCGGGCAGGATGGTGGCGAACTCGCCAATCCAAACGTTGTCCTCAATAATTACGGACTCCCCCATCGTCAAGGGACGTTTCGTTGGCGGCACGTTGGGACTGTCGGGGTGATCACCACGATAGACGCCGTGGTTGTGGTCAGTAATATAAATCTTGCTACCCATGAGAACGTTGTTACCAATTTCAATGTGGTTGACGCAGCCGATGTGGACGTACTCGCTAAGGTTCACATTGTCCCCGATAATGAAGCGCGGTGCGAAGTGCTGCTCACCGTACGAGGAAATAGTCTCCATCCAGAGTCCCCTACCCGCCGAAAAATGCTGGCCAATCTGCATATTCTCCACGCCACCGACGTGCGCATCATGATGGACGTTAACATCCCACCTGCCAAAGATACAACGCGAAAAGATTATGTTCTGGATGCGCTGCCAATAGATAAGTAGCGTGAGAAATATGCCTTCTTGCTTCAATCGTTTTCTGAGCAGGGCGCATCGATGCACCCATTCTCCCTGCTGCACAAAAACCTCTTCCTTTCGTGACGGATTCAATCCATCCCTTCGATGATAAATCATGCCCTCATTATACTCTAAAACCTTACCACAAACAACCAGATTTCTCGAAATACTCTCATCTGCATTTCATGATACAACTTCGCTTTTCACAATAGCCTGAAAATGCCGCTGTATCTGGATAAGCATTTTGCGAAGTACTAAAACGCCAGTCTACAAGAGCTGCAAAGCTATATAAGCCGGTAACTACCGCGTGAATTTTTTTTACACTTTGATTTCTAGGGCCCAACCCGCAAAAAATCCAACGAACTTTGTTCAATTCTTGTGTAAACCGTCCTCGTCAACTTCAGAGGTGGCGTAAAAGTTGTAAAGTGCTGTATTACCAGATATTTTTTCTATAATGTTCTGGCAGAGAAAAAGGAGGTATCTTGTCAGTTTCATGAGCTCTCTCTGGTCTTTGTCCTTCTCATTACCATGAAAAAGCCGGTTTCGCTGGTTGATCAGTTCTTTGACTATTTCTAAAGTCAAAGGATATGAAGCACCTATTGACCTGACGGTTTGGATTTCATAATGTTCGGACAGATAACAAAATAATTTCTCTGCCCGACTTTCCATGGTAGCGGTCTTCACGGTGGAGCTTAGTCTCGATTTTATCTTTTCAGAACGGGATTGGGCAAATTTTTCCCCTCTACCTGAATCCTGCAACCTCTTTTTTACGGAAGAAATGAAATCTTCCAGTACCCTCTCAGATATTACCTCTGGAATCAGTTTCTCCCAAGGTTCTTTTGAAATGAAATTTTGCTCCAGATACTCAATAATAGTAAACAGGCGAAAATACTTGCTTGAAATATCTGAATCCATTAAAGCTCCGTAATAAGCCTTCAGCATGAATCGAAAGAACGAATTTGAAGCCTTGATTTGATTCAGCCGTGAAAAATCTTCGGCCATAAGTGTATAACTACAAGTAATTTCTAACGATTCATAGACACTAATACTGTCTTTCATCAAAAGTGTAGTCATTCCATCCTTATTTTCTTTCTCAATCACGTCATCTGCGTTATTCTTTTTGAGATACAGCTTTATTTCCCGGTCAAGCCAGTAAAAGCCTGGATAAAAAAACTGCAAATCACCTTGGTGTTTTTGCGCCATAAAGGAAAGGTTCTGGCAGATATTTTCCAAAATAGCATGAGTCTTAGATATGGCTTTGTTTTCATCAGACGCCCATATCGCATCCATTTCTACTTGAAAAACATTTTCTTCATTCCTGATTCTTGCAGTACCACTCTTCTGCTGAAGGGCAGTATTATCAGATTCTATACTTATACAATAATGGCACTCAATCGGCTGATCTAGTGCGTAAAAAGAATTTTGCTGAAAATTCGGATTCTCACCACTATATGGGATTGAACCGTATCGCAGTGGGACTTTCACAGAGTATATATTCAAAAATATCACTCCTTGTTTGCTGCACAAACCGATGTTTATTTTTTAATTTTAACGTTAAAAACAGGAATAATGACGCTTACAAGTTTATCCATGTCTTATTATCCCTCACATAATGTATTGGAAAACAAAATTTTTATCTTTCTTACAGCACAAAATAACTCCTAATTGAGATATACTGAAGCTACAATTATTAACAGAAATAAAAAAAACTTCCTGCTCTTTTCGAAATTTATATTAGCTCCTGCAACTATGTCTAGGACATTTTTCCCATACGATTTAAAATGCCATCTTTTATGCCTTTAAAAATATATTTTATTTTATTAACTTTATCTTCTTCATATATTGTAACTTTTATAATTTGCTTAGTAATACCCCAAATACACTTCCATTTAAACTTAGGATATCTTTTTGATAGATAAATTTGATTACGTACTATATAATATTTGCGTATCGCATTATGAATATAAGTATTAAATTTAAAAGAAAAAATCTGATGACAAGAAATATTCCCAATAGTATGATACATCATGACCATTGGGAATTCGACAATTTGATATCCAGCTTTTTTCATACGATAGCAAAATTCAATATCCACTTGATCAATGAATAATTTTTCGTCAAAACCACCAATAGCCATCGACGCATTTATAGAAATGATTGAGCCCGAAGTAATCGCACTATCGACAACTCGGTAAAAATATTGTCCAGTTTGCCTTGCTTTCATTTTAGTCAAGTCCACTCCAGCATTTACAGAATAAACCCCAATTTTTCCAGGATTGTTAGTCTCTGTTTTGATTACCAGCTCCTTATATTTTTTCATCATTCCGGGAAAAAATTTACTATCCTGATCCATGGTCAATAAAAAATCATAATCTTTCATATGTTTAAGAGCATAATTCATGGCGTAAGAAATCCCTTTATTGTCATGAAATGCTATGTATTTAATTCGCTTATCTACAAGCATCTGTTTTTGGACTTCTTGTAAAGGATTTTCTGAATTATCCAAAACATAGAGAATATCTAATTCCTCCAAATAAGATCCAATATTATCAAAAACATCTTCATTGGGACGATATAAAGTAACAACACCAGCAAATTTCACATAATCCACTCCCCAAAAATATAAAATAAATAATAACCACTTGCTAATCAGAATAATCTTAATAGAATGATAATACGAATAAAAAGATTATAGAACCAAACTCCACAATCAATATGTGGTGAAAACGTTAACTTTAATGTATTAACAAAATTATTTTTATAATAAGCTATTTCACTTATTAAATCCCTTGCTTCAGGAATGATCAATCCATCATAGGTAGTCAAAATAAATTGAGCTAATTGTGGCGTATTACTACATTTACCAAAATATTGAAATAATGTTTTTATAATTTTATTTTTAATATTCTCACCATCAGAAGATGTATTACTTTCATGTCTTCTAAATAAAATATGCGGCGACTCATCAAATATAATTTGTCCCCCACACGCCAAGCAAAGAATTGCTGCCATCTTATCATGAGAAGCAATCCCTCCATCTGCAGCTTGAAGTAGATTTCTGAGTGCATTATTAAATATATAAGTACACCCAGCTAACCGATGCCTAATAAATTCAGCCCCTAAAGTTAGTCGTAAATTAGGGAAATTCTGTATAGCAAGCGGATTTAACAGCGCATCAACTCGCTGTAAAGCAGAAGCATAGAGAATCGGTTTGCTTTCATCGTCCCCTGCCTGTTCAATTTTTTTTATACCTGTAATAATTTTTTCCGGTAACCAAATATCATCTTGATCACAAAAAGCATAAAAATCCGCTTGCGCCTTTGTATTTACTAAGTCAAGAAAACTTTTTGAATATCCTAAGTTATTTCCTTGATAATAAGAAATTTTTCCTTCTTTCTGATATTCTTCTAAAATATTCTTAGTCGAATCTTGTGAACCATCATCTCGAACTAAAATAGATACATGCACATTTTTTTGCTTTAACAAACTATCAATTTGCTCTTTTAGGTACTTCTCTCCATTGTAGGTCGATAAAAACACTTGAACATTATATGCAGACATTATAAACCCCTTATTAATACTCAACTATAACCTTAAAACATATGATGCTTAACTTTAATGGCGTTCAAATAGATTCTGAGTAAATACTTTTCCTTTCACATCATATAAACAGGAATCATAGCGGTTAGCAAGAATCGCTTGACTCTGATTTTTAAATTTGATGGGTATGTCAAGAATTTTGTATAGATTTTTTAGAAATCTTTATCGTATTTTCCCATCAGAGGACCAAGCCGTCCATCAATGAGCAACTGTTTTCGAATCATCGCCCAATTGGCTACCGTATAAAAACGCATTTTCAAGCTCATTTTACAGGCCTCGACCCCAGCAGCGATGGCTAAATGGGCCTGCCGACACCGACAGGGCCGAAGAGACCAGATATTTCAGACGTTCTTTATTCCCTTTGTAAATGAAATCAGCTTCGCCGAAATCGACCTGGGCACTTCCCGGCTCCCAGACGAGTTCCAGGTTTCGCCTTTCTTTTTCCCTCTTTTTCACCTTCTTGACGTAGCGCTGGACCACATTATACGAGCCCGTAAAGCCTTCCTGTTCCTGGAGAAGGTGATAGATGCGCATGGCCATGAACTGCTGCTTGCGCCAGTTCTTTTTATCTTCCTCCAGCCATTTTTGAATGATGGGCTTGAATGGGTCCAATATAGATGGACATTCCGGGATGACGGGCATCTGTGGTGAAAAATCTTCCTGGTTCAGATACTTCCGGACCGTCTTTGGATCGGTATGAGTAATTTCAGCAATTTCTTTAATAGTACTTCCCTTTTTTCTTAAATCTCTGATATTATTGACATGGGACATTGAGAGCATTTTCCTTTCCTCCTTCATCTTTTGGTCGTGCTTAAGATAAAGGATAAATAATTTTGGGGACATGTTCAAGATGTCTCGCTTTTTATAGGGAATTCCCTGCGGTGAAAAAAGGGATTTTTGAAGGTGATGGAAGGTATTTTTACTATATCATAAACACATATGAGCTGTGCCTGGCAGGAACGAAAAATCTTACGGGATGCACCAGAAGAGGGCATGGACTATTATCCTTTAAAGCTATACAGGCTGCGTTGGGCCATTGAGACCAACTACTCGCTGAATACCTACCGGATTCGCCGTCAAAATGGCATTGAACATATGGTGAATTTAGTAAACCTCATTCACAGCAGCTTGAAAATGTTGCCGTATCTGGACGAGCATTTTACAAAGTACCAAAACGTCAGCCCACAAGAGTTACGAAACCATATAAGCTGGCAAATACAGCGTGAAATATTTTTGGGCACTTTGGTCTCTAAAGCCCAAACCACAAAAAATCTAACGGACTTAGTTCAGGCCTTGTGTAAACTCGCTTCGTCAACTTCCGAGGCGGCGTAAAAGTTGTAAAGTGCTGTAATAATATTACCGCTAAAGAAAAAAGTTATTTCACTAAATGAGCGCCAATAAAGCCAGCAGAACCAGTAATTAAAATCTGCTTATGAGCCAATTCAATATTCAGAAACATCATTTTGTCTCTAATAATTATTATAAATTAATTGCAATTCATTTAGGTAATTTAAACCATTTTCCCATTTCATAGTCAAAAGAATCAGGAGTATACATCATATAACCATTGCCATCAAAAAACGTAATCTCACCAAAAATAATTTTATTATCAACATCATATAAATCAATTCTAGCCTCCGGAAATGGTCTGCTCAATTTTTCAGCACATATAACCAGCTCATCAAAGTTTTTAGGCTTATCTATTTTTAAAGACAAATCTTCTTCATCATTTTCGCTTACCGGTAATAGATTAAATTGAGCATCAAAAACTCCTTCCTGTGCTCCTTGTCCTAAAATTCTATTACAAAGCACATATACATATCGAACCTTTCCATCAAAACAAAGAAATTTATAATCAATTAATCCAGTTTTATCTTTATCAGATGAAATATAATTTTCAATAAGAATTCGGCTTTTTCCTTGATCATAGACCCATTCTCGTCCTGGATGCTTTCCCCATTTAGGCTTTATCCAGGAATATAATTTGCTTTTAATATTGTCCCAATTTATCTTTGCTTTATCAGTAACAATGATAACTTCATTTCCTCCGCTACCTAGAGTATCTTTTAGGACAAACTGTTCAGGTAATACAGAAAAATCTATTTCATCAGGGGTATCATAAACCCCTATAACTGGATTTAATATACTAGCATATCCACTCTTTTCTACATACTTTCTTACATCATATTTATCGACACATTGGGCCATTAAAGAATCTCGATAATAAACCTTATACCATTGCAATTTCTCAGTATATCTTTTAGGATTTTTCAAATTTAACGTTCTTCCAGTCTTTATTTTATATTGTAATTTTACCATAATAGAGTCTGGAATAAAACTTAACAACCGCATAATTTTAATCCTTATAGACCTACTCTTTATAATTGATTTATATTCCATTTTCTATCAGCCTCTTAATTTCTTTTAAATAATAATCAACAATAATTCGCCTATCAAATTCCTTTTCAACTTTTGCTCTCCCAAGAAGTCCCATAGTACATTTTTCTTCACGAGATAACAATAAAAATTTTTTTATAGCTTGAATCAACGCCTGCACATCATTGGGCTTAAAAATAAACCCACTTTCTCCATCATTTACAGTATTGCGACATCCAGGCATATCAGTCGTCAGCACAGGCCGTCCGGTCGAAGCGGCTTCCAGACAAACATTCGACGTTCCTTCCGGATAAAAAGAGGGATGAATTAAAGCATGACAATTTTTCATAAATTGATGAATATTATCTTGAGGACCATGATAAATAACGACCTTGTCTTGATTCGCTCTATTGATATATTTTTCATATCCTTTTTCACAAGGGCCACAGATATGAAATTCTAAATTGGGATATTCTTTTTTTAAAATTTTAGCAGCCTCTATTAAAACCAAAATGCCCTTCTCCTTCAATATGCGTGAAACAAAAAGAAAGCGAATTATTTCATCCGATGATGGATATGGTTCTAGTCGATGAACTGCTATATTGACACCTGAGCCAGGAATGACACGCGAAAAATTACAATGTATATTTTTTTGTTCAAATATTTTCTGGTTTTCCAGATTTTGAAAAAAAACACACCCCGCCTGGCTAATAGAATAAGCATACACTCTCGTTACCATTAAAGCAATAAAACCAGACGCATTAAAGATAGAACCCAATCCTGTTACATTCATGATATAAGGAATATGAAAAAAACGAGCCGCCATACTTCCATAAATATTAGGTTTAGTCGTATAAGTCAAAATAACATTGGGTTTGAACAAACGTAGTCTCTTAATGTACTGCAAAAACATCTTCATATCATGAAAAGGATTTTTACCTCTGCGATCAATAGGTACTTCACAATATTCTATGCAATCACCAAATGTCGCCAAAAGTTTGTCCGTTCCTTGACAAAAAATTAAGACATGATATCCTGCACTCACTAATCCTTCTATAACTTCCTTCCGCTGATGAAGGACATCATTATACAAATTAGTAATAATCGCGACTTTTTTAGCTTTGGCCATTCAAATAACTCCTTATATCTCTGCATTTATATCTTTTTAATGGTTAAAAATTAGCGCTGGAATTTGCTTAGGTCCAGGTCTTTGCCACTGACGTCTTTGCCTTCGGTGGCGCTCTTGGTGACTAGAATCTTGATGGTTTGGATCATGATGATGAAATCTTCCCAGATACTGTAGTTTTCGATGTACATCAGGTCGTAGACGAGTTTGTCGTACGGCGTGGTGTTGTATTTTGCGAAGACCTGGGCCAGGCCGGTGATGCCCGGTTTGACGTTATGGCGATAGGCGTATTCGGGGTTTTCTCGTTTGAATTTTTCGACGAAGAAAGGCCGTTCTGGTCGAGGGCCGACGAGGCTCATGTCGCCATTGAGGACATTGAGAATTTGCGGCAGTTCGTCCAGGCGAGTGGCACGGATGAATTTGCCGACTTTGGTAATGCGTGGATCGTCTTCCGTCGCCAGCTGGGGACCGGAATATTTTTCCGCATCGACGCGCATAGAACGGAATTTATAGACTTTATACTCCTTGCCAAATCGGCCGACACGGACCTGGCTGTAGAGAACGGGACCGCCGTCGCCGAGTTTGATAGCCAGGGCAACGGGAATGGCAAAGGGCAAGGCGCAAATAGCCGCAAGACCGGCTACAATGATGTCGACAGTGCGCTTAACGGCCCGCTGTTCGACGCTGAGGCGCAAGCTCTTAGGGCGGAAGACCGGGACATCGTCAATTTTCTGCAGCATCGCGCCGTTGCAGAAGATTTCATAAGAACTAGGGATGATGTACGGCTGAATTTCTTTATCTGTACAATAATTGACGATACTCGCTTTAGTCGTAATGGGGATATCCGAGCAGATGATGAGCGTATCGACATCGCAGATTTCCAGTTCTTTCCGCCAATCGGTTTTGGGGTCCATAATAACATGCTGAAGCTTCAGTTTGAGCTGCGGCTGGGCACTCATACGATAGTAGACATGGCGGCATTCGTCTTCGTTGCCTATAATCATGACGCGGCGAACGGGATGCAGGCTCTGCTCCCAATGCTGGACAGAGCGTTTCCAAAAGCCAAGCAGGACGAATTGTACAAATGTACTGGAAATAACCAAGACTCGGGAATAAGCGAACTCATGGATAAAAAAGCTCAAGGCCATGATGAGGATGAGTACTAAGAAAAGGCTAACGGCTAAACTAATTAGTACTTCGCTAAAATGCCGGTATTCGATAGTATAAAGACCATTGATGCTGAATATCATGACAGTCAAGATGATTGTGACAGGAAGCATGCCGGAATATAAGGTATGATACATTTCGTGCACACCAGAGGGGACAATCAAATAGGTCAGAAACATATAAGTAAGCGTTATGATAGCTACATCGCCACATAAGCCCACCAGTTTACGTGATGTAGGATAGATACGGGTCTTCATGCCCTTGTTCATTCCTTTCCTGAGTAGATATAAAAATCCATAATATTAAACTATAATATTAAACTATCTATTATATAAGTGTAGAATAACTAACTAAACAATGTCAAGTCCCCAGATTTGTCACAATTGTTATAAAAGCGTAAAAAACGACAGATGTCGTCCATCTGTCGTTTTTCTCTCTGCATCATGCCCGAGACATAGGGTACAATTCCATATGTTGTACATGTTCATTGTCTTCGGCAAAGGTGATGATGCCCTTTACTTTTTCTTTTTTCAGCAGCATAGGAATCCACGTCCGGTCGCCTTTCCACATTTCATCATACGGAAGGGCTGCCGGGTCGAACCATTGCGGTTCCATCTCTTCTGTTTCCTGGACAGTCCCCTGCCATTGGCGGAGGAAATAGACGAAGCCGATGTGGTCCAGGTCCGGTGAGGCCGAGAAGTGAAAGTCCAGGAAGCCGACGAGTTCCAAGTCTTCTTCCCTGGCGATGAGGCCCGTTTCTTCCCGGAGTTCCCGGACGGCGCACTGCAGGAAGTTTTCACCGGCTTCGATCTTACCGCCGAAGCCGTTCCATTTGCTGACGCCGAAGCCGCGTTTTTTGCGGCCTAATAAAAGTTTCCCGTCCGGGCGGACGGGAAAGCAAAGTGTCGTAGGACGCATGGTCTTACCTCTTTTTATAAAAATATTCGTGTTCTTTCGACAATTCCTGCAAAATCGTTTCGATAGTCCAGGAAATGTTGTTCGGCGTCAACATGGCCTTGAGGGGCACGTTCTTCAGGCGGCCCCGGCGGATACTGCTCAGGAGCAGGTTGACAGCTTGGTTATCGAAGCCGCAGAGGATCAGCGCTTCCTTGGTGACAGGCGGAAGTTTTTCGTCTTCGTTCATCTGTTCGTGAACCTTGGTCTGTTCCGTTTCCTGTTTCATAGCGGCGATTTCAGCGATTTCTTCGTCAGTCAGTCCCAGGACTTTGCCGACCGTTTCGCCTTTTTCCGCTTCCGTAACGGCCTTGACCTTCGATTTCGTCAAGAGGGCCAGGAGCTTGACCTGGTCCAGCCGTTCCGGTGTAAAGTTGACAGCTAACATCATACGATATGGCATTTGTATTCACTCCTTTTGGGGTAGGCTCGCGTAGCGAGCCCGTGGTTAGTGGTTAGTGGCTCGTAACTTATCGCCTTCGGCGATGTCGTTCATCGTTATGCCTCCCCTTATAGGGGAGGTGGCCTAAAAGGCTGGAGAGGTTGGTTGGTCGTAGGCGCCCTTTAAAGGGCGCGCCGGTCGCAGACCGCAGGTCGCAGGTCGCAAAACCATGCCACATTGACCAGCTTGGGGTATGGCCAACTGTTCGCGGCGGGCCGCCCTTTGGGGCGGCCCCTACGATGGCCCCAGTTGGGGCATTTTTTAAGTTTGTCGCCGAGCAGCGGCATCCGTAGGGGACGCCCAAAGGGCGTACCGCTACGCGCCGAGGGTTTCCCGAAGCGCCGTTGTCAGTTTGAGTCTGACGCCGCACAGCGGCATCTGAGTCCGAGGCGACCGGCGGACTGCAAAAAAGGAGCTGTCTTGCGACAGCTCCTTTTTTCTTACAAGCTTATACTAATTCGATGATTACCATCGGAGCAGCATCGCCCTGACGAACGCCAGTTTTGATGATGCGAGTGTAACCGCCCTGACGATCTTTGTATTTCGGTGCAATTTCGTCAAACAGTTTTTTGACAACGTCTTCATCCATCATGTATGCCAAGACCTGACGGCGAGCGTGGAGGTCGCCGCGTTTTGCGAGGGTAAGCATTTTGTCAGCGACTTTGCGAAGTTCTTTTGCCTTTGCTTCTGTCGTTTCAATGCGTTCATGCTGGAATAAAGAGGTGACAATGCTGCGCAGCAATGCTTTACGTGCGGAGCTGTCTCGTCCCAACTTTCTATAAGCCATCGTTCATCCTCCTCGAACTATTCTTCGTTACTCGATTTTAAATCGTAACCTTCTTTTTGCAACTTTTCAATGATTTCATCGACAGACTTCTTGCCGAGGTTGCGAATCTTGGACAAGTCGTCTTCCGTCCGTTCTACGAGGTCGCCTAAGGTGTAGATGTTTGCACGTTTCAGGCAGTTCGAAGCGCGTACGGAAAGATCGAGGACATCAATCTTGATGTCGTTGAGGTCCGGTTCTGTCGGTGCTTCCGGTTCTTCGCCATCTTTGTTGGTGAATTCAGCCAACGTGTCATTGACTTTGGCGTCGGTGGCGATGTCCTGGAAGTAGTTCAAATAGCTGATCATAATGGATGCAGCCTTGGCGACGGCGTTTTCAGCACTGATGCTGCCGTCCGTCGTCACTTCAAGCGTCAACGAATCGTAATCCATTTCGTTGCCGACCCGGATATTGCCTACTTCGTAGTTGGTGCGCACAATAGGCGAAAAAATCGAATCGATGGGGATGACCCCGATCATATCCGTTTCTTTCTTGTTCTTCGTAGAAGGAACATACCCTTTGCCGCGTTCAATGTGGCACTGCATACGGATTTCAGCGTCCGTATCCAGCGTGGCAATATGAAGATCCGGGTTCAAAATTTCAATGTCTGAGTTTACGTTAAGATCGTTTGCAGTGAATTCACATTCACCAGAGATATCGACAGTGATATCGAGTTCGTTGATATCATCGTCCAGGAATTTCATCCGAACCTGTTTGAGGTTGAGGATGATTTCCGAAACATCTTCCCGAACGCCGGGGATGGTCGAAAATTCATGGAGAACACCATCGATTTTGATCGAAGTGATTGCTACGCCATCCAGGGATGCCAGGAGGACACGCCGCAAACTATTACCCAATGTGATTCCGTAACCCCGATCGAGAGGTTCACATACGAATTTTCCATAGGTACCGCCGTCATTGATTTCGACGGTTTTAACTTTAAACTTGTTATCATCGATCATTAGGAAAATCCTCCTATTTCAGAATCAAAACACCTTGGTTAATTATCTACGATTATACGCGTCTCCGTTTCGGCGGACGGCAGCCGTTATGCGGAATAGGAGTTACGTCTTTGATGGAGTTGACTTCAAGACCTGCAGCCTGCAATGCGCGGATAGCAGCTTCACGGCCGGATCCCGGACCTTTTACGAAAACTTCTACCTGACGGAGGCCATGTTCCATAGCAGCTTTGGCAGCCTGTTCAGCAGCCATCTGTGCAGCGAACGGAGTGCTCTTACGGGAACCGCGGAAACCGAGGCCGCCGGCACTTGCCCAGGACAGTGCATTGCCTTTTGCATCAGTGATCGTAACGATCGTATTATTGAAAGTAGAACGGATATGTGCTGCGCCCGATTCTACGTGTTTCTTTTCTTTTCTTTTGTTGCTTCTTACGTTCTTAGCCAAAATCGTTTCCCTCCTTACTTAAAGAATCTTATTTCTTCTTACCTGCTACAGCTTTTCTCGGACCTTTACGGGTACGTGCGTTCGTCTTGGTGCGCTGACCGCGGACCGGAAGACCTGCACGATGACGTTTGCCGCGATACGAATTAACTTCGATCAGGCGTTTGATGTTGAGTGCTGTTTCACGGCGAAGGTCGCCTTCAACTTTATATTCAGAACCGATGACTTCACGAATTTTCTGTACTTCGTCTTCTGTCAGGTCGCGAACGCGGGTATCCGGGTTTACGCCAGTCTTAGCCAGAATCTTCTGGGAAGAAGAAAGACCGATACCTAAAATGTAAGTCAAACCAATTTCAACTCGTTTATCACGTGGTAAATCCACACCGGCTATACGTGCCATCTATTCATTCACCTCCTGCTTATTAACCCTGTTTCTGTTTATGTTTCGGATTTTCGCAAATGACCATGACGCGGCCTTTACGTTTGATAATTTTGCATTTTTCGCAAATTCTTTTTACTGACGGTTTTACTTTCATCATTAACCTCCTGCGTAATACTCTTACTTAAAGCGGTACGTGATACGACCGCGATTCAGATCATACGGTGTCAATTCGAGTGTGACCCGGTCGCCCGGAAGGATACGAATGAAGTTCATCCGCATTTTACCGGAGACATGAGCCAGTACGATGTGATCGTTTTCAAGCTTGACTTTAAACATGGCGTTTGGCAAAGCTTCAACGACGACGCCTTCTACTTCAATGACATCTACCTTCGACATAGTAACCTCCCTGGTCAATTCTTCACAGCCCGGTTCAAGACGGACCGTATCCATTCATTGCTGATTCTCGCGGGACCAGCGCTTCCAGTGGATACGCTCGTTCCCAATATCCGGAGATGCCGGCAATTCTTTTTTTTCGGCTTATCCAGGTTGTACTTTCTACCGTCAGCAATCCATACGTAGGGATAAGCCAGACTGCCGACAACAACATACAAGTGGCCTTTATCCCTGCCTGCCAGGCTTTCTACGACCGTGCAGACAGGTATCATCTGTGTCCGTTCCATCTTATTCTTCCGGAAGGGTAAGGATTTCAGGACCGTTTTCCGTGATGGCTACTGTATGTTCGAAGTGGGCTGCCGGTTTGCCGTCACGCGTGACGACGGTCCAGCCGTTCTTCAACTGGCGGACTTTTTCCGTGCCCATATTGATCATCGGTTCAATGGCCAGGACCATGCCCGGTTCCAGCAGTTCGCCGTGACCGGCCATGCCGTAGTTCGGCACTTCCGGATCTTCGTGCATGTCCGTACCGATGCCGTGGCCGACGTAGTCGCGGACGACGCCGTATCCAAAGGATTCGGCATACGACTGGACTGCGTGGCCGATGTCGCCGAGGTGATTCCCGGCAACGGCCTGTTCGATGCCTTTATAGAGGCTTTCTTCGGTGACCTTCAAGAGCTTGAGGGTCGCCGGATGAACGTGGCCGACGGGAATCGTTACCGTCGAATCGCCATGGTAGCCATTCTTGTTCACTACTAAATCAATGCTGATTATATCGCCATCTTTGAGCTTGCGGTGGCCCGGGATGCCGTGGACAACTTCTTCATTTACGCTGGCGCAAATGGTTGCCGGGAACCCGTAATAGCCTTTGCAGCTCGGAAAAGCGCCGCAGCTGCGGATGTATTCTTCACAGCGCTGGTCGAGTTCGCCTGTCGTGATGCCAGGTTTTGCCAGTTTCTTCATGAGCTGAAGGGCGTTGGCCGTAATGCGGCCAGCTTCGCGAATATACTCAATTTCCCGTTTGGATTTTAAAATAATCATGCTTATTTACTCTTTTCAAGACTAGCAACGATGTCTTTGTAGACATCTTCCATGCTCTGTTTGCCATCGATTTCGATGTAGAGATTGGAATTCTTATAGTAGTCGATGAGCGGTTTCGTCTGTGCAGCGTAGACGCTCAAGCGTTTCTTGACGGTTTCTACTTTATCGTCATCGCGCTGATACAATTCACCGCCGCATTTATCGCAGACGTTCTTCACCTTGGACGGTTTGAATGTGACATGGTATGTCGCACCGCAGGAGCGGCAGATCTGACGGCCCGTCGTCCGTTTGATGAGTTCTTCATCGGGGACGGCGATGTTGATGACGCCATCGAGTTTGATGCCCAAATCGCGGAGGATGGCATCAAGGGATACAGCCTGGCTGGTCGTGCGCGGGAAGCCGTCGAGGATGAAGCCTTTTTTGCAGTCATCTTTGGCGAGGCGTTCTTTGACGATGCCTACGGTAACAGCGTCCGGTACGAGCTGGCCGTTGTCCATGTACTTCTTGGCTTCGAGGCCGAGCGGGGTCTGTTCTTTTACAGCTGCCCGGAACATGTCGCCTGTCGAAATCTGGGGAATACCATATTTTTCAATCAATCGTTCAGCCTGGGTACCTTTACCAGCACCCGGAGGGCCCATTAAAAGAATATACACTCAAACTACCCCCTTATTATTTCATAAATCCTTGATATTGTCTATTCAAAACTAAGGATTCTGCCTGTTTCATCGTGTCGATGGCAACACCGACGACGATGAGGATGGCCGTACCGCCGAAGTAAACCCCTTCGATCCCCGTGATCCAGCCGATGAAGTTCGGCAGGATGGCGATGAAGGCCAGGAAGAAGGCACCGGCGAGGGTAATTCTCGTCATGATGCGATCGATATACATGGCTGTCGGCTGGCCCGGGCGGATGCCAGGGATGAAGCCGCCATACTTCTGCATATTTTCCGTGAGCTGCGGGATGTTCAGCGAAATAGCCGTGTAGAAATAGGTGAAGAACATGATCAGGAGAGCGTACATGACCGTGTTGGTCACCGTGCCCCATGCAAAGAAGCTTGCAATCCACTGGACTGTTTCATTCTGTACGAACTGTGCGATGGTAATCGGGAACATCAGTACAGACGAAGCGAAGATGATGGGGATGACGCCAGCCTGATTGACTTTCAGCGGAATATGTGTCGAGTGACCGCCATACATCTTACGGCCGACGATACGTTTCGCATACTGTACCGTGACGCGGCGCTGACCCTGCGTGACTTCAATGACCACGACGATCATGAACAAGGCGATGACAGCAAAAAGCAAGGCCTGGAAGATGTTGATCGAACCAGCCTGGATGTACTTGTAAATCGTCATACAGCCTTGCGGGAAGCGCGCTACGATACCGGCGAAGATGATGAGAGAAATGCCGTTGCCGATGCCGCCAGCTGTGATCTGGTCACCGAGCCACATGAGGAAACATGTGCCTGCCGTGAGGACCAGGGAGACCATGACAACCATGGCCCAGCTGTCGACGATGAGGGCATTGTTGACTTTCAGCGCATAGCTCATGGCGAAAGCCTGGATCAGTGCCAGGACAACCGTGCCGTACCGCGTGACCTTCTGGATCTTATCGCGGCCTTCCTGATTGTCCTTTGCCCATTGTTCAAAAGTCGGAACGACGGCTGTCAGCAGTTGCATGATGATCGACGCGTTGATGTACGGCGTGATGCTCATGGCCAGAACGGAGAACTTGCTCAGTGCCCCGCCGGCGAACAAGTCCAGGAGTCCGAACAAGTTGCCGCTGCTGAAGAGATTCTCAATGACCGACGAATCCACACCCGGTACGGGGATATGGACGCCGAGTCTGAAAACGATGAACATGATGAGAGTGAAGACTGCCCGTTTCCGGAATTCCGGGACGTTCAGTACGTTTTGGATGTTTTCTAACACCGCAACTCACCCCTACTGTTCTGCTACCGGTTCTTCTCCCGGTACTACAACCTTACCACCTGCAGCTTCGATTTTAGCTTTAGCGGATTTCGTGAAGCCGTTGGCTACGACAGTGAGTTTCTTTTCGAGTTCACCGTTGCCGAGGATACGGACGCCGTCGCGGACATTCTTGAGGATGCCAGCTTCTACGAGAGCGACGGGATCGACAGTCGTGCCGTCTTCAAAGCGGTTGAGTACAGAAACGTTAACTTCTGCATATTCTTTAGCCCAAATGTTTTTGAAGCCGCGTTTCGGGAGCAAACGATACAACGGCATCTGGCCGCCTTCGAAGCCCGGGCGCTTGCCGCCACCGCTACGGGAGAGCTGACCTTTCATACCTTTGCCAGCCGTCTTGCCATTGCCGGAGCCGATGCCGCGGCCGACGCGGTTGCGTTTTTTCTTGGAACCAGGAACAATACTCATTTCATGAAGTTTCAATTCAGCGCACCTCCTTCTATATTAAATTTCTTCTACTTTTACTAAGTGTTCTACTTTATGAAGCATCCCTTTGATCTGCGGGGTGACTTCTTTTACTACGCTGGAGTTCGTCTTGTGGAGACCGAGGGCAACGATGGTTGCGCGCTGGTCGCCAGGACGGCCTGCCAAACTCTTTACGAGTGTAACTTTAACCTGAGCCATCTTGTTATATCCTCCTTATTAACCGTAAATTTCTTCTACAGTTTTGCCACGGAGTTCAGCAACTTTGTTGACATCCTTCAAGCGGCCCAAGCCTTCGAGGGTTGCCTGAACCATGTTGTTCGGGTTGGAAGAACCGATCGATTTGGTGAGGATGTTGCGGACGCCTGCCAGTTCCAATACGGCACGGACCGGGCCGCCAGCGATGACGCCAGTACCTTCAGCAGCCGGTTTCAGGAATACTTTGCCTGCACCGAAGATACCCGTGATCGTGTGGGGAATGGAACCGTTCTTGAGAGGAACGGAAATCATATGTTTCTTAGCGTCTTCAACGCCTTTGCGGATTGCTTCAGGAACTTCGCCAGCTTTACCTAAACCTGCGCCGACATTGCCATTGCCGTCACCGACAACAACGAGGGCACTGAAGGAAAAACGGCGGCCGCCTTTAACTACCTTAGCAACGCGGTTGATGAATACTACATTTTCCTGTAATTCGAGACCTGCATGGTCAACTTTTGCCATGTGTTATTTCCTCCTTGATTAGAATTTCAAGCCAGCTTCACGAGCTGCTTCTGCGAGAGCTGCAACACGGCCGTGATAAATGTAACCGCCACGGTCGAAGACAACCGTCGTGATACCTTTTTCGATAGCCCGTTTTGCAACTAAAGCACCGACTAATTTTGCGCCTTCGGCGTTGCCGCCGCTGACGTTCTGACCTTTGATTTCTTTGTCCAAAGAGCTTGCGGAAACCAAAGTTACGCCGTTCTGGTCGTCGATGACCTGAGCGTAGATATTGTTAAGGCTGCGGAAAACGTTGAGACGCGGACGTTCTGCCGTGCCGTTGATGTTCTTGCGTAAACGCCAATGCCGTTTCAAACGGATTGTGTTTTTACTCTTCTTCAAGGAATTCACTCCTTTCTAATTAAATGTTACTTATTTCTTCGTACCAGCTTTACCAGCTTTACGACGGACATGTTCGCCTACATAGCGGATACCTTTGCCCTTGTACGGTTCAGGCAGGCGATAGCCGCGGACTTTAGCAGCGAATTCGCCGACGACTTCGTTATCAGCACCGGAAATGGTGATCTGCGTAGCGCTCGGGCATTCGATGGTGATGCCGGCCGGAGCGTCGAGTTCGAGGGGATGGGAGAAGCCAAGAGTCAAGGCAAGTTTCTTACCTTTCATCTGTGCTCTGTAACCAACACCGACGATTTCCAATTCTTTCTTGAAGCCTTCCGAAACGCCTTTTACCATGTTGGCAATAAGGGCACGGGTGAGGCCGTGTAATGCACGATGATTTTTATCGTCAGACGGACGTTCTACAGTGATGACGTTATCAGCCACTGTGATTTTCATATCCTGGTGGAGCGTACGTGTGAGTTCGCCTTTCGGGCCTTTAACGGTAATTACGTGGCCATCGAGGTTTACATTTACGCCTGCCGGGATATCAATAGGCATTCTACCTACTCGGGACATATTGACACCTCCAAAACGATTTACCAGACGTAAGCGATAACTTCGCCACCCAAGCCGAGTTTACGAGCTTTTTTGTCGCTCATAACGCCCTGGGACGTAGAAATTACAGCGATCCCCAAACCACCGAGAACGCGCGGGAGTTCTTCCTTGCCAGCGTATACGCGCAGGCCCGGTTTGGAAATTCTCTTGATGCCGGTAATTACTTTTTCTTTATTAGAACCATATTTCAACGTAACCTTCAGCGTTTTGCCTTCGTTTACGGATTCGTAGTTTTTGACGAAACCTTCTTCTTTGAGGATGTCGAGCACTGCAGCTTTCATCTTCGAAGCAGGGATTTCTACTTTTTCGTGATATGCCGAGTTAGCATTACGGATTCTTGTGAGCATATCCGCAATCGGATCGGTCATTGCCATAATCTAAAAACCTCCCTCCATGGAATACGTGTTACCAGCTGGCTTTTTTAACGCCAGGGATCTGACCTTTGTAAGCCAGTTCACGGAATGTGATGCGGCAGATGCCGAATTTACGCATATAACCGTGAGGACGGCCGGTTACTTTGCAACGGTTGTGCAGACGAACCGGAGATGCGTTGGCCGGCAGCTGAGAAAGTGCTTCATAGTCGCCTTTTGCTTTGAGTTCAGCGCGGAGCTTAGCGTATTTGGCAACCATTTTTTCACGTTTCTTTTCACGTTCGAGCATCGATTTCTTTGCCATGTATGTTATCCTCCTCTATTACTTTTCAAAAGGCATGCCCATCATTTTCAGCATGTCACGGCCTTCTTCGTCGGTCGTAGCTGTGGTAACGATAGTGATGTCCATGCCGCGAGCTTTATCAACCTTATCGTATTCGATTTCCGGGAAGATAAGCTGTTCTTTCAGGCCGAGGGTATAGTTGCCGCGGCCGTCGAAACCGGTGGCACTGACGCCGTGGAAGTCACGGACGCGGGGCAGTGTCAAGTTCATCAGTTTATCGAGGAATTCATACATCCGTTCGCCGCGCAGGGTAACTTTGCAGCCGAGGTTCATGCCTTCACGGATTTTGAAAGCTGCGATGGATTTCTTGGCTTTCGTGATGATCGGTTTCTGACCGGAAATGATGGTCATATCATTGGCAGCAGCGTCCAAGGCTTTGGAGTTGGTAACAGCTTCGCCAACGGCCATGTTGATAACAACTTTGGTAACCTTCGGAATCTGCATTACGTTTTTATAATTGTATTTTTCCTGCAAGCCTTTTACGACTTCGGAAAGGTATTTGTCTTTTAATCTGGACACTCTCAAGGGCCTCCCTTCTTATTAGATAGCTTTACCGCTCTTTACGGCTGTACGGACTTTGGTGCCATCGGCCTGCTGGACCATTTTGACACGAGTCGGTTTGCCGCTTTCAGGATCTACGAGCATTACGTTGGAAACATGGATTGCTGCTTCCTTGGTGATAATGCCGCCTTGAGGATTGTTCTGACTCGGTTTCGTGTGGCGCTTAACCAGGTTAAGGCCTTCAACTACGACACGGTCTTTTTTCGGATACGTTGCGATGACCTTGCCTTTTTTGCCTTTTTCTTTACCAGCGATGACGATGACCGTATCGCCTGTTTTAACGTGCATTTTACCCATTGAGAACACCTCCTCCTTATAATACTTCCGGAGCCAGGGAGATGATCTTCATGAAATCTTTTTCACGCAATTCTCTGGCAACGGGCCCAAAAATACGAGTACCTTTCGGGCTTTTATCATTATTGATTACGACAGCTGCGTTTTCGTCGAAACGGATGTAGGAACCGTCTGCACGGCGCAAACCTTTTTTAGAACGAACGATAACAGCTTTGACTACGTCGCCTTTCTTGACAACGCCACCGGGTGATGCATCTTTAACAGATGCGGTAATGATATCACCAATGTTGCCATATTTACGATACGAGCCACCCATGACCTGGATGCACAAGATTTTCTTGGCGCCAGTGTTATCGGCAACATTCAACACAGTTTCTTGCTGAATCATGGCTTAACCTCCTAATTAATGAAGCTTATTTAGCTTTTTCTACGATTGTCACTACTCTCCAGTGTTTCTGTTTGGACAGCGGACGAGTTTCTTCGATGCGGACTACGTCGCCAACATGGCATTCGTTGTTTTCATCGTGGGCTTTGAATTTTACAGTCGAGATAATCGGCTTTTTGTACAGCTTGTGCTGTGTTTTATATTCTACAGCAACGACAACGGTTTTGTCCATTTTATCGCTGACAACTTTACCTACGCGGATTTTCCGTTCATTTCTTTCCATCTGTGCTTGTGACCTCCTTTTAGATTCCAATTATGGACGTTTCTTACGCCTGCGCTTTCAGTTCTGCTTCACGCTGTACCGTTTTGATGCGAGCGATCGTCTTTTTGACTTCGCGGATACGCATTGGATTTTCTAATTGGCCGGTCGCATGTTGAAAACGGAGGTTAAACAATTCTTCTTTCAGGCTAACCACTTTTTCATCCATTTCGGCAGCGCTCAGCGCACGGATTTCTTTAACCTTCATTTTATTCACCACCTAATTCCTGACCTTTAACAACAAACTTCGTTTTAATCGGCAGCTTATGGCCGGCAAGACGCATTGCTTCACGAGCAATTTCTTCGCTTACACCGCCCATTTCAAAGAGTACGCGGCCCGGTTTTGCAACGGCAACCCAGTATTCAGGAGCGCCTTTACCGGAACCCATACGAGTACCAGCCGGTTTTGCCGTGATCGGTTTGTCCGGGAAGATTTTGATCCAGACTTTACCACCACGTTTGATATAACGGGTCATAGCGATACGGGCTGCTTCGATCTGGCGGTTCGTGATCCACGACGGTTCGAGAGCGACGAGACCGAAATCGCCATGAGCAACTTTATTACCACGATGTGCCTGGCCTTTCATGCGGCCACGGAACTGTTTACGATATTTAACACGTTTTGGAATTAACATTATGCTTCACTCCCTTCGCGTTTCTTCGGAGCTTTCTTAGCTTCCGGGAGGATTTCACCTTTGTAAATCCAGCATTTTACGCCGATGCAGCCATATGTCGTATGAGCTTCAGCGAAGCCATAGTCGATGTTAGCGCGGAGCGTGTGCAAGGGGATGGAACCGTCGCGAAGGCTTTCGCTGCGAGCGATTTCAGCACCGCCAAGACGGCCGGAGCACATGATTTTGATACCTTTAGCGCCCATACGCATGGTACGGCCAACGCACTGTTTCATAGCGCGGCGGAAGCCGATACGGCGTTCGAGCTGGCCGGCAACGTTTTCAGCAACCAGGGTTGCATCCATTTCGGCCTGTTTGATTTCTGCGATGTTTACGTCGACAGTCTTAGTGGTGAAGGCTTTCAACGCTTTTTTAATATCTTCGATACCTGCGCCGCCACGGCCGATGACCATGCCCGGTTTTGCGGTATGGATAATCAATTTGATACGTTTTGCAGAGCGTTCGATTTCAATACGAGAAACACCTGCGATGTATAACTGTTTCTTTAAGAATTCACGGATCTTGACGTCTTCATTCAAAAGTGCAGCGTAATCTTTTTCTGCATACCATTTTGCGTCCCAAGGTTTGGAAACGCCGACGCGGAATCCATGGGCATTAACTTTCTGACCCACTCCATTTCCCTCCTTATGCTTTTTCGTCAACAACAACCGTCAAATGACTGGAATGTTTGAGAATTTTGAAGGCCTGTCCACGGCTGCGCGGATGAATACGTTTCATCGTGGAATCCTGGTCAACAAAGATTTCAGAAATGAACAATTTTGCAACGTCCATATCATTGTTATGTTCCGCATTAGCAACGGCACTGCGCAAAGTTTTTTCAACTACACGGGAACCCACTTTCGGAGTGAATTTCAAGATAGCGAAAGCTTCGCCGACGTTTTTGCCCCGAACCAAGTCAGCAACAATCCGAATTTTACGGGGAGCAATGCGAATGTGTTTCGTAACAGCTTTTACTGCCATTTATGTTACCCCCTTATTTAGTTACTTTTTCGGCTTTAGCATGACCCTTGAACGTACGAGTCGGTGCGAATTCGCCTAATTTATGACCTACCATATCTTCCGTGATATAGACAGGTACATGTTTACGGCCGTCGTGAACAGCGATGGTGTGGCCGACGAAGCTCGGCAGGATCATCGAGGCACGGGACCAGGTTTTGATTACTTTCTTTTCGTTGGCTTCGTTCATAGCGTCGATTTTCTTCAAGAGATGGTGTGCTACGAATGGGCCCTTTTTAATGGATCTGGACACTTAGTTATCTCCTTTCCTCAACACTTATTTACGTCTCTTCACAATGAATTTATTGGAAGCTTTCTTAGCGTCGCGAGTCTTAACGCCATAAGCAGGTTTACCCCAAGGAGTAACCGGACGTTTACGACCAACAGGAGCTTTACCTTCGCCGCCGCCATGCGGATGATCGCACGGGTTCATGACAACACCGCGGTTGCCCGGACGGATGCCCTTCCAACGGGAACGGCCGGCTTTACCGATGGTAATGTTTTCATAATCCGTATTGCTGACTACGCCGATCGTAGCGCGGCAGCGTACGTGTACCTGACGAAGTTCGCCGGACGGAAGGCGGAGCAGTGCATAGTTGCCTTCTTTAGCCATGAGCTGAGCCGATTCACCAGCAGAACGGACCATCTGGCCGCCTTTGCCGATTTTCAGTTCAACGTTGTGTACGAGTGTACCGAGGGGGATATTCTGGAGCGGCAATGCGTTGCCGACTTTGATATCCGATTCCGGGCCGCTGTAGACGACGTCGCCAACTTTAAGGCCGTTCGGAGCGATGATATATTTCTTTTCGCCATCTGCGTAGAACAGAAGAGCGATGTTGGCAGAGCGGTTCGGATCGTATTCGATCGTCGCAACTTTTGCCGGGATGTTATCTTTAATACGTTTGAAGTCGATCAAACGATAACGGCGTTTGTGACCACCGCCCTGATGGCGGACAGTCATACGGCCGCTGTTATTACGACCGCCCTTATTGGTTACTTTAGCCAATAAGGATTTTTCCGGTTTAGACGCCGTGATTTCTTCGAATGTCGAAACAGTCATGAAACGGCGGCTAGCGGAGTACGGTTTAAATGATTTAATGGCCATTGTAGTGCCTCCTCCTTATTCGTTAATTCCTTAAGCTCCTTCGAAGAATTCGATGGTTTCGCCTTCCTGAAGGGTTACGATGGCTTTCTTGTAATCCGGGCGCTTGCCGATGTATTTACCCATGCGCTTGAATTTGCCCATCGTGCGAAGTGTTGCTACGCTTTTAACTTTGACGCCGAAGACGGCTTCAACAGCTTTACGGATTTCAACTTTATTAGCACGGAGCGGTACTTTGAATGTGTATTTGCCATCAGACATCATCATGGTCGTTTTTTCAGTGATGACCGGTTTCAGCAAGAGATCATGCATGTTCATTATGCGAGCACCTCCTCAATCTTAGCTACAGCGCTCTTCGTAACGAACAATTTCGTGTAGTGGAGCAGGTCAAAGATGTTGACGCCCGTAGTGGAAATGGCTTTAACGCCTTTGATGTTGCGTGCGCAGCGTTCTACGACTTCATCGTTGTCGGTGATGAAAAGGACTTTTTCACCAGCGAATTTGAAGTTGTTGATGAGTGCGACGACTTCTTTCGTCTTCGGAGCTGCGAGATTGATTTCGTCGAGGACGAACAATTCGTTAGTATTGACTTTATCGCTCAAAGCGGATTTAACGGCGAGGCGACGAGCTTTACGCGGCATTTTCTGTGCGTAAGAGCGCGGATGGGGACCCCAGATGGTGCCGCCACCAACCCACAACGGGCTGCGGCTGCTGCCTACACGGGCCCGGCCGGTTCCTTTTTGTTTCCAAGGCTTTCTGCCACCACCGCGAACGACGCCGCGAGTTTTGGTGGAATGTGTGCCCAAGCGCTGGTTGGCGAGCTGACGGAGAACGGCCTGACGCATAACGGCTTCGTTCACTTCAACGCCAAATACGCTATCGTTCAATTCGATTTCACCGGTCTGTGCGCCGGTAATATTATACGTGCTTACTTTTGGCATTATATTTTATCCTCCTTCCTGTAGACAACTATTAGCGGGGTTTTACAGTATCGCGAATCATGACGAGGCTGCCTTTGGCGCCCGGGATACCACCTTTAACCAGGATCAGGTTCTTGTCCATGTCGACTTTGACGATGGAGAGATGAAGAACAGTTGCCTGATTGCCACCCATTTGTCCAGGAAGTTTTTTACCTTTGACGACTTTACCGCCGCCACCACTGGTCATAGGTCCGAGAGAACCGGGTTCACGATGAGATTTGGAGCCGTGACCCATCGGTCCGCGGTGGAAACCGTGACGTTTGATGGTACCTGCAAAACCTTTGCCCTTGCTGGTGCCAATTACGTCGACGAGATCGCCGCTTGCGAAAATATCAGCTGCCAGAGTTTGGCCTACCGTATATTCCGGCGTATCTGTCAAACGGAATTCGCGAAGATACTTAACAGGAGCAACGCCTGCTTTGTCGAATTGACCCTTAACGGGTTTTGTCAGATGTTTTTCTTTGATTTCACCATAGCCGAGCTGAATGGAGTTGTATCCGTCCGTATCAACGGTCTTGACACGTACAACTACGTTCGGGGAAGCTTCGACGACGGTTACAGGGACGACTGCGCCTTCTTCAGTAAAGACCTGAGTCATACCTAATTTTTTACCCAAAATAGCTTTAGACATAATCGCACCTCCTCCTATAATTTAATTTCAATGTCTACGCCTGCCGGCAGATCGAGTCTTGTCAAGGCATCAACGGTCTTGTTGGATGCTTCGAGAATGTCGATCAAGCGTTTGTGCGTACGGAGTTCGAACTGTTCACGAGAGTCTTTGTTGACATGGGGAGAACGAAGAATCGTGAAGATGTTCTTTTCTGTCGGAAGCGGAATCGGTCCGGATACCATAGCACCGGTACGTTTCGCCGTGTCGACGATTTTCGCCGCGCTCTGATCAAGCGTTTTGTGATCGTAAGCTTTGAGGCGAATACGAATTCTTTCCTGTTTTGCCATTACTTAATTCCTCCTAACGTCTATTTCCTTGAATAGACTGCTCCATAAGAGTTTCCCCGCAAGGCGGGCAACATCTTATATCATAGTTTAGCGCGCCGCAGAGGGTATTACCCTGTTGTCGCGTACTTACTTAGTTTACTACAAAAAGGCGCATCATGCAAGGAGTTTTCTATGTTTTTGAGAAATAATCGAACCAATTTAACATGGGTCCCATGTCGTTGCATCATGCTAAAGGACTTGTCGCATGACGACAAGTCCTTTAAGTTGTTAGCAGTTAGTGGCTAGTGGTTAGCGGCCCGGCTCTCCTGCTAGGAGAGCTGTCAGCGCAGCTGACTGAGAGGTTAACCTCTCCGGCCCTTCGGACCACCTCTCCTATGAGGCGAGGCTTTAGTGCCCCACGTTACCGTAACCGCGATTCCCTCATTATGCCAAAAGCGGGCTCGCCACGTGCGAGCCCCTATAATCGCTTCCCCTCTGACGTGCCAATGGAATGAAGCAAAGAACCCTTCCACCGCAAGCGGTTCCCCTCCCCTTCGCAGGGGAGGCTTTGTATGCAAAAAAGAGGCTGTCGCATATGCGACAGCCTCTTTGCGAACAGCGGACTGCGAACAGCCAACTGCCAATGACTTTATGTAATTCTTAGCCTTCGATTTCAGAAACGACGCCAGCGCCTACTGTACGGCCGCCTTCGCGGATAGCGAAGCGGAGGCCGGCTTCGATAGCGATCGGAGTGATGAGTTCAACATCCATTTTGACGTTATCGCCAGGCATGCACATTTCAGTGCCTTCCGGGAGCTGGATGACGCCAGTTACGTCAGTTGTACGGAAGTAGAACTGCGGACGATAGCCGTTGAAGAACGGAGTGTGACGGCCGCCTTCGTCTTTCGTCAAGACGTAAACCTGAGCTTTGAATTTCGTGTGCGGATGAATGGTACCCGGTTTAGCGAGAACCTGGCCGCGTTCGATTTCTTTACGGTCGATGCCGCGGAGAAGAGCGCCGATGTTGTCGCCTGCTTCAGCACGGTCGAGGATCTTACGGAACATTTCAACGCCCGTAACAACCGTATCTTTCGGTTCGTCAGCGAGGCCGACGATTTCAACTGCGTCGCCAACTTTGAGTTCGCCACGTTCAACACGGCCTGTAGCAACAGTGCCGCGGCCTGTGATGGTGAAGACGTCTTCGACAGGCATGAGGAACGGCTGGTCCGTCGGGCGCTGCGGAGTCGGGATGTATTCGTCAACAGCATCCATCAATTTGAGGATGGACGGTTTGCCGATTTCGCTTTCGTCGCCTTCGAGGGCTTTGAGAGCAGAGCCAACTACGATAGGAACTTCGTCGCCGGGGAAATCGTAGGAGCTGAGGAGATCACGAACTTCCATTTCAACGAGTTCGATGAGTTCCGGATCGTCAACCTGGTCAGCTTTGTTGAGGTATACGACGATAGCCGGTACACCAACCTGGCGGGCCAAGAGGATGTGTTCACGAGTCTGGGGCATCGGGCCGTCAGCAGCGGAAACGACGAGGATAGCGCCGTCCATCTGAGCAGCACCGGTGATCATGTTCTTGACATAGTCAGCATGGCCCGGGCAGTCAACGTGTGCATAGTGACGTTTGTCTGTTTCATATTCAACGTGTGCCGTGTTGATTGTAATACCACGTTCACGTTCTTCCGGAGCCTTGTCGATATCAGCATAGTCTTCGAATTTAGCGTAGCCTTTTTCAGCCAAAACTTTGGTGATGGCAGCTGTCAAAGTAGTTTTGCCGTGGTCAACGTGACCGATCGTGCCAATGTTAACATGCGGTTTGGTTCTTTCGTAATGTTCTTTAGCCATTTGCTGTTCCTCCAGTGTGAGTAAATTATATTAGCCTTTTTCGCTGATGACTTTTTCGGCTACGTTCTTCGGAACTTCTTCGTAGTGGTCGAATGTCATCGTATAAACGCCACGGCCCTGCGTACGGGAACGCAAATCCGTTGCATAGCCAAACATTTCTGCCAGCGGTACGAATGCGTTGATATGTTCTGCACCGGAGCGCATTTCCATACCTTCGACACGACCACGGCGGGAGTTGAGGTCGCCGATGACGTCGCCCATGTATTCTTCAGGAACGACAACTTCGACTTTCGTGTACGGTTCGAGGAGAACCGGGTCTGCCTTGCGGGCACCTTCTTTGAAGCCCATAGAGCCAGCGATCTTGAAGGCCATTTCCGAGGAGTCGACTTCATGGTAAGAACCGTCGTATACGACGACTTTGATATCGACCATCGGGAAACCAGCCAAAACGCCTGTTTCCATTGCTTCTTTGACACCGGCTTCAACGGAGCCGATGTATTCCTTAGGAATAGCGCCGCCAACGACTTTGTTTTCAAATTCGTAGCCTTTGCCCTGTTCCTGCGGAATGAGTTCGAGCCAGCAGTCACCATACTGACCACGGCCGCCGGACTGACGCTTGAAGAAACCACGAGACTTGACATCTTTGCGGATGGTTTCGCGGTAAGCAACCTGCGGTTTGCCGACGTTGCAGTCTACTTTGAATTCGCGGGACATGCGGTCGACGATGATATCCAAATGGAGTTCGCCCATACCGGAGATGATGGTCTGACCGGTTTCAGCATCGGTCTTGACTTTGAATGTCGGGTCTTCTTCAGCCAGACGAGCCAAGGCAATGCCCATTTTTTCCTGGTCAGCTTTCGTCTTCGGTTCAACGGCTACGGAAATAACCGGATCCGGGAATTCCATCTTTTCAAGGATGATCGGGTGTTTTTCATCGCACAGTGTATCGCCTGTAGTCGTATCTTTCAGGCCGACGATACCGCCGATATCGCCCGTGTAGGCTTCCTGGACTTCTTCACGGTGGTTAGCGTGCATCCGGAGGATACGGCCAACACGTTCTTTTTTACCTTTTGTCGAGTTGTAGACATAGGTACCGGCCTGTAACGTACCGGAGTAAACGCGGAAGAATGCCAGTTTGCCGACGAAGGGGTCAGCCATGATCTTGAATGCCAATGCGGAAAGCGGTGCATTGTCATCAGCTTCACGGGTTTCTTCTTCTTCAGTGTCGGGGTTGGTGCCTTTGACCGGAGGAATATCCAACGGGCTCGGCATGTAGTCGACGACAGCGTCGAGGAGCATCTGGATCCCTTTGTTTTTGTAAGCAGAACCGCAGAGGACCGGGAACAATTTGTTCGTGCAGACGCCTTTACGGATAGCTGCTTTCAATTCGTCGATGGTGATTTCTTCACCTTCGAGGTATTTCATCATGAGGTCTTCATCGGTATCGCAAACAGCTTCAACCATGATGTCATGATATTTCTTAGCTTCTTCTAATTCGTCTTCCGGGATGTCGACAACTTCGATTTCTTTACCGAGTGCATCGTCATAGACTTCTGCTTTCATGGTAATGAGGTCGATGATGCCGCGGAAGGTTGTTTCAGCGCCAATCGGGAGCTGAATAGCAACGGCATTCGCCTGGAGACGATCTTTCATCATGTCGACAACGTTCAGGAAGTCAGCACCGGTCGTATCCATCTTGTTGACGAATGCGATACGGGGAACATGGTAATGTTCAGCCTGACGCCATACCGTTTCCGACTGCGGTTCTACGCCGCCCTTTGCGGAGAAAACAGCAACAGAGCCGTCGAGTACGCGCAGCGAGCGTTCAACTTCAACCGTGAAGTCGACGTGCCCCGGAGTATCGATGATGTTGATGCGGTATCCCTTCCAGTGAGCTGTCGTAGCAGCCGACGTGATGGTGATACCACGTTCCTGTTCCTGAGCCATCCAGTCCATGGTAGCAGCGCCGTCATGAACTTCGCCGATCTTGTGGACACGGCCGGTGTAGAACAGGATACGTTCTGTTGTCGTGGTTTTACCAGCATCGATGTGAGCCATGATGCCAATATTTCTCGTTTTTTCCAAAGAAAATTCTCTTGGCACGGTTTTTTCCACTCCTCAAAAAATAATAAATATCGTAAATTACCAACGATAATGTGCGAAAGCTTTGTTAGCTTCAGCCATTTTATGAGTATCTTCCTTTTTCTTGATGGCAGCGCCTGTGTTGTTGAAGGCGTCCATCAATTCGCCAGCGAGCTTTTCTTTCATCGTGCGTTCGCCGCGTTTACGGGCATAGCCGACAGTCCAGCGGATACCGAGGGACAGGCGACGGTCTGCACGTACTTCGACAGGAACCTGGTAGTTAGCACCACCGACGCGGCGGGCACGGACTTCCAGGACAGGCATAACGTTGTTGAGAGCCTGTTCGAATACTTCCAAAGGATCTTTATTCATTTTAGAACGGATGATGTCGAAAGCATCATAAACGATGGTTTCAGCGACACCTTTTTTGCCGTCCAACATAACTTTGTTGATGAAGCGCGTTACCAATTTGGAATGGTACACCGGATCCGGCAGCACATCACGCTTCGGCACGGGGCCTTTTCTTGGCATGTCTAATTCCTCCTCTATGCTATGTAAGTCATCTTGTTCATCTTAAATGGCAAATCTTATTTGCCTTTCTTAGCGCCGTATTTAGAACGGGACTGCTGACGATCTGCTACGCCAGCTGTATCCAAGGCACCGCGGACGATGTGATAACGTACACCAGGAAGGTCTTTGACACGACCGCCTCTGATTAATACAACACTGTGTTCCTGTAAATTGTGACCAATGCCGGGAATATAAGCAGTTACTTCGATGGAGTTCGTCAAGCGAACACGGGCAACTTTACGCAGAGCAGAGTTAGGTTTTTTCGGGGTAGCTGTGTACACACGAGTGCAAACACCGCGTTTCTGCGGGCAGTTTTTCAAAGCCGGTGCTGTCGATTTTGTGACGGCAACCTGACGTCCTTTACGAACCAATTGGCTGATTGTTGGCATTTGGGCACCTCCTCTCCAAACAATTAGATTTATAATGTAATCATCAACGAGCAGAGCTCATGAGATGATGTTACCGAAAATTATTTTAACAAGCCGACGGCTGCAGCTTTTACCTTGATGTGGCAGGCCATGCCCAGCTCCGTCATGGTATACGCGCGGTCGACAGGGATGTGAGCGCCTTCGGCTTCTGCAATAAGCGGCGCTACGACCTGTTCATCGCAATCATTGGCGATGTACAGTTGTGTGACTTCGTTTCGTTTCATTGCTTTCAGGGTTTGCTTCGCGCCCACGGTCTTGCGGACACTGGCAGCTAGTTCCAAGCTCACGAAACCTCACTCCTTACGTCTTGCAATTTAGACGCAATACTTTCATTGCGACACTTAGATATTTTATCATCACGCTTATTATATGTCAATGAGTTTTTTGGTAAAAACTGCGTAATCAGTACATCTTTTATTACACGCGTCCTAGTGATTCGCGCCTCGTGGTTCGTAGCTCGTGAACCACAAGGCGCAGGGGCCGGCCTGAAAGGCGGCCCGCCATACGATGAAGGAAGCCTCGTTAAAAGGCAACCTCTCAGTCAGCTTCGCTGACAGCTCTCCTACCAGGAGAGCCGGGACTACAAAATCGCAGCCAGGCGATAAAATAATTCACGGTCCTTACTGGCCACGAGCCTTCCCATATATACAAAACGGGCTCGCCACGTGCAAGCCCCTACGAACGACGAACCACTAACAACAAAAAAGGCGCCGTCTTCATGGGACAGCGCCTTTTTTACTCTCTTAATGTCCGGCTTCCGGTGTCGTATCGGCACCTTCCGGTGCGTCTACGGGGTTGCCTTCTTCGTCTTCATAGCTGATAGACGGAACGGTCTTTACGACCTTGATCTTGCGGTAACGGCTCATGCCCGTACCAGCCGGGATGAGTTTACCGATGATGACGTTTTCTTTGAGGCCCAGGAGCGGGTCGATCTTGCCTTTGATAGCGGCATCGGTCAGGACACGGGTCGTTTCCTGGAAGGATGCAGCCGACAGGAAGGAATCCGTTGCCAGTGCGGCCTTGGTGATACCGAGGAGCATCGGTTTGCCGATAGCGGGCTTGCCGCCATTGCTTTCGATGCGCTTGTTCATATCTTCAAAGATGTTGACGTCGATATAATCGCCCGGCAATACATCGGCATCGCCGGCGTCTTCGATCTTCATCTTGCGCAGCATCTGGCGTACGATGACTTCGATGTGCTTATCGTTGATACCAACACCCTGGGATTTGTATACCTTCTGTACTTCGTATACGAGGTACCGCTGGGTAGCTTCGACACCCAGGATGTGCAGGATGTCGTGGGGGTTGATGGAGCCGGCCGTGATGCGGCTGCCCTTTTCGATGAAGTCGCCTTCATGTACGACGAGGTGCGAACCGAACGGGATGGTGTAGCTCCGTTCTTCACCGTCCTTGGAAGTGACATGGACGATGTTGATATCGTGATGGTCTTCTTTTTCGGTAATCGATACGGTACCGCTGATTTCCGTGACGATAGCATTGCCCTTCGGCTTACGGGCTTCAAACAATTCTTCGACACGAGGAAGACCCTGGGTGATATCGCCGGCCGTTGCGACACCGCCCGTATGGAAGGTACGCATGGTCAGCTGTGTGCCCGGTTCACCGATGGACTGAGCAGCGATGGTGCCGACCGATTCGCCGACATTGACCTTGCCGCCCGTACCGAGGTCGCGGCCATAGCACTTCGCGCAGACGCCATAACGGCTGCGGCAGGTGAGGACGCTGCGGATCCGGACTTTATCATAGTATTTTGCAATTTCTTTGGCCTGGTCTGCCATGATTTCTTCGTTGAGGGCAACGATGACTTCGCCCGTTTCCGGGTTGACCAGGGTTTCGGCAGCCGTACGGCCTTCGATGCGGTCTTCCAGCGATTCGATGACGCCGTTGCCGCTGTCTTCGACGATAGCCGTGACTTCGACGCCGCGGATGTCGTTGTTGCGGACCTTGACTTCATCGACGTCGCTGTTGAGGATGCGGTCGATGGCATCTTCTGTGAGCGGCGTGCCTTTGGCGCAGATTTCAATGCCGTTGGAATCGATGACGGCTTTTTCGACAGTCTTGCCAAGCATATTTTCCGCCATGGATTTGCGGATAGCTGCGCGGAAACCTTCTTCCGGAGCACCAAGGGAAACCGTTTCGATGACGTTGGTGTGGTTCAGGTCATCGTTGATATCCATCTGGCTGCCGCGGAGGTAGAGTTTCGGGATCTGGTGTTTGATGACCGTATCCATATCGTCGTTGGTCAGGAGATGTTCTGCCGGGAAGACGATGTCGCCCGTTTCCGGATCCGCTACATCACGGGCCAGGACGCGGCCGATGAGCTTGTCGCGCAGGAGGTTGACAGCCTGGCGGCACGAGCTGGCCAGACGGGCCCGTTCGCGGACGAGGTCGATGCCGAATATGTCGCAGTCATCTTCACGGACGATGACGTCCTGAGAGACGTCGACGAGACGACGGGTCAGATAACCCGAGTCAGCTGTACGCAGTGCCGTGTCGGCCAAGCCTTTACGGGCGCCGTGAGACGAGGTGAAGTAGTCCAGTACGGACAGGCCTTCACGGAAGTTCGCTTTGATCGGCAAGTCGATGATACGGCCCGACGGGTCAGCCATCAAGCCACGCATACCGGCAACCTGACGAATCTGGTCACGGCTGCCTCGAGCACCGGAGTCAGCCATCATGAAGATCGAGTTGAACGGGTCCATGTTATCCATCATGACATCCGTAACGTCGTTGGTGGCCTTTGTCCAGATTTCGACGCTCTTGTTATAGCGTTCGTTTTCGGTAATCAAGCCGCGCTGATACATGGCATAGGCGTTCTGGACCTTCTTGTCGGCTTCATTGAGGATATCCCATTTTTCTGCCGGGATCTGAATATCAGAAATAGCGATGGACATACCGGCCTGGCGGGCGTAATGGTAGCCGATGGCCTTGATCTTGTCCAGGAGTTCTGCCGTCTTGGTATTGCCGACGAGGTGGAAGCAGGCATCGACGAGTTTGCCGATCTGTTTCTTGCTCATGAGGACGCCCAGGCAGTTGACGTCGACATATTCTTTATCTTTCTTGAATTCAGCCACAGCGGCTTCGTCGATCTTGCGCTTCGGCAAGGGGCGCGTAGCCGTGAGGTCGACACCGAATTTTTCTTTCAGCTGCGAGAAACCATAGTCGCGGATATGGCCTTCTTCGTCTTTGATCTTGACGAAGTGGGACCAGTCGATGAGGCCGTTTTCATAGGCGAAGACCGTGTCCTTCGGGTCCGTGAAGACCATGACTTTATCCGTATGGAAGAGGCGCAGTGGTTCATAGATCTGATAGTTGTAGAGCAGTTTGCCTGCCGTCGTTTCGATGAGGCCGTGGCCAGGGATGCGGACCTTGATCAGGGCTTCGATGTCGATGACTTTGGCATCGTAAGCGAGCATGACTTCATCGTAGTTGGAGAAAATCTTGCCTTCGCCCTTGGCAGCCGGTTTGACCAGGGTCAGGTAATAAGCACCGAGTACCATGTCCTGTGTCGGGACGGCGACCGGTTTGCCATCTTTCGGAGCCAGGATGTTATGAGACGAAAGCATGAGCGTCCGTGCTTCGGACTGGGCTTCTACGGAAAGAGGCAGATGGCAGGCCATCTGGTCACCGTCAAAGTCGGCGTTGAATGCCGTGCAGACCAGCGGATGCAGTTTGATGGCGCGGCCTTCCCAGAGGATCGGTTCGAAAGCCTGGATACCCAGACGATGCAGTGTCGGGGCACGGTTCAAGAGGACAGGATGTTCCTTGATGACGTCTTCCAGGACGTCCCAGACTTCACTGTTAACGCGTTCGACTTTCTTCTTAGCGTTCTTGATATTGGTAGCAATGCCTTTTTCGACGAGTTTCTTCATGACGAAAGGCTTGAAGAGTTCCAGGGCCATTTCTTTCGGCAGGCCGCACTGGTGCATCTTCATTTCCGGACCGACGACGATAACCGAACGGCCAGAGTAGTCGACACGTTTCCCGAGCAAGTTCTGGCGGAAACGGCCCTGTTTCCCTTTCAGCATATCCGACAGGGATTTCAGGGGACGGTTGCCCGGGCCCGTGACCGGACGGCCGCGGCGGCCGTTATCGATGAGGGCATCGACGGCTTCCTGGAGCATACGTTTTTCGTTGCGGACGATGATGTCCGGTGCGCCCAGTTCCAAGAGGCGGCTCAGGCGGTTGTTACGGTTGATGACCCGGCGATAGAGATCGTTCAGGTCGGACGTGGCGAAGCGGCCGCCGTCGAGCTGTACCATCGGGCGCAGTTCCGGCGGGATGACCGGGATGACATCCATGATCATCCATTCCGGTTTGTTGCCGGAGTGGCGGAAGGCTTCGACGACTTCCAGCCGGCGGATAGCGCGGACGCGGCGCTGGCCCGACGAATCGCGGAGTTCATCGCGGAGCTGTTTGTCCAGCTGATCCAAGTCCAGGCCCTGCAGCAGTTCCTTGACAGCTGCAGCGCCCATGCCGACGCGGAATTTATCGCCGTACATATCCAGATACTGACGATATTCCGTTTCCGTCATCAGCTGCTGCTTGGTAAGCGGCGTATCGCCCGGATCGAGGACGATATACGAGGCGAAGTACAAGACTTTTTCCAGCGAACGGGGAGAAATATCGAGGATCAGGCCCATCCGGCTGGGGATGCCTTTAAAATACCAAATATGAGATACCGGTGTAGCCAGTTTAATATGGCCCATCCGTTCACGACGGACTTTGGCGCGCGTGACTTCGACGCCGCAGCGGTCGCAGACGACACCTTTATACCGGATACGTTTGTATTTGCCGCAGTGACATTCCCAGTCCTTTGTCGGCCCAAAAATGCGTTCGCAGAACAACCCATCCCGTTCCGGTTTCAATGTACGGTAATTGATCGTTTCTGGTTTCTTGACTTCCCCGTGGGACCATTCGAGGATCTTTTCCGGTGAAGCAAGACCGATCCGCATGGAATCGAATTCATTCACATCAAGCACTAATACCGCTCCCTTCTATCGACTCGTTATTCATCATCTTCAGTAGTATCATCATCGTCAGCCTGTTCAGCTTCGGCGACGGCATCGAGGCTCATGGCACTCATGATGTCATCTTCGCCGCCGTTGGCGACGGGTTCCTGTTCTTCGCCTTCTTCTCCTTCGGCAGGAGCGTCTTCAGCCGGTGCAGCCGGTGTTTCCGGACCATTTTCACCTTCCATGACGCGGCGGAGTTCATCGGTCTGTTCCGGTTCCGTTTCATCGTCATCGTCGAGTTCCTTGATGACGACTTCTTCGCCGTCTTCGTTCAGGATCTGGACGTCGAGGCCGATGGCCTGGAGTTCTTTGAGGAGGACCTTGAACGATTCCGGTACGCCCGGTTCAGGAATATTTTCACCTTTGACGATCTTTTCGTAAGCCTTGACACGGCCGACGACATCGTCAGACTTAACAGTCAGCATTTCCTGGAGAGTATAGGCTGCGCCATACGCTTCCAGAGCCCAGACTTCCATTTCGCCGAAACGCTGGCCGCCGAACTGGGCTTTACCACCGAGCGGCTGCTGCGTGACCAGGGAGTACGGGCCTGTCGAACGAGCATGGATCTTGTCGTCGACGAGGTGATGCAGTTTGAGGAAGTACGTGTAACCGACAGTGACGCGGCGGTCCATCGGTTCCCCTGTACGGCCATCATAGAGGACGGATTTGCCGTCTTCCGGCAGGCCTGCGATCTTCAGGGCTTCAAAGACGTCTTCGGCCTGAGCGCCGTCAAAGACCGGTGTTGCGATATGGACACCGGCGACGTCCGGTTTGGGCATGCCGTATTTATCGAAATCATAGCCGGCAGCGCGGAGTTTTTCTTCCAGGCCCGGATCCATTTCCTTGATCTGTTTGCCCAGTTCGTGGACAGCCCAGCCAAGGTGGGTTTCCAAAATCTGACCGATATTCATACGAGACGGTACCCCCAAGGGGTTCAGGACGATCTGGACCGGCGTGCCATCGGGCAGGAAAGGCATATCTTCCTGGCGCATGACGCGGGAGACGACACCCTTGTTGCCGTGACGGCCAGCCATCTTGTCGCCTTCGTGGATCTTACGTTTCTGGGCGATGTAGACGCGGACCAGACGGTTTACGCCAGGCGGCAGTTCGTCGTTATTTTCACGGGAGAAGATGCGGACGTTGACGACTTTCCCCGATTCACCATGAGGTACGCGCAGCGACGTATCGCGGACTTCGCGTTCCTTGTCGCCGAAGATGGCGCGCAGCAGGCGTTCTTCCGGTGTCAGTTCCGTTTCGCCTTTCGGCGTGACTTTGCCGACCAGGACGTCGCCCGGGAAGACGTCGGCACCGATCATGATGATGCCGTTTTCGTCGAGGTTCTTCGTGCTTTCTTCACTGACGTTGGGGATTTCACGGGTAATTTCTTCCGAGCCCAGTTTCGTGTCGCGGGCATCACATTCGTATTCTTCGATGTGGATGGATGTGTAGAGGTCGTTCTTCGGGAGTTCTTCACTGAGGAGAACGGCGTCTTCGTAGTTATAGCCTTCCCAAGGCATGTAGGCTACGAGGATGTTGTAACCAAGAGCTAATTCGCCGCCGTCCGTAGCCATGCCGTCAGCCAGGGGCTGACCTTCCGTGACCCTTTCGTTCTTATAGACCAACGGGCGCTGGTTGATGCAGGTACTCTGGTTGGAGCGGACGAATTTGATGAGTTTATATGTATCGACAGAACCAGAATCCGTGCGGACCTGGATGGTGTCGCCAGTAACGCGGGATACGACGCCGCTGTGTTTTGCCAGGACGCAGACGCCGGAGTCACAAGCCGTCTTGTATTCCATGCCGGTGCCAACGAGCGGAGCCTGTGTGCGCAGCAAAGGTACTGCCTGGCGCTGCATGTTCGCACCCATGAGGGCACGGTTGGCATCGTCGTTTTCCAGGAAGGGGATCATGGATGTACCGACGGAAACGACTTCCTTAGGTGATACGTCCATGAAGTCGACGCGGTCAGCCCGGAATTCACGGGTATCTTCACCGTGACGGCAGGCAACGCGTTCGTGGACGAAATGGCCATCTTCGGTCAACGGTTCGTTGGCCTGGGCGATGACGTACTGTTCTTCTTCATCAGCCGTGATGTAGTGGACATCTTCCGTAACGACGCCCGTTTCTTTATCGACGCGGCGGTACGGGGCTTCGATGAAGCCGAATTCGTTGACTTTACCGAAGCAGGCCAGGGACGAAATCAAGCCGATGTTCGGGCCTTCAGGCGTTTCTACCGGGCACATACGGCCGTAGTGGGAATGATGGACGTCGCGGACTTCGAACCCTGCGCGTTCACGGGACAGACCGCCAGGACCGAGGGCGCTCAGACGGCGTTTATGCGTGATTTCTGCCAGCGGGTTTGTCTGGTCCATGAACTGGGACAGCTGGCTGGAACCAAAGAATTCTTTGATGGCAGCGACGACAGGACGGATGTTGATCAAGACCTGAGGCGTAATGCTTTCGGCATCCTGGATGGTCATGCGTTCGCGGACGACGCGTTCCATACGGGTCAGGCCGATGCGGAACTGGTTCTGCAGGAGTTCGCCGACGCAGCGCAGGCGGCGGTTGCCCAGATGGTCGATGTCATCGACAGTTCCGAAGCCGTCCATGAGGTTGAGAAGATAGCTGATGTGGGCGATGATATCTTCGCGGGTAATCGTGCGGTGGTCATACGGAAGGTCGCTGTTGTTGCAGATGATCTTGTAGACCGAGCCGTCCGGTTTTTCGACGAAGGCTTCAACGAGGCCGCCGCCGTCGCCGGCAGGTGCACCGTCGGCGATTTCGCGATGGAAGACGCCGCTTTCGCGGATCTTTTCAACTTCAGCCGAGCCGATTTCCGTATGAGCATCGACGATGACTTCCCCTGTTTCCGGGTTGACGATCGGTTCGTGCAGGGTCAGGCCAAAGAGGCGGCGTTCCCAGCCGAGCTTCTTGCCGGCTTTGTAACGGCCAACGCGGGCCATATCATAACGGCGCGGGTCGAAGAAGAGGCCTTCAAAGAGATTGCGGGCACTTTCAACGGTCGGCGGTTCACCGGGGCGGAGTTTCTTATAGATTTCAACGAGGGCTTCGTCCTGATTTTCCGTCGTATCTTTTTCAAACGTAGCCTTCAGGCGTTTATCGTCGAAGAAGAGTTCGAGGATGTCGGCGTTCGACGACCAGCCCAGCGCGCGGATGAGGACCGTGACAGGAATCTTGCGGTTGCGGTCGATACGGGCATAGACGATGTCGTTGGCGTCTGTTTCCAATTCGATCCAGGCCCCGCGGTTCGGGATGACCGTCGAATTGTACAGGCGGATGCCCATCGGGTCGATTTCGCGGCCATAGTAGACGCCCGGAGAACGGACGAGCTGGCTGACGATAACGCGTTCTGCCCCATTGATAATGAAGGTACCTGTATCGGTAATCAGTGGGAAATCACCCATGAATACTTCCTGGTCCTTGATTTCACCTGTTTCGTGGTTGACAAGACGGATTTGGACGCGGAGCGGTGCGGCGTATGTCGTATCGCGTTCCTTACATTCACGAATGTCGTACTTCGGTTCCCCTAATTTAAAATCCTCGAAGGATAAAGACAGGTTACCCGATGCATCTTCGATGGGAGAAATGTCTTTGAAGATATCTTTCAGTCCCTTTTCCAGGAACCATTCGTAGGATTTATTCTGTAAATCCAACAAATGAGGCATTTTCAAGACCTCGTTAATCTTAGCATACGTGTATCGAGTCCTTTTCCCTACTTGTACAGGTTTGAACATGCTGATTCTTCACCCCTTATAAAAAGTAAATCATTATGATAGCGTTGTACAGCGCCGTGTAAAGCGACAAAAAAGCAAGGCTCTCAGACGATTTGAACCTTGCTTAATTTTTTGCTCACCGGAAGCGCTTCCTCCATGTATCTCATAATATCAATTGAACATTTTGCAATGAGTTATTATAGCATAGCAAAGCACTTCTGTCAATATTCTATTTTAATAATTTTCTAAAATTTACCCTTACTGATGAACCCGGGCCAAAGTATATTTCTTCTTCCCTTTGCGGACGATGACGAACTTGCCGTTGGAGTTCTTGTGAGGTTTGACGATTTCGTCGAGGGACGTGACTTTGACGCCGTTGATGGTGACCGCACCGTGGGTGATGTCTTCGCGGGCCTGGCGTTTCGATTTGTAAATCTGGGAATCGACGAGCCAGTTGACGACGTCTTTATCTTCGTTGGAAACGTCGACAGTCGGCATCTTGCCGAAGGCCTGTTCCAATTCGCTTTCCGACAGGTCGGCGATGCTGCCGTGGTACAGGGCTTCCGTGATGTTCTGGGCTTCCTTCAGGGCTTCCGGGCTGTGGACGAAAGTCGTGACTTCTTCAGCCAGGCGGCGCTGGGCCAGTCGTTTTTCCGGTTCTTTTTCGACCGATTCGGCCAGGGCGTCGATTTCTTCCTTGCTGAGGAAGGTGAAGTATTTCAAGTATTTGACGACGTCCGCATCATCCTGGTTGAGCCAGAACTGATAGAATTCAAAGGGCGATGTCTTTTCCGGGTCGAGCCAGACAGCACCGCCGGCGGTCTTGCCGAACTTGGTGCCGTCCGATTTCAGCATGAGGGGAATGGTCAGGCCATAGGCTTTGGCATCGCTGCCGTGCATCTTGCGGATCGTGTCGATACCGGCCGTGATGTTGCCCCACTGGTCGGCGCCGCCGATCTGCAGCTGGACGTCGTTATGGGAAAAGAGGTGTTCAAAGTCGATGGACTGGAGAATCTGGTAGGAAAATTCCGTAAAGGAAATGCCTGCTTCCAGACGGCTGGCAACGACTTCCTTGCTGAGCATGATGTTGACGCTGAACAGTTTGCCGTAATCGCGGAGGAAATCGAGGAGGCTGATCTGGCTGAGCCAGTCATAGTTATTGACGAAGGTGATGTTTTCCGAATCGCCGAAAAGATGCATGAACTGAGCCTTCAATTTTTCGGCATTGGCCTTGATTTTATCGAGAGTCTGGAGCTGGCGTTCCGTCTTGCGGCCGCTCGGGTCACCGATTGCACCGGTACCGCCGCCAATGACGACATACGGATGATGGCCGGCATTGGCAAAGCGTTTAAGCATCATGAACGGAATCAAGTGGCCGATATGCATGCTGTCACCCGTCGGGTCGACACCGCAATAGAGGGAAATGCTCTTTTCTTCCGTGAGCTTACGCAACCCTTCTTCATCTGTCATCTGATTGACGGCACCGCGCCAAGACAATTCATCAATAATATTCATCGAATTCGCTCCTTTTGTATAAAAAATGATAAGTTACTCTTCATTATAACGACATGAACGTGTTACGTCAATGATGGGCGCCGAAGGCGCCCGCAGTTCGTGGCGCCCTTTATAGGGCGCGCCGTTCGCAGGCCGCAGTTCGCAGTTCGCAACGCATCGCCGATAGCGATGTCGTTCATCGTGGGCCGTTCGTCGTAGGTCGTGGGCGCCCTTTATAGGGCGTGCCGGTCGCAGGTCTCAGTTCGCAGGTCGCGAAACCATGCTACATTGGCCCGCTTGGTATATGGCTGACTATTCGCGGCGGGCCGCCCAAGACTCCCTTCATAGGGGAGCTGGCCGCCGAAGGCGGTCTGAGAGGTTAAAGGACGGCCCCTACGCATGATGGGCGCCAAAGGCGCCCGCTGTTCGCAGACCGCAGGTCGCCGTTCGCGAAACCACGCCACATTGCCCCGTTTGATGTATGTCCGATTGTTCGCGGCGGGCCGCCCTAGCCGGGTCGGCCCCTACGATAGCCCCGGTGGGGCGTTTTTTAAGTTTGTCGCCGCGCAGCGGCATCCGTAGGGGACGTCCTGGGAAGGCGGCCCGCTACGCGCTGAGGGTAACCCGAAGCGTCGTTGTCACTTTGAGTCTGTCGCGGCGTCGCCGCCGCATCTGAATCCGAGGCTGCCTGCAGCCTGCTGCCGGCGAACTGCGGCTTTCCCCCAATATTCTCGGCGGGCTCGCCACGTGCGAGCCCCCTACCGATAATTACAGGAAGGCTATCGGCTTACGCGGTTGACCAGGAAGCCGCCGAGGATGGCCGCCGTGAGGGACGCGGCGATGATGGCGGTCTTGGCCGTCATCAGGACCGGGCTGCCGGGAAAGGCCAGGCCGGCGATGAACAGGGACATGGTGAAGCCGATACCGGCCAGGAGGCCGACGGCCCAGAAGTGTTTCATCGTCAGCCCTTCTGGCAGGGACGCTTTTTTCAAGGCCGTCAACAGCCAGACGGCCAGGCCGATGCCGATGGGCTTGCCCAGGACCAGGCCTGCCAGGACGCCCAGTCCCGGTGCCGACGCCAGGCCGGTCAGGCCGCTCAGGTCGAGGCGGATGCCGGCGTTGGCCAGGGCGAAGACGGGCATGATGACGAAAGCCGAGACAGGCGTCAGGGCGTGTTCTGCCCGCAGCAGCAGGCCTTCCCTTCCATCCTTGCCGGGCACGGCCGGCATGGCGAAGCCCGTAAGGACGCCGGCCATGGTCGGATGGATGCCGCCGTAGAAGAAGGCCAGCCAGATGAGGATACCTCCCACAGCGTAAAACCAGGCTGATTGCCAATTCCTGCGGCACCCAGCCAGCATCAGCAGCCAGACGATGAGGCCGCCGGCCAAGACCGGAAGGTTGAGGGAACCGGCATAAAAGACAGCGATGACAACGATACCGCCGAGATCATCGACGATGGCCAGGGCCGTCAAAAAGACGACGAGGCTGCGCGGCGCTTTCGGAGCCGCCAGGGACAGGACGCCCAGGGAAAAGGCGATGTCCGTCGCCATGGGGATGCCCCAGCCACCAGCCGTCGGCAGGCCGGCATTGCACAGGCCATAAATCGCAGCCGGCACGAGCATGCCGCCTAAGGCCGCAGCCATGGGCAGCATCGCTGCCGACCGGGACTTCAGTTCTCCATAGAGGAATTCCCGCTTCACTTCAGCGCCGACGACAAAGAAGAACAGCGCCATGACGGCGTCATTGACCCAGTGCAGCAGGGACATGTGCGTCCCTGCCGGCAGCGGGGCCTGGAGCCAGCGTTCATAAACGGGACCGAAGGGAGAATTAGAGATGGCCATGGCAAGTATCGCACAGGCAATGAGTAACAGTCCGCTTAACGATTCTCGTTTCATATTTCCTCCTTAACTAGGCGGGCCGCCCTTTGGGACGGCCCCTACGGGTTTTGGCGGGCCGCTCTTTGGGACGGCCCCTACGGGTTTTGGCGGGCCGCCCTTTGGGACGGCCCCTACGAGTTTTGGCGGCCGCCCTTTGGGATGGCCCCTACGGGTTTTGGCGGACCGCCCTTGGGGACGGCCCCTACTATGGGTTCGGACGGCGTTCGAGGATGACGCCCTGGCGGTAGGCTTCCAGCAGGGCCTTCAGGTCGTGGATCATCTGGAGGAGTTTCTTGCCGTTATCCGTGTCGCCGATCATGACGCGCTTCGGTTCCAGTTCGACCTGTGTCGATTCGGAATCGATGTCGACGTTGTTCATCAACGCCTGGTAGACATCTTCAAAGGGGTAGTGAGATTTGATGCGGATGCCGTGGGAATTGAAGATGAGCGTGTAGCCGGCAATGCCCGTCGACCCCTGGTAGGCCTTGCAGAAACCGCCGTCGATGCAGATTTCCTTGCCTTCCGCCCTGATAGGGCTTTCGCCTTTCTTGACCTTGACCGGCGTGTGACCGTTGATGATGTGTCCTTGAGGCGAGTCGATGCCGAATTCGTGGAGGATCTTGATGCATTCGTCTTTATCGCGATTCAGGCGGTAGTAGGCATTCTGCGGTTCTTTCCACGTCGATTCGTCTATGATGTAACTCCGTTCAAAAGTCTTGACGATGCGGCCGGATACAGGGGAATCGGCACCGCACCAGAGGTACCACATATAGTCCAGGCTGTCAGTATCGCGCTGGTCATAAGCCCGGCGGATGAGGTGTTCCGCCTTATCCATGAAGGCTTTGCCCTTATACGGCTTACCGTCGAGGTAGATTTCCTTAAAGCTGCCGTCTTCGTTGAGGGGCAGGCCGCCGTGGAACAGGAGGTTATTATTCATGCAGCGGTATAACGAGCCGTGGCTGTAGAGGAAGCGGATGTGGCGCTGCAGGCGTTCACTTTCGGTAAATTCGGCCTGAATGTCGTTCATGAGCTGGTGTTCTTCCGGCGACAGCGTGTACGGGTCCTGGGGATTGACCGTCGGGAAGTCCTTGGTCTTCAATTCATACGTCTTGCCATCGAGAGTGATGACGCCTTTTTCCCAATCAATCTTGTGGAACAGCAGGCGGTCGTCCATATTGTAGTCGGGATGGCGGTAAATGGTCTGACCTTCCAGCTTGGCCACGATGACGTTGATGGCCTTGACCATGGGCTCCATGCCGTCGTCCTCTTTATACGTCTGCAAGGCAAAGAGGGCAAAGGGCCGAAGGCTGATGCCATAGCCGCTTTCTAATATTTCCATATTATGGTAACGGATGTTATTGCGCAGGACATTGGCGATGCAGGCCGCGTTGCCGGCAGCAGCACCCATCCAGAGGACGTCGTGGTTGCCCCACTGGATGTCCAGAGAATGATGGTGCATGAGCGTGTCCATGATCTTGTCGGCATGAGCGCCGCGGTCGTAGATATCGCCGATGATGTGCAGGTGGTCGACGGCCAGCCGTTTGATGAGATTGGCCAAAGCGTAAATGAATTGGCGCGTACTGCCCGTTTCCAAGATGGTGTCGAGGATCTTCATGTGATAGACCAGCTGGTTCTGGTCTTCATCGGGCTGGGCGTGCAAGAGTTCATCGATGACGAAGCGGAAGACTTCCGGCATGGCTTTACGGACTTTCGACCGCGTATATTTCGACGACAAGAGCTTGGCCAGGTCGATCATCCGTTCCAGCGTCGTCCGGGCCCAGTCATCGTTGACCTTGCCTTCGCGGTAGAGCATGTTCAGCTTTTCCTTGGGATAATAAATAAGAGTCAGCAAGTCGTCCTGTTCGGCCTTGCTCATCTTGTCAGAAAAAATCATTTCCACTTTTTCGCGGATGACGCCGGAGCAGTTGTTGAGGATGTGATAGAAGGCTTCGTATTCACCGTGCAGGTCACTCATGAAGTGTTCTGTCCCTTTCGGCAAGTTGACGATGGCCTGCAGATTGATGATTTCCGTGAACGTCGCCGCCTGCGTGGGATACTCCTTGGACAGGAGCTCCAAATAGCGCAAATATTCCGGGGAATAGGTATCGTACGTTTCCATGTTGCGTACCTCTCTTTCTTATATAGTATATGTTGTATGGCTTATTTACTTTCTATTGTATATCATCATTGTCAGGGTGACTAGGTTCTTTTTCTGATTTTCGTCACCTTCCTCTCCATTTTGTTTAACTGGTGTATACAATTATTTCTCCAGCAAAAGACAAAGGGCCGTCTTCCCCCTTCTTCCTCAATAAGTATAGTTCTATTTATACCATGATTTTGATTCATATTGCAATTATTTTTAACGAATACTTCCCTTTAACTTACTATAACGTTTATCTTATACCTTAAAAATCCTTGAATTTTGACGTCCTCTTTCACATAGTGGCAATGCAGTGCCATCATGAAAAAATCTTTTCCTCATTGTGGTATTTGCAAGGACGGAAAAACATGCTATTATGTAATTGTAGAAATCAGTTTTAGGTATAATTAATTTCAAATGAGGTGATTACATATGAATAAGTATTTGGAATCTGTCATTGAAAATGTACGCACGAAACACGCAAACGAACCGGAATTCGTCCAGACCGTCGAAGAAGTCTTCAGCTCCCTGGACCCTGTCGTCGAACGCCACCCGGAATATGAAAAGTTCGACCTCCTCAACCGTCTCGTCGAACCGGAACGGCAATTCACATTCCGCGTCGTCTGGCAGGATGATGCAGGCAAATACCACACCAACACGGGCTACCGCTTCCAGTTCAACGGCGCTATCGGGCCCTACAAAGGCGGCCTTCGTTTCCAGAAGAACGTATACTCAGGCATCATCAAATTCCTGGGCTTTGAACAGATTTTCAAGAACGCACTGACCGGCCTGCCTATCGGCGGCGCCAAAGGCGGGGCTGACTTCGACCCGACGGGCAAGTCCGACGCTGAAATCATGCGTTTCTGCCAGAGCTACATGCAGGCTCTCTATCGCTACATCGGTCCTGATGTCGACGTACCGGCTGGGGACATGGGCGTCGGCGGCCGTGAAATCGGCTACCTCTTCGGCGAATACCGCCGCCTGAAAGGCTGCTTCGAAAACGGCGTCCTCACGGGCAAAGGCTTCAGCTTCGGCGGTTCCCGCATCCGTCCGGAAGCTACGGGCTACGGCGCCGTATACTTCCTGGAAAACGTCCTCAAAGACGACGGCCAGGACATCAAAGGCAAAACTATCGCCGCTGCCGGCTTCGGCAACGTAACCTGGGGCATCTGCAAGAAAGCTACGGAACTGGGTGCCAAAGTCGTTACTCTGTCCGGTCCGGACGGCTACATCTATGACCCGGACGGCGTCGCTACGCAGGAAAAGATCGACTACATCGTCGAAATGCGCAACAGCGGCCGCAACCGCGTCCAGGATTATGCCGACAAATTCGGCGTCGAATTCTTCCCGGGCGAAAAACCGTGGGGCCGCAAAGTCGATATCGTCATGCCGTCGGCTATGCAGAACGACGTCCATATGGAACAGGCTAAACAGATTGCTGCCAACAAGATCCGCTACTACATCGAAGTCGCCAATATGCCGACGACCAACGATGCCCTGAAATTCTTACTCGACCAGAAAGACATCATCGTCGCTCCGTCGAAAGCCGTCAACGCCGGCGGTGTCGCTACATCGGCCCTGGAAATGAGCCAGAACAGCGAACGCCTGGTATGGACTGCCAAGGAAGTCGATGACCGTCTCCACGAAATCATGAACACCATTTACCAGAACTGCAAAGACGCAGCTGCCCGCAACGGCCTGGGCTACAACCTCGTAGCCGGTGCCAATATCGCCGGGTTCGAACGCGTCGCCGACGCTATGCTGGCACAAGGTGTCTTCTAAGGTATACCTGAAACTGAATATATAGAACGTGAAAAAAGGAGCTGTCGCATCGCGACAGCTCCTTTTAAGTGGTTAGTGGTTAGTGGTTAGTGGCTAGTAGCTAGTGGTTACAGGAGAGGCCATTCGACATAAACTCGTCTTTCATCTGCTGGCGCAGGGCCGTGTCCTGGGCGAAGAGCAGGGCCAGGCGTGCCATGATTTCGGCGCCTTTGACGATGGTCGGTTCGATGGTCCTGGCCTTGACGGCATTGGCGATGTCCGTCGAGTGTTCCGGCATGGGGACGTCGCCCAAGGCCAGGTGGACGTGGACGGCCGGGCACTGATGGCTGACGTTGCCGACGTCGGAGCTGCCGCAATCCTTTGGTTCTTCGTAAGGGATTCCCATAGCCTGGAGGACCTGTTCCGACGCTTTCGTCGCCGCTTCATTCCAGACCATGTTATCGAATTTGCAGCCCATTTGGGTGACGTCATATGTCGTTTCCGTAGCAATGGCCGCCCCTTTGAAGCAGTTCATGACCTTGGCCACGACGGTATCGAGATATTCCCGTTCGCTGTGGCGGATACAACATTCGACTTCGGCGTAATCGGGGACGACGTTGGAGGCGGCCCCACCGTTTACGATATACGAGCCGATTCGCGTTTCCGGCCGGACGTGCTGGCGCAGCATATCGACGGCGTGCAGGGCCAGCATGGCCCCATTCAGGGCATTGCGGCCGTTCCAGGGTTCACCAGCGGCGTGAGCCGTCTGGCCGTGGAAGGCAATGCGGTAGTCGTCGAGAGCCAGGAAGTGGGAATTGGCATTGGTCCGGGTCGGCGACACGTGGACCATGACGGCGAAATCATAGTCCTTGAAGACTCCCTGGTCGCACATGATGACCTTGCCGCCGCGTAGTTCTTCGTCCGGTGTGCCGATGAGGTCGACGTCGACAGGAAGGTCGTCCAAATCTTTCAAGGCCGCGGCGGCCAGGAAGCTCATGGCACCATTGGCCGAATGGCCGCAGCCGTGGCCGACGCCGGGGAGGGCGTCGTATTCCGCCAAAAGGGCCATCTTGAAGACGGGTTTATCGGCCCGATGAGCGATGGCTCGGAAAGCCGTCGGCTGACCGGTGAACTGTTCTTCCACGTCCATGCCCAAAGAACGGCACAAATCGACGTAGTGCCGGCAGGCATGATATTCTTCACCGGACAGCTCCGGGTTGTCAGCAATGGTATAGTTGAGCTGAAAAGCCTGGGCTTCATGGGCTTTCAAAGCTTTCTTCAAATCTTCGAGGGTATTCATTTTCTAAAAAAACTCCTTCTATCCAATGATAAACATATATAAGGGAATGATGACAATGCCCATGACGACGGTGATAAAGCTGACTTCCGTCGAATAACGGACATCGGCGCCGACGGACTTGGCGACGACTGTCATCTGGGTCATGGCCGGCATACTGGCCTGCATAGTAAAGACCTGGGCCGACATGGGCGTGACCGGGATGAAGGGCAGGAGCACCAGGACGCAGGCCGGACAGACCAGGAAGCGGCCGACGAGGGCGCCGATGATGTCCCGGTCCCAGCGGACCGACGCCAGAGAAATGCCCGTCATTTCAATGCCGATGACCATGAGCGACAGCGGCGTCGCCATATTGCCGACGTATTGGAACGACGTCAGCAGGAAATCAGGCAGCTTGATATTGGCCATGATCAGGACCAGGCCAGCCAAAAAGCCCAGGAGCGGCGGCGAAAAGACTTTCTTCAGGGTCTGCAGGGAAAACAAGGGCATATTCCCCTTGCCGCCCAGACTGTCGTTGACGATATGGTAGACGCCGAGGGTCCAGAACATGGTCGTGTTGGCCATGTAATAGAGCATGACCGACGGTACGCTCTGCGTCCCGAACAGGGCCAGGTTGACGGGCAGGCCGATGAAGATGGTATTGGCAATGAAAAAACAAGTGATGAAGACGCCCTGCCGGTCCTGGCGGATGTGCAGGACTTTGGCCGCTATGCGGCCGACGGCATAGGCCAAAAGGATTGACGCAAAGGGCAGGAGCAGGTCCGGCGCGATGCGGAGCAGCGAATCATGGGTAAAGTCCTTTTCCAGCTGGCAGAGCATGTATAAGGGCAGGCTTATCTTCATGACCAGCTTGGTAAAGACAGCGCTCATGTCCGGCCCGAACCAGCCTTTCTTGGCCAAGATGAAGCCGATGGAAATGATGAAGAGGACTTCAAAAATACCTTGTAAACCGTGCAATACGCCTTCCACGTTACCGCTTCCCTTCTAAATGATATAACTCAGGCCGCCGGTCGCGAAAGACATTGATGCGGCTGCGGATGTCTTTGATGACGGACAAGTCGATTTCGCCGGTAACGATTTCCTCACCGTCTCCTCCTTGGGCCAGCACTTCGCCCCACGGGTCGATAATCATAGAATGGCCGCAGAAGCAGTAGTCACCGCAGGTACCGCAGCTGTTGACGGCGACGACGAAGAACTGGTTCTCAATAGCCCGGGCCCGATTGAGTATCTGCCAATGAGCCAGTCTGGGATGAGGCCAGGCAGCCGGGACAAAGAGGAGCTGGGCACCGGCCAGGGCCGCCATGCGGACCCACTCACCAAAGCGCAGGTCATAACAGGTAATCGACGCCATAGGGATGTCGCCCAGGAAGAACGTATTCAAGTGATCTCCTGGCGCGAAGACCTTCTCTTCCCCACCAGGCGTGAATAAATGGCATTTGTCATACGATGAGACGCGATTCCCCTCTTCATCGACGATATACGTCGTATTGTACAGGCACCCGTCGTGACGGCGGACAATGGAGCCGCCGATGAGCGGGATATGACAGGACGCAGCCAGGTCCTGCAAAAACGCCTGGGCCTGGCGGCCCTCTTCATCGGCCAGGTCATAAACATCAGGCGGGTAGAACGACAGGTCCCACAATTCAGGCAGCACGGCCATATCCGAACCAGCCCTGGCCGCCTGTTGGACGCGGCGCCGGACCTGGTCGAAATTGGCCAGCCTGTCGCCGGGGACGATAGGAAATTGAATGAGTGAGATTTTCACTGCACTTCCCCCTTTCTTTAATTGTCATGTCAATTTAGCTTTATTATATACCATACAATAGTATGTAAAAAGTATTTTTTTAGAATACTGCTGGACGACTTGAAAAGAGGCTTCCTTATTGTTATAGTAAAATTAATTATTTCATAAAGAAGGGGTATCATGGAAGAAAATGAAAAGATGAAAGATTGGCTGACAGAACTCATGAGCTGTACAGCCTGTCACTTGCGGGACGAAGGCAATCGCGGGCCGACGCGCTATTCCGGCGATTGTGCGTCGCCGCTGATGTTCGTCGGCGAAGGGCCTGGCGGTGTGGAAGATGAATACGGCGTTCCCCTCGTCGGCCCGTCGGGGCAGCTCCTCGACAAGGCCTTGTGGAGCGTCGGACTCACGCGGGACCACGTCTATGTCACCAACATCGTCAAGTGCCGGCCCAAGAACAACCGCACGCCGACCCTGGAAGAAGGGCGCCACTGCGCGGACATCCATTTGGTCAAAGAAATCGAACTGGTCCAGCCGAAAGTCATCGTATGCCTGGGCAAAGTCGCCTTCCAGTATTTCTATGGCCGCGCCGCCAGCATCATGCGCAACCGCGGCAAGTGGTTCACGTGGCGCGGCTATGACATCATGCCGACATATCACCCGGCCTTTCTCCTGCGCCAGACCGGCCACGAACTGGTCGAATCGAAATGGCAGGTCTACTACGACTTCAAAGCGGCTGTGGAAAAAGCCAAAGCCGCCATGCCCGACTATACCTATCAGAGCCCGGAAAAGCCGGACCTCCTGGCCCAATATGCAGCATTAAAAGAGAGCCGGCATTGGTAAATGGCCCTTGAAGGCTGCAGGCCGCAGGTAAAAAAGGCGCTGTCGCATGAAGACAGCGCCTTTTTGAGTATTAAGTTTGTAGTTTTTAGTGAATGGTTTTAAATTTAAAGCCCTCTTCTACAAACTACAAACTTCGTACTACAAACTATAAAGTAAAAGGAGCCTCGCATGATGGCAGAAACCTTCGTGCGACAGCTCCTTTTTACGTTGATCGTAGGTCGTTCATCGTTTGTCGTATGGGATTAAAAATATCAACTCATCGCGATGAACGATGAACTACGAACGAAATACGATTTAGTCAAAAATACGGTCGTACAGGTGGCTCCGTTCGAGGAATTCTTCGACTGTCGGGAAGCCTAATTGTTTCAACAGTTCGATGACGTAGGGATTTTCCATGGGTGTCTTGTAGGCCGCTTGTTTGCCGTAGGCCTGGACGTTGGCTTTGCCTTCTTCTTTCTTGATGATGGCCCGGGGACCGCCGACGCATCCGCCCAGGCAGCCCATGCCTTCAAAGAAGTTGCCATCGCGGTTGCCGGCCAGGATGTCGTTGATCATGGCCTTGCAGGCCGGGACGCCATCGGCTTTGCGCGTCTTGATGTCGACTTTGCGATCCGGGTTCAACTGATGGACCGTTTCCGTGACGGCTTCAGCGACGCCGCCGGCATAGGCATAGCAGATGCCCGCTTCCGAAGCGTGAGGCACGTTGTCTTCCGGCAGGGAAGCCAGGTCGATGTCCGTAACCGTCAGGAAGTCGCGCAGTTCCTGATAAGTCAGGACGTAATCAATCGCGCCTACCAGGTCCGGTTCTTTCCGTTCAGCTTTCTTAGCCAGGCAGGGCCCGATGAAGACAGTCTTGGCATTAGGATGCAAGGCCTTAACTGTACGGCCGCCGGCAATCATAGGCGAGACAGAGCCCGGGACGTTGGGCAGGAGCTGGTGATAGAGCTTCTTGATCATGGCAATCCACATGGGGCAGCAGCAGCTGGTGAGCTGGAACTGGTCTTCATTGTTGATGTTCTTGTCGAATTCCAGGGCTTCTTTCAATGTCAGGATATCGGCAAAGACGGCGACTTCCAGCATACCCGTGAAACCCAAGCGCTTGAAAGCTGTCCGCAGTTTCCCCATGGTAACATCGGGACCGAACTGACCGGATACGGCAGGAGCAACCAAAGCGTAGATAGGGCCGTCGTAGTCGTGCAGTTCCTGGACGACAGGGATGAGGTCTTTCCGCGTCTTCAGGGTATCGAGCTTGCAGGCATCGACGCAGGCCTGGCAGCCGACGCACTGGCTGTCGTCGATGGAGATGCCATCGGGACCGGACGTGATAGCGCCCCAGTCACAGGCTTCCTGGCAGTGATGTGATTCATCGGGCGGACAGAGACAGGGCTTGACCCGCCAGATCAGGGGATGGTCGTCGGGATGAGCCAGACAATCGATCAATTTCGGGTCACCATCGACACCGACCGGTTTACCGTCAGCAGCCCGTTTAAGCATCTGCTGGTACAATTCATCTAATGTTTTCATGAGGAACCTCCTTTGTGAACATCTGCTAACACAGACTAATACAGCTTTATTGTAGCAGATTTTTCGTCATTACAACAGTTTTATGATAATTTTATGTTCTATATTGAAAAAGCCTGCCCAGATTGCTATAGTGAGTACGATTTGCAAAAAAAGGAGGCTTTTTTCATGAAAGGCATCGCCGATTTTACACGCGGTCCAGTAACGAAACAATTAATCTGTTTTGCCCTGCCCCTCTTCAATCAAGCGTGTTATATATTCGGATACGGTTAAGCCGCTTTCCTTTACTTTTTCATCAAGCATTTTCTTTGTATGAGCTGTACATTGAGTATTTATTTGGACGGTTTTCTTTTCTTTCTCTTCCCTGTCATAATATTCCTTTCTGTTGTTTAACTGTTTTTCGATATTACGTTTCCTCAAAGATTTACTCATAATATGACCACCTTTCTTTGCTATACAGTCTCTTTCTTGACTTATGGAAAAAACTTTAGTTTTTTCCTATGATAGGATAAACTTTATAATCCTTAGGAGCTTGATGAAAATATTTAAAAGATAATATAATCAGCTCCTTCATTTGACATCATTTAAGAACAATTGAAATCATTCTTTCTTTATTAACATGTTTTAGTATTCATAAAAAACAAAAAAAGAAGAGAGAACGCAATACACGTTCTCTCCCATATATAAACGTTATTGTAACTATCTACCCTTTCCGCATTTCATCAAAGTGTTTTCCCATGCTTTGTGCAGCCTCCTTCTTTTTACTATCCAAGGGATGTAAGTAGATGGACGTAGTCCGTATGTTTGTATGCCCTAACATTGACTGTACAGTCGTTAAAGATGCCCCTTCATTCAGAGCATACGTAGCGGCCATATGACGCAAAGAGTGAACACCAATATGGGGTATTCTATCTTTTTGCACATTTTTGTCAACCATGTATTCAGATAACTAGGACTTACAGGAACTAGATGATCATGTAGTTATCAGGTAAATCATCTATTGCCTTCAGCAATTTCTTCAGCTGTTCTTCCTGAATAATGGGATAGTGATGATAACTCCATCCCTTGGATTTCGACCCCGATGACAAAGGCTCCTTCGCCGTCGGATTCGGCTCCTACAAGAGCGAACATGCCGCAGCCCTCGTCGCCTCTAAATAACACGATTTCCTCCTTAGACAAAAAGGCATCCTTTGACTTGCAGCAGCGAGGGATGTCTTTTTGCTATTGTTTCTGAAATCTTATGGTCAACAGGAATAACACATGAAAAACCTTTATTGACAGGAGTATGAAAAGGGATTATACTGAGCTGTATTTAGCAAAATACAGTTTCTTAAAATAAAAAAGGAGGCTATCATGCTATTCAAAACGATTAGTCGCCACCTTCTCGGCAAGCCTTTGGAGAATACCAAACTCGAGGGCGAACAGATGCCAAAATGGAAGGCCCTGCCTATTTTCTCATCGGATGCCCTGTCATCCGTCGGGTACGGGCCGGAACAGATTGCCATCGTCCTGGCTTCGGCACCGACCTTAGCGACATACCATTATTTCGGACCTATCGTCTTAGCTATCATTGCCTTATTATTCATCGTTGCCCTGTCCTATACCCAGGTCGTCCGGGTCAATCCGGGCGGCGGCGGTTCCTATGGCATCGCCATGAAATACCTCGGTGTCTACCCGGCCCTTACGGCAGGGGCGGCGCTTCTGGCCGATTACATCCTGACCGTTGCCGTTTCCATTTCTTCAGGGACGGCGGCGCTGGTCAGTGCCTTTCCGGTCCTCCACCCTTATCACGTCTACCTTGACCTCGGCGTTCTCATCCTGATGATGATTGTCAACCTGCGCGGTACCAGGGAGGCCTCAACCGTCTTCGTCTGGCCGACGTACTTCTTCTTGGCTGCCATGGGGATCACCTTAATCGGCGGCTTCTATCAAATCTGGAACGGCACCCTCACGGCTCATACCGTCGCTGTCGAAACGGTAGCCCCATTGAATCAGACCGCCTTGATGCTCATCGTCCTGCGGGCCTTTGCTAACGGCTGTAGTTCCATGACCGGCATCGAAGCCATTGCCAACGGCGTCACCATGTTCAAGGCGCCTCAGCAAAAAAACGCCATCGAAACGACGGTTATCATGGCCTGTATCCTGGCAATCATGCTCGGCGGCCTCAGTTACCTCATCATTTATCTTCACCTCTTGCCGACACAAGGCTACACCCTATTGTCCCTCCTTGTCGAAGATATCTTCAGCCGGACCTTGATTTACTACGTCATCCAGATTTTGATGATGGTCATCCTCTACATCGCCGCCAATACGGCCTACAACGGCCTGCCGCCGCTTCTTTCTTTCATGGCCGTCGACGGCTACGTCCCCCGCTACTTTGCCAACCGCGGTGAACGCCTGAGCTATTCTAACGGCATCCAAGTCCTGACGCTCATGGCCGGCATCTTGATTGTCCTCTTCCAGGGTAATATTGAGCACCTCATTTCCCTCTATGCCATCGGCGTATTCCTCTCCTTCACCATTGCCCAATCGGCCATGGTCGTCTACTGGAGACAATGCCGGGAACGAAACTGGCGCCTCTTTTCCGTCATCAACGGCTTCGGTGCCCTGGTCACGGCCTGCGTCGTCGTCATCGTCCTCATCACCAAATTCATCTACGGAGCCTGGATCATCGTCCTGCTCATCCCGACCTTGGTCTATATGTTCCTTAAAGTCCATCATCACTATGATGACGTCCGAGAACAGCTGTTGCTGACACCGGAAGAGTATACGAAAGTCATGACCACCGACTTAGGCCACAATATCATCATCATCCCCATCGCATCCCCGACTCAAGCCGTAGCCAAGGCCATTCGCTACGCCAAGATCATCAGCGGTCCGAAGGATAAAATCTATGCCGTCCACGTCTACAGCGACGATGAACGGGGTAAAAAAATCAAAACCTTGTGGCGCCAACTGGAACCCGACATCGAGCTCATCATGCTTCAATCGCCTTATCGGCAGTTGACGGACCCGCTCATCACCTTTATCCAAGAGATGCGGAAAGAGACGGCTCCGAAAGATACGATTACCGTCCTCATTCCGGAATTTGAAACGAAAAAATTATGGCACCGCCTGCTTCACAACCAGAGCGGCTGGCTGCTAAGACTCCGTACCCTGCCTTACTTAGACGTCGTCGTATCGACAGTCCCCCTGCAGTTTACGAAATAGAAATCAAGTAGCATCTACAACAAAGCCCCGTCGAAGGAAATTTCTTCGACGGGGCTTTCTGTTATGGAACTGTCATCGGGAGATGGTCAGTTATTTTTTATAGAGCATGCGGACCGAATTGAGGACACACAGGGCGGATTTGATTTGTTTTCTTTTAAGTTGTTCTAATAATTGGCTGAGGAAGTCACTGATGTAAACTGTCCGGATGGACTTGTCCGTCTTTGGATTAGAGACTTCAGTACAACGAGATGATACATATTTCACAGACCTCTGAATACAGATTTTTTTCTCATCCCAGTCTATATCCGACCATCTTTACAGATTTTGTTGCCGTCCTTATCTTGACCTATATAGACCCGAAGTTCCCAATGACCATTTCCTCGATTGATTACAGTAGCCAACAATTACACCTCCTAAAAAAGAGGCTCACTTAGAGAGCCTCTTTGATATGCTACGATACTATAAATTGTATTTTTATTACCATTTCATTCATAAATCATTGCCCCTTTTCATTTTCCATAAAATCGCTTAACCATGCGGTTTATAGGCCCTTTAAAGCTTGTATTCTATAAATGTAGAGCTTGTATTCAGGGTCAAACTGCACCCCTTTTGAAGAAAAATCACTAAAAATCAGCGAAAATGTACAGTAAAACAATTACTCAGAAAATCAATAAAAAAAGGCGGAAAAAGCTAGATTTTATCTGCTTTTCCGCCTATTGTTAACCATTATAAAAGGCCGTGAAGCCTTATTTTACCAGTATTTCAAGAAAATTCTTCGAAAACCTTTACAAACCGCATGAATACTGGTAAAATGAACAAGTAAAAGTTCATGCGGGTGTAATTCAGTGGTAGAATACGAGCTTCCCAAGCTTGGTACGAGGGTTCGATCCCCTTCATCCGCTCCAGAATAAAAAAAGGGCTGTCGCATGTGCGACAGCCTTTTTTTGTAGGGGCGCCCATGTGGGGCGCCCGCTCACACAAATCCGGTTCGCAAGTATTATCACTTTAAATTTAAAGCAACCTCTCCGGCCTTTCAGGCCACCTCCCCTATAAAGGGAGGCAAGAGCTAGTAGCCAGCTACTAGCCACGAGCCACTAACTACGAGCCACTTTCCCTACTTAGCCGGCATAGCCGCCTTTTACGCCTTCACGGGCATCTTTTTCCCAATCTTCGAAATGTTCTTTGGCAGCCTTGCCGATCTGTTCGTCGTTGTTGTAATCGCCGAGTTCGGTCTGTACGCCATCTTCCTTGGCTTCGGAAGCGTTGACGGCTGCTGCGAAATCACGGCCGTATTGGCGGCATGTTTCCTGGGTTGCCTGGTCCGGGTTCCACTGGCAGCGCAGGCCGTCGTTGACGACGTCGAAGCCGGCACCCTGGAGGAGGGCTGTAATCTGTTTGACAGCTTCACCGCTCCAGCCGTAGCTGCCGAAAGCAGCGGCTTTCTTATTCTTGAATTTCAGGCCGCGGATCATTTCCATGATACCGCCGATGGAGAAGAGGAAGCCGTAGTTGATGGTCGGCGAGCCGACGAGGATGGCTTTCGATTTGAAGACTTCCGTAACGATGTCGTTCTTGTCATCGACAGCGGAGTTAAAGAGTTTCACTGTCAGCGTCGGATCCGTTTCGCGCAGGCCTTCGGCGATGCATTCAGCCATGCGGCGCGTGGAATTCCACATCGTATCGTAAATGATGGTGATCTGGTTTTCCTGATAAGCTTTGGCCCAATCCTGATATTTGGCTACGATTTTCAGGGGATCTTTGCGCCAGATGACACCGTGGCTCGGGCAAATCATGTTGACCGGGACACCCATCTTGAGGATTTCATCGATTTTCCGCGTAACCATGGGGCTGTAGAGGTTGAGGATATTGGCATAGTATTTCATGGCTTCCTGATAGAGTTCTGCCTGGTCTACGCAGTCATTGTACATTCTTTCGCTGGCATAGTGCTGACCGAAACCGTCGTTGCTGAAGAGGATGTTTTCGCCGGTCATATAAGTGAACATCGTATCCGGCCAATGGAGCATAGCGGCTTCGATGAAGACGAGCTGGCTGTCGCCCAGGTCCAGGGTATCGCCGGTCTTGACGTTGACGAAGTTCCAATCCTGGTGATAGAGGCCGCGCAGGATGGCTTCCCCTTTCTTGGTGCAGTAAATCGGCGTATCCGGGATTTCCCGCATCAGTGCCGGCAAAGCGCCGCTGTGGTCGTTTTCATTGTGGTTCATGACGATATAGTCGATGTCTTTGAGGTAGATTTCCTTCTTCAGGTTAGCGACGAATTCGTCGTCAAAGGGTTTCCAGACCGTGTCCATGAGGACCGTCTTTTTATCGCGGATCAAGTAGGAGTTATACGAAGAGCCCTTTTCTGTCGAATATTCATGGCCGTGGAATTCGTTCAATTCCCAGTCTATTTTACCTACCCAAGTCACTTTTTCTGTAATTTTTTTACCCATGATGATCGTCTCCTTTTCAGTTATCTCTATATGATGAAATTATTCTAACGTAAGCAGCAATGCCATTTTAAAGGGTCCATCGGCAGTGATGGCATGGCGGCCGTTCTTGGCAAAAGCAAAGTTTTCGCCGGCCTTGATTTCATGATCTTCGCCTTCATAGCGGATGACGGCTTTGCCTTCCAGGGCAAAAATCAAGGCCTCACCGGGAGCAGCGTGTTCCGAAAGACCTGTGCCGGCGCCGAAGCTCATGACGACGAATTTGACTTTAGGCGACTGGATAATGTCGCGGTTGATGATCTTACCATCCTGATAAGGCACGAGGCCTGCCAAAGAGAAAATCTTGCCTGCATCGATATTCATAAGGAATTCCTCCTCTACTGTAAGTTCCGTATAGACCGCCCCATCGCGGCTCTTCATGCCAACCGGTACGGACGGCGGTGCGATGATGGCCTGACCAGCCACCAGATTATGTTCTTCCCCCGGCCAGTGAACGGTCAGCGTACCGTCAGCGACATAGAGGACTTTCGCCTGCCTGTAGATTTCCGGACTGATGTCCGTACCGGCAGCCAGGGAAAAGTAAAAGACTTGATACTGGGCTTCATTGACCAGTTCTTTAGAAATCGTACAGCCGGCCACTGGGGCATTATCACGGCTGATAGAAAAGATATGGCCTTTCGTTTCTTTCATTCCACTCACCTCGTTTTTTCTTTCCCTTCGATGTGTTAAGTATACGTTTTTTTCATCATTATAGCTGTTGTAATTACAACAGATAATAGAATTTCTCAATTATAAAAAAAATAGGCGTCGCATTAAGCGATGCCTATTTTTAGCAGCCAGCAGTCAGCGGTTAGCAGATAGCTTTAAATCAACCTCTCAGACCGCCTTCGGCGGCCAGCTCCCCTATTATGGGAACCTTGAGGCCGGCCTCTACGAGCTGCTAGCCAATCGAGTAGGAGGGATTTCTGAGTAGAAATCCCGACCTCTCACACCAC
>ERZ791753.220-NODE-220-length-64117-cov-28.700165_pt1 | contig 64117 bp, 57 predicted proteins | sample MGYA00509951_ERZ791753 | MGnify/ENA primary metagenome ERZ791753 (study PRJEB30046, sample SAMN00792026) | human gut metagenome | study: EMG produced TPA metagenomics assembly of the A metagenome-wide association study of gut microbiota in type 2... | reverse complement strand
GGTTAGGGGTTAGGGGCTAGGGGTTAGGGGTTAGGGGCTAACTGCTAACTGCTAGCTGCTAGCTGCTAAAAAAGCTTGCCGCACATGCGACAAGCTTTTTTCACTCTCTATTTTTCTTCGTCAGCCTTTTTTTCTTCTTCGTCCTTATCGGTCAGGCCTGTGGTCAGGCCGCCTTTGGGGACAGGGTTTCCCCAGGGGCTGATCTGTACTTCTGTCTGTTCGGCTTTGGGAGCTGCCGGTGCAGGTGCTTCTTCCTTGGCTGTCGGAGCGGCTTCGGAAACGGCTGCTGTGTCCGGTGTTTCGGCTTCTGCCGTTTCTGCCGGTGTTTCAACAGCTTCTTTTTTAGCGTCCTGCGGCCCTTCCAAGGTGCCGTATTTGACCAGGTTATCGACTTGCTGATGGTTGATCGTTTCGACTTCCATCAGGGCATTGGCCATATTTTTCAGCGTATCCAGGTGTTCCCGCAGCATGTGGAGCACGTCGGCATAGGCTTCCGATACGGTGTCGTGCATTTCCTTGTCGATGAGTTCGGCTACGCTTTCGCCGTAGTTGCGTTCGTGGCCCAGGCTCTTGCCGAGGAAGACCTGGTCCTGCTGTTCGCCAAAGACCATGGGGCCCAGTTTCGGGCTCATACCCAGGCGGGTGATCATCTGGCGGGCGATACGGGTGACGCTCTGAAGGTCACCGGAAGCGCCGCTGCTGATTTCGTTGAAGACGATTTCTTCAGCAGCCCGGCCACCGAGGGCGACGCGGATCTGGGCCAGGTAGTACGACTTCGTTTCATACGACCGGTCTTCTTCCGGCAGCATCATGGTATAGCCGCCAGCCCGGCCGCGGGGGATGATGGTGACCTTGTGGACCGGGTCGGCATCAGGCAGGAGATAGGCGATGAGGGCGTGGCCCGATTCGTGGACTGCCGTCAGGCGCTTTTCCTTATCGCTGATGACATGGCTGCGGCGTTCCGGACCGAAGCAGACTTTTTCGCTGGCTTCTTCCAGTTCAGCCATGTTGATGACTTTCTTATTAGCCCGGGCAGCCAGGAGGGCTGCTTCATTGAGCAGGTTGCCCAAGTCGGCACCGGTGAAGCCCGGCGTCTTCTTGGCGATGACGTCGAGGTCGACATCCTTGCCGAGGGGCTTGCCTTTGGCGTGGACGTCGAGGATAGCCCGGCGGCCGCGCAGGTCCGGCCGGTCGACGGTGATCTGCCGGTCGAAACGGCCCGGACGGAGAAGCGCCGGGTCAAGGATATCCGGACGGTTGGTCGCAGCGATGGTGATGATGCCTTCGTTGGAACCGAAGCCATCCATTTCGACCAGGAGCTGGTTCAATGTCTGTTCCCGTTCGTCATGACCGCCGCCAAGGCCAGCACCGCGCTGGCGGCCGACGGCATCGATTTCGTCGATGAAGACGATGCAGGGCGCATTCTTCTTGGCCTGTGTGAACAAATCACGGACACGGGAGGCACCGACGCCGACGAACATTTCGACGAAGTCGGAACCGCTGATGCTGAAGAAGGGGACACCGGCTTCGCCGGCTACGGCACGGGCCAGGAGGGTCTTGCCGGTCCCCGGAGGGCCGAAGAGGAGCACCCCTTTGGGTATCTTGGCGCCAATGGCATTATACTTGCTGGGGTTGCGCAGGAATTCGACGATTTCCGCCAGTTCCTCCTTCGCTTCGTCTTCACCAGCAACGTCTTTAAAGGTAACCTTGATCTTACCTTCCCCGTGCATCTTGGCATGGCTCTTGCCAAAGTTCATGACCCGGCCGCCGCCGCCTTGGGTCTGCTGCATGATGAAGAACCAGACGGCAATGAGGACCAGGATTGGCAGGACTGCTGTCAGCATGTTCATCCACCACGAAGGCTGTTCGGGCGGTTTGGCGATGATGTTGACATCAGCATCGCGCAGTGCCGGCAAGAGTGCCGAATCGGTCGGGGCATAAGAAGTAAAAGAGGTTCCGTCTTTCAGCTGTCCGACGATAGCGTGGTCGGCTGTGATCTGGACGGCATCGACTTTTTTCTGCTGCACCTGACTCATGAAATTCGTGTAAGAAATTTCCGATTTATCTGTCTTACTGCTGGTAAAGGCATCTATGATCGATACGGCGACGATGATGATGAGTAAGTATAAACTTACATTCCGCACAAATTTACTCAAAATATGGCTCCTTTCACTTAGTTTATGATAATGCTTTTTTATTCCAACCAATACAGTCTTATATTACCACACTTCTTCTAAAGCAACAACTACTTGGAATATACTTCTTCTTTCAAAATGCCAATGTACGGCAGGTTGCGGTAGCGGCTGTCGTAGTCGAGGCCATAGCCGACGACGAAGGCATCGGGGATTTCAAAGCCGTTGTAATCGACAGGGACTTCGACCTGGCGGCGGGCCGGCTTGCTGAGGAGAGTTGCCAATTTGACCGAGCGGGCACCCCGTTCCTGGAGCATGGGGACGAGATGGCTCAAGGTAACGCCCGTGTCGATGATGTCTTCGACGATGAGGACATCTTTATCCTTGACGTCGTTATCTAGGTCCTTGCGGATCTTGAGGACACCTGACGACGTCGTCGACGAACCGTAGCTGGAGCAGCTCATGAAATCGAAGTAGACCGGGCCGTCGATGCAGCGGGCCAGGTCGGTGAAAAAGGTGATGGCCCCTTTGAGGATGCCGCACATGAGGATGGTCTTGCCGGCATAATCTTTAGTAATCTGCGCACCCAGTTCGCGGACGCGGGCAGCAATCTGTTCTTCTGTAAATAAAATTTCTTTGATATCCTGATGCATCTTGTTTTCCTCCGTGAAAAAGTGAATTACCCCTGCCGTCCCCTGCGGGGAACGGCAGGACCCAGGCAGAGGGCTGTCCGGGTCGTATAAGCACAGGCCCGGCCGCACTGGAACTGTTTTCCAGCTCCTTTGGCGGCCAGGTCCCGTATCGTTTCAACATAATGAAAAGGCAGGTCCTGACGAGAGCCCGTCGCCTCCTGCCACAAGCGGCGGATGAGGCGCCGCTGCATAGCCAGCGGCTGGGCCAGCAAGCGCTTCTTGTCTAAAGCCGGCACGTCTTCGGGAAGGACGAGCTGCCCATAGAGTGTTTCGGCAGCGTCGTCCAGAAAGGCTTCGTCGGCCCTGACGATATCGGCCAGGCGGTTCAGGTCCGCCGTAATGGCCGGGTTATAAGCCTGCAGCTGCGGCAGCAGGTCCAGGCGTATCCGGTTGCGGCTGTAGCGCCGGCTGTCATTGGTTTCGTCGTGACAGACCGGAAGGTCCCGGGCCGCGGCATAGGCTGCCAGCTCCGCCTTGGTCACCATAAGCAGCGGCCGAATGATGTCGCCCCGCCTGGGCGCCATGCCGCAGAGGCCGTCGAGGCCGCTGCCACGCAGGAGATGGAGCAATACCGTTTCGGCCTGATCATCGGCGTGATGGGCCACGGCAATGCGTTCGGCCCCGCAGGCCCGGGCCGTTTCCCGCAGGATGCGGTAGCGTTCGCGCCGGCCTACGGCTTCTTCCGACGCCTTTTCCCGCCGGGCCAGGGCCGGCACGTCGACGTACTGCCAGGCAAAACCGCAATGGCGGCGCACGGCTTCGCGCCGTACCAGGCTGACTTCTTCATCGGCCGCCCGGCGGATGCCGTGGTGGACGTAGCAGGCCGTCAATGTCAGCCTATATAACGGGGCCAGGCGACTCAGTATATCCAGCAGGGCCAGCGAATCGGGCCCGCCGGAGCAGGCGACGACCAGGGCCCTTCCCGGCTGCCACAGGCCGTGCTGCCTGCCGTAAGCGTCTACGCGGTCGACGAGGTTCATGACTGGCGGTCCCGGGAGTTCCAGGCCGCATCATGGAAGGAATGGCGGAAAAAGACGCCTTCCATGAGATCCCGTTCGCTGACGGTGATGGCCGGGATGTGATAGCGCTGGAGAAAGGACTTGGCAATGAGCAGGCCGGCGACGATGATGTCGCTGCGCTTGGGCTGCAGGCCCGGTACGTGGCGCCGTTCTTCCGGCGTCATGGCCTGGAGGCGTTCGATATGGCCGCACAGGGCTTCATAAGAAACGCGATGGCCTTCGACTTTCTCTGCATCGTAGACGGCCAGCTGCAAGTCCATGGCCGCCAGCGTCGTCAGCGTCCCGCCGACGCCGATGAGCAGGTCCGGCTGGACCTGCATGGGCAGCCATTCCTGATAGCAGCGGTTTTCCAGATGGGCGACGGCCTGATGGCTCATGACTTCGCCCCGTGTAAAGCGTACAGCCCCCATGGGGTAGCTGTGGGACCAGCACAGGTCACCGCCGCGGCCGACGGCGACTTCACTGCTGCCGCCGCCGATGTCGATGACGGCTGCCGTCACATCGGGGCTGAGCGAGGCCGTAGCTCCAGTGAAGCTGAGCGACGCTTCTTCCAGGCCCGAAATGGCCCGGCAGTGCCAGCCGAAACGGGCCCGCACTTCTGCCAGGAAGGCCTGGCCGTCGATAGCTTCGCGGACGGCACTGGTGGCGACGGCACAGACCGGTACGCCTGTCAGCTGTTCTTTCCAGCCTTCCATGGCCGCAAAGGACGCTTCCATCCCTGCCGGTGACAAATGGTGTGTTTCATCGATATCTTTCCCCAGCCGCGTCGTCGCCAGTTCTTTCGGCGAAAAGATCCACGTGCCCGGGACTTCCTGCCAGCCCGTCATGAGTCGCAGGGAGTTGGAGCCGATGTCGATGACTGCATACTTCTGATACTCCATATCTGCTCCTTCCTGTAAACGTAAAAAGGCGCTGTCTTTGTGCAACAGCGCCCTTCTTTTTTACCTTCCGCTATTCAATACGCACTCAATCAGCATGGCGCGCACCGCGGCCGCCGCGTTTCGATTCCGTATTGCGCTTCAAATCCATCAGGCGTTCATCGCTTTCCTTCAGGAATTTGCTGAGCCGGTCTTCAAAAGACAGCGAGCCCGACGAACGGCGCGAATCAAAGCCGTTATGCTGGCGGAATTCATGTTTCTGCCGAAAATCGCGTTTCGGACGGAATTCTTTCTTTTCCGGCGCCGGCTGGGTCTGTTTGATAGACAGGGCGATTTTTCCCTTATCGTCTACAGACAACACTTTGACGTTGACCTTGTCTCGAACTTTCAAAAAATCATTTACATCTTTGACATACTCATTAGCGACTTCAGAAATATGTACAAGACCTACCTTCTTATCCGGAAGCTCTACGAATGCGCCAAATTTTGTGATTCCTGTAACGGTACCTTCCATCACACTGCCTACTTCGATTGTCATGCTGTTTTGATTTCCTCCTTGTAATATCAGCATTACTGCTAAACGTATAAAGCCATTATACTCATAAATGCCAAAAAATTCAATCATCAAAATACAAAATATAGGGAATCACGGCTTATAGGGAATTTCATCGGGCTTGGCCAGGCCGAACTGTTCGCGTGCTTCCCGGGCGATTTCATCGGGATCATTCAACTTGTCACGCCGTTCGCGAAGGCGAAGATTTTCGTCCCGCAAGGTCTGTTCCTGCTGCAGGGTCCGGTTCATGTCGTCATGGATTTCCCACAGCCTGTAGAGGCGGACGCCGATAAGATAGAAGCCGGCGACGATGATGGCCACGAGAATAAGATTGTACCAGCTCATCTGCCGGAGCCGGATGAGCAGCCCTGTACGGCGCTTCCGGGGGACCTTGCGGCGCTTCTTTCGGCGCCGGGGCTGGCGATACTGCTTGGTTTCCACCCAATCACCCTTTCTAAGAACAAGAGACTGAAAAAGTCTTACCCTATAGTATACCGTGCTTTGCTGGCAAGATAAAGTTTTTTTGTAAAATTCCTTTTAAAATGGGCGGCAGTTATATATAATAGAGGCACGACATTTTGTATCTTATCCGAGGGGGAACACGTATGCACTATGAAAAAATAACGACAGAAATCCTGGAAAAATTAAAGGCCATCGTCGGCCCGAAAGACGTCGTCACCGACGCCGACGCCATGCAGCCTTATTCCCATGACGAAGTGACCGACCCGGCTTACCATCACATGCCCGAAGCCGTCGTCTTTGCCGAAACGGCCCAGCAGGTCAGCGCCATCATCAAGCTGGCCAATGCCTGCCACTTCCCTGTCGTCCCCCGCGGGGCCGGCACGGGTCTGGCCTGCGGCGCCGTCCCGGAATACGGCGGCATCGTCTTGTCGCTGGAAAAGATGAACAAGATACTGGAAATCAATGAAGACGGCCTCTATGCCGTCGTCGAACCGGGTGTACGCACGTCGGACCTGCAGGAAGCGGCCGAAAAGAAAGGCCTCTTCTACGCCGGCGACCCGTGCAGCGGCGACTCGTGCTTCATCGGCGGCAACATCGCCACCAACGCCGGCGGCAACCGGGCCGTCAAATACGGGACGACGCGCCACCAGGTCTACAGCGTGGAAGTCGTCAACCCGACAGGGCGCATCGTCAACCTCGGCGCGCGCCTGCAGAAACAGTCGACAGGCTATTCCCTGGACCAGCTGGTCATCGGCTCCGAAGGGACCCTGGGCATCATCACCAAGGCGACGCTGAAGCTCCTGCCCAAGCCGAAGTACGCCCTCGACCTGCTGGCCATCTTCGACGACCGCCGCCAGGCCATGGGCGTCGTCACCAAAATCATCAAGGCCGGCATCACGCCGACGTGCGTCGAATTCATGGACAACATCACCATCAAGTCCGTCGAAAAATACCTCAATGAAAATCTCCAGGGCAGCGACAACGGCAACTACGTCATCGTCGAAGTCGAAGGGACCAGTGAAGACGACCTGGACGACAAGGCCGTCATCCTCGACGAAGTCTGCACGGAAAACGGCGCGTCGTCAGTCCTCGTCGCTGACCACAATAAGATCTGGCAGGCCCGCAAGGCCTTTGCCGAAGCCGTCCGCGCCGAAAGCCTCATCGTCTGCAAAGAAGACGTCGTCGTCCCTGTCGACCAGGAAGCGGCCCTCCTCGACGAAATCCTGCGCCTGGCCAAGAAATACAACCTGGTCACACGTATCGCCAGCCACGCCGGCGACGGCAACATTCACTTGAACATCCTCAAGAATGAAGATGCCACCTACGAAGACTGGGACCAGCGGGTCAAGGCCAACCAGCAGGAACTGTACAAATTCATTTATGCCCACGGCGGCCGCCTGTCCGGCGAACACGGCATCGGCTACAAGCGCAAGCATTTGATGGAAGAATTCACCGATCCCGGCGAACTGGAAATGATGAAGGCCATCAAGAAAGCCCTCGACCCGAACGACATCCTCAACCCGGGGAAAATCTTCGACGTCGACTAACTTGCAAAAATGAAAGTTACCGTGTATAATACATAACAGAACTGAATAAAATATATATCTTCAGGGCAGGGTGAAATTCCCGATCGGCGGTATAGTCCGCGAACGCTACGGCGTAGGAGCCATTGGCTCGTGATTTGGTGCGATTCCAAAACCGACAGTATAGTCTGGATGGAAGAAGATGTGGCGTGCTGTTTCTGCAGCGTGCCTTTCCTTGCATGTCAAAGCCCTGTGCCTCATCGCCAGGGCTTTTTGAGTACCACCAACTATGGACAATACAGACTTTAAGGAGGTCTTTATTTTGACTACAGAAAAACGCAAATTCAACACTATCGAAGAAGTATTGGAAGAATTACAGGCCGGCCACGTCATCATCGTTACCGATGACCCGGACCGCGAAAACGAAGGCGACTTCATCTGCGCCGCCCAGTACTGCACGACAGAAAACATGAACTTCATGGCCAGCCACGGCAAGGGCCTGATCTGCATGCCCATGAGCATCGAATATGCCCATAAGCTCGGCCTGCCCCAGATGGTCAGCGAAAATACAGATAACCACGAAACGGCCTTCACTGTTTCCATCGACCACGTCGACACGACGACGGGCATCTCGGCTGTCGAACGCGCCCTGACGGCCCGCAAATGCGCTGAAGAATCGGCCCGTCCCGAAGACTTCCGCCGTCCTGGCCACAACTTCCCCCTCGTCGCCAAACGCGGCGGCGTCCTGACCCGCAACGGCCACACGGAAGCCACGGTCGACCTCATGCGCCTGGCCGGGCTCAAACAGGTCGGCCTGTGCTGCGAAATCATGGCAGACGACGGCACGATGATGCGCACGCCGGACCTCTGGAAAATCGCCGACGAATACGGCCTGAAATTCATCACCATCCATGATCTCCAGAACTACTGCCGCCGCCATGACAAACACGTCATCCGCGAAGCCGTCGCCAAGATGCCGACGAAATACGGCGATTTCAAGATCTACGGCTACATCAACGACCTGACGGGCGAACATCACGTCGCTCTGGTCAAAGGCGAAATCGGCGACGGCAAGAACCTCTTGTGCCGCGTCCATTCCGAATGCCTTACAGGCGACGTCTTCGGCTCCCGCCGCTGCGACTGCGGTGAACAGCTGGCCGCTGCCCTGACACAGATCAACGCCGAAGGCCGGGGCATCCTCCTCTACATGCGCCAGGAAGGCCGTGGCATCGGCCTCATCAATAAGCTCAAAGCCTACGTCCTCCAGGAACAGGGCTACGATACAGTCGAAGCCAATGAAAAACTCGGCTTCGCTCCGGACCTTCGCGAATACTGGATCGGTGCCCAGATTCTCCAGGACATGGGCGCTAAAGAAATCCGCCTGCTCACGAACAACCCGGAAAAAGTCTACGGCCTCGAAGGCTTCGGCGTCGAAATCGTAGAACGCGTCCCCATCGAAATGAAACCCCAGAAATTCGACGAATTCTACTTGGAAACGAAAAAGAATAAAATGGGCCACATCCTCCCCCATCTGCATTAAAAGCGAGTAAAAAAGGCGCTGTCGCATGAAGACAGCGCCTTTTTTAGCAGTGGTTCGTGGCTAGTGGTTCGTGGCTAGTAGGGGTCGCCACGTGGGCGACCCGCCGGGTATTGGGCAACATTATCCCCAAGCTGGAAAATCACTCATATTCTGAAGCGGTCTTGCCACGTGCAAGCCCCTACAGATGTGACGCCTCGGGAATTTCTTTTTTAGTGGTCAGTGGTTCGTGGTTTGTAGGGGCCGTCCTAAGCCTTTTTGGCCCGTCAGGTGCCGACCAACGAGAGGCGCAAGACGGTTGCCAAAACGGACAGCTGTGGCTAGGCGGCCCGTTGTGGGAATCCCCCACCCTGCCGTCTTGAAAACCTTTCTGGCCCGCTATTTTCCTTAATGTTCCTGCAGCAAGGTGAATTTGTCCTTGTGGTAATCGATGAGGCCTTCTTTTTTCATCTTGCTCAGTTCGGCTGATAAGGCGCTGCGGTCGACGGAGAGGAAGTCGGCCATCTGCTGACGGTTGAAGGGCAGGACGAAGGTGGCCTTCCCTTTTTTCCGGGCCATGTCGGACAGGTAGAGCATGATTTTCTGGCGCGTCGAGCGCTGGGTCAGGTAACGCATCTTTTCCGTAAGGAGGCGGTTCTTTTCGGCCATCAGGCCCAGGAGGTTGCCTGTAAAACGAGCCTGGTCCGGCGTCAGGACCTGACCGGCATGGAGGATGTTGCCGACATAGACCTGCATGATGACCGCATCCGAAGCAGCGACGACGTCGACCGTCGCCGGCGCGTCGGGCAGACAGGCAAAGGCTTCGCCGAAAAAGAAGCCTGCCGGGATCTGGGACAGGATATTGCGGTTCCCCCAGTAATCTTCCTGGATGATGTGGACCGCCCCTTCCAGGACCAGTCCGATATAGGGGACAGCATCGCCGGAATAAAAGAGGAATTCCCCTTTCTCATATTTTTTCTTGCGTACCTTCAAGCGCTGCAAGAGCGGCAGGACATCGGCTTCGGCGACGCCGTGGAAGAGCGGCGACGTTTCAATGAGGGAAAGATATTGTTCCATGGAAAGACCTCCAAAAAAAAAGATGATAGTTGGAAAAACAACAGCTTATTTCCGCTCCATCGACTATACTTAGACCATAAAGGTCCCAAGCTAGTTTGATTCATGTAACACGATGGAGGAAATCATGATACGTAAAATTATACAGATTGATTCGGAAAAATGCAATGGCTGCGGCGCCTGCGCCACGGCCTGTCACGAAGGGGCTATCGCCATGGTCGACGGCAAGGCCCGCCTCATGCGCGACGACTACTGCGACGGCCTGGGCGACTGCCTGCCCCATTGCCCGACGGATGCCATCACCTTTGTCGAACGCGAAACCGCTGCCTATGATGAAGAAGCCGTGAAACAGCACATGGCCGCCCAGGGGCGGACCTACACCGGCCGCTGTCCCGGCAGCCAGGCCCGCAGCCTCGGCGAAACGCAGAAAAGGGCTGACGACGTTCCTGCCGGGCCGTCCATCTCCCGCCTGAGCCAGTGGCCGGTCCAGCTCAAGCTCGTACCGCCCCATACGCCTTATTTCAACGGCGCCAGCCTGCTCATCGCTGCCGACTGCACGGCCTATGCCTACGCCCGCTTCCACGAAGATTTCATCAAGGGCCGCATCACCCTCATCGGCTGTCCTAAACTCGACGACATCGACTACGCCGAAAAATTGACAGAAATCCTCCGCCAGAACGACATCCACGACGTCACCCTGGTACGCATGGAAGTCCCGTGCTGCGGCGGCCTGGAAATGGCTGCCAAAAGAGCCCTCGCACAGAGCGGCAAAGATATCCCCTTCGAGGTACGCATCATCAGCCTCGACGGGAAGATAAAAGGATAGTAAAAAGGTTTGCCGCGTAGCGGCAAGCCTTTTTATCGTAGGGGCCGTCCCAAAGGGCGGCCCGTTCTGGTTAGTTGTTAGCGGATGGTTTTAAATTTAAAAGTCTTCACTAAAAACTACAAACTGCAAACTTAATACTCAAAAAGAGGCTGTCTTAATGCGACAGCCTCTTTTTGAGTTGTTAGCGGTTCGTCAATGTCTGCGGGGCGCCCTTGGGGCATCCCCTACGAACTACGAGCCACGACGCTCTTTACACATTCCATTCTTCTTTGAGTGTCGACAGGCACATGAAGGTCTGAGACGAGGCGACCGTCGGGATTTCGTTCAATACCTGCATGAGGAAGTGTTCCAGGTCATCCGGTGTCTTGACCAGCACTTTGAGCAAATAGTCAAAGGCGCCGACGACGTGGTGACATTCCAGGACTTCCGGGTACTGGACGATTTTCGAGCGGAATTCTTCGACATCGCCAGAGCGTTCGAGATTGACCATGATGAAAGCCGTCACGTTGTAACCGGTCTTACGGCGGCTGATTTTGGCACCGTAGCCTTCGATGATGCCGTTGTGTTCCATCTTGCGGATGCGTTCGGCAACAGCCGGAATGGACAAGCCGACGACCTTGCTGATTTCCGTAGCCGAAGCTTTGCCATTGTGTTTGAGTATCGTTAAAATTTTGTCATCGATATGATCCATATGTAGATACTACCCTCCATAATTTCTAAAATTTACATATCTATTATCTTACAAACGAATGAAAAAGTAAATAGACTTAAAGATATTAATTTTTTTTCTGCTATACTTTTTGCTTCTATGGAGGCTGGTTTATTCCGAATCGGAAAGATGGAAATCACTATTCAAGTCAGAGAAATTATCGGCAAAGCCCTGGGTCATGTAGACGGCATTGTCACTGCCTGTGATTTCACAGTTGACGCCTTCCATGCTGCTTACCAGTTCCATCCCCTTCTGCGGTCCCAGGACGAAGACGATAGTCGTCATCATGTCGCTGAGCATGCCTGCATGAGGTACGGAGCCGTCGATGACGACAGAGTCGCTCATGACGCCGGACCGGGCGGGATAGCCCGTGCGGGGGTCGAAGATATGGTGGTAGCGGACGCCATCCTGGATGAAATAGCGTTCATAGTCGCCCGACGTGGACAGGGCCTGGTTTTCGATGGATACGATGCCCAGGAAGCTCTTGTCGTCGTCAGAGCGGGGATGTTTGATACCGATGCGCCAGGGCTTGCCCTTGGTCGTCTTGCCGACGGCATACATCGAGCTGGCGCCGAGGTTGATGAGGCCGCTTTCGATGTGGTGCTTTTCATAAATCTTGCGGATTTCATCGACAGCATAGCCTTTGGCCACGCCGCCCAGGTCGATGGCCATGCCCGGTTTAGCCAGCATGACGCTGTGGTCTTCCGGCCGCAGGAGGATGTCCTTATAGTTGACCTTCATCAGGGCCTGGGAAATCTCATCGGCTGACGGCACGTGCTGGTCGTCGTTGCCGATGCGCCATAAATTGGTCATGACGCCGACGGTGATGTCCCATTCGCCCTGGCTCTTGGCCGAATATTCCTTGGCGTATTCAATCATTTCATAAATGGCCGGGTCGACCTGGATGTATGCTTTGCCGGCAGCGGCATTGATACGGCTTACGTCGCTGTCTTCATTCTGTCCTGCCAGTTTGTCCAGCTGATTCAGGCGGTCAAAGCCTTCATCGACTGCTTCTTTGGCTTCTTTCCCGGACGCCCGCAGGGAGACCGTCGTATCCATGGCGACACCGCTCCTATCAAAAGAAGACTCCGGATGCAGACTGCATCCGGAGCAACTAAGGATGATGAGGAACGCCATGGTGAGAAGAACCCATACATACCGTTTCTTATCCATGTATTAACCTACGTTTTCTTCTTTCTTGAAAGAGCCTTTGATCATTTCGTTGATGGCACCGGTCGGGCACTTGGTCAGGCAGGTAGCATTGTCACAGGTGTGGCAGATGTCCTGGTTGACGACGGCCAGATGGTCGATGATCTTGATAGCCCCTTCTTCCTGATGCGAGCAGTTACGCATGCAGGAACCGCAGCCGAGGCACAGGGCCTTGCAGTTCTTCATAGCCGGAGCACCGAAATCTTTGGAGCTGCAGCTGATGCTGACTTTGGCACTGATCGGCAGGAGTTCGATGACGTGGTTCGGGCAGACAGAAGCGCATTTACCGCAGCCTGTGCAGAGCGTCTTGTTGACGACAGGCAGGCCATTTTCGCCCATGCTCATAGCACCGAACGGGCAGGCACGCGTGCAGTTGCCGAAGCCGAGACAGCCGAATTTACAGAATTTCGGGCCCTGCTGGACAATCTTAGCAGCCGCGCAGTCATGAACACCTTTGTATTCATAAGCCAGTTTGGCAATGCCATTGCCGCCGCGGCATTTGATGTGAGCGTATTTCGGTTCCGTAGCTTCAGCGACTTTGCCTGTCAACTTAGCGACGACAGCAGCGACTTCAGCTTTACCAGGAACACAGAGGTTAGGCGGAACGTTCGGGTCGAGGACGACGGCTTCCGCATATTTTGCACAGCCGGCGAAACCGCAGGCACCGCACTGGCCCTGAGGAAGTGCTTCTTTTACTTCGCCGATGAGCGGATTTTCTTCCATGGCAAATTTCTTATCAGCACTTGCAAGGATAAAGCCGAAGACGATACCGATGCAAACCATGACGCCGACAGCATACATAGCTATCGTTGTATAATCGTACATAATCTAATTCACTCCTTTGCCTTAAATCATACCGGAGAAGCCGAGGAAGGCCAGGGACATCATACCGGCGACGATGAAAGCGATTGGTGTGCCTTTCAGAGCGTGGGGAACAGCGGCATAGTCCAATTTTTCACGGCAGCTTGCCATGAGGATCAGAGCTACGGCGAAGCCGAGGCCTGCGCCAACAGCGAAGACGATGTTTTCCAAGAAGTTATAACCGCTGGTGACACTGATGACCGGGACGGACAGGACGATACAGTTCGTAGCGATCAGCATGAGGTAAATGCCCCACATGTTATACAAGGTCGGCGATTCTTTCTTGATGACGATTTCCAGTAACTGTACGAAACTTGCGATCAAGATAACGAAGGAAATCGTGCGCAGGAATTCCAAATGAAGCGGTACCAGGACTAAGTTGTACAGGCACCATGCCAGGATAGTACTCATAGTGATGACGGCAGTGACGGCGAAGCCCATGCCGACAGAGGCGTTCAGGTTCTTGGAAACGCCGAAGAAGATACACAAACCGAGGAACTTGGTCAATACGAAGTTGTTAATCAAGACAGCCCCGATGAACAGCGTAAAGTATTCCATTATCCTTCACTCCCTTTCAGTTGTCTCTGTCTTTCAACATGTTCATTCCAGATTTTGAAACCAGCCATGATGAAACCGATGAGCATGAAGGCTCCAGGCGGCAAGGCCATGATCAGAGCCGGCTGATAGGACGGACCGAAGACAGGGATACCAAAGAAGGTACCGTTGCCGAGGATTTCACGGACGAAGGAAATGAGGAACATAGCAATGGTGAAGCCAATGCCCATGCCCATGCCGTCGAGGAAGGAAACGACGACGCCGTTTTTCGATGCAACCGATTCAGCACGAGCCAGGATGATAGCAAATACGACAACCAGGTCGAGGTATACGCCCAGGGCTTTGTACAGATCCGGAGCAAAAGCCTGTAAGAACAGCTGTACGCACGTTACGATAGTAGCGATACAGGTGATGTAAACAGGGATACGGACTTTTTTGTTGATCAGCTTGTGAATGATGGAAACGACCGTATTGTTAGCCGTGATGACGAACCATACTGTGCAGCCCATGGTCAGGCCATTGACGATGCTTGTCGTAACGGCAAGGCCCGGGCACAGGCTCAAGGCCAGGACGAAGTACGGGTTTTCTTCAATAATGCCTCTAGTAAATACTTTCCAAAGATTCATTATTATTTACCCCCTAACTCTGCTGCTTTCTGAACAGCCTGTTTAACGCCCAAAGTGAAAGCACGGGAAGAAATGGTAGCACCGGTCATGGCCTGGATTTTATCCTTTACGCCAGCTTCCTTGGTGACTTCCAAGTTTTCCAGTTTTTTGCCTTTGAACTGATCTTTAAACGGAGATTTAGCCCCTCTGTCACCGAGGCCCGGAGTTTCGTTGGCTTCGAGGACCGTGTAGTCGATGACTTTACCGTCCATGCCGACAGCTGTCAGCATCTTGATAGCGCCGCCGTAGCCTTTCGGAGCCGTCGGAATGATATAAGCCACTTTTTTACCGCCCTGTTCAGCGACGAAGGTATCTTTTTCACCAGGGACGGGATCGAATTTTTCAGCCTGCGGAACGAGGGATTTCATGGATTCCTGTTTCATCTGTTCTGCCTTTTCATAGGCGATCTTGCCGGTAGCAGCATAGACGACGCCGATGATACAGCCGGAAACCAGGCAGGTCAGGATAAGGTTCATCGCAACCTTGAAGATTCCGCTTTCGTTTTTGTCTGCCATTTTATTTAGCCCCCTTTTTTACTGCGCCAAAGACGGTCGGTTTGACCAGACGGTCGATGAGCGGAGTCAAGGTATTCATGAGCAAGATGGAGTAGCAAACCCCTTCCGGATAACCGCCAAGGGTACGGATGAGGACCGTAATCAGGCCACAGCCCAATGCGAAGATCATCTGGCCTTTCAAGGTAATCGGAGCCGTGACCATATCGGTTGCCATGAAGAAGGCGCCGATGATGAGGCCGCCAGCCATCATTTCAAAGAGTGCGACGTTGGCACTGCCATAAATGGCACCCATGAGGATACCGACAGTTGCGATCATGATGACCGGAACCTGCCAGTTGATGTAGCCTTTGTAGATCAGCCACAGACCGCCGAGGATGAGGAGGACCGTCGACGTTTCGCCGAGGGAACCGTTGCGGAACCCGAAGAACAGGTTCTGATAAATAGTGCCCCAGTCGTTGGTACCGAAGAGCTGAAAGAGAGCATCGAGACCGCCGTGTTTGAAGACGTTCAGCGGCGTAGCCCCAGCAACACCGTCGATGACGGTCCCATTGAGCTGGGTCCAGGTCGTCATGGCGATCGGCCAGGAAACCATCAAACCAGCACGGCCGACGTGAGCCGGGTTGAAGATGTTGTAGCCAAGGCCGCCCATGGCCTGTTTACAAACGACGATTGCCAGGAAGGAACCGACGATGCTCATCCACCAGGGAAGGCTCGGCGGGCAGCACATAGCCAGGAGAAGGCCTGTGATGACGGCAGAACCATCTTTGATGGTGACGCGTTTGTGCATCAGTTTTTCCCATAAGAATTCAAATACAACTGCCGAGACAATTGCGACGATGATATTGACGAGAGCATTGACACCGAAATAGTAGACGCCGAACGCAGCAGCCGGTACAAGGGCGGCGACGACATTCCACATGATCTTAGGAATGGTTTCGTTACAGCGAACATGCGGTGAAGATGCTACGGTAAGTTTAAATTCCTGCATGTCTTTAGCATCCTTTCCATTTGTTTGTCCTTTAGCTTCTGGACTCATGATATCCCTTCTTCCAATTAGTTCTTGGCTTTCTGTGCTTCAGCTTTAGCCTGCGCTGCGCGCTGGATAGCTTTGCACTGGCCTTTCGCATTGCGGATATACTGGACAATGTTACGTTTTGCCGGGCAGGTATAGACACAGCTGCCACATTCGACACAGTTCATGACGCCGTATTCCATGCATTTATCCCATGCCTGGCAGGACGAGAAGATGCTGAGCTGGCTCGGAATGAGGCCCATGGGACATGCTTCTACGCAACGGCCGCAGCGGATGCACGGAGATTCTTCGCCGACCTGGCATTTTTCCGGAGAGAGAGCCAGGATACCGGAAGCGCCTTTGGTGATCGGCACATCGAGCTGATACTGGGCCAGACCCATCATCGGGCCGCCGGCGATCAGGCGATCCGGCTGTTTGGAGAAACCGCCGCAGTAATCAATGGCTTCCTGGAAAGTCGTACCGATACGGAGACGGAGGTTCTTCGGTTCTTTGATGCAGTCACCGGTAACGGTCGTAAGGCGTTCGATGAAGGGGATGCCCTGGCAGACAGCATCGGTGATGGCAATGACCGTACCGACGTTGCTGACGACACAGCCGACGTTCATAGGAAGTCCGCCCGGTTCGACCTGACGGCCTGTGCAGGCTTCAATCATCATCTTTTCAGCACCCTGGGGGTACTTCGTCTTACAAGCGAGAACCGTAACTTCAGGAATATCTTTGAAAGCTTCGGTCAGGTTCTGGATGGCTTCCGGCTTGTTGTCTTCAATGCCGATAAAGGCCTTCTTGACGCCGAGGACTTTCATGCAGATCTGGACGCCCGTGACGAGTTTGTCCGTCGTTTCCTTTTCGACCATGGCACGATAGTCACAAGTCAGATACGGTTCACATTCGGCACCGTTGACGATGAACGTATCGACCGGTTTGTTCGGAGCCAATTTGACGTGAGCCGGGAAAGTAGCACCGCCGCAGCCGACGACGCCGGCTTTTTTGATGAGTTCCAGGATTTCCTTGCTGTCGAGCTGTTTCCAGTCGTGAGCCTGGGGAATCCCTTCTGCCCATTCATCTTTGCCATCTGCTTCGATGACGACAGCCATGCATTTGACCATCATGTTGTGCGGCATAGGCGCAACTTTGATGACTTTGCCGGACGTAGATGCATGGATGTCGGCATGCAAGAATGCGTCACTCGTCCCGATAAGCTGGCCTTTCTTGACCAGGTCACCGACTTTGACGGTCGGCGTACAAGGCGCACCAAAGTGCTGGCTCATGGGAATGACGACTTGAGCCGGTACTGCCGGGGTTTCTATGGCTTTGTCTTTTGCATAGATCTTGCCATCGTCAGGATGGACCCCACCTCTTTTAAAGGTATTCAACATCAAAAATCACCTCATTATTATATAATGAAAAATAATAAAAACATGAATCATGCTTTCAATCGCTTACATTATATCATTATGTAGCATATTATTCAATGTGAAAATCAGAGCAAAGTTACACATTTAACTTATTTTTATGACCTGCCGGGCGCAGGAAAAAGAAGTCAAAAATTGTCCGGATACAAAGAGATAATGCAGTTTACATTTCCGTATACGTCACCTGTTTTGTATAGTATAAAGGCCGTTCTTACCCTATTTTATAAGGATGCATAATAACAAAAAATAGTTTATTTTTCATGTCGCCGTAACTAACTTTTATCGTATTTTGACGGCTCTAGAACAACTTGCCATACGTTCAATAAATCACATATATATGCATCCTATATGCGTCTGCCGCATAGACGCGAAAAAGGCGCTGTCTTATGACAGCGCCTTTGGGAGTATTAAGTTTGCAGTTTGTAGTTTTTAGTGAAGGTTTTTAAATTTAAAGCCATCTTCTACAAACTCCGTACTACAAACTATAAATTAAATTAAAAGGGGCCTGGCATGATGGCAGAACCCTTCATGCGGCGGCCCCCACTAATTATTCCCCTTTTAATTCTAAAGCCGTTTTGATCAGGCCTTTGAATAACGGATGGGCTTTGGTCGGGCGGGATTTGAATTCCGGATGGAACTGGCAGCCTACAAACCAGGGGTGATCCTTGAGTTCGACGATTTCTACCAGGCGGTCGTCCGGCGATGTGCCGGAGAGGACGAGGCCGGCGTTGACCATTTCCGTGCGGTATTTATTGTTGAATTCCCAGCGATGGCGATGGCGTTCGTAAATGAGGTTGGTGCCATAGACTTCATGGGCCTTCGTACCTTCGGTCAGCTTGCAGGGATAGAGACCGAGGCGCATGGTGCCGCCTTTATCGGAGATGTCGACCTGGTCGGGCATGAGGTCGATGACCGGGAATTTGGCATCTTCATGGAATTCCGACGACGTAGCGCCTTCGAGGCCGACGACGTGGCGGGCGAATTCCATGACAGCGCACTGCATACCCAGGCAGAGGCCGAGGTAAGGCACGTTGTTTTCACGGGCATACTGGACGGCACGGATCTTGCCTTCGACGCCGCGGTTGCCGAAGCCGCCGGGAACGACAATGCCGTCGATGCCTTTGAAGACTTCTTCCATCGAGAGGTTCGGGTCTTCCAGGGTTTCCGAATCGATCCAGTGGATATTGACTTTCGTCTTATAGGCGATGCCAGCATGGTTCAGAGCTTCAGCGACGCTGAGGTAGGCGTCGTGGAGGGCGACGTATTTACCGACCAAGGCGATTTCCAGGGTCTTTTCCGTATTGTAAATGGCATGGACCATTTTCTTCCAGTCTTCCATATCGCAGGGACGATTGGGCAGGTCGAGTTTTTCCAGGACGATGCGGTCCATCCCTTCTTCCGACAAGAGGAGGGGTACTTCATAGATGCTGTTCAAGGTCTTGTTTTCGATGACGGCATCTTTGTCGATGTCGCAGAACAGGGCCAGCTTTTCTTTCATTTCGTCCGACAAGGGGCGTTCCGTCCGGCAGACGATGATATCCGGCTGGATGCCGATGCTGCGCAGTTCCTTGACGCTGTGCTGGGTCGGTTTGGTCTTCAGTTCGCCGGCAGCGCCGATATACGGTACGAGGGTGACGTGGATGTACAAGACGTCATTGCGGCCGACTTCCTTCTTGATCTGGCGGATAGCTTCCAGGAACGGCAGGCTTTCGATGTCGCCGACAGTACCGCCGATTTCGGTGATGACGATGTCCGCATTGTCATCGTCGCCGACGCGGTAGACGCGGTTCTTGATTTCATTGGTGATGTGCGGGATGACCTGGACAGTATGGCCCAAATAGTCGCCGCGCCGTTCTTTCTGCAGGACCGACCAGTAGATCTTGCCGGTCGTGACGTTGGAGTTCTTGCCGAGGTTAATGTCGATGAAACGTTCATAGTGACCGAGGTCGAGGTCCGTTTCCGTGCCATCGTCGGTGACGAAGACTTCGCCGTGCTGGTACGGGCTCATCGTGCCCGGGTCGATATTGATATAGGGGTCAAACTTCTGGATCGTGACCTTGTAGCCGCGGTTCTTCAGCAAACGGCCCAGCGATGCTGCTGTAATGCCTTTCCCTAACGAAGAAACGACGCCGCCTGTGACAAAGATGTATTTAGCCATATTTCCTCCCTGTTGAGCTTCTGCTCATCGAATCAAAAATCAATCAATAACTTTTATTTTATTATATTACATTTTTTCAGGAGCAGAAACCCCTAAAATAGCCAAACTGTTGGCGATGGTGATGCGGACTGCCGTGACCAGGGCCAGACGGGCTCTTTCCAGATTCTTGTCTTCCTGGATAATGCGGCAGTGGTTGTAGAACGTATGGAACATACCGGCCAGTTCGTGGACGAAGTGGGCAATGCGGTGCGGTGCCCGTTCGCGGGCGGCACGCTGGACTTCTTCCGGGAAGGCGGCCATCTTCTTGATGAGTTCCAGTTCGTATTCGTTGGTCAGCGTATCCCATTTGACGTCGGACCAGTCCGTGCTGAGGTCGGCACCGGCTTCCTTGGCCTGACGGTAAATGCTGTAGATACGGGCATGGGCGTACTGGATATAATAGACCGGGTTTTCGTTGCTGTGCGATTTCGCCAGGTCCAGGTCGAAATCGAGCTGCGTATCCAGGGAACGCATGATGAAGAAGTAACGGGCTGCATCGGTACCGACTTCCTCGATGAGTTCGTTCAGCGTAATGGCCTGGCCCGTGCGCTTGCTCATCTTGACCGGTTTGCCGTCGCGGAAGAGGCTGACCATCTGCAAGAGGAGTACTTCCAGCTGATTGACGTCATAGCCGAGGGCCGCCATGGCCGCTTTGACGCGGGCTACATAACCGTGGTGGTCGGCGCCCCAGATATTGATCATCTTCTTGAAGCCCCGGTCGTATTTATTCTTATGATAAGCGATATCGGCAGCCAGATAAGTCGGTACGCCGTTGTCGCGGATGACGACGCGGTCTTTGTCGTCGCCGTAATCCGTCGATTTCAGCCACAGGGCGCCGTCCTTTTCATAAATCTTGCCCCGTTCTTCCAGGACCTTGCAGGCTGCCTGGATGGCATCGGGATGGAGGGTCCGTTCGCTGAACCAGTTGTCATAATGGACGTTGAAATGGGCCAGGTCGCGTTTGAGGGCCTTGAGCTTTTCGGCATAGGCCCGGTCCTTGAAGAGTTCCAGCCGTTCTTCTTCAGGCATGTCCAGGTATTTGTCACCGTCCTGGTCGATGATGGCCTGGGCCGTTTCGATGATGTCGTGGCCGTGATAGCCGTTTTCCGGGATTTCTGCCGGCTTGCCCAACAGTTCCAGGTAGCGGGCATTGACGGAAGCGGCCAGGTTGTTCATCTGGTTGCCGGCGTCGTTGATGTAGTATTCGGCCTGGACGTTATAGCCCGCAGCCCGCAGGAGATTGACCAGGGCACTGCCATAAGCGGCGCCGCGGCCGTGGCCGACGTGGAGCGGCCCTGTCGGGTTGGCGCTGACGTATTCGACCTGGATCGTGTCTTCTTTGCGCAGCGGTGCATGGCCATAGGCATCGCCGGCAGCCAGGATCTGTTTGAGCGTATCGTAAATGACGTCATTCTTCAAGAAGAAGTTGATGAAGCCGGCACCGGCGATTTCCGCATGGTCGAGCCAGGGATAATCCATGCCGTCGACGATGGCCTGGGCAATGAGTCTCGGTGCTTTATGGGCGACGCGGGCCGACTGCATGGCAATGTTGCTGGCGAAGTCGCCGAATTCCTTCTGCGGCGGTACTTCCAGTGCGACGTCGGGATAGTCGCCGGCTGGAAGAGTGCCGGCTGCAATAGCCTTGTTCAGGGCTTCCGTAATGCCCTGCTTCAATAAATCCTTCATTTCCATTACGCTTGATCCTCCTGCACGGTTATGGTTAATTGTGTATAATTGGCACTGACGCCTTCGATATGGACGTCGTAGCCCAACTGAATCGTACCGACTCCATCGAGCAAGTCGGCGCGGCATTCATAGGTCTTCATCTGCACGTCGAACGTGCCGACCGGTGTGTCATACTGGGAGCGCGTCACTTTTCCCTTGCGGAATTCCTGACGCTGGCGGAGCTTCCCAAGGCGCAACAATAAGACGGACCCTCCGGGTAACACCTTGATGACCGTCGTAACGCCCTTCATTTCCGTCAGCTCGCTTTCTTCGTAGACGATGTACTGCGTCCCGTCCTTGACGTAAAACTTGCCTTCGGAAACGAGCTCCATTTTCAGCTCTTCTCCCTCTTTGTTACGTTGGATACTTTTTACACTTACTAAGACAGGTTTCAATGTATTCCACCTTTCCTATCACAAATCCAATGTTACTATTATATAACAAGTGCCGGGAAAAAGAAATACTTTTTTTCACTTCATTTCAATCAGAGAAGACCAATACTTCTTGGGCATATAACTGCGGCGAAGGGCCTCGTTGCGACGCGACGGGATGGCGATGGTCCGGTAATAATCCTGCCAGACTCCTTCGATAGCTTCTTCATCGGCTGACAGGTCCGGTGCGGCGACGGCCCGGGGGATGGTCACCACGACGGGCTGACGGCCGTCATAGTAGACGCCGAGGCCGCGGCCCGTATCGTGTAGGACCCAGCGTTCGGCCGGGAAGCGGCGGACGAAATGCGGCGCCATGACGGGGACGACGCAGCACGTCGGCTGCAGCTGGCAATAGAGCATGCCGTCAGACAGCTCCCGGAAGCGGGCCAGCCCCAGGAGCTTATGGCGTTCATTGCCGGTCCGTCGGGCCCACTGGCGGACCTTCCAGATGGGCTCTTCGCTGAGATGGTGCAGAAACCCGCCCTTATACCGGAAGGCCCAGCGCAGGTACTGCAGGAGGGCCAGGCCGCGTCCTTCCTCTTCGGCCAGGAAGGCATAGTACAAGTAATGGCAGGGCTTGGGCCCACATTGGGTCAAAAGGGCGTCGAGGATGCGCCGGGCCTTGCCATCATCGGCCGGGACGAAGCGCTGCTCAGAAAAAACCAGGCCCAGCCGGCTGTCCGGGCAGATATCTTCGACCTGGGCCAGGCCGTCGTGCCAGGCGTCGAAGACGGCCGACAAATAGCCGAAAAAAGTTCCATCGTAACTATAAATCATCGCTACCGCTCCTAAAACAGACTCATCGGTTCATAGGCCGTCTGGGCCGACGGCCGGGCCAGGAGCAGCTGGCGGATGCGGACCGGATCCGTCGTCGCTCCATAATATTTTCCCTTGCAGGTAATGAAATACTGGGCCCGCTTGAGGACGATGCCCAGGCGGCGCAGCGTGTCATACGACAAGAAAGCCTGGCGCCGGGCCGCACAGATGCGCCGGGCCGAGGTGACGCCGATACCGGGGACGCGCAGCAAAGCGTGGTACGACGCCCGGTTGACTTCGACCGGGAAAAACTCCGGATGGCGCAGGGCCCAGCAGGCCTTGGGGTCCAGGTCGAGGTCGAAATCAGGCGCCTCGTCAGTCAATATCTCATCGGCTTTGAACTGGTAGAAGCGCAGCAGCCAGTCAGCCTGGTAGAGGCGGTGCTCCCGCAGGAGCGGCGGCTTGGCGATGGCCGGCAGGTTCGGGCCGGTCACGGCCGGGACATAAGCCGAATAATAGACGCGCTTCAATTCCACCTTATCGTATAAGGCCTGGCTCAGACGCAGGATCGTCCGGTCGCTGTCCGGCGTCGCACCGACGATGAGCTGCGTCGTCTGGCCGGCCGGGACGAAAGAAGGCGCCTTCTTATGATGTTTCTTCTCTTCCCGCCGCTCCAGGATGCCCTGGCGGATGTGCCCCATGGGAACGAGGATGTTTTCCTTCGTCTTCTGCGGCGCCAGCAGGCGCAGACTCGGCGCCGACGGCAGTTCGATGTTGACGCTCAGGCGGTCGACGTAGCGGCCCAGTTCACGGATGAGCTGGGCACTCGTCCCGGGGATGCCCTTCATGTGGATGTAGCCGTTGAATTTCTTTTCGTCCCGCAGGATGCGGGCCGTCCGGATGAGGAGCTCCGTCGTATAGTCCGGCGAACGATAGACGCCGGAACTGAGGAACAGACCTTCGATGTAATTGCGCCGGTAAAAGGCGATGGTCACGTCGGCGATCTCTTCCGGCGTCAGGATGGCCCGTTCCGCTTCCCGGCTGGCCGCATTGACACAGTAGGCACAGTCGTAGATACAGCGGTTGGTCATGAGGATCTTGAGGAGCGACACACAGCGGCCGTCAGCCGACCAGGTATGGCAGATGCCGCAGACAGCCCCATTGCCGATGCCCCCGGCCTGGTTGGCACGCTGGCTGCCGCTGGACGAACAGGACACGTCGTACTTCGCCGCGTCGCTGAGAATATGCAGTTTCTGTTGAATCCGGTCCCAATCCATGATAAAGCCCCCCTCTTTCCCTTTATCATAGCATAAGGCCGGCCCTATTGCAAACGTATGTTTTGATTGGCCGGTCGCCAGTCGCAGGTCGCAGGCGCTCCTACATTTGCGGCTTGCGGACTGCGAACGGCGGGCGCCCCACGCGGGCGCCCCTACATTTGCGGCCTGCGGACTGCGAACAGCGGGCGCCCCTACATTGCCGCCTGCGATTGGCGAACGGCCTACATCAGAAAAAGGCTTTAAATTTAAAGCCATTCGCTAACCACTAACCACTAACTGCTAGCCACTTAAAAAGGCTTGTCGCACATGCGACAAGCCTTTTTATTTACATATGTAATCCTTCGCGTAATTTTTCAAAGATTTTCTGTTCGTCTTCGGTCAGGTCGCGGCCCAGGTCGATGTGGAGTTCCTCCCCATTGCTGCGGGCCTTGTCCTGTTCGTGCTTATCGCCGCTCTTGGCGCTGTCGTCACGGATGATCACGCTTACACCACCTTAGATCAAAGTTTTCGGATTGGGATAGTCTTTAATGCTTTCAGCCAGTTTATCGGCCAGTTCGTCGAGTTCACATTCCTGGTCGTCGCGGAGAGACGATTTCATATCCATCGTCGGTTCCAGGAGTTCGCAGCATTTGAACTGATTTTCGACGTAGTCGACCATGGTCTTATAGGCAGCCGATGCCCAGCTGTGGCAGGCGATGACGCCGATCGTGCGTTTCTGGAACATGAGGGTCTTCAAGTCGTGGAGGAAGTTTTCCATGGGCAGGAAGAGGTTCAGGTTATACGTCGGAGCTGCCAGGACGAGGTGGCTGTATTCCCAGGCTTTAGCCGTGATGTACGACGAATGGATCTTGGCGACGTCGTAGAGGCGGATATCCTGGATGCCGCGCTGGCTCAATTTATGGGCCAGGACGCAGGCAGCCCGTTCGGTGTTGCCATAGATGGACGAGAAAGCGATGACGACGCCTTTCTTTTCCGGTACGTATTTAGCCCAGTGGAGGTATTTGTCGATGATATACTTAATCGTAGCCGGCGTGCGGAATACGAAGCCGTGGAGCGGGCAGATGAAGTCGATAGGAAGGCCCGATGCCTTCTTGAGGACGTTGACGACCTGCGGGCCGTATTTGCCGACGATGTTGACATAGTAACGGCGGGCCGAATCGAGGTAGTTTTCTTCAAAGTCGACCTGGTCTGCATAGACATTGCCGACCGTACCGAACTGGCCAAAGGCATCGGCACTGAAGAGGACGTGATCCGTCAAGTCATAGGACATGATGACTTCCGGCCAATGGACCATCGGCGCTTTGACGAACTGCAGGGTATGTTTGCCCAGAGCCAGCTGGTCCCCTTCCTTGACGGCGACATAGCGGTCCGTCATGGGATGACGGAAGAACTGTTCAAAGAGCTTGAAGGTCTGCGGCTGGCCGATGATCTTGGCGTCCGGATATTTTTCCAGGAGAGCCAAAGCCGAGCTGGCATGGTCCGGTTCCATATGCTGGAGGACGAAGTAGTCCAGTTTACGGCCTTTGAGCAGGTATTCAACGTCTTCCAGGAATTCGTCACGGCACGATTTATCCATGGCATCGACGACACAAGTCTTTTCGTCATCGATGAAATAGGAATTGTACGTAACGCCTTCGGGAATCGGGAAAATCCGTTCAAACAATTCCGTACGGAAATCGTTGCAACCCATCCAATAAATACCATTTTTAATTTCTTCTACACAATGCATACTGATATGACCTCCTTAAAAAGTACAAGCAGCATTCATGCTGTAATGTCAATTCTCATACCCATATCATACCATCTTTTGGACAAATAGGAAATACTAACAAGAAAAAAAGTTAATTAAAAATCCTTATTGTTTATTTGTTTTTACCCGTATCGCGATTGTTATCGGACGACTGGCGGCTCTTCGACGAATCGGAACTCTTGGTCGTATTCGTCGACCTATCGTCAGACCGGCTGCGGGTCGTGCTCTGGGACTCGGAAGCCGATTCACTGCGCCGCGTTTCCTGAGAGGAGCTGCGGCTCGGTGCCGATGCGCCGATGGAATCCGCTTCGGCTACGACATTGTCGATGAGCTGTTCCAGGACATCGTGGTCGGCCTGGGACAGGTTGGTGCTTTCACTGAGCATGTCCTTGGCCTGCTGGGCCAGGCTCTGGGCCTGGGAACGAGCCGAGCTGCGGCTGATGGAGCCGTTGCGGTACTGGACCTTCAAATTGCGCAGTTCATTGGAAATGTCATTGGCCTTGCTGCGGATGTGGGCCGCTGCCATTTCGCCGCTGCGCTGCTTACGGGCATCGGCATCTTGCAGGCGCTTGTCTTCTTCCCGGTTTTCCAGTAGTTCTTCCTGCTGCTGTTCGGCCACTTTATCCAGCGACGCTGCCGTCACATGGGTCCCGACGTAATATTCATAGCCCATGTAGCCCAGGATGATGATAGGGATACAGAGGAGCATCATTTCCAGTTTGCGCATATGCGCTGCCCGTTTCCAGCTGATGACGTTCTTGCGGCGGTGTTCCATGATGAGGACGATGATCAGGACCAGGACGACCAGGAACAGGGCGATATAGATGAACAATTTATGCCAGACTGTGGCCTGGAGCTTGATTTCCGTCGGATTGGAATTGGACAGGTTCCACAAATAGGTACTGCCCTGGTCATCGGCTTTATCGCTGTTGCTGACGACGCGGGTCCCCGACGGGAAGGAGACGATGTATTCCAGGTCGACGCCATTTTCCGGCATCGGCGCGCCTAAGCGCAGGGTCTGGATACTATTTTCATCAAAATTATAATCAATGTAATAAGTCGAACAGATGAGGCCATCGTGGGTCTTGTGGACAATGTGGTCGACAGAGCTCTTGCTGGCTCCATCCTTGGTGATCGTTTTCATAGCCCGGAAGCCTTCGCCATTATCGTTGTTATAATCCATAATGGTATAATTGCGCTTCTGGAATTCATCGGCATCGGCTTTCAAATCTTTCTGCCCCTTAGCCGAATCGGATACTTTCAGGACATCCTGTGTTTCGCTGCCATCGTCGTGGATGATGGTCTGCGCCCGGAACCCCGATAAGAGGAAGAACGCTGCCAACAGCATGACTGTCATAGCAATCTTGGCAATTCTCGCGTACGCTTTCATAAAATCCTCGCTTTCTTTCTGTGCCATCATTCTTCTTTCGGCGGTACCATGCCGGTATCGACGAGGTGAGGCCGGTCAAATAAGGTCTGGGCCTCTTTTTCCTGGCGGGCCTTGGCCATGGCGGCGCCATTGCTGATATTTTCCAACGGGATTCCATTGACGAAGATGCCTTCGATGACGCCTTCGCCCCGCTTCATGCGGATGCTGGCAATGACGCTGTCATCGGGCTGGAGGTTGTAGATGCCATCGGTCAGCTCCGGTGCCATGCGATAGCGGTCAAAGCCAACCTGGAACTGGACAAAGCCATCCTGATAGGACACGACGGTGGCCTGCATATAGTCGCCGCCGACGAAAGGCTTCGACGCCGAAGCTCCCTGGATTTCCATGAGGCCCGACGTATCCCGTGAAATATAGACGTAAATCTGCTGTCCCTTTTCAGGCGGCGTATCGTCCTTCCACTGCGTCGTGTCTTCGGGAAAAACGACGCGGACGTAGTCCGTCCCAAAGGCGGATACTTCCAGCCGCGGGACGCAGCGCCACTGATAGGGGATGCCATCGACGGCGATGTTATGCCAGCGCCAGCCCATATAGGCGACGACGGCGAACTGGACGAGAACGACGAAGACGAAAAAGATCCAGCGATAACGGCCATCCAGTGAAAAGGAAAAGCGGAATCCCTGCAAAGGCAATGGAAATTTCATTTCATATCGCCTCCTTGGTGAGACCACGGCGAGTGGGTAAAGTATTTTTTCCGTTTCGGTGCCGGCTTCATCGAGCTCCACGGCGATTCCGTAACCCGCGGCTTTTCTTCCGCTGCCGGTTCCTGAGGAACAGCCATTTGCTGGGGCACGGCTTCCGTCTTTTCATGGACTGTCGGTGTGACCGGCGACGACGGCGTTTCCGGCGTTTCTTTCTTTACGTCATCAGCGGGTGCCGTGAAAGTAAATGCCGGCGGTGCTTCTTCCGGCTCGGCCGGGACAGGCGGCGCTTTGGGCAAATCGTCGGACGTCTTTTCCTCTGCCGGTTCGGCAGGCAGTCCCAATTCAGCCGGCGACGGGATGCGTACCTCTTTCATCCACTCGGCCAGGGTGTCGGCATCGCTGGCGGCATCCTGAGCCTGCCAGGACGGTGTCTCTTTAGGCGGAAGTTCGTCCTGTTTTTCTTCGCCTTCACGGCGGACGCGCGTCGACGAATGGCGCAGACCTGCCCGCCGGGCAGCGCGCAAGGCGGCAGCCGCCTTATCCTTGCGGGTCCGCTTGAACTGGAAGATGATCAGGGCCAGGACGACGATGGCCAGGAGCGGTGCCAGCGGGGAGAACTGCGTCCCGAAAATAAAGGCCAGCACCAGGCTGATGAAGATGACGACGCCAAATTTCATATGGAGGCTGTGTCCCGGCTTGAAGCCCTGAGACGTTTCAAAGAAACCTAAGACGACCATGTACAGCGACGAAAGGACCAGGGGAATCGACGAATAGAGCCCGGCCCGGACGAGGATCGTTTCAAAAGCCAGGATAAATGGGACCGCCAGGTACAGGACCGGTCCCCACAAGCGATTCTTTACGGTCTGGGCCATGAGGGCGATCATGACGGCAAAGAGGACGAGCGTCACCAAGGCCGTGACCCAGTGAAAGGCATGGACCCGGGCAATGCCATCCCAAGCCGCAGGCAGGCAGGAAATGAGCAGCGAGCCGGCAGCGGCAAAGCGGCCGAACCAGCGGAAGGGTACGCCCCAGGACTGATGGATGTCGATGGAATAACCGACGAGCATGATGGTGACGGCCAAACTCCCCAGCATGAGGAAGGGGATATAGTCCGTCGACCTGGCTGCCAGGCCAAAAGCAGCGAAGACGGTGATCGTCATGACCCAGGAAAAAATAGACAGGCGCCGTTCATCACGCATGGTGATGAGGGTATCATAAAAGGGCACGGCCAACAGGAGGAAAATCCACAACAGCGCCGTCCCGCCCAGCGTATTCAGTGGCCCGCCGGCAGCCGTCCAGTACAAGAGAGCCAAGTCATAGACGACGAGGGCCGCAATGGACCGCAGCAGATAGACGACGGGCAGGCAGAGGATGGCGCAGACGGCGACGTAGGCCGTCACATCCCAGCCGATATAGAAAGACTGCTCGGCCAGAGCCAGGACAGCAAAGACGCCCAGGCAATGGACCAGGGCCACGCCTTCGGCGACGAGGCTCCCCTGCCGTTCCTGGAACATGGCGGCGCCGACACCGAGCTGGGTGAGCAGGAGCAGGCCACAGGCCAGGCCCATGCGGACCGTAAGTGATACATAGTACCAGAACTGGGAAAGGCCCCAAATCAGGGCGATACCGGCAGCGGCCAGGCCGATGACGGCCAGCAGGGCATATAAAGGCAGGGTCGTCAAAAGAGGATTCCTTTGTTCGTCCCTGCCGTAAGATTTTCGTATTTTTTGCTGGGATTCTTCACTGATCCAGCCCTTAGAAACCCAGTCAGCGACCTTGCGGTCGAGCCATTCGTTGGTATTTCGTTTCATACTTGCCTCCCAGGCACCTATCCCGGAACGAGGCAGTCCGGGACCCTATATTCATGAATAGGTTTTGTGTAATCAGGCAAAAAAAGGCATACCTGTGTACCCAGTATACCACAAAAAGAACGATTCCCCTATGGCGTAACGTAAAATTTTCAGAAAAAAGGCGCTATCCTATGAAGACAGCGCCTTTTTTCTGTAGGGGCGCCACGTGGGGCGCCCGCTTCGGGACATGTAAAATTTTCCAATCAGTTTGCTAGATGAATCATCCAAATTCCTAACGGGTCGCCCACGTGGCGACCCCTACAAACTTCATACTACTTTTTAGTGGTTAGCGGCTAGTGGCTAGGGGTTAGTAACGCAGGGCGTCTCTCCGCGAGCCACGAACTACGAACCACTAATTACTTATTTAACGATCAATACAGGGCAGACGGAATGGGTGACGACGTAGCTGCTGACGGAACCCATGAACAAGCCTTTCAACGGCCCGAGGCCGCGGCTGCCCATGACGATGAGGTCGGCATTGTACTTCTTGGCTACCGACAAGACGGCCGGTCCCGGAGAACCGACTTCAAAGACACTCTTGACTTCGATGTTCTGGGGAATGGATTTGGCGAATTCGTCGAGGATACCTTTCCCTTCTTCTTCCATGTCCAGTGCGACCTGTTCCGTTACATAGCCGCTGGCATTGGGGATCTGGTCGAAGTTAGAAATGACCGATACGATATTGGCGACATAGACCAGCGTAATCGTAGCCCCTAACGACGAAGCGATGACGACGGCATGTTCCAGCGCACGTTTCGAGTTAACCGAACCATCCGTCGGCACGATGATGTTATTATATTTTTTCATATGAATCCCTCCTTATTAAGGCCTGTTCTTATCCTTAACATATATATTCGCCATGACTTTTACGGATTCCTTCTTTGTCATCCAAAATTTTTTCAGAAAATGTCTGCTTTTTATTTTTATAAAATTATTTAGCCTATACTTAAATGACTATGCGAAATCTGAAAAATGAGTATAAACTTTCATGTCTCTATGCTATAATACTGAATATGATTGTAAAATTTTTAAGTTTCTCTGCAATCAGATAATAAGAAAGGTGGTTTTTATGACACATGAACTCGTAAGTGCGACCTTGCCCGTATGGAGTATCATCCCATTCGCCGGGATGCTCTTATCCATCGCCATCGTCCCCCTCGTCCGTCCGGAATGGTGGGAAAAACACATGCTCGGCGCTGCGTTCGCCTGGTCTCTTTTATTTCTCATCCCCTTCGCCGCTGCCTATGGCGTCGGTGAGTCGTGGTTCCGCCTGCTCGAATCGGTGCTCCTCGACTACATCCCCTTCATCGTCCTCCTCTTCGGCCTGTTCGTCGTCGCCGGCGGTATCGCCGTCCGCGGGACCTTAGCCGGGACGACGAAAATCAACTGTCTCCTGCTCTTCATCGGCACCTTCCTGGCCAGCTGGATTGGTACGACCGGCGCAGCAATGCTGCTCATCCGTCCTATCATCCGGGCCAATGCCTGGCGCAAGAACAAAGTACACCTCATGGTGTTCTTCATCTTCCTCGTCGCCAACATGGGCGGCTGTCTGACACCGCTCGGCGACCCGCCGCTGTTCATGGGCTTCCAGCGCGGCGTCCCCTTTACCTGGACCTTCCATCTCCTGCCCATCCTGATTTTCAACCTGGTCCTCATGTTCGCCTTATTCGCCGTCATCGACAAGCATTTTTATAATAAGGAAATAAAAGAAGGCCGTACGCCGCTCGACTTGATCGATGAAAACGACAAGCAGCCCCTCCGCCTGGAAGGGGCCCACAACCTCATCTTCATCGCCATGATCATCGTCGGCGTCCTGGCCAACGGCCTCCTGCCGGATATGTTCCCGGCTTTCGCCAACGGCGCTGGCCTGCACATTTACGACGAAATCGTCTTCCCCTATGCCACGCTGGCAGAAATCGTCATCATCCTCGTCGCAGCCTTCCTCTCCATCAAGACGACGAAGACGTCGACGCGGGAACTCAACGAATTCACGTATGCCCCTATCCTGGAAGTCGCTAAGCTGTTCATCGGCATTTTCATCACCATGATCCCGGCCCTGATCCTGCTCAAGGCCCATGGCGCTGAACTGGGTCTGACCCATCCGTGGCAGATGTTCTGGGCAGCCGGTGCCCTGTCGTCCTTCCTGGACAACACGCCGACATACCTGGTCTTCCTCCAGACAGCCGGTGCCCTCGGCGCTACCCAGGGTATCACGACTTCTGTCGGGACCGTATCCCAGCTCATGCTGGAAGCCATCTCGGCCGGTGCCGTCTTCATGGGTGCCAACACGTACATCGGCAATGCACCGAACTTCATGGTCAAATCCATTGCCGAAGAAAACAAGATCAAAATGCCGAGTTTCTTCGGTTACATGGGCTGGTCCGTAGCCATCCTCATCCCGTTGTTCATCATCGACACCGTCGTTTTCTTCCTGTAAGTTGTGGTTAGCAAGTTAGCAGTCAGCAGTCAGCAGTTAGTGGCTGGCTGCCGGTTGCTCGCTATTTCTCCATCAGAACGTAAAAAGGGACTATCGCATAAAGGCTTATGTCATCATGCGTAGTCCCTTTTACCTTATAGTTTGTAATACAGGATTTATAGTTTACAGAGAACCTCTTTAAATTTAAAGCCATCATCTAACCACTAACAGCTTAAAAGGGCTTGTCGCTGTGCGACAAGCCCTTTTCATTTGGTGATCCATCCGAGATTCGAACTCGGGACACCCTGATTAAAAGTCAGGTGCTCTACCAGCTGAGCTAATGAATCATGGCTGGCAGGGGTAGCTGGATTCGAACCAGCGCATAGCGGAGTCAAAGTCCGGTGCCTTACCACTTGGCTATACCCCTATGGGGCGAGTATAGGGATTCGAACCCTAGCGTAACGGAGCCACAATCCGCCGTGTTAACCACTTCACCATACCCGCCATATTAGATTATCTGCGTCGGCCGCGCTGCATTAGCGCCGTCAACGTAGATAATCTTACCATGAGTCGCTCACAAAGTCAAGCACTTTTTCAAACTTTTTTATCGTTCTTTTTCACCGTACAATAAATCTTTGACGAAATTCGGCAGGACGAAGGCGCTCTGCTGGATGCCTTCGTTATAGTACCGCGTCGGGAAGGTCCGTTTACGGTTCGGCTGCCACGTAAGGGGATCGTATTTCTTCGAGCCCATGGTGAAGCAGTGCATGCCCGACGGATAGAGGGGGATGAAGGCCGTGTACAGGCGGGTGATGGGGAAGATGTCCGACACGCAGTCGAAGATATCCTTGACCAGCTTGCGGTGCATGAACGGCGATTCGGTCTGCTGTACGAAGAGGCCGTCGTCTTTGAGGGCCCTGAAGGTATCCTTGTAGAAATCATACGAGAACAGGCCTTCGCCGGGACCAACAGGGTCCGAGCAGTCGACGATGATGACGTCGTAGTAATTTTCTGCTTCCCGCATGAACGCGATGCCGTCGCCGACTTTGACAGTCAGTTTCGGGTCGCCTTCGATCATGGCCTTGGCGATTTCCGGGAAATACTGCTTGGATAATTCGATGACCTTGCCGTCGATGTCGACCATGGTGACCGATTCGACTTCCGGATGGCGGACGGCTTCCCGGGCAGCGCCGCCATCGCCGCCGCCGATGATGAGGACTTTCTTGGGATTGGGATGGAGGAACATGGGGATGTGGACGATGCTTTCATGGTACATGAATTCATCTTTGATGGACGTCTGGAAAACGCCGTCCAGGACGAGCATACGGCCGAATTCCTTAGAATCGGCGACGATGATATCCTGGAACTGTGAATGGCCGCGGTAGAGGATATCCGACACTTCCGTCGTCAAATCCAGGTAGGGGGACTGATGTTCCGTTACGAATTTTCTCATGACAAGGCTCCTTTATCATATAAAGTATAGTTTTCATTAAGACATTGGTACTTTTATTCTACCATATTTACCACCATTTGTCGTAACTCATTTTGGGTCGTAAAAAAATCCTCTGCCCCACCCCTTACAGAATAAGAGGAATATGGTACAATATAAAGTAGACTCTTTATATATAGTCTTTATCATATAGAAATTTATAAGAAAGAATCGGTTGGTAAACCGATAGGGTGACAAAACATGAAAAATCTCTTACATATCGGCATTGACATCGGCTCGACGACGGTAAAAATCGCCGTCCTCAATCATGCCAAACAGTGCCTCCACGCATGCTATGTCCGCCACTATACGGATATACGCCAAAAAGTCTGGGATTTACTGCAAAACGCCTATGAAATCTTTGGCGACCGTCAAATCACCATGGCCATCACCGGCTCTGGCGGCATCGCCCTGGCAGACTACCTGCACATCCCCTTTTTGCAGGAAGTCATCGCCGGGACCAAAGCCGTCCGCACGTACTATCCCCAGTCGGACGTCATCATCGAACTCGGCGGCGAAGATGCGAAGATCACCTACCTGACCGGCGGCAACGAACACCGCATGAACGGCAACTGCGCCGGCGGGACCGGGGCCTTCATCGACCAGATGGCGACCCTCCTCGACACCGATGCCGGCGGCCTCAATGAAATGGCCAAGAAAGCCGACACGATCTATCCCATCGCCGCCCGCTGCGGCGTCTTCGCCAAGACCGACATCCAGGCCCTGCTCAACGAAGGGGCCAGCAAGGAAAACGTCGCGGCGTCGGTCTTCCAGTCCATCGTCTTCCAGACCATCACCGGCCTGGCCTGCGGCCGCCCCATCAAGGGGACAGTCTGCTTCCTCGGCGGCCCGCTGACCTACTTGTCCCAGCTTCGGGAACAGTTCGCCAAGACGCTCCACTTGACGCCGGAACAGGTCATCGCCCCGGAAAACGCGCAGGTCTACGTGGCCATCGGTGCCGCCCTGGGCAGTATAGACACGAAACCCGTGTCCTTCATGAACCTCATGGGCCAGCTGAAGAGCGTCGACGAATCGACGCTGGCCAAATCGGACCGCGTCGAACCGCTGTTCAACAATCAGGCTGAGCTCGACGAATTCCGGGCCCGCCACAGCCAGCATACCGTCCCCCAGGCGGACATCACCACCTACAGCGGCCCGTGCTACCTGGGCATCGACGCCGGCTCGACGACGATTAAAGCCGTCGTCCTCAGCGAAGACATGAAGATTCTCTATTCGCACTATCAGAACAACGAAGGCAGCCCCTTGGCGGCAGCCAAGAAAATCGTCGCTGAAGTCTACCGCCGCCTGCCGGAAAAGGCCTTCATCGCCAAGGCCGGCATCACGGGCTACGGCGAATCGCTGCTCAAAGAAGCGCTGCACCTCGACCTGGGCGAAGTCGAAACCATTGCCCACTATCAGGCAGCGTCCCACTTCTGCCCGGACGTCGACTTCCTCCTCGATATCGGCGGCCAGGACATGAAATGCAGCCTCATCAAAGACGGTCATATCGAAGATATCCTGCTCAACGAAGCCTGCTCGTCGGGCTGCGGTTCCTTCCTGGATACCTTTGCCAAATCCCTGAAGATGTCCATCCAGGACTTCTCCCAGGCTGCCCTGCTGGCCAAGAGCCCCATTGACCTGGGCTCGCGCTGCACGGTCTTCATGAACTCCAAAGTCAAGCAGGCCCAGAAAGAAGGGGCCACGCTAGCCGACATTTCCGCCGGCCTTTCCTATTCGGTCATCAAGAATGCCCTTTATAAAGTCATCAAAGTCAAAGATCCGGCCAAATTAGGAAAGCACATCGTCGTCCAGGGCGGTACTTTCTACAACGACGCCGTCCTGCGGGCATTTGAAAAACTCTTGGGCCGCCACGTCATCCGCCCGGCCATTTCCGGCCTCATGGGGGCCTTCGGCATGGGCCTCATCTGCCGCACGGCCTACCACGAAGACCATGCCAAATCGACCATCGTCAGCCCGAAAGCCCTGGAAGAATTGCAGGTCACGACGTCTATCCGCCACTGCGGCTTGTGTACCAACAACTGCCTGCTGACGGTCAACACCTTCAACGACGGCCGTTCCTTCATCACCGGCAACCGCTGCGAACGCGGTGCCGCCGGCTCGACAGCAGCCCGCAAGAAGCCTCTGCCCAACATGTACAAGGTCAAATATAACCTGCTCTTCGGCTATAAGCCCGTAGAAAATGCGCCGCGCGGCACTGTCGGTATCCCGCGGGTTCTCAATATGTACGAAGACTATCCCTTCTGGTTCACGTTCTTCACCAAACTCGGCTACACCGTCGTCCTCTCGGACCCGTCGTCGAAGGCCCTGTTTGAAAAGGCCATGGACACGGTCCCGTCGGACTCGGCCTGCTACCCGGCCAAACTGGTCCACGGCCACATCGAGAACCTCCTGGAAAAGGGCGTCGACCGCATCTTCTATCCGTGCATCCAGAACGGCCCCAGCGAAGGCAGCAAGGACAATACCTTCAACTGCCCCATGGTCATGAGCTATCCCGAAGTCATCCGCAACAACATGGGCGAACGCCTGGCCGAAACCAATACGCCCTACCTCTGCCCCTTCCTGCCCCTCCACGACAAAAAACGCATCGGCAAACGCCTGGCCGAAGAATTGAAGGCCTGGAACCTGCCGGCTCACGAAGTCAAAGCCGCTGCCGCTGCCGCCTGGGACGAAGAAGAAGCATATAAACAGAAGATATACGACATTACCAAAAAAATCCTGGATAACCTGGAAAAGACGGGCCAGCGGGCCATCGTCCTCTGCGGCCGTCCGTACCACATCGACCCGGAAATCAACCACGGCATCCCGGAACTTATCAACAGCCTGGGCCTGGCCGTCCTCACCGAAGACGGCGTCGCTCCCCTGGGCCAGTTCCCGGGCCACCTGCGCGTCGTCGACCAGTGGTCCTACCATTCGCGTCTCTACCGGGCTGCCCAGTACATCACACAGCATCCGAACCTGGAACTGGTCGAACTCAATTCCTTCGGCTGCGGCCTCGACGCCATCGTCGCCGACCAGGTCCAGGACATCCTGGCCCACGGCCACAAGATCCATACACTGCTCAAGATCGACGAAGGTTCCAATCTGGGTGCCATCCGCATCCGCCTGCGCTCACTGCTCTTCGTCATGAATCACCGTCCCAAAGAAGATCACATCGTCGAACCGTATTCTTACGAAAAGACGATTTTCACCAAGGAAGACGCCAAGCAGAACGTCATCCTGGCTCCGTCGATGACGCCGATTCATTTCCCCTTGTTCAGTGCCGCCTTTGAACATGAAGGCTACCGCGTCGAACTCCTGCCCCACCAGGGCCAGAAGGCCATCGACACGGGCCTGGCCTATATCCACAACGATGCCTGCTATCCGGCCATCATGAGCCTGGGCCAGATCATTACGGCCCTCAAATCGGGCAAATACGACCTGGACCACACGACAGTCATGATTTCCCAGACCGGCGGCTGCTGCCGGGCGACGAACTACATCGGCATGATCCGCAAAGCCCTGAACGACGCCAACATGTCCCAGGTCGCCATCTTGTCGCTGAACCTCAAGGGCATGAACAAGCAGCCCGGTTTCCAGCCCGGCATCGGCTTCTGGCACCGCCTGGTCATGGGCATGATCTACGGCGACGCCCTGCAGCAGGTCCTTTACCGCACGCGGCCTTACGAAAAGGTCAAGGGGACAGCCGAAGCCCTCTTCCACAAGTGGCAGAAGAAATGTGCCGAACAGCTGAAGAAAGCCGATTTCAAATCATTCAAGAGAAATATCCGCGACCTCATCGACGAATTCGACCACATCGACATGAGTGAAACCATGAAGCCGCGCATCGGCCTGGTCGGTGAAATCTACGTCAAGTTCCACCCCATCGCCAACAACCACATCGTCCGCATGATTGAAGAAGAAGGCGGCGAAATCATCGTCTCCGGCCTGGCAGACTTCTTCCTCTACGGCCAGCTGGACAACCAGTTCCGCCATAAATACCTGTCGGGCAGCTGGAAGGATTCCTTCCTCAGCAAGACTGCCGTCCGCCTCTTGGAATGGTACCGCAAACCTTACGAACAGGCCGTCGCCAAGAGCCGCCATTTCGACCCGATCACATCCATTTACGACATCGCTGACGAAGCGAAGAAATACTTGTCCCTGGGCCATGAAGCCGGTGAAGGCTGGTTCCTCACGGGGGATATGATCGACCTCATCCACCGCGGCGCCAAGAACATCGTCTGCCTCCAGCCCTGGGCCTGCCTGCCGAACCACGTTACGGGCAAAGGCATGATCAAGACCTTGAAAGCCGCCTTCCCGGAAACGAATATCGTCGCTATCGACTATGACCCCAGTGCCAGCTCGGTCAATCAGACAAACCGCCTGAAACTGATGCTGACGACGACTTTTGAGGGCATCCGCGAACCGGTACAGGAAGACACCAAGCCGGTCATGCCCTTCATGAGCGGTGTCCGCATCAACAGCTCACTGGAAAAATAGTTCCAATAAAAGGGGGTATGTATCATGAAAAACATCTTAGTTCCTATTGACGGTTCCCAGCCGTCGCGCAACGCCTTGCAACATGCCATCGACATTGCCAACGCATATAGTGCCGAATTGACCATCGTCAATATCACCAATGCCGATGCCGTCCTGGACAGCTTCGATGTCTTTGAAGACATGACCGATGAAAAAGTCAAGGATCTGACCAAACTGGCCAATGATAAGAGCGGCTACGTCCTGGAAAAAGCCATGGACGCCGTTCCGGAAAATCTGATGGTCCATACGGTCCAGCTGGTCAGCACGCCAGAAATCGGCATCCTCAGCGAAGCCGACAAATGCGATGCCGACCTCATCGTCATGGGCCGCCGGGGCAGCCATTCCCTGTCGGAACAGCTCCTGGGCAGTGCCAGCACCTACGTCCTGGCCCATGCCAAATGCCCGGTCCTCCTGGCGCACAATAAGAAAGAAGGACCGTACCGGCGCATCCTCGTCCCGGCTGACGGCTCGGAAGAATCACTGAAAGCCGTCCGCTACGCCGTAGAATTCGCCAAAGCCGACGGCGCATCGGTCACGGTCTTCCACGTCGCCAACATGCGCGACCTCATCGCCGAAGAAACGGCACTGGACCAGAAAAAACGCGGCCTCGAAGACTTGACCGACCGTCTGCGCCAGAGCGCTGACCGCGTCTTCGCCCTGTGCAAGGCCGCCATTGCCGACCATAAAGGCGGCGTCGACATCCACTTCGTCGCCAACATCGGCCGTCCGGGCCCGACAATCCTCAAAAAAGCCGAAAAAGACGGCTCGGACCTGCTCATCATGGGCAGCCGCGGCCGCAGCGGCCTGGCCTCGATCCTCCTGGGCAGCGTCAGCCGCTACATCACGACCCATTCGGGCCTGCCCGTCATGATTGTGAAGTGAGGAGCTCGTGGCTTCGGCCTAGTGGTTCGTGGTTCGCAGGCCGCAGGTCGCAACGGTCTTATGGACCGTACCCGTAGGGGCCGTCCTGCTAAGGCGGCCCGCCCTGAATTATGGGGATAACACAGACCGCAGTTCTCCGATTACACCCGAATACATAAAAAGGGGCTATCGCATTAAGCAAAAACACTTAATACGATAGCCCTTTTTCATTGAAATTTCTGAGAAAAAGCAACCTCTCAGTCAGCGTTGCTGACAGCTCCCCTATAAAGGGAGCCAGGGCAGGCCGTACAGGACGGCTCTCGCATTGCGGAGTACGACCTGCGACCTGCGGGCCGCCCTTTGGGCGGCCCCTACAGTTGCATAGCCTTGTAGAGTTTTTCGGCGGTCATGGGCAGGTCGCGCAGCCAGATGCCCGTAGCGTTATAGATGGCGTGGGCAATGGCCGGTGCCGGCGAGTCGATGACCAGTTCGCCGATGGACTTGGCGCCGAAAGGCCCGTTCGGTTCATAGCTCGGTTCAAATTCGACGTTGATCTGGCCCAGGTCCATGCGTGTCGGCATGCGGTACTGCATGAAGGAGTTATTCTGCAGGCGGCCCGACGGCGTATACTGGATATTTTCGGTCAGGGCCATGCCGATGGCCTGGACGATGCCCCCTTCGGTCTGGACTTTGGCCAGGGCCGGATTGATGACCGTACCGCAGTCGACGACGGCGTCATACTGCACCAGGGAGATATGCCCTGTTTCCGGGTCGACGTCGACCGTTGCCGCACCGGCCATATACGGCGGCGGACTGGTCGGCGAATAACACGATTCCGTCGCTTCCAGGGCGATGTCATTCATGAACATGGCGTCATTGCCCAAGTCCTTGAGGGTGATTTTCTTCCCAGTAGACAAGTCGGTAATGGCTTTGCCGTCGAATTCCAAATCGTCAACGTTGGCTGCACCGAGCTTGACAGCTGCCCGTTCTTTCATGCGCTGTATCAGGCTCTGGCAGGTCTTGACGACGGCATTGCCCGTGAGGTATGTCGTCGACGACGCATAGGATCCGCTGTCGTACGGCGATGTATCCGTATCGACGCCATAAGTAACGACATTGTCGACAGGGCACATGAGACATTCTGCGGCAATCTGGGCCAGGATGGTATCGCAGCCCGTCCCCATATCGGTAGCGCCGATATTGAGGGAATAGAAGCCGTCGTCATTGACCTTGATGGTGACCGAAGCGACGTCGACATTGGAAATACTCGACCCCTGCATGGCCGTCGCAATGCCGATGGCCCGGATATGGCCGTTGGGCAGGACCTGGCGCGGGCAGTCGTCCTTCCAGCCTGACATCTGGACGACCCGTTCCAGGCATTTATCCAGCGTACAGCTCAAGGCCGTTTCATTGAAATAGGCCGGCAGGACCTGACCCTGGCGGACCATATTCTTCAGGCGCAGGGCAACGGGGCTCATGTGCAGGGCCGCAGCCAGTTCGTTGACAGCCGTTTCCAGGGCGAACAGCCCCTGAGTCGCACCGTAACCGCGATAAGCGCCGGCCGCAATGGTATTGGTATAGACGCAGGTATAGCTGAAGCGGAAGGCTTCGGCTGCATTGTATAAAGGAATCGACTTATGGCCTGACAAGGTGACCGTCGTCGGCGTGTGTTCGCCATAGGCACCGGCATTCCACAGGGAATCGAGGAAAATGCCGCGGATATGGCCGTCTTTGCTGGCGCCGAGGACGACGCGGATCTGCGATTCATGACGCGGCGTCGATACGGTCATCGATTCTTCCCGGCTGTAGACCATGTACGCCGGCTTACCCGTCAGCCAGGAGATATAAGCCGGATAGACTTCCATGACGACAGTCTGCTTGGAGCCGAAACCGCCGCCGATACGCGGCTTGATGACGCGGATTTTCGATTTCGGGATTTCCAGGGCGTTGGCGACGACGCGGCGGACATGGAACGGAACCTGCGTCGAGCTGACGATGGTCAGGCGGCCGAAGGCGTCCTTATAGGCATAGGCCCGGAACGTTTCCATAGCGCCCTGCTGATTCTGACGCGTATGATAGGTCCTGTCGATGACGACGTCCGACGAAGCCAGGACGGCATCGACGTCGCCGTGTTCGTCACAGGCCTGGGCGACAAGATTGCGCTTGTTGTCGCCGCCGACATCGACGAGGGGCTTCCAGTTGTCTTCAGGATGGACGACGATATCGTTGTCCAGAGCTTTGGTGAAATCGAGGAGCGGTTCCTGGACTTCGTATTCGACGCGGAGGACGCGCAGTGCCTTGTCGACGGCGTCTTCACTCGTACCGGCGACGAGGGCGACGGGATCGCCGACAAAGCGGATCTGCTTATCCAGGATGAGGCGGTCATACGGGCTCAGTTCCGGATAGGTCTGGCCGGCAATGGTGAAACGCGACTGAGGCACGTCTTCAGCCGTGACGATGCAGACGATGCCCGGCACCTTTTCGGCAGCGCTCTTATTCACCTTCTTGACGATGGCTCTGGCATGGGGACTGCGCAGGGCCTTGACGACGAGACAGTCCTTGGGCCGCAGATCATCCGTATAGACCGGCTGTCCCGTGACCAGGGCCTGAGAATCCTTCTTGGCGACAACGTGATTGATAGCTTTGTATTCCATTATGCCCGGACCTCCTTCCCCTTGGCTTTGAAATAGGCCTTGATAGCCCGCATATGGCTCATGTAGCCCGTGCAGCGGCAGAGATTGCCTGACAGGAATTCCTTGATTTCCTCTTCTGTCGGCGCATCCAGCTTGCGGACCATGGCCAGGACGTTCATGACGAAACCGGGGTTGCAGAAGCCGCACTGGTCGGCGCCTTCGCGGCCCATATAGAAAGCGAATTCTTTGGCTTCATCCTGCAAACCTTCGAGAGTCGTCACATGGCGGCCGTCGATGCGGACAGCCAGCAGGGCACACGACAACATAGGCACATCGTCGACCCAGACCGTACAGAGGCCGCAGTTCGTCGTTTCACAGCCGCATTTGACGCTGTAACAGCCCTGGCTGCGGAGAAAATCATAGAGCATCAGGCCCGGCGCGACGTCAGCCGACGCCTTCTTGCCATTCAGCCAATACGTAATGGTCATCACTGGTCACCTCCCAGAACTTTTGCCAATAAGCGCCGGCAGAGGACGACAGCCATATCCTGGCGGTAATCGGCGGAACCGCGCATATTGCTTTCATAAGTCATGGAATGGGCAATTTGTTGGGCAGCCCCTTCCAAGCCCTGGCGGCGCACATCAGCTGCCGGCAGACGGACGACTTCTGCCCGGGCCGGGCGGGCGCCGATGGCACAGCGCACGTTTTCTGCGTCAGCCGATACGGCCACGGCGATGACAGGGAAGTCCGTTTCATTGAGGCGCAGCGAATCATACGCCGTCTGGCAGGCCTTTTTCGGGATGATGATGTGAGTCACGATGTCTTTCCCCGGCCCGGTCTGACCGAAATCGGCCAGGCTGACGATGCCGCCCTTGTACAATTCGACCTGGGCATCCAGGGCCAGGAACAGCGTCCAAATGTCGGAAAAGCCGAAGCGCCCGCTGATACTGCCACCAACGGTCGCCATATTGCGGAACTGGGTCCCGACGATATGGCGGACCGCTTCCTTCATGGCGCCCTGAGTAAAAGCGGCCAGCCCATCGTGGCCTTCTAGCTGCCCTAACGTGACCATAGCACCCAGGCGGAAAGAGTCCTCCCCTTCTTCGATCTGGTCCAGCCCCAGCGCCGACAAGTCGATAGCCTGGGCAATGCGCCGCTGCGGCGACAAGCGGAGCCAGCAGCAGCCGCCGAGGACGACAGCGGACCGTTTCTGGTTAAGCTCCCACGCTTCTTCCAGAGAGGCCGCTTTCGTATATTGCGCAATATTCATAAAAAACCCTCCTTTGCAGGGCAAAAATAAATTTTATGCATAATCCATCAAGTTTATTATACCAGCAAAAAAGGGCAGCCCGCAAGAGACTGTATGAGACATAAAAAAAGGATTTGTCGCACGTGCGACAAATCCTTTTCTTGTAGGGGCGACCACGTAGGGCACCCTCTCTGGAATATGTACGATTTCCCAATCAGCTTGCGAGGAAAGCCATCCAAATCCCTAACGGGTCGCCCACGGGCGACCCCTACAAACTCCGTACTATAACTATAAAGAGAAAGGCCTTTGCATTATGGCTGTATTTTGAAAAGTTTTTCTGTATTTGCTTTGGCATGAGCTGTCAATTCTTCGACAGATACACCCATATACCCGGCCAGGGTCTGTGCCACATAGGTGATGTTGTTGGGCACATTGGTCCGAGGCAGGTGGAAGCCCCGCGGCGTCAGGTACGGCGCATCCGTTTCGATGAGGACCCGGTCCAAAGGCAGGATGGATACAGCATCGCGCAAAGGAGCCGCCCGCCGTTCATCGCAGATCCAGCCGGTAATACCGATATAAAAGCCTAAATCGAGCATCTTTTCCAGTGTCTTCTTGTCGCCCGTATAACAGTGGACGACCGATTGCGGGCAAAGCCCTTCATGCCCCTTGAAACAAGCCAGGAAGTCATCGGCTGCGTCCCGTTCATGGAGGAACATGGGCTTACCTAATTCTTCCGCCATGGCAATGAGGGCTTTGAAAAAGTGGAGCTGGTTCTCTTTCTTAGAATACATGCGGTCGTAATCAAGACCCGTTTCGCCAACGGCGACGACTTTCGTATTCGTCGTGACGATGCGCCTGATTTCCTCCAAATCCGCCTCCGTCGCTTCATCGGCCACGTGAGGATGGATGCCGGCCGTGCCAAAAGCCGTGTGATTGCGGACAAACTGATTGACCAGACGGTTCTCCCGGGCCTCCGACCCAGTCAGGATACAGCAGATACCGTCCGCCGCCGCATCGGCAATGATTTTTTCCGGTTTGGGAAAAGACCGGGTAAATAAATTGAGCCCAATATCATAATATTTTATATCCATGTCAGACACCTCGTGAAAATAAGATTCCACGAATATTGTACCAAAAAAACAGGTTCCTGCGTAGCTTAAAAAAAGCTTGTCACACAACGACAAGCCCTTTAAGGTTGTTAGCGGCTAGCAGTTAGTGGTTAGCGGATGTTTTTTAATTTAAAGGTTTTCTGCCTTTTTCCCATCCTTCTTGCTTGCCTTTCATCAGGCCATCTTCGTATATTCCTTCTCCTAAGTTACACATGACTGCTAAATCCCCCTCTCCTTCTTGTGTCAAATCAATTCCAAAATCATTATGCAGGGTCGTAATCTTTTCACTGGCGTTCTTTGATGATACCCATTTTGCCTCATTGTACCAAATTTTGTTTTTTTTGTACAATCCACATTCATGGCAAAAAAAGAGCACCCAGGAAATTTTCCTAGGTGCGCTCTATCCAGTAAAAGTCATCTTTTTATGCTAAATCAATTTATTTTGTTTGGCCAGTTTTTCGATCATGGCCAACGATAGTTTGCTATACTTCGCCACTTTATCTAAGGCCATCCCATCCTTTAACAGTTCGAGAGCGAATTCCAATTTCCCTTCGGTTCGGCCTTCCTCTTTACCTTCTTTTCTACCTTCTGCTCTACCTTCTTCTCTGCCTTCTTCTCTGCCTTCTTTTCTGCCTTCCTCTCTACCTTCTGCTCTACCTTCTTTTCTGCCTTTTTCCCATCCTTCTTGCTTGCCTTTCATCAGGCCATCTTCGTATATTCCTTCTCCTAAGTTGCACATGACTGCCAAATCCCCCTCTCCTTCTTGTGTCAAATCAATCCCAAAATCATTATGCAGAGTCGTAATCTTTTCACTGGCATTCTTTGACGATTTGAACATCAAATCAAGCAGATTTATCAGCTGGTCCTTGACTTTGCTGTTTCCCAGATAGACAAAGATGATGCCCATGAGGTCATAATTCTGATAAGGCTCCTTATAGCGGTGCAGCAGATGCTGTTCTTTCAGCTGATAGCGGTTGATCGCACTTTTCCCCTGTGGGGCTTCCATGCAAATCCAAATGGTATAGACCTTCTTTATTTTATCGTAGTCGCTATTGATGAATTCGGTTCCTTTTTGCGAAGAAATCAAGCGGCTGGCATAATAGACAGCTCTTTTTAATAAAGGACAGGTATCTCCAGTCTTCTTTTTCGGGTTCAAACGCTTTTGTGCTTCCACATTAATAATCAGGGTAATAAGCTCATCCGTTTCCGGTGCCTTCGCCCGGAACAAGATGTCAAAGACGATGCTGCCTTCCGTTATGCTGTTATCTTCATTCTGTGCCCCTTTGATTTTCGGCGTATCCTGTCGTTCTAAGGCATGGCGGACCGCGTTCGTTTTATCCTTAGAGACCGGAACCGTACTGACTTCCGGCGTTCCTTCGATGTAGATATTGGCAATATCGTCGAGGCTGGCCGATTCAAATTCGGGAACCGTCCGTTTCAAGATATAAGCCAGCACCTTTTTCTGCGATAAAACGCCTTTAGCTGCTTGATCGTAATCTAGTGCCCCTGCCAGCTGTTCCTTTACATCCTGTATTATCTCTTCATTCATCGGCCACACCTCCTTTTGACCTCATTGTACCAAATTTCGTTTTTTTGTACAATCCACATCCCCCTTTATATTACATTATAATTATATTATGTCGATGGAATACAAAAAAGAAGTGCCGTATGAAACGACACTCCTAATGGCCCCTTTGCATTTAAGATACCAAGTATTCCATAGCCGATTCTTTTATTCCTTGCAATTCATCGCTAATCTTATCCAAAGCTTCCACAGCTGCATCCTGCATACTCGGCATGACATGACTGTACGTATCAAGTGTGATTCTGGTCGAAGCATGTCCAGCTCGCTGGGAGATGACCTTTATGTTGACGCCCGCTTCTAGAAGCCACGTAATATGAGTATGGCGCAAATCATGCACTCTAAATTCTGAGGTAATACCTGCTTGTTTCAAATATTTTTTAAAGGTTCTAGCCGAAAAATTACTGGGGTCTAATACATCTCCGTTCAATTTTGCAATTACGAAATCCTGATCGTGATATCCGGAAATCATCTTTTTCAAGTCAGCTTGCCACTGATGATACACTTCCAAATCACTGACCAACGAAGCAGAAATAGGGATGGTCCGATAACTTCCAGCCGTTTTTCCTGTTGATTGGACAATATTGGTATGGTTCGTATGAACAACAGTTTCGCTGACCAAAATCTTCTTGTGTACTAAGTCGACACGCTGCCATCGCAAGCCAAAAATTTCGCCTATACGCATACCTGTCCCCAAGGCAATGGCAATAATAATCCAAGAAATCATGTTATCAGATTTTGCAACTTGTAATAGTTTAGCTGCTTTCTTCTTCGTAAGGATATGCATTTCCGTTCTTTCTACTCGTAACGGCTTGGTTCCCAACATCGGATTCTTTTGCAACACATCAAAGTTCACGGCATCATTAAACGCCCCAATCAACAAACGCCGAACTCCATTGACAGTCCTCGGAGCCAACTTCCTATGAAGACGGGATGGCCGGTTTGCCAATGTAGTCAGATAATCTTGCAGCTTCATCGTCGTCAATGACTTTAAAGGAATCGTCCCAATATACGGTAGGATATGAGCATAGATGGTACACCGATATCGTTCATAAGTTTTAATTTTTACTTCTAGTTTTTTCGTTTTGAGCCAGTCCTCTAGCCACGTTTCTACAGTATACACTTGTGACTGTTTGGGGTTGCCATCTAAGAATTGTTGTATTTTTTTCTTTACCTCTTCACGGGAAGCTCCACGAAAATGTTTTCGAGCATACGTTCCGTCCTCTTTTTGATAGCGGACCTGCCCTTCGTAGTTTCGCCGCTGCTTATTGTAATTGATAGTGCCTTCGTGGCGGAATCGTTTTTTCATCTTTTATCTCCTTTCACAAATACAGGGGAAGGCGCAAATGCCTCCCCCATCGCCGAGTCTAGTTCGTTTTGCGCAATACCTCTTCGAGGTATGAAGTGGGAATGAAGACCCGGCCGCAGATTTTAACACTTGGAACTTGTCCAGTTCGGATGTAACGGTACAGTGTGGATTTCCCGACCGGCACCTGTGCAATAAATTCATCGGGCGTCAAGAGTTTTTTGTCCATGTTATTTTCCCCCTTTTATAATGCGATTCCTAAAGTTGATGCGACCTTCCATAGGCGGCATCTGATGGACAGGAACCCCTGATAACTGGCTGACTCCATTTCGAGCAAATTCCAGAGCTTCCTCGTAACTATCGAAAATATCGTCGTTATACGAAGTTTTTTTCCAATATGGCAGCGAATTTCTGTGCTTGGAAACGCTATCGTATACCCCATAGGCAACGCAATCGTATGCACCCAGATACGCTTTAGCCGGTTCAGACACGGTATCCCTTTCATCCTCTCTATCATCGTAGCTATCGCTCTCGGACGTAATATCCGATGACGTTTCAGAGACAATGGCGGTGTCATAGTTTTGACCGGCATTAACCCCGTATTGATATGCTTTTTCAATTTGATGAAAAAACACCTCCGTAAATCCTTTGATGTCCATGTTTTCAAAATTTTCGATCATTTCTTGTTCCTCCCATCTTTAAATCCCGTATTATACGCCATCCACCACTGTCGGCCTATTGCTTGAACGAAGCCAGTCGCAGCCTCAAACCTGCGAGCCTGCGCTAGACATAAAGAAACGTCGTTGGGCATGGCCGGTGCGATTTCTTCATAGGTTGTTGGCCGATTCACAGAGCAAGGTTGCGGTTGTACCACGTTGACCGGCGACGGCTGATAAATTGGTGGATTTACGCCGCCCATTGAATGGGGATCTTCCCAATTTGCCGGTACCATATTGACTGGCGACGGCTGATAAATTGACGGATTTACGCCGCCCATTGAATGGGGATCTTCCCAATTTACCGGCACCATATTGACTGGCAACGGCTGATACAATGGCAACAGCTCTTCATTGCGGTTTCCTGCTTCCAGTTTATCATTCGTAGTCATACTAGCTACTCCTCCCTTATTCTTGCATTCTTTCGGCGATTTGCGCAGCAACGGCATCTGAAATTCCGGCAGTGCTGCTATTTCATCATACCGTGTCCGCCATTCAGCCAAATCTTTCGGGCTTTGGGAAAACTTCTTCCCTGTCCATATGTCTGTCATGCCGATGATGGCGTGAGCATGCAGCCGTTTAGGAATATTTGTATGAATCGAGAAAGCCACGGGATAACGTTTCCGAATAGATTCCAGGAACTGTGTCATGAACTCGTAGGCCTTAGTTTCCGATAATTCCGGATCACCGAAAGCACAAATTAAGTGCTTGTAAAGCCGCGTATCATCAGGCTTTTTGTAGCGATCATTAATGATTTTCAGGTCATCAACTTCATGACCGGCCTTCAGATATCCGAGCGACTGGTATTTTATAGGCGCCGCCTTTGGATTGTTGATATACCGTAGTGCCTTGGTAAATCCGTCATAGGATGTGTTCTTGTAATTTATCCATCTCATGATGGCATTTTCAGTATTTGACATAATCGATCTAACTCCTTTCGTAAACGTCGATAACAAACCGAATTTTCAGCTAATGGATCGCTAAGCAAAATATTTATGAACTGTATCTCCTGCGCAACTTGTGATTGGTTCACAGGTACATTATCATCCATTTTTTCTCTTGTTGACGCCTGAAAATATTCGTTGAGAATATATTTCAAAATGTCTGTTTCACTACGATCCCGAGCCTTTGCTACTTCCTCCAGCTTGTAAGCGAGCTGGAGGGGCAGATTAAACGATTTTTTTTTGTTATCAGCCATACTTTGACCTCCTTTTATGAACCATTACGACTTTTTTCGACAGCCCGTTCCTTTAAAACGGGTAATAAAGTCCGGAATTTTCCGTGGCAGAACCGTGAGCAAATCCGGTTTGAATCGAACGCCGAACGTAACATATGGCACTCCTTCGCCGAAGGCCTTGAGATTCTTCCGGACAGTTTGGGCATCCGGAAAACAAGTCTTGAGTGCTGAGTTGGCCCCAACGACCTTTTTTTCCGCTAGGCCGTTATCATCACAGTACCAGCGGTAGGCAAGCTTAACGTGCTTGGGGATAATAAAATCCTCCGGTCCTCCGGCCTGGCCTCTAGGCAATCATGCAAAAAGAATCCAAATGGATCGCGTTCCATCTTGAAGAATCGAATCGCCGCATCCGAATCAGGGCAGGGGACAGGCCTGCCGGTTTTAAACAGGCCCGTTTGCGCAGCCTTAAAAGCTAAGGTCACGACGACATCCTTTTCTGGCAGCAGCTCCTCATAGAGATGATAATTTATATCATTTTTACGAACGGCATTTTTAAAGTACACTATGTCACAGCGTTTTACGAATGGATCAATCTCCGCAGCCTTGATATTCGGCATGGCATTCCCAGCGAACAGCAGCTTCGTTGAAAACCGGCCCGACTTGCTTCGCGAATATTTTTCAGAAAACAGGACTGGCTCATTCGATGTAGCACGTTTAAAGAAAGACATGTCGAAGGACCCTTCTGAATTGATGTCGCTGGATATATTTACTGTTTTTCCGTATAATGTAGAATTGTTGTTGTAATGACCCAATTCCGACAGGTCAAGGGTAGACACGGAATATTCCGGCAACAGAGCCTGGACGAGACGCAGCACAACACTCTTACCAGAGCCGCTGGGCCCGATGAAAAAAACGGCCATTTTTTGCGTATCAATGGGCGATAAGACATATGCAATCGCTTCCAAAAGCCGATTCCAATTGGCGGTATCGTGGCCCAGCGAAGTTTGCAAAAATTTTTTAAATGTCGGCGCGTCGTCGAGGGTTGCTTCGGGAAGATACCGGCATTGAATCGCGGTTTTATACGCGTGCATAATTTTCTCGCTGAATTCTGATGTATAAATATTTAATTCGCCATTTTGAAAGCACACGAGGTCGGTGGGGAAATCGACTATACTGTCAAAACGTACATCAGTCGCGATATTATCCACGACCGTATCCATAAGCCGGTGGGAGATGAGGCTTTGAGCCAGGGGATCAAAAAAGGCGCGGCGAATCATCTTCTGTCCGGCATCACAGAGTGGTATGGGTTGCCATATATTGGTATCAGTTCTCATAAATAACTGATCGTCAAAACTTTTGACTGCCTGAGTCGCCAAGAGCGCTTCGCGAACTAAATCTTCGCGGGCACGGCCGTTTTCGTCGGTAATATCAGAATTATAAATTGTCATATTGCTCCTCCTTAATTTACACTAACGCTTACTTGCTACTTATACTACACCATGACCACCGCTTCGTCTGCACGAATTAACACTGCCAAAATATGCTATTTTTTGTATTATCGATAAAATATTATTTTTCTATACATATTTCTTTAATTCATATCATATAATCAAAAACATTTTAAGCCGTTTCATAGTATTATTGAATCGATTTCTTTATCGTTAATCCTCTTAAAAATAAGCTCAGTATCAGTTATAATTAAAATATATAATCTGACCAGAAGAAGGTGCCCTGCATGACTAGAGATAAGGATAGATTCATGCCTGATTGCCAGGAAGCTTTTAAGCTAGCACAACAGATAATCGATAATATTATGGAAGATATTAAAAGCAATCAGGTCTCCTCAAACGCGCTCATGGCTCCGTGGTACAACAACCTAAAATTATCCTATATTTTTTTGGATGAAGATGACCACTACAACTTAAAATATGGTATAGAATTTGTAAGCCATGAAAAAATCCATGAATTGTACGACAGGTTCACTGTGAACAGTGCTAACCTTTTGAAAATCATAAATTTAATAAAAGATAATTATGCGAATAAAGAATGGAGTAATGACTGGATTTATACTGACACTTTTAAAGAAATCTGTAATACACCAATAGAGATTCCGGGGCTTACCTGCCCTCCAATGGACAGCGCGCCTTTATCTGGGGTCTTTTTGTTATACTGTCTTTATGAAAACAAGTTCTTCATTCCTGGACGGCTTCAATCCACTGATTCATCTCAACAACGTCAATATGACAATCTATTTTATAGCTCGTTTAAACATTTCGCCGAATCCATTCTAAAACTATTTGAATGGAAATCTGTAGATGGTGCAACTGATGTACTAAAACCACTTTTAACAGTCAGCAATAAACGTGCAGAAAAACTATACTGGATTTTTTCTTTCTGCAATAATCTTTCTCATGGCTTGCTCCTGAAATCCACCTTGTCCAAAGACGATATATATTATACGGATATTACAAGCATCCATACGGGGCCACAAAAACAATTATTACTGTTGCAAACACTCTTATATATTCATCTATCCGCCCACAATTGCCACTATTTTCTAATGGAAGAATGGAACATTTCAAATCAGTTGATAAGTGATAGGTGGCCCGTGTTTTGGCCGGTTCGCGAAATAGCTGAATTCGATTTACGGAGAAGATTGATAAATGGCGTAGACGATAATAACCCCGATATTATCGCCTTGATATATAAACGTATCGAACTCCTACGCAAAGCAGTGTTTTTCCTTCATTATCAAGATTTTTTATTTGAAATCGCCGATTTTATTAAAACAAACGTTCCTATTAGGGAATATATGAAAATAATAAATGCTATAAATAAGCCTATTGGCTGGCACCAAAAGGAATATCAGTTTCATACACTTACCAGTCGTGAACGTTCAAGTTCTATCGCTTGCAATTGGAAAAAATTTTATAAAGAGAATGAAAATTTAATAAAAAGCATGTTCCATACTCTATCAAAAAAGCAACTAGAGTTATTATGGAATACCGCTCAAACCGTCTTCCTTGTAATAAATCACAAGAGATATGCGTTAAACCTAAATGAAATAGACAAACTTACAAAAGAAAATCGCGTAAAGATAATCAAAAAATATGAATTCAATGCGGATACCTGCATGCCAGAATTTTTTTCCTCTATGATAGTATGCTATATGTTTGAAAGAATCCCTGCTAAGAAATTACAAATCAGTAAATTCAGTGACCTTCATAAAGAGACAAGTGGCAAAAGCATTACTAAAAACATTCAAACATACGTAAAAGAATCACCCTGCCTAATACCACTAATAGACTTTTTTATAAAATGGACCAATAACCTTCTTCTGCTTCTCGATAACTCCCAAAATAATGACACTGCGTCTTCAGCACCAATTTCAAAATTGTATCATCAACGATAACTATGCTGTGGAATTGTGGAATTTTGGAACCGGTTCTGCCTCAATAAAGAAATCATAGCGGAATCATGGAATTTTAGCACTAGCTTCAAAGGCAATGTACATATGAAAAAATGCGTCCGAATTCCGCCTGAATAAAGAAATCCAGGCGGAATTATGGAACTTCGGAACGCAATCTGTAGTTTTTTTCCCTCTTGAGCAAAAAGCTCGTTTTCTCTATATATCTTATCTATGATTCATCTAATCAGGCACTTTCCCTTGCTTCATGCTGGCATCTCATGCAGAGTTCACGACCGAATTGCTGCTTGGAATAGGCCGCCACTTTATCACTGATGCGAGCGCCACAATCTGAACAGACATGGACTTTCCCCAACGTATTTACAGCCTTTCGGCCGACTTGGGGCGGTCGTTTGACCTCATTTTGCATCGTTGCGCATGAGGTTTGACCACCTGTACTAGCTAAGGTGTGTTCGTCGGTCTTTGAGTCTGCTTCCGGATCGTCTCCTGTACTGATATTCAGGGTTAGCATATAGGCGTACTTGATGGCTGCTGTTTCGGCCTTCATTACAGCCTTATCCCCAGCATCCTGTCCGGAACCGATACCGATAATTTCAAAGGTTTCACCGGTTTCAACATCCATCAGGGTAATCGTCATCTGGATGGTAGCCAGCTTTTCGATGTTCCCTTTGAGGGTCGTCACATCGGTCAGGTCGAAAAGTTCCGGTTTGGCCAATGAGATAATGCCATGTTTGACGAAGGATTGGTTCACCTTTTCCAGTACATCAGCACTAGTAGCATACTTATAACCATGGAACTGATTCTTGCCGTTTTTCTGGACGTAACTACATTCGTGCATGACATCCAATAACTTAGCGGCGAGTTTTTTCATAACACATCGTCTCCTTTTCTAGACAATCCCAGATGAGGTGATACAGCGCTTCTGCTTCCTTCCCATCCGGGTAATACCAATCCGTTTCGCAGCCGTTGAAGAAATGGACGTCGCCCACGTTGAAGCAGTCTTCATCGGCCCAGAGTATCCGGAAATCATCATCCCGGAAGGCTTTGGACAATGCTTGGACGGCTTTTATGGGGGCTGCTTTACGGGTTACAAACTGAAATACAAGGAACCCATCTTCGTAATGGGAAATACAAGGCTGTCCGAAAGGGGCAGCCTTTGTGATTTCCTTGGGATGCGTGGTGATGATTTCCAAGATGTTCCCTACTTGATTGGCCATCGTATCACCTCATCGGAATCTTGTCTTTCGACACATCGAAGCACAGCTCTTTCTTTTCCAGATTCAAGCTGGCTTTATACAGCTCACCGTTGAAGGCGATGACACATTTGAAGTCCGGGAACTGGGCGATGACCTTCACGTTCTCCGTATGTATTGCGATTTCCATGTTTTCCAACCTCCTTTTCACATGGCTTCCTTTTCCCTTGCCAATCTTTTGGCATAGGGACAATTCGCTCTGGCATCACAATAGGCTTCACATTTCCGGTCGTTCCAGCGCTCTTTCGTAGAGCAGATGGGTGGTAGCTTCTTTTCCTTCATACATTCATGGAAGATTTCTGCCTTGTGATGGAAGTAGCGGAGTATCCAGCGGTCGCTGATCCGGTTAATGGGGATGACGTAGATGGACTGCGTGATTCCCCGCTCAGCCGCTATCCGCAGGTTATTGTCCCGGCACATGGCCTGTATGTACATTTCCTGCACCGGGAACCCTTCCTGTTCCAGCAGGATACGGTAATAGTTGAGCTGGATAGCCCAATCGAGGACATGATGGGCACCGTCATGGCGAAGTTCATTCCGGTACTTCGGCTGTCCTTTCCGGGGACCGGTCTTATAGACTTCGCCTGTCGGGACCCGTTCCTTATATATCCCTAAAGCTTTCATGAGTTTGTAGGAACTGGTGACTTTCAGGTCCCCCAGGACACCATCGTTGTTGTTCAGGATGTTGCCATAGAGGTCGAACTTGCCGCTGGTCAGCATATCGCTGAGCCGGACTTCGCTGAGCATGTCCCCATCGGTGAAATTCTCATTGATGGTATGGACAGCCTGTCCATGCAGGGCATATAAGACATCCTGCGGGTCCACGGCATAGTCTGTCGTGCGCTTCAGATAGGTTTCCCGTACACCGGCAATCAGCTCGGTCACGGTAGGCTCTTTGATTCCCCGATGAAGCGATTTGGCGATGGCCCTCAAGGTAGGCAGGAACATACATCTCTTCCCATGAGGGCACTGGATGAGACATTCATTGATGGGTACTTCCTGTCCATTCGGACAGATGAATCGGGTTGCGGGCATGACAATCTCTCCTTTCTAAATCAATCATCCCAATAATGTGGGTGCTGTTCCCGGATGGACTTGTCACCGTATTTGCCGATGATGACATGGTCCAATAAGGGAATATGCAATAGTTCGCCGGCTGAAATCAGGTTCCGTGTCACAGCCAGGTCTTCACTGCTGGGTTCAGCATCCCCGGAAGGATGGTTATGGGCGACAATGATGGATGTCGCTAAATGCTGCAGGGCAGCTGAGAATACTTCCCTAGGCTGGGCCAAGGATGAATCCACTGTCCCGATAGTGATGCACCGGCATCCCAAGGGCTGGTTCTTGGTATTCAGGAAGACAGCCCAGAATTCTTCCACTGGCTTATCTTCGAGGAACTTGAAATACTGCATGGCTGCATACGGGGAATTCAATCCCCGTGGGACCTTGACCTTCTGCAAGGCAATCCGGCTCACCATTTCACGCAGGCATTGCATCTTATGGAGCTTGGCTTCCCCGATACCCTGATAGGATTTCAACTGTTCATCTGATGCCATCCGGAAGACGTTATATAAGTTGGAATAATCGTGGAGAAGCCCTTTGGCACTGGCTTCAGGGATGAAAACAGACAACAACTGTTCGTCACTGACTTGTTTCAGGTTTTCCATACTAAGACCTCCTAAAAAAAGGCCCCGATCCATGATGGACCGGGGCTTGCTCTGTATCGAATCATTTTTCCGCCAACACCAAGGCTGGGATGTCTGGAGTGACGTTCTTCATAGGCCTCATGTTCTTGGCTTTCAGCACCTTATTGTCGACGGGAGCCATGAGGAACTCACCGCCGATACGTTCCATATCCGTCGCCCTTTCATAGCTTGCCGCCAGCTTACTGGCATCAGTGATGGCATTCATCATCCCATAGCGGCTCAGGTCCCGTCCCATGAACAGTGACCGCAGGACATTGCCCCGTTCGCTCTGGTTCAGCTGATACGTGTCGGCCAACAGTTCGACTTCCTGCACCGGATCATGGGTCAGCGGGATGTGCATGGCTTCCTTCATCTTATCAACCGTCATGAGGAACCGGCTTTCATCGACGGCACAGCGGACGATATCCTGTACCTTCATGAAGAAAGCCTTATCATCGGCCCGCAGGGTTTCATCTGAATATAGCTCATAGGCTTCATCAGCATCCATATCGACCTGTTTGCCTACATGGTACTTCTTCTGGCTGTAATCCTTGCAGATAAGGCCATTCTTGCAGACAAGCCTGTATACTAGCGGCTCTATTTTGAGACTGCCCAACCCGATTTCACTGTTGGAAACGACAAAGCCTGCTTGAACTGCATCGCCAACGGCCACTTCTGCCTTGAGCTTCTTATTGATGATTTTAAGATACAGATGGGATTCCGTGACTTCACAACTTTCGATGCTGGCTCCTTTCATTTCATTAATAACAGGAAGCACTGATGCACAAAGCTCAAGATTATCGAGACGACGATACCGGTCAGACAGGAATGCCCGCAGACGATGATCCAACGTCCTGAGCATACGCCGTTCCGGATTCCGCTCGAACCAACCATTGACGTTCTTATCCAGCAGTTCAGGATATTCCTTCTGCATCTTCTGGTAATACCGGAAGGGAATCCCCAGACGACTGGCAATCTGCTGATGAGCAATGTCGCTTACAGCAAAATCTTCCAAATTGTGATCATGATAGAACTGAATACTTGAAGCACCATCTTTCGTTTCCATGGACAACTGGCTTGTGTTAACTAAATAATCCTTCTTGGCCATATTTTGACGTTCCAATTCTTTTCCTAAATCCTGCAATGTTTTTCCCTGTTTCATATAAGTCTCCTCCTATTTCTTAGCTACGTTTTTACTGATGATAATTAAAATTCCTGTTGCTACAGCTTCTAAAATCTTCAACCATGGCATAAATATCGACTCCCTTCAGAAAATAAGACACAAAAAATCCCCAAGGCCAATAAAAGTCCTTGGGGATTTTATCATTTTAACAACTCGATTACATTGATTCCGAGTGCACCGGCAATATCCAATAACGTTGCCAGTGGAATATTCTGATTATATTTCCCACGTTCGATTCTGGAAATGGTGCCATAGCTTCGATGAACCATCTGGGCTAACTCACTTTGAGTCAGTCCTTGTTTTTTGCGATAAAACGCTACCTGTCTACCAATTTTGCAATAAATATTCTTCTTTGCTTCCATACGCTTCTCCTTTCGTGTATATATTGCTTTTTATATTGTGCGATTTATATGAACAACATCAATACAATAAATATGAATATATAGAAAATATATATTCATATTTATTGTATATAATCAAATTTCAGTATTTTACAAAATCATGTTTCATTCATATTTAATCCCAAATATATCAATTTTAGGTTACTCAATCTTGTCGAAATATATGCAATAATATAAGTGTACGTTATAAAAGGTCGTGGAAGTATGAGTACTAATAAAGAACTATATTTTACGCTCATTGGCGCTAAAATCCGCTATTACCGTAAAATCAGTCAGCTGAGTCAGGAAGAACTAGCAAAACGTATAAACATCAGCCCGAGCACTCTCCGCAGGATTGAGCAGGGAACCTATAACCAAAGTATTTCTCTGGCAACCCTTATGGATATTGCTGAGGGATTACATGTAGATATTCAAGATTTACTAATCGTATCCGATTTAGAAAAGAAATTAACAGGCTGGGAATAACAACGGCATTTTAGATTTATTTTATATTTATATATTTCATACATATTATTCCAATTATTTTACATAATCTTTATTGTATTTATCTATGTTAAGTGAGGAGGAAATCAGTATGAAAAAAACGATAAACTTCAGAAAAAAGGCAACCTTACTGGCAGTCGTTGCCTTGACAAGTACCTGCTTTTTTGCAGGGAATACCTCAATCTATGCTTATGGGACAACTGTAAATGCCAATGTCAGCGGTGGCCAAGAAAATCAAGCTTCTGGAACGTATTCCTCTGTGAGTGGCGGTGGATGGAGCAGAGCTGAAGGACCACGTTCTTCCATAAGTGGCGGTCAACAAAACATAGCTACAGGAAATGGCGCCTCTATAAGTGGCGGTGGAGCGAATCAAGCTATGGGAGGTCTCTCCTCTGTTAGTGGCGGTGAAGAAAATATGGCTATAGGAGCAGGCTCCTCTGTAAGTGGCGGTCTATTCAGCACAGCTAAAGGAGATTGCTCCTCTGTCAGTGGCGGTGAATATAATACATCTGAAGGAGAATGGTCCTCTGTAAGTGGTGGCCTTGGAAACCTAGCTTCTGGAAGATTCTCTTCCGTAAGTGGCGGTACGCACAATACCGCTTCCGGTGAAAATGCAGCTGCCATCGGCGGCGGCTATAGCGAGAGCGACTTAAGCAATTTCGGAAATACTGCTTCCGGCAAGGGGGCCCTGACAGCTGGCGGTACGAACAATACCGCTTCCGGTGAAAATGCAGCTGTCATCGGCGGCGATTACAATATGGCATCAGGCAAGAACGCAATAGTGCTTGGCGGTGGCAACATATACAGCTGGGATGGCAAGGATGGCAACAAGGCATCCGGTGACTTCTCCTCGGCTATTGGCGGTAAAAGGAATACAGCAAAGGGTACGGATTCCACTGTCGTTGGCGGCGAAAGCAATACCGCTTATGGCGAAGGCTCGGCTATCTTTGGTGGCGCCAATAACTCCATTGGAAACAGCCTCGGTAAAACGTCTGAAGAGATTGGCGGCAAAAATGCGACAATCACCGGAGGAGGAAGAAACTATGCACTCGGAGAAATATCCTCAGTTTCCGGTGGGTATACAAATCAGGCAAATGGCTACGCCTCTTCTGTAAGCGGTGGTGAAGGAAACCAAGCCGATGGTGCGCATTCCAGCATAGCCGGAGGTAAAGAAAATAGGACAACGGAAAAAGCAGATTACTCCTTTGCGGCCGGCGGTGAAAACAACGTAGTAGAAGGAAGCAGGGCGACGGCTATTGGAGGTACAGCCAACACGGCATCCGGCCAACAGTCTACTACAATCGGCGGTGCTAGTAACACCGCGTCCGGTGTACAGTCTACGGCCATCGGCGGTGTAGGCAGTATCGCTGCTGGTAATTATTCAACCGGTATTGCTGGTGGCTCTACTTCGAGAGAAGCAGATAACTCCTTTGCTATTGGCAATGGAGCTGTTGCAAAAGTAAAATTAAGTGCAGCTGTCGGTCATGATGCCGTAGCAACGGAAACAGATACGGTTTCTTTCGGTGATGCGACAAAAGATGCTTCCACATATAACCGCTTGGTCAACATCCACGATGGCCTGCATGCCCATGATGCAGCGTCTGTAGGGCAAACTACTCGCGATGTCACCAGCAGCAATCAATCCCTGACGGTAAAGGAATCTGACAATAAAGATGGATCCAAGTCGTTTGATCTCACCGTTAATGCCAATGGTAACGTTGCAGAAGGTGATACGCGTGCCGTATCGGGCAATACCGTATATCATTCGATGCTCGTCAAAACGGACGGGAATACCATTACTATTGATAAAAACGGTTCGGCACAGGTGATTGATGTCAGCGGAAAGGATGGTCAGACACGGACCATTACCGGTATTGCTTCCAATCCATCGGATCCTACCAGCGTGGCCAATGTGGGCTACGTCGATAACCGGCTTGACAGCCTGAACACAAAACTGACAGATAATATATATCGTGTCGGTGCCGGGGCAGCGGCACTGGCGGCCCTCCACCCGCTCGATTATGATCCGGAAAATGCCCTGGAATTCGCTGTCGGGTATGGCCATTACCATGATAAAAACGCTGCGGCCCTCGGCGCGTTCTATCATCCGAACGGCGATGTGATGTTCAATGTTGGCGGAACGATTGGCAATGGGGAAGCTATGGTCAATGCAGGCGCAACCTTCCGCATCGGCAGAGGTGCTTCCCATAAACGGCTGTCTCGCAGCGAATTGGAACGGAAAGTAGCAGATCAGGATCAACGAATCCGGGAATTAGAAGACCGGCTGCGTACTATTGAAGCGGCTATGACAAAATAAAAAAGGCGATACGACGCCAGATACGATACCAGCCCAGGCAGGACTCGTCATGAGCCTGCCTGGGCTGGTGTGTTTTTATATAAAGGCGATGGGTTCCTGGTTGTCCATGAAATAGCTGTCGTTATGGAGGTCATCCAGTTCGAAAAGGGTTGTGAATGATAATATATAAGTGAGCCACTTAAGGCATTCGTGATCACGAAAAAGTGAGCCACCTCACTACTCCATCCTGTATAATTTGGTTAGAACAATCAAATGGGAAGGGACGGCAACAAGATGATTATCGCTATGGAAGACTATAAAAAAATCCGGCATATGTTCCTCGTAGAAGGAAAAAAAGCCAGCTTCACGCAGGAGGAATCCGAACTGCTTTTTAAGGTGATTGCAGAACGGACAAGTACTGTGATTACGACAAATCTGGAATTTTCCAGATGGACGGAGATGTTCTCCAACGACACACTGGTTGCGGCCCTTGTTGACCGCTTAACGTACCATTCCAGTATCTTAAATATGAATGGAACTTCCTACCGTCTGCAAAACCAGATAAAGAATTAAACTGGCCCACTTTTTTATAATCATAGTGGCTCAAAAATTCGTAATCACGTGGCTCACTTTTTCATTGACATTTACACTAGCACCATATATAGAACAATTTCCCCAAGGTCACTTAAGCCTTGGAATTGTTACTTTGAATAACTCATGCCTTTCATCCACTTTAAGTATTTCTCTTCCTAAAAACAGTACAGATGCCTATAGGATAGGGGCTGACGCCCCTATCCTATAGCAAGAAGAACGGTTTACATAGTTTAGGACCGTTCTTCTTGCGTTTTCTGAGCGTAGATATGGCTATCTTTGCTCAGATTTGATTATTATAATGTTATATAGGACAGATTTGATTAAATTTCACAGGATGTGCTGGATTTAGATTGGCATTGGTCAGTAATATACTTATAAACACTGCTTCTTGGAATTTTCCATTTCCTGTTAATCCTGAAACATTTAATTGCCCCTGAGTTCAATAGTCTATAAGCCAGACTACGGCTGATTAACAAGATATCGCAAAGTTCATCTACAGTTACCAAATCATCATATTGATTTTCCATGGCATGTTTTACCTCCTTGATATTAACAAAAATCCAAACATTAACAGTAATACATAGGAAAAGATGACCATAGGTGACTTCATTCATCATTTGTTAATCTTTCTTATTCTTCAGGAAATAACTGTTACCAAACTTCATTCTTTTTTCAACATATGCATGGATTGATTCTTCGGGAATCTTCCATGCATTACTCCCTTCATCTTTATAGGCACTGAGTTTATTTTCATGGATGAGCTTATAAATCTGATAAGCACTGCAGCATAACAGGCTTGCTGCTTCAGATACATAAAGAACACGTTTATTAATCTGCATATCCCACTCCCTCCCTTCTTTAATGATTTACTAGTATGTTTGAACAAATAGGATCAAAATTGCTCATATATATTTAAGATGCACTATCAAAGAATAGGGATAGTGTGCATCTATATCTGTTGACAGATATAAATGCAAAATAACTGGAACATCTGGAACGATTGGAACAAATTATCCTTGAATCGGAATAAAGTGAAACTTGACCAATATAATATATATCTAATACCCAGATGAAGTCTGGGTATTAGATATATATTATATTAAAACAAGTTGGGGCCCCCACCCCAACTTGTTTCTATTTATCTATTTTTAAATATATTTCAAACATAACCAGTCATCTTTTTTCTTCTTTTCTTTCAAAAGGAACTGGTGCCCCCTCAGATGGCTTTCAGCCAGCAGCTCCCCCTAAAGGGGGAGCATATTATTAAATATTTATATTACTATCTATACCAGGATACCGGATCGTATTATCGGGTCGATAATATAGCAAATAATCCCCGTGTATTACCTGCAAATATCCTTTTGCAATGACAGTAAATACAAATTTCTTGGAACATCTGGAACGATTGGAACATCAAAAACTGTCAGAAACTCTGTCTCATAATGTTTAAAGTCTGGCATCAAAATAGTTCAATGGCCCCCCAAATGGCCCCCCATGCATAAAAAAAGAGCACCCAGGAAATTTTCCTAGGTGCTCTCTGTCCAGTAATCTGGCGGAGTGAGAGAGATTCGAACTCTCGCAGGCCTTACGACCTCTAACGATTTAGCAAACCGTCCTCTTCAGCCTCTTGAGTATCACTCCATGCGTCAACTGACTATGTCAGTATACTACGATGGAGCGATATTGTCAAGTTATTTTTTCAATATATCTTCTACGGCCTTGGTTTTATTGTTCATCATATTCGTATAGCCCGGTCGGATATCGGCTTTCAAGACGACTTCGGCCCGCAGGCCCTGGTCCGTCAGGTATTGCGTCGCTTTTTTGACGACTGCCATGACATCGTCCCATTCGCCTTCGATTTCGGTGAACATGGAATTGGTCCGGTTCGGCAAGCCTGATTCCCGGATAATGCGCACAATTTCAGCGACATAAGGAGCGAATTCATCGCCAGTCCCGCACGGGGCAATAGCTACAGCAATTAAGGTATTCATGATATTATGCCTCCTCTACAGTCAATGGGTTCTGGGCAATCGCATCGGGCGTTGCCACATAGAGTTCGTCGATGAAATCCGTCTGGAAGGAGCCTGTACCTTTGGCATGAGCTGCGGCCCGTGTGCCGGCCAGGTTATAGACGGCAGAGCCGGTAATGGCGGCGATGAACGGATCTGCTACGGCTGCATAGACGGCCATGACGCCGCCGAGGGAACAGCCTGTCCCGGTAATGCAGGGCATCATTTCCGAACCGCCCTGGGAAAAGACGAGCTGCCGGCCATCGGTAATCAAATCTTCTTCTCCCGAAATGGCTACGGCTCCGCCAGTCCAGCGGGCTACAGCGACGGCAGCCGGAGCGGCAGAACGAACAGAATCGGTAGAATCGACACCGCGAACGTCCGAAGTATCAGAACCGCCTTCTAAGCCCCATAATCCGGCCAAGGCAATGATTTCAGAGGCGTTGCCCCGGATAATAGACGGTTTATAGGCCTTGAAGGTCGTCAAAAGTTCCGTCCGCATTTGTCCCATGCCAATGGCCACGGGATCCAGGACCCAGGGTTTGCCTTCTTCATGGAGTACGGCTGCTGTTTTTGGCAGTGTTTCCGCATAAATCGGGAATAACGTTCCTACGTTGATATACATAGATGCACCGGCCTTGGCCATACTGACGCCTTCGTCCGGTAAATAGACCATAGCCGCCGAGCCGCCGACAGCCAGCTGGGCATTGGCGACGAAATTAATGGTCACCGTATTCGTAATAGACGGCGTCAGCGGATTCGATGCCTTAGCCAGTTTCGCGGCTTCCCGAACGGCATCGCGGATTTCAGATTCAGTCATATTATTACCACCTTTGTCATTTTGCTGTTTCTATTATAGACGTTCTGCTGGTGAAAGACTAGAGGGGATTTAGTAGCATATCCACAATCCGAGACAGTTAGCAGTCAGCAGTTAATTGTCCGCAGCCTTGCGGACTACACCGTAGGGGCTTGCACGTGGCAAGCCCGCTATGACTATGTGAGCATAACGTATGCTGATATATGTGCGTGTTTTCCTGCATCACCTGTCATGTATGCCGGATATACCGTTATTCCGAACGGGCGCCCCACGTGGGCGCCCCTACTGAGTCCGAGTCCGTCATGTATGGCGTATACACCATGATTCGTAGGGGCTTGCACGCGGCAAGCCCGCTATGACTATGTGAGCATAACGTATACTAATATATGTGCGTATTTTCATGCATCACCTGTCATGTATGCCGGATATACCATTATTCCCGAACGGGCGCCCCACGTGGGCGCCCCTACCAGCTGCTAGCGGTCAGCCGTTAGCTGCCGCAGTCCTACGAGCCATCATTCTGAATAGGCTGTGGTCAAATATCACAGCGGGCCGCCCAAGGCTCCCTTTATAGGGGAGCTGACCGCCAAAGGCGGTCTGAGAGGTTAAAGATCGGCCCCTACGCACAAGGCTGATGGCCGTGTTTTTTGCGTATTGCAGAATTGTGGCAACCGACATTCATTTCATCGCCTGTATGCGATATCGTAGGGGACGCCCAAAGGGCGTACCGTTATGGGAATTCCGCAAAATGCTGTGCAGAGAAAACGCTATTTGCAGGCCCCGGTCGGGGAGTTTTTACGAGTTGAGGGTCACTCGAAGCGATGTTGTCAGTTTGAGTTTGTCGCCGCGCAACGGCATCCGTAGGGGACGTCCTGTCAAGGCGTCCCGCTACGCGCTGAGGGCTTCCCGAAGCGTCGTTGTCAGTTTGAGTTTGTCGCGGCGGAACGCCGCATTCTGACTCCGAAAAAAAAGCCGTGGCTCGTAAAACCATGCTTCATGGACCTGTTATGTATATCACCATTTATTCGCGGCGGGCCGCCCTTTGGGACGGCCCCTACGATGCGGCCATAAGGCCGCAAAAACGAGCCACGAACCACTAACAACGAACAACAAAAAAAGCACTAGCAAATGCTAGTGCTTTTTTCTTAATCAGCGGCTTCCTATCCTCCCAGGGGGCCTCCCCC
>ERZ791753.212-NODE-212-length-65775-cov-5.832882_pt1 | contig 65775 bp, 78 predicted proteins | sample MGYA00509951_ERZ791753 | MGnify/ENA primary metagenome ERZ791753 (study PRJEB30046, sample SAMN00792026) | human gut metagenome | study: EMG produced TPA metagenomics assembly of the A metagenome-wide association study of gut microbiota in type 2... | reverse complement strand
CCGGAAGTGCATGTGCACCGCATCGGCCGTACCGCCCGCGCCGGCGAACAAGGTCTGGCTATCAGCTTCTGCGCGCCGGAAGAGGCGCAGCGCGCCACCATTCTGGCCGACATGCTGCAGTTATCCCTCAACTGGCTGCCGGCGCCGGCAGGCAACGCTATCACGCCGCTGACGGCGGAGATGGCGACGCTGTGCATCGACGGTGGAAAAAAGGCGAAAATGCGCCCGGGGGATGTGCTGGGGGCGTTGACCGGCGATATGGGATTTGATGGCGCCGATATCGGCAAAATTAACGTCCACCCGGCCCACGTCTATGTGGCGATCCGCCAGAATATGGCGCAGAAGGCGTATAAGCAGTTACAAAACGGCAAGATCAAAGGCAAAGCCTGCCGCGTACGACTGCTGAAGTAAGGGCAGCATAGCGCGTCTCAGGCGGCGGCCTGAGACGCTTGCGGGTTACTTCACTTCCACTACGTTCAGACGCAGCTCATCCAACCGGGCGTCCTCTTCCTCCGGCTGCCAGCCGGCAGGCTGCAGGGGAATCTCTTCCCTGTCAAACGCTAAATCGCCACCGTCCACCACCTCGGAGCCGTGGGTGATGCCTTTAAAATCAAACAGATTAACGTCGCTCAAGTGCGAAGGCACCACGTTCTGCATTGCGCTAAACATGGTTTCAATGCGTCCCGGATAACGCTTATCCCAGTCGCGAAGCATATCGGCGATCACCTGGCGCTGCAGGTTAGGCTGCGAACCGCACAGGTTGCAAGGAATGATCGGGAAGCCCTTGGCCTGAGAGAAGCGCTCGATGTCCTTTTCGCGGCAGTAGGCCAGCGGGCGGATGACGATGTGTTTGCCGTCGTCGCTCATCAGCTTCGGCGGCATTCCTTTCATTTTGCCGCCGTAGAACATATTCAGGAACAGCGTCTGCAGGATGTCGTCTCGATGATGGCCGAGGGCAATCTTGGTGGCGCCAAGTTCGGTGGCGGTACGGTAGAGAATGCCGCGACGCAGGCGAGAGCACAGCGAGCAGGTGGTTTTTCCTTCCGGGATCTTCTCTTTGACGATGCCGTAGGTGTTCTCTTCAACAATCTTATATTCAACGCCCAGCTGCTCAAGATACGCCGGCAGAATATGCTCCGGGAACCCGGGCTGTTTCTGGTCGAGATTCACCGCCACCAGCGAGAAGGAGATGGGCGCGCTTTTCTGCAGGTTACGCAGGATCTCCAGCATGGTATAGCTGTCCTTGCCGCCTGACAGACAAACCATAATGCGGTCGCCCTCTTCAATCATATTGAAGTCGGCGATCGCCTCACCGACGTTGCGGCGCAGACGTTTCTGCAGCTTATCGATGTTGTATTTCTCTTTCTTTGTAAGTTCTTGATTTTCTTGCATTATTAACATTCTCAAAATCTAAAAGGGGCATATAGGGGGCAAAATGTGTTAAAGCCCAAGCCGGGAATTCAACATAGAAACCTGGTCGCCGTTCATCTCTTCTATCCATGTACTATAAACGTCGTACACCATTTGCGCGTTTTCATGCCCCATCTGATTGGCTATAAAAGACGGGTTTGCGCCAGCCGTCAGGAGCCAGCAGGCAAAAGTATGCCGCGTATGGTACGGATTCCTGCGGCGAATGCCAGCGCGTTTTACTGCAGCTTCCCATCTACTGCCTATGCTGCTGTGCGAGTAGCAGGGTTTTTGCTCGCCTTTCCGTCTCCGCGGCATGAAAACAAATCGCAAATTCTGTTCCTCGCTTGAGCCGTATTCCCTGTGGTGAAACGTGATAGTGGATACCGGATGTCCAGCTGTCAGTTCATGCTGCGCTTTCAGCGCGTCCAGTGCAGGGCCAAGCAATTGTATCGTCCGATTTCCTGCCGCTGTTTTTGGTGGGCCGAACATGCCGTTTGCTGTCAGATTCCGGCAAACGTGTATCACGCCCTTATCCAGATCGACATCTTCCCATGCCAGTGCCGCCAGCTCACCATGCCGCACACCAGAATAGACGGCGAATTTCCACATATTCTGGCTTTGGCCTCGTTCACTTGCCATGAGGGCTGCAAATTCCTCTCTTGTAAGTGGGTCAGGCTTAACCCTCGTTTTACGCAGGCTTTTTACGCTCTCAAATGGTTTATGTTGGATAAATCCCGACATGTACGCAAAATTCAGGATAGAGCACAATAAAGAAACATAATTGTTGACAGTCGAAACTGTTCTGCCTTTTTTATTTTTACGCTTGTTTTTTGAATAGAAGGTTTCTCCTGTTAGCAATTCGTTTCTACAATTAAGAACGTCACTATATCCAATAGCAGTGAGCATAGTGTTTCCGTTCATGATTTTTATTATTGTATCAATCTGGGATTTTGTTTTCTTTAGAGTATTGGCGCTGATTTCAGTTTCTTTAATTTTAAGCCATAGTTCACACAGTTCATGAAATGTGCTCACCTGTAACGTGGTGTTAATCGCTACCGCCTTTTTGGATGATGGGAATCGACGACCATAATCAAATTCCCCCATGCTTATTTCACTGGTAATTACCGCTCTTAAATTTCCAGCTTTCTTTATATTTGAGGGGCTTACAATCCACCCCTTTAACACCTCACGGCAGCGCTTACCTTTATACATAAACCAGACGCATATTCTGTTACCACGAATCTCTACGCCTGTAGGTAGTGTTGCCATTTCACGAATCCTGGATAAATTTATTTATTTCCGGATAGTTGTACCAGGTAGTTCCACGCAAAGTTTTTTCGCCAGAAGGGGAAACTCTTTTAAAGTGCACTCCCTCTATCCAGGCTCCTTGTCGGTAACTTTCAATCTGCCGGGCTCCAAGGCCAGTTCGCGCCATCAGAGCCTTTTCAACCATCCACTCTTCATTAAAAATAATCTGCGCCATATAAACCTCTCTGGCGACATGCCGATTATAAGCATGTCCGCCTCAGTGGATTGATATTTCGTTATCAGGCTACCTGCCCTGGTAAGGAACGCAGTCGGCGCATGCCGATCATTGCTGTGGCCACGTAACTCGATTTTCTGTTCACCACCTCCACCCAGACCTTTACTCCTTCAATCTGCACCGTATATGTCTCTTTCATTTGGTTGCGTCCGTAATCGCCGTAACGTTCAACATGCTTAGCCAGTGCCGCATCACAGGCCTGGCGGCCCAGCGGTGATTGTTTGCTTCGGTTAATCAGTCGCATATTCACCTCACACAAAAACATCAACTGGATCGCCAGCTGCGCGCGCGTTGTCGTTCGCTTCCCGGCGGAGGCCGAGAACATAGCCAACGGGATCCCAACAGGACAGGATTGCATTAAGTTCTTTCTGGCTGTGCCAGGTTGTCAGGCGTTTTTTAAGCTCGGTGGCGCAGGCACGCACGTTCGCCCGGGTGGGGCCGGCCATCTTCATGCACAAGCACAATGTCAGAAGCAGATCCGAATATTCGTCGGCGGCTGCGCGCAAGGCTGCCGGGTCGATGCTGGCTTCCAGCTCGGGTAATTGATGTTTAAGACTCATGCTGCACCGCCTTCAACGCACTTGAACTCGATAACCCAAACCCAGGGGTTGGCATTCCAACTATCTGAACCGTAGATTGATGCCCACAGGCGCGCGAATACATCAGCTACACAGTCGCCACTCTTCATATCGGCGGCATTGCACCCTTCGCGTAGCGCATCGCGATCACTAATACTCTTCAACCGTTCAACCCGCACGTCGGTGATTTCCAGCAGAATGCGGCTGGCCCAGCGCGGCATATGGATAGATGGTCGCCAGCAGCAATGCAGTTCATCATCTGCATCGTAAAACTCTGGCGCAGGCACGCCGTCAGCCTTGTAAACACAAAACTCTGACTTCTCAAAAGGAGTTGAGTCTTTGCAATAGCTATCCATAAGGTCGAAATCGAATAGCGGCCCCTGAAACGTCTCTCGCACCCAGATACGATCGCCGACGGAACCGAACGGACATGGATGCCAGAAATCGAAAGCATGATCTGCATCTTCGCTCCACGGCCATTTGCTACCGTCTTCACGCTCACCGATTTCAGTGAACCGAGTCTGTTTCCATTTGATAGGTCGCCGGGTCTGCGTCTTCTGGCCGTCAAGGATGGCCCGCACCATCTCAGCGTTAAAAATCATTCCGCGTTCAGTAATTTTCGTCATATCGTTACCGGGAGGGCGAGCCCTCCCGCCTCCCTTAGCCCACGTATTCCGGTTTCATGTCGTCCAGGGTGATGCGGAACTGGTCATACAGTTCATCACCGAGGTGGCGGCGTGCTGAGGTCAGGGTGCTTTCTGCCTTTGCGAATAACGCTTCGGCTTCCGGATCCCCAGGGTTAGGGAGTGAATTTATGGCGGCCTCAATTTTGTTCTTCGCATCAACAAGGTAGTAGCGCTTCACCGCCTTATTCTTAAGTTCGGTATACAAGGCAGTACCCAGCAGAGCTTTCTGTGATTCGATGTCTGCACGAATGGCTTTTGCCTGATCCACTGAGTCAGCTGTATCAATCCGGTCTCGGAGTTCGTCAGCAACAGAGTCGACGTTAGATGCAGGCTCTTGCGTGCTGGTGGAATCGCCAACGGAGTGTGTTATCTCATTCAGCGTGACTTTTTCTGTCTGCGCCGGGTTGATAACCCTTTCTTCGCGTTCGTCAATTTCATCGGCGGTATAGACCCCGAGGATCACATCCGGGCAGTACAGTCGCGCCCAACGTTTAACGGCAAGATAGGCCAGTTGCTGGCGGGGGTCACTCGCCCACAGTGTAGAGTTGCGGACTTGTGCCTGAGAAAGCATCAGCACAAGCTCGCGAGGTTCTGATTCTCCTTTGAGGGTTGCCCAGGCGCGAACGCCCACGCCAGCTTCATCTTTCAAATTCCAGCCCGGTGCGATGTACTTTTTGTTCTGGCTGCTTGTCTTCTCCACGAAGCGTCCAACGATGTTTTCCCATGCCCCAAACCATTCAAAGTGAATACGGTCTTTTGTCGGAGCCATGGTATTTATCACTGCGTTAACCAGTTGCGCTTCATAACCAAGCACACCTGAATTACCAACGATGAAAGTCTTTTGTGCTACAGCAAAAGGATCCATTCCCCAGCGTGCGGCCTGCATCACAACAGCCATGCACGCATCTGGTTTCCCACGATAATGCTCAGGCACGAAGTTTCCACTATTGGCCATTACTTCCGAGAGCGTGCGCAGGCGGTTGAATAATTCACCGTTCGTCAGGATAGAAACGTTGTCGATCTTCTGGGGCTGGTTTTCAGTAGTTGCGACTAAATTGGACATTGTTATTCCCCCTTATGCCTGTACGCGCAGCGCTTCGAGGCGGCGCACATCAAAATCGTTGAGCTCGTCGGTGTAGTCTTCGGTAATCGGCGCCGGCCAGTCGCCAGTGTCGAAACCGTTCGCAATGGCGCGCATAGCTTTGCGGTATTCCAGCATGCCGAGTTCCAGCAGTTCTTCGGATGCCTCGATGATGGTGATCCAGTGGTAGTTCTCGTCTTTGTTGACGAATATCCAGAAGAACTGATCAAGGGCTGCGGTTTCGCAGTACATAGCCGCACTCAGGTGGTAATCGCGCTCAATGATTTCTCTGTGCAGCTTCGCGCGCAGGCCTTCCTGCTTGATGTTCCACATGCTGATGGTTTTAAGGTCTGCACCGATGCGCAGGCCGCCCATGTCTATCTCAAGGTCAGGACGCACGCGAACTTCCAGCCCGGTTTCCTCATCAATGCCGAAATAGCTCACCTCTACGGCACGGCTCGGGTGCGTCAACAACTTGCCGGCGGTCGGGTGATTCAACAGTGCTTTTTGAATGGCCAGTGCCGTAGCCAGTTGCTGGCGGGTAACCAGCACTTTTCCTTCCGGGTTTTCGCGCCATGCATCCAGTAACTCATCGGCAAACACGGCATCCGGTTTAACCGATTTCACGGCCTGAATCAGATCCGCCTTAGTACCTGATACTTTCAGCGGCTGCGACTTCTGCGCTTCCTGAGCAACCATGTCAGGATTGATAATCGCCAGTTGCTCCAGCATGGCATCACGACTTCCGCTGGTTTTAACTGGTGAGGGCTTCTGCATTTCCTGAGCAACCAGATCCGGATTAATGATTGCCAGAGTTTCCATCAGCGTTTCCCGGCTGCCACTGGTTTTGAGCTGTGGCGGCAGGGTGGCGTTAAACTCCTTGATACAGGCTTTCATTGCAGATGCGGTCTGTTTCTGGCCTTCTTCAATGCGCTGGAAATCAACTGGTAGAGACATGTAGCTCTGTCCTGTTTCGTTGATATCGTTCCCCAGAGCGGTCTGCGCTGGCAGACTAGCGTTGTGTTCTTCAATGAGTGCTTTGATCTCATCGGTGCTGAGGGGGGCGATCAGGCTGGCGTTGTGCGCCTCCAGCAGCGCCTTGATGTCGTCAGCACTCAACAGCGGCGGAAGCCTATTGTTGTATTCGTCGATAAACGCGCGGATCGTCGCAGTCGTGGTGAAGGCGCCTTCCGGGATTTCCGGCTCGATACTGAATTCTTTTTCCAGTTGATCAGGCTGCAGTGCCAGTGCATGCACCAGATTGCCCATATCCAGAACAGGGGAGCGTACCTTCTGGATAGTTTTGGATACGTGGCGCGCCTCGAAATACATCAGCGAAACCCGCGCATCTTTAACCATCGTGGAGCTGATACCGTTAGCGGCGTGGTAGACCTCATTTGGCACGCCTTCATATCGACCAGGCTCGAAATACTCCGGCCATGCTGGCGCTGCTTGTTCAGCCTCTTCCTCTTCATCGCTACGAGCACTCCCGGAAACCTGGCTATTCAGCACTGCGGCTGTGAGATCCGGGCAGCGTTCAGCCAGTATTTCGCTCATGTTCACGGCAGTTGTTTGCGCAGGAGGCTCATCAGCGCCTTTGCCTGCTGATACCGCATTATCATTTTCGTCTTTGACTGGCTGAGCCGTTTCCATCTGCACATTGCTGGTGGTTCCTTCTTCGGTGGCATTAGTAGCCGGTGAAGTCATAAGGCCTTCAATTGAAAACATTCCGCCGCCGAGGTTGGCAATTTCCGGGGATCGGGGTTTGGTCAGGTCTTCGGTTATCCACTTCGGATCCGTGGGGTCACTGATACCTTCGACATATTCGCCACGTTCGGCGGCCAGAACCTGATTAGCGTCAGGACGTTTCTTTTGGGCTTCTTTCACCAGTTCGGTGCCAATTACCTGAAAGTCAGTGGAGAGATGTTCCAGGTCAGGCGCACCTTCATCTCCATCGATAGCCTTTTTCACAGCGTCCAGAGTGACGGAGGCAGATGAAATATGCCCTGCCTTGGCAAGCGTTTCAGGGGAAGGGGCGTCATGCTTATGCTCAGTCAGATTTGCGTTGATGTAGCCACGCAACCGATCTGGAAAAGGAGTTATTCCGCTGGATGCTTCCCTGATCAGTGCAAAAATCGCCGCACGCGAATAATCCAGGATGCCAGGGGTTTTGCGCAGGGCAGCCGACCATTCCTTGAACGGACTTTCTTTCTTCTGGACGATCTCTTTGGCCCGGCGGTGAATTGATGCCGGGAAATTGTAGATATCGAAATCCATTGGCATTGTGGCCAGGGCTATTTCAACATCGAGCGTATCGAGGGTATGGGTGTAGTCAGGATTGCGATCGGTTTTATTACCGCCGCCAGCATTCGTACCTGCATCGGTTTTCAAAACCGAAGAAATGCAGTTACCGGCAGCCCATTCCCTGGTGAGAATGCCGCGGTCGATCGCGTTCGTGGCGAACCACAGCTTAGCAAACTGGATACGCTTGCCGAGCTCATGCCGTTTCCCTTCCGGGAAGACTTTTTTATTGGCACTGGTGAATTTCCAGAGCGCCGGCATATCGTATTTTTTGATTTCAGGGATATTCTCGGCGGCCAGAATCAGATCCTGGACGGCCGCATTATCAGTGTCCATTTCAAGAACTGACAGCTCCTGCCGGTGAGGCATGCTGATATGATAAACGTGACGTTCTTCGGCCATATACTGCGCCAGCAGCTGAGCACGAAAGGGGAGTTCTGCCACGTTAAAAAGCGCGCTTGAATCGTCCTGGTATTCATCGCTACCGAAAGTTTCCACGGTCTCACCTTGTGCCGCGTCGCCAGTAGTATTGGCATCAACCAGCACGCCACTAACGGGCTCAGCGGATTCTCCGGCATCATCGCCGTGATGAACATCAGCAGGCGCCTGTCCTGGCTTCAAAGTCCAGGTGCGGCCATCGTCGCCGAGCTGGTAGCGTTCGCACCATGAGTAATCGAGAACACCCTCTGCCGGCAGGTCGTTGAATACCGGGAAATCGGTGCGAATAGGTTTTTGATAGTCTTTGCCGCGGCCTGTTTCGATTCCAGCGTCTTCCAGATCGACGTCCAGTTGCAGAAGGGCGCGAGCTTCTGATTTATTAGTGCGCCAGATTACGGCATCAGCTTTACCCGATTTTTGAGTCGCTTTTATCAGATAAAAATATTCCATGTGATAGCCTCTATTTTGGATGTAGAATCCCCCGGGCCATTGGTAGCGCCCATTCAGGGTGGTCATTGGTTTTGGTAATTTCCGGTGTAACTTTGGTCGGTGGCACCGGACGTACAGCCCGCTTCGGCGGGTTTACGTTAGCCCTCGTGCGCCATCTGGTCGTGAGAGGCGCAACGTTCTGAGCAATACTCTTTTTCTTTCCGTGCGAGCTGGTTCCCCTGGAGATATAACAGGGTGCTTACTACTGGTTTTCCCTCGATTGCTTTACGGCAGTAACCGCATTTCTTCTGCATTCCTCCCCCTACATTTGCACCGTGAACCCGGCTGGATGCTCGTCCAGTACACCTTTCAGCGGATAACATTCAGCTTTCACGTGTTGCTCTTCTGCGGCTGCCTTGCAGTCATTCTCAGTGTCGTAAACGCCGAGCAGGACATCCTGATTACCGCCCGTCAGCATGCTGACGGTGAGAACCAGGGCAAACATCGTGCTCATGAAGGGTCTCCTTTTTGCGCGAGCATGTAGCACACCCGGCGGATGAAAGCTGACAGCGGACTTAAACGAATAGCCTGCTGACGAGCGGGTTTGCGTGCGAAATCATTCATAGAAACAATCCCCTCAGTGCGCAGAAAAGCGCGATCCAGATGAAGAGCCCGATAACTGCCGAAATGACCAGGGCTCTGATGCCTTGCTTGCTCATTCCAACTCCTCATGTATGCCTGTCTTTTAACCACTTCAGGCTCGGTGGTATGCTGGTAGTTCTCACACAGCCAGCAAGGAAATAAAAATGTCAAAACTGACAACGATGAAAGTTGCTTGCCCTGATTGCGGAAGCGAGATGCTCAAGCGTCCCGATGATTTCGACTTTGATACAAATTTTGTTGGCGTCAGTTGTGCCAACTGTGGTCGAGAAATCACTAAGGACGATGTCGTTAAGCAAGGGACGGATGTTGTCAAAAAGCAGGTTGACGACATTCTCAGGGATGCCTTCAAGGGAACGGGCTGGAAGCTCAAGTAACCCCAGTAGTTCCTCGACCTGATTGATTACTTCCGTGGCGTCTATTTCGAGTTCAATAGGCGCCACCTTTACCTTACTCATCTCACCCTCATTGCCTTGTCGCCGGCCAGCGGAACGTTTAAACCTACTGCGCGTTGATCTCCCCACCTCATCCGGTGTTTCGTATGCCGCCGGCAGCTACTTCGTGGGCTCCATGCCTGGGTGGGGTGTGGTGCGTTTTGGTATATTTAGTAAAACACCGCTTTACCAAATGGTCAAGTGTTGAGGTATAAAAAGATACAGTGTTGCTTTACTCGTTGGCGAAGGAGATTCTGAAATAGTGATTTAAGACAAAAAAAACCGACACTTTGGTCGGAATCGGTGAGTTCGAGATAGTGATTTAACGCCGGGGATGATGGGAGATAGATTAAAACCCGGCATCTGCCGGGTTACATTTTGAAGTATTTTAAAGCAAGAGAGCCTTTTGAGAAGTTTTTAAGATTTTTACAATCCAAGTCTTTGGATCTATCAATGAATTCTTCTTTTGTATAGGCCCTTGCTAGGGCTGCTTCCCGCCTGCGACGAGGCAGCTGGGCTACTCCCTCGTGATTTTTCATATCTAATTGTCCTTCAACAATTTATACAACCTTGTTGGAGTGCACCCTGATGATAGGGTCATGGCTGTAACTTTCCGTTCTGATTTATCGGGATAGATCCGTTTACCCGCGGTGGATGCTGCAGAAGCATCAAATACTATACTTACTATAACATCCTTGTCTACTTTGTGCCATTCGTGCTTATCAGCTGATGTAATAGGCTGATATCGCCAATCGAGTGCTCCGTCACTTATATCTGATAAGTCATTTAAAACATCTAAAGTTGACTGATATCTTTCATCAGGATCGATTTTCAAGCAGCGATCGACAATTGCTCTAAGCTTTTTAGGAATATGCGCTTGATAGTTCTTGCTTGGAAAAGTTCCATTGCAAATTGCCTCCTGGAGTTGTTCCTCAGTATGGAATTGAGAGCGCTCATTTTCAAACGCAATATCTCCTACACACATTCTATATATTGTTAGACCAGCCTGATAAATGTCATATGTTAAATTAAATTCTGCTGCTTTGAGCGTGAAGTACTCAGGGGGGGTATGAAAAAAATATCCTGTATCAGGTGTTGCTCTACCATTATTATTAATTAATTTTGAGAGTCCAAAATCAGAAAGTAACGCTTCATCACGGTTCGATATAAGTATATTATTCGGTTTTATATCAAAGTGCATCAACCCCTTTGAATGAATATGGTATAAGCCGCTTAAAAATTGTATGGAATATCTTATAATTTCTCTACTTGTTAGATTGTAGGTGGCAATCTTCTTCTGTAGCGAGCCATTGTGGTAAAATGGCATTGCAATATAAACATTATCATCACATTCTGCAGCGTATTGTACTTGTACTATGTTTGAATGAGAGTGTTTATATAAGAGTCGTGCCTCAGCAAAGTATTCATCCCTGCTTGTCCCTGCAGACTTAGGTATCTCTTTTATGATGAGATCATGGTCTAAATTATGGTCATGAGCTAAGTAAACCGTTGAAAAGCAACCTTGCTCTTCAAGGTTTCGGATCTTCGTGAATGATACATCTACACGTTTATGAGGATTAATCATAATCTTGCTCCTGCTGCTAATGCAGATAACAAGGCTTCATTTGTTTCAGAGTTGAAATCAGAATTATCAATATCTTTAATTGTCTTTTTGGACTTTAAAAATGAGTTATAATCATCTTGGGAAAGTTTCAGCGAAGATTTAATGCCATTCTGACGTATTGTGATATATTTCTTCACTTCACTGCTTGAGAATGCTTCCTGAATCACCGCTTCAATGTAAAGTCGGTCTATATTGAGGTTTCTTGAGTTTGATTCTGCCACCCTAATGGCAGCTACTTCAACATTATAAAATCTTAATATGTCCAATATGTTGTTTCTTACATATTTAAGCTTTTCGGGTATGTCCATTGTCTCCGGAATCCTTATTAAGTCTGAGCAATGCACCTTACTACTTTCCGTATCATAGACAATGAATGAGGCAACTTTGGGTGCGGCTCTTACACCAAGAATATTCATATTAAACCTCCGAAATGTAATTAAATATCAGAAGAACTAAGATGATCTATACCGTCCACCAATAAAGTCAACTTCTTTTTGAGAAATCTTTAGCAGTGTACCAATACTACTCACGATGCGACCGAATCCGTCCCTTCATGTATTTCTCATAAAGATCGTCCAGCTCTTTCAGGCGAAGCGCAAAGAGGCGGAGCATGTTCTGCTTTTCTTCTTCAGGGAGCTGTCGATAGAGCTCCAATAGACGCTGCTCATCCGGTTTGAGCCCGTCTTTTTCACCAACATCTTCACCGAGTAGCCATGGCACTGAAACACCAGCTGCGTCAGCGACGGCCAAGGCTGATTCTTTGCTGATTTTACCAGTCCGAAACCACCCGGTTACCGCTTGCTTACTGACATTAGCAACCTTGGCCATCTCAGTTTTTGAGAAGCCCTTGCCGTTCAGTTCAGTCAGCCTAGAAATAAGGCTTTGGTTAGGATCTTTTTTATTCATACATGGATTGTAAACAATAGCTTTACTAGTTGGTAGGCAGGCGTGTATTGACTGTTAGGTAAATTGATGCTTTACTTTTGTTCGCTTAAGGAGGTCCTATGACTGGTATTGAAAATGCAATACTCCGATCTGGCTCGGCCAGTGCGCTTGGTGCCTTGATCGGTGTTTCAAAAATGGCCGTTTCGCTGTGGCGACGAAAAGGCATTCCTGCCAATCGAGTTTTGCCAGTGTTTGAGGCCACAGGTGTAACTCCCCACGAATTGCGCCCAGATCTCTACCCAAATCCCACAGATGGCCTGCCGAAAGAGGAAGGTTAGACATGCAAACATTTTCCTTTCAACAAAATACCGGATTCAATACCGGCGCCCTGATAAAGCGAAATCAGCTGAGAGTGTCAGATCTAGACGGTATTCGCTCTGCTGTTCGCGCCTGGGCTGCAACTGAGGGCCAGGATGTGGTTTCTGCGTACATCGTCGATGAATGGCGACAGCAGGGCGGCGAGGAGATCGCGTTTCCTGATGACATCAGCCGAGCCCGACAAAAGCTTTTTCGCTACTTGGACAATCCGGCCGAGTCTGAGCGCTATCGCGAGTACGTTCGCCTTCTTACACCGGCGATCATGGCCGTTCTTCCCCTGGAATACCGCCACCGTCTATTGCCCGAAGACAGTTTTATGTCCCGTCTGGCTCGTCTGGAAAAAGAAACCAGCGAAGCAAAGGTTGCCGTTGCTTTGGGGGCACCACGCCATCAGAAGTTGAAAGAACTGAGCGAGGGAATTGTCGAGATGTTCCGGATAGACCCGGAGTTAACAGCACCACTGATGGCCATTGTCACTTCAATGCTGGGAGCTCTGTAATGGGAATATCAAAAAAGGTGAAAGCCGCGGTGCTGTAACACCTACGGCTTTCGTTGCGAATTAACTGGATCAATTCACAGGGGAAATTATGAACACGAACAAACTGAATTTCAATAACGGGGGCGCCCATGGCTAAAAATTCTATCGACGCATACGGCGCCAGCGGCAAAAGCAATGTTCTTTTTTTCGAACCGGAAAGTTTGCATCTGGTTACCGATACAACACATCCGCTTTACGACGAACGAGTACACCTACCGCTTAATGAAGCTGTGATCCTCAACATCATGGAACTTGGGGTACTCGAACCGATTATCGTGTGGAAGGACCCAGAGACAGGGAAAACCTGTGTGGTGGCAGGTCGGCAGCGCGTAAAGAACGCTAAGGAAGCAAACGCCAGGAGAAAGCGGGCAGGGCTGGAACCCTGGCCGGTACCCGGTATAGCTAAGCGCGGCTCAGCAATTCAAATGGCCAAATACATGGTCAGCGAAAACGAGATAACTCAACCAGATACCCCACTGGGCCGGGCCAAAAAAATGGTTCAGCAGATGGAATACGGCCATGACGAAAATGACATTGCCCTGCTTTTTGGCTGCAACGTAAAAACGGTCCAGGCAACCGTGGCTCTACTGGATGCTACGCAGGCCGTCCAGGCGGCGGTTGAGGCTGGAAAAGTCACTGTCACTCAAGCGCGTCAACTGGTCGATATGCCACCGGAAAAGCAACGAGAAACGGTCAAACAGTTAGAGGCAGCGGCAGAGGGTGTAACTGGCCACGAGAAAGCTCGCCGCCAGCGCGCTGTTCTCGGTGACACAAAGCCGCGTCTTAAATCCCGTAAGGAAATTACCCAGCAACTTCAAACCGCCAGCGGCGAATACGCAGCGGCTTTGCGGTGGGTGCTTGGTGATGAAAACACACCAGTTTAAGCAACAACGGGGTCTCTATGCGTGATTACGGCAAGGTGCATACATCATTTTGGATAAGCGATGGAATGCGCCGGGTATCGGATGATGCCAGGTTGCTGGCGCTGTACCTGCTCACCGGGCAACACACAAACATGATCGGATGCTTCAGGCTGCCTGATGGATACGTTTCGGAAGACCTTGCCTGGACTCCTGAAAGGGTTTCGAAAGGGTTTGATGAGCTATCGGCTAACGGTTTCGCAACGCGTGATTCGTCATCGAAATGGGTGCTAATTCGTAACTTTCTGACCTGGAATTCAGTTGAAAACCCAAACCAGGGAATTGCAGCACTTCGTTTGTTTGATCAGGTCCCGGACAAATCTACGGTGAAGCCAGAGCTGGCGCGGGTTTTAGCCTCGGCAATATCCCACATTGGTATCGCAAAACTAAAGGGTTCCGAAAGGGTTCTCGAACCGTTCCTTAACCAGGAACAGGATCAGGAGCAGGAACAGGAGGAAGATAGTTCGGGGCATGGCTCCGCCACACCCCCTGACGATCAGAATCAGGACGAAGGCGATAAACCTGAACCTCAAAAAATATACCCGAATGAGTTCGAGCAGGTCTGGTCGGTTTATCCCAAGCGGGCAGGGGGTAACAGCAAATCCGATGCCTTCAAAGCCTGGAATGCCCGAATCAGGGATGGAACCACTACGGCGGAAATCTTCGCAGGAGTGGTGCGTTACGCGGCTTTCGTTAAAGCCGAGGGAATCCTCAACACACAGTACGTGAAACAGGCGAAAACGTTTTTTGGCCTTGGTATGCATTTCAGCGAACCGTGGGCGATTCAGCAGGCGCCAGGCGCACGAGATCCCAATCAGATTTCGGAACCTGACAAAACCATCCCATCGGGATTCAGGGGGTAGCGATGAAAAACATGATTGGTACCGGGAATGCACTGGAGCGACTGAAAAAACTCATTCCCCCTGGCGTTCAGCCAAAATTCGGCAGCGTTGATGAATGGCGTGCCTGGCAAGCCGAAGAAGGCCGTAAGCGCTGTGAGGAACTGGAAAAACAAAACCAGCGCGTACGTGCAGAGAAAATCTTTGGACGTGCAGGAATTCAGGATCTGCACCGCGGCTGCACATTCGCGAACTATCAGGTTGAGTCGGATGGCCAGCGTCGAGCGCTCTCGATGGCGAAAAGTTACGCGCAGCAATTCGGCTTAGGGTTTGCGAGCTTCGTATTCAGCGGAGCGCCAGGCACCGGGAAAAATCATCTGGCGGCGGCAATCGGAAATCACCTGCTGGCTGCTGGTCGCTCTGTGCTGGTGGTAACCATTCCGGATCTCATGCTGCGTGTTCGGGAATGTTACGACGGCGGGCAGTCAGAGGCGTCATTGCTGGACGATTTGTGCCATGTGGACCTTCTCATTCTGGATGAGGTGGGGATTCAGCGCGGAAGCAGCGGTGAAAAAGTCATCCTGAATCAGGTTATCGATCGCCGACTGTCCTCCATGCGGCCTGTAGGCATCCTAACCAACCTGAATTATGACTCGCTGAAGGAAACACTGGGCATGCGGATCCTTGACCGTCTCCAGATGGACGGCGGTATGTGGGTGAATTTTGAATGGGACAGCTATCGCAAAAACGTGCGCCATTTGCACGTCGTTAAGTGAGGTATGTATGGCTAGAGCATTGTCAGCAGTTGAGCGCAGAGAGTACGTCCGCGCAGTGATTCGGATCACCAGACATCAGGGGCGACTCACAACCGCCGAGGCAATGAAAAAACTGGGGCTGAGCCGCGCTACTGTCCAGCGGTATTTTTCCGAAGCAGAAGCGACTGGTGAGGTTGTCCGGCATGGTCGTTTGGGGCTTTTCCGCGATCAGCGGGCCGTCATCGACTTTGACATGAAGCGTTTTGGCCTGGTGCCGAAAGTTGCTGTTGGGATGAATTACAGCCTGCTTGGTTGCCCCGTATTCCAGCGTTTCCTCGATATTCAGGAAGTCATTTTTACCTGTACGCCTGCATCGTCATCCCGGGAGGCCGTATGACAATCGTAAAAACCCATACCGGCACCGTGATCACCAAAGACGGTCCGCAGGTAAAAAAACTGCACCAGACAGAGCGGATGTGGGTCGTCGGCAAAAACGAGTTTTACCACAAAGAAACCGGGCGCCGTCACTTTGCAGAAAATACACGCCGCCGGCTGCTGCTCGACACCATCAAGCCTATCGAGGTGAAGCATGTTTAAACAGAACGAAAAGGCTATTTCACAGATTGCGGAGTATATCCCGCGCGCCTGCCGGGGTATGCAGCTGCAGGAAGCGAAAACGCGTCTGGAGAAAAAAATCGCGCTCTATACCGATGACGGCTGTGATGTTGCCGTTCTTGACGCGGCGTTTGCATCAGCTCTTAACAGTCATACGCGGGAGTCTTTTTTTTCGTGCATCGCAGAGCAGCTGCATGAGGGGGCCAAATGACCGAGCAAACCATTCTAGACATGTGCTGTGGCTCCCGCATGTTCTGGTTCAACAAACGAGATACTCGCGCGGTATTCGCTGACATTCGAGCCGAAGAGCACAAGCTGTGCGACGGCCGCCGTCTGGTTATCAGTCCTGACCTCGTTGCTGACTTCCGTGCGCTGCCGTTCGCTGATGCCTCATTTCCGGTTGTTGTGTTTGACCCGCCACATCTTGAACGAGTGGGCGAAAACGCCTGGATGGGTAAGAAATACGGTCGCCTGAACAAAGACACCTGGCGCGATGACCTGCGCGCAGGTTTTGAAGAGGCTTTTCGCGTGCTGCGGCCTCATGGCGTTTTAATTTTTAAGTGGAACGAAGTTCAGATCCCTGTGCGCGAAATTCTAGCTCTTACCGATGAGAAACCAGCAATTTCTCAGCGCACTGGAAGGAATGACAAAACCCACTGGATATTGTTCGTCAAAAGTGGACGCGAGATAAGAAAGGCCGATCCACTTCTGGAATATACAACCAAGAGATTTCTGGAGTTGGAAAGCTTACTGCTGATGGACATACCTGAAACAGTATGGCCAGCGGAAGTCAGCATGGTCTTCGCTCAGATTGAAAACGCCGGGACACTCCCGGCACACCACCAGCGCCGACTGCAGCACCATATCAACCGTATGTGGCTGGAAAAAATGCCGGTACCGTCAATTGTCGCCGCGGCAGGTTCGCTGGCCTGCGCCTTGGAGAAATACGCGTGAAAGATAGCGAAATCATCGTTGATAACTTTGCCGGTGGTGGCGGGGCGAGTACGGGTATTGAGCTGGCGACTGGCCGTAGTGTGGATATTGCGATAAACCACGATCCCAACGCCGTAGCGATGCACACCACCAACCACCCTGACACACTGCACTATTGCGAGTCGGTCTACTCCATCCGGCCAAAAGTTGCGACCGCCGGCCGTCCGGTGGGGCTGGCCTGGTTCTCGCCAGATTGCCGCCATTTCTCCAAAGCGAAGGGGGCTAAACCGGTCGAGAAAGCAATTCGTGGGTTGGCTTGGATCGTCATTCGCTGGGCGCTGGATGTTGGCCCGCGGGTAATGATGCTTGAGAACGTGGAAGAGTTTAAGACTTGGGGGCCACTACTGGCGGCGGAAATGCGTCCGGATCCGGACCGCGTTGGCGAAACGTTCCAGGCGTTCGTCGGCATGCTGACATCCGGAGTTCCTGCAGATCACCCTGCGTTGTTGGAATGCTGTGAGTTTCTGGAGTTGTCGCCGGAGAGCGAAAAGACAAAGCGTTTGGTTGCCGGGTTAGGCTATGACGTCAATTATCGTGAACTGCGTGCCTGCGACTATGGCGCACCAACTATTCGTAAGCGCTTTTTCATGGTGATGAGAAGGGACGGGAAACCGATAGTCTGGCCGCAAATTACCCACGGGGACCCGAAATCACCGGCGGTGCTAGCTGGCAAATTGGCACCATGGCGCACAGCTGCAGAATGCATCGACTGGTCAATCCCAGCTCCGTCGATTTTTGGACGCAAAAAGCCGCTGGCGGAAAACACGCTCCGGCGCATTGCCCGCGGCATTCAGCGCTTTGTTATCGAAAGCGCTTCGCCGTTCATCGTGAAGTGCAATCACACAACGACACGCGGGAAATATGACTTTTTCCGGGGGCAGGCACTTGACAATCCGCTGCAGACGATTACGAAAACCCACGGCTACGCAATCGCTGTACCTCATCTTACAAAATTCCGCACCGGCGCCACCGGGCAGCCAGTTACTGATCCTGTACCGACAGTGACCGCCGGCACGTCCAGACGCCCGGGCGGGAATGGGCATGCGCTGGGGATTGTTGAGGCAGGCCTTGTCCCGTTCCTCGCTGGCAACGGTGGCAGTGAGTACCAGGCGAAACCACGGCCGCTTGATAAACCTGCTCACACCATCCTGAAAGAGTCGCGAGCCTGCGTCGTCGCTCCAGTTATCGCCAGGCAGTTCGGCGCCAGTGTCGGGCATAGGGCTGATGAGCCAAGCGCAACAATCACCGCGGGCGGTGGCGGTAAATCGCAGCTGGTAGTGCCAACGCTCATTCAAATGGGATACGGAGAACGGCCCGGCCAGGCACCTCGCGTGCCAGGACTGGATAAGCCGCTGGGAACCGTTGTTGCTGGTGGCGGGAAACATGCTTTAGTTGGTGCATTCCTGGCAAAACACTACGGCGGGAATTACACCGGGCCGGGCGTCGGGCTGGATGAGCCCGCGCACTCGGTGACGACTGTCTATCACCATGCCGTGGTTGCTTCTCACCTCGTGAAACTGCGTGGCACCTGCCGGGATGGCCAGCGCACCGATGAACCGATGCCGACTATAACTGCTGGCGGCCAGCACGTAGGGGAGGTTAAAACGACTCTGGCGGTCGAGGACTATGACGAAGAGCGAGCGCAGCAGGTGCTGGCGTTCCTGCAGGAATTCTGCGGAGAGGAATGCACCGGGCTGGTGGAAATCGCCGGGGTAACTTACCGCATCGTTGATATCGGGATGCGAATGCTGCAACCGCATGAGCTCTACCGCGCGCAGGGCTTTCCCGAGTGGTACATCATCGATCAAGATTACCGCGGCGTGAAATATGCGAAGGATAAGCAGGTTGCGCGCTGCGGTAATGCCGTCCCGCCGCCGTTTGCTGAGGCGCTGGTGAGGGCTAATCTGCCGGAGATGTGTCATGGGAGGGAGGCTGCCTAAATCCCCCGCGGAACACAAAGCCGCGCAGCTAGCGCGGCATACGAACAAACCATACGACGTTTGTCTACCAAGCAACCAAATCACCTACATCGTAGCCCTGCTTTATTAATTGTTCTCGCCCCTCGCGGGCAACGGCTGCGGTACTATGTACACCGATCATAATGTCATAGATTTCACCAGTAGATGAAGTTGTGCTTCTGAAAATGTAAAATCTAATGGGATTCCATAAAGAAGTAACCTTTTCTCCCTGTTTTGGACAATACATTTCGTTCAATTTTATCTCAATATTCGCGCAATTTGACTCCAAGTTGGACGCATCGGCTTTAGAAAAGGCTCCCTTGACAGCAAAAATCTCATCCCTACCATTAATCATATTGGTCCTCACTATGAAGAAAATGACTTTGAAACAATTAAGAAAATGTAAAAAATGCAAAAAGATTGCTTGCCTTGAAATATAACGACATTTAAAAGCATAGTCTAATGACGGAAAGGTGGGTGGCAACGTCATGCAGCCACCGTTCGCTGAGGTGCTGGTGAGAGTTAACTTGCTGGAGCTATGTCAACAGAAGGGAATCGCTGCTTAATAAACCTTGTAAATTCAACCCGCTTCGGCGGTTTTTTTTGTCCTGGTAAATAGTGGGAGTGCACACTACACAAAATGTGCATCCTATGGCTAGGTAGTTTTTTCTGCTGCACCAATACATCTGGAATTAATTAAATTCTGAAATTGGCCTTTCACCTTTGTTCGAGTGAAATAGGGGCTTGTACGATACACAAAATATGCCCTCGATAACCGCGCAAAGCTTTTAACTCCGTTAGCTAGGAAAGTTAAACAAAACTCCCAAACTTTCAATTTTGATAATCTCTTTTGAAAATAGGGGCTTGAAGGGCGATCTTCATCTGTCATCATATCTTCCACTACCGTGAAATTTTCACATGTAAGTGATTTAACATTAATTTATACTGTATAAAAACACAGTATATGATTTTTCTTCCGGGAGGTAGGGATGCGCAATGAGAGTAATGAGTACTACGATCTGGTTAAACGTTCTACAGGTGAAGTTGTTGGCAGCATCAGGGCAGCAGGCCGGGTTCTGGTATACACGGCAAATGGTATTACTTCTATGCGACCACTGCTTGAGGACGAGGGAGTATTTAATCTCAACGCAATGACCAGTTTTCTGCATCGCCTCGGCTACCGGGTTATCCCGCCTTCTGATAATATGAAATCAACGGCCTGAACAACCGTTGACCTACTGCGCCACGGAGAGAAACCATGGCGCAATTGCACTTAATAAAGCAGTCACAAGGTTTACTGATCCCTGCCACGCAGGAGACCAGCGATTTCTTGCAATCAAAATGCAAGCTCGGCGCCGTTCTGGAGGCCGACTTTAAGCTTGTCCGCAATCCGGCGTTTCACCGCCGTTACTTTGCTTTACTCAATCTCGGTTTTGAATATTGGGAACCTACCGGCGGGGCGATTTCGTCTAATGAGCGCAGGCTTATCACAGGTTACGCCAAATACCTTGCTGCATATGGCGGGAGTGAATCGGCGTTACTTGATGCCGCCGGGCAATATCTCGACCGAATAGCCGAGAAGCGATCCGGCTATATCAGTATTTGCAAATCTTTCGATGCTTACCGGGCGTGGGTCATCGTTGAAGCCGGCCACTATGACGCCATACAGCTGCCGGACGGCACGCTGAAAAAACACCCTCGCAGCATTTCTTTCGCAAGCATGGATGAACGCGAGTTCCAGGAACTGTACAAATCATCGCTCGATGTTCTCTGGCGGTGGATCCTCTCTCGTTCGTTCAACAGCCGGCAGGAAGCTGAGAACGCCGCCAACCAGCTTTTAAGCTTCGCGGGGTGATGCCGATGAAACGCTCATGGTTTCACCATCAGGAATGCACAACGCAGCAGGCCGAAGAATTGGTGGCGAGATATCGTCAGCGAGGCGTAAAGGTCGAACGAAGCTTAAACCCTGACTTTATGACATGGACTGTCAGCGTGCAGCTGGTGGAGGACAAAAATCCGCCGCGACCAGACTCTCGCTGGCGCAACAGGATGTGGGGGTGAGTATGGCGAATCTTCGCAAAGCGGCCCGAGGCCGCGAATGCACAGTACGGATCCCCGGGTACTGCAATGGCAATCCTGAAACCAGCGTATTGGCGCACTACCGCCTGGCGGGTACCTGCGGAACTGGATGTAAGCCGGACGATACACAGGGCGCTATAGCCTGCAGTGCTTGCCACGATCTCATTGATGGCAGAAAGAGAACCACCGATTACACCCGCGACGAACTGCGCCTGATGCATGCGGAAGGTGTGCTAAGAACATTGGCTATATGGAAAAAAGAGGGGTTACTGAAAGCATGAAACTCGAAGCATCCTTAAAACATTTCAGCCCTCAGGGTATGCACATCAGCGATGACGTGAAAAGCACAACACCAAATCGCCTGACCGGAACAGATGTTATGGCGGCCATCGGTACCACCAGCAGTCGTGCACGATTCGGCCTGGCTGCATTTTTCGGTAAAGCTGGCATCAGCAAGACAGATGAGCAGTTGGCCGTCCAGGCGCTAGCGCGGTATGCGATTGAAACCGCACCGAAGAACGTACGCAAAACCGCGGGTAAAGAGCTGGGGCACTGCTGCCTGATTTTGGCGAAGTTTGCTTTTGCGGAGTATTCCCGTTCAGCTGAAACAACGGGAGCCTGCAGGGTATGCAATGGCACCGGACAGATTGAAACCACTACCACAGAACGCAAAGTTTCTAATCCCTGGGGCAAAGCACCATATTGGGCAAACAGGTCCCGTGCTGTCCGTCCTTCCGACTGGGATAAGTGGACTGAAGTAACAGCCATCTTAAGCGCTAAGTGTGAAGCCTGTGACGGTAAGGGGAAAATAAACGCTCGCTGCCGCTGTGGTGGTTCTGGCCAGGTTCTGGACCGCAAAGCGACAAAAGAGCAGGGAGCACCGGTATATAAAATCTGTGAGCGCTGTTCTGGGAATGGCTTTTCAACGATGCCGTCTACTGCTGCTTACAAAGCGATTCTGACGCTTGTCCCAGACCTGCACATCAGAACATGGACACGCAACTGGAAACCTTTCTGCGATGCGCTGGTGGACCTATGCTGGAGGGAAGAGAAGAGGGCAGATAAAGAGTTTCAACGAGCAACAGCTGATTGAGTAAATGGCAACATTATTTTGCATTTTAAGCGCACGATGCTTGATTTTGTCCGAAGTTGTCGTGTATATTTTGAATCGTGGAATATAACGCCTGAACGAAAACATTCATATAAACCCTGCTACTGCAGGGTTTTGTGTTTTTGAAAACAAATGCCTGAAATCGGCTATAAAGTGTGATCTGAATCAAAATGCCATGCGCCAAACTTAAGGAATATTAAGGAACTGTAAATTTTCTTTATAAGTGATGGTCTTATGGCGTTAAAAGATATTTTTGTGCGTACCGAACCTCGCAGACGGCATTATGGCGTTGCATTGTTTGTCGGGCTTATTTCTGGGGTTGTTTCAGCATTTGTTAAATGGGGTGCTGAAGTACCATTACCACCGCGTAGTCCTGTCGATATGTTTACCAGTGCCTGTGGACCAGAGTCATTAATTCGAGCTGCCGGGCAAATTGATTGCTCCAGAAACTTCCTTAACCCTCCTTATATTTTCCTGCGCGATTGGTTAGGGTTAGCCGATCCAAATGCGGCTGTCTATACCTTCGCCGGACATGTGTTTAACTGGGTAGGCGTAACACATATCATATTCTCGATCGTGTTCGCGGTTGGGTATTGTGTAGTTGCTGAGGTGTTTCCAAAAATTAAGCTGTGGCAGGGTTTGCTTGCAGGTGCACTCGCACAACTGTTTGTCCATATGATTTCGTTCCCGCTTATGGGCCTAACCCCACCGTTGTTCGAACTTCCATGGTATGAAAACGTTTCTGAAATATTTGGTCACCTGGTGTGGTTCTGGTCCATTGAGATAATTCGCCGGGATCTCAGAAACAGAATTACGCATGAACCTGATGCTGAGGTTTCTCTGAATTCAGTATTCAGATAATCCAAGCTGCAAAGCCAGGAACCCGCATAAAATGCGGGTTTTTTATGCCTGCGATTAGTAGCTGTTCGACAGCGCTGTTCGCTGCGATGGCAGCCGTAAGATAGGCGTCTTTCACAGGCATTGTATTGACGCCAGCTATGTTTGCAGCATAACGTATTGATGTGGTGAATCCCCCTGTGCGGAGGGGCGACCAGTCAGTTACAGAAACCTGTAAATGCAGCGCGGGCCATGCCGACTGGGGCATGCTCACCGGGAGGCACCCGGCACCACACTGTCACTAAGCATATTGAATATTTCATAGTGGGTTTACTTTTGCGGTTGCTCTTCTATGTTTATAGAACGTAACGGCAAAAGTGAATGCTTCCTGGTAAATCGGTAGCTCGGACTATTAGGAGCGCCTTCGATTCGTTACTACCTAGAATGCCTACTTTCTGCCCGCCTTCTGGCGGGCTTTTTTACGCCATCAATAAGGCGTTTCAGTAAGCAAAGGATTACATCGTTTGAAGGCTGCGCTTTGCGTGGCCTTTCTTTTTTCAGGCCCACGGAAATCATCATCGATACGACCTGTTGTTAAATCATCCCGATGGGCCTGACCCCTTTTAAACTCACACAGCGCCATCCGTCATTAACGGAGGTGAGGCTTATGCGAATGCCCTACAAACAAGATTTCATCGCCGCTCTGCTGGCAGCTAAGGAGCAGGGTATCGGCGCAATACTGGCTTTCATCATGGCGTATTTGCGGGGCCGCTATAACGGTGGCGCTATGGCGAAGACGCTGATCGATGCGGTCATGTGCGCGATGATCGCCTGGTTCGTCCGTGACCTTCTCGACTTCATTGGCTTGAGCAGCAATCTCGCTTACATCGCCAGTGTCTTCATTGGCTATATCGGTACAGACTCGATCGGCAACCTGATTAAGAAGTTCGCCGCCAAAAAAGCAGGAGTAGACGATGCAAACCAGTCCTGAAGGAATTGCACTGATAAAAGGGTTTGAAGGCTGCCGGCTGACCGCATACCCCGATCCGGGAACTGGTGGTGTGCCGTGGACAATTGGCTATGGCTGGACCCTCCCCATCGACGGTAAGCCGGTAAGGCCGGGAATGACTATTGACCAGGTAACAGCGGATCGTCTGCTTAAAACCGGGCTGGTGAGCTACGAGAGCGATGTGCTGAAGATCGTTAAAGTGAAGCTGAATCAGAATCAATTTGATGCCCTGGTATCGTTCGCCTACAACGTCGGCTCCCGCGCATTATCAACTTCAACTCTGCTGAAAAAGCTCAATGCTGGCGACATCAAAGGCGCTGCTGATGAGTTTCTGCGCTGGAATAAAGCTGGCGGCAAAGTCCTGAATGGGCTGACCCGCCGACGTGAGGCGGAGCGCGCTCTGTTCCTGTCGTGATTGGTGCGCTGGTAAAGCATTACCGGTTTCAGCTACTGGTGATAGCGCTAATTGGCGTGCTGGCGTTCCTCGTGAACCACTACCGCATCAACGCCACCGAATACAAGAAGCAGCGTGATGAGAAAGCTCAGGCGCTCAATCTGGCGAACGCCACCATCACTGACATGCAGACCCGCCAGCGTGATGTTGCTGCGCTGGATGCCAAATACACCAGGGAGTTAGCCGATGCGCAAAACACCATTAGCGATTTACGTCGTGATGTCGATTCTGGCGCTAAACGGTTGCACGTCGCCGCAACCTGCAACGACGTGCGTAAAGCCACCAGCACCGCCAGCGTGGATGATGCAGCCGTCCCCCGACTTACTAACACCGCTCAACGGGATTATTTCACCCTCAGAGAACGAATCGAAGCCGTCACAAAACAACTGACTGGTCTGCAGGTGTATGTCAGAGAGCAATGCGAATGAGCTGTTGCTCCAGTTGCCTGTGGCCGATTATCTATCGTAAAATATTCTTTTGATATATAATCTATAGTAGTAAAAACTACAGTCGGCGATAAAGAAAGTGGAACAGAAAATCTTAAAAGAAGCTTTGGATTATTTCAAAATATATAGAAATGCTGCCAGTGAAATGAGCAATTCTCATCTCGTCCTTATATCTAAGTTGGTAAAGGCTGCGACTGAAGCTTTCAATAAGCCGGAAGCCGAACGTACAGAACAAGAAAAAGCTCTAATTGAGACATTTCTATTTTTAACTGAAGAGGTTAATAATTCACTAAAGACTCTTGAAAAATACAATAAATCATTAGAGAATTATACTAAAGGATTTAAATTGCTTTCGAATGTGGCCGGAGGCGATAAGAATGATCTCTAAAGATTTAAATGAATTCTTGGATGAAGTAAAGAGAGTACAAGAAGATGCTGATAAAGCTGGTAGCGTTGCTGATGCGGTAGAAGTCGCTGAAAATTATAAAGTACGTGATGGTAAAACCAGAAGCACTTTAACACTTACATTTATGATTGGTTTTTTTGGTATTTTGGTTTTCTCTTGTTTATTTGTACTTATTTATAATTGGGCTGCGGTTCATTGGGTAATTTCTTTGCAAAAATCTGGCCTGGCTACTGCATCTTCAGAGGTTAAGCTTCTCGAAGTCGATAAAATATTATCGATAATGATTGGCGCATTAGGCACATCCTTAGGTTTTATTATTGGATATTACTTCAAAGAAAAAAACACATGACCGCCCCCGGACATTTTTTATTGTCATCACAAAGGCCACCTACGGGTGGCTTTTTTATTGCTGTTACTACAGGAAAATACAATAGCAAAACCGGGCTGGGAGGCCATCGAAATGGCGTGCCGCGCCGTGGGGTTGTCTCTCCGAGAAATTGCATCTCAACACGGCATTAGCGAAGGGACTATCCGTAAGCTTGCGAAGCGTGATAACTGAACTCGATCGCCTGATTGGGGAAAAAGACGCGCTCTCTGCTCTTGGTATCACTTTCACTTAAACCACTAACAACAAACATCCCCATGCGAGGATAAGCCATTAAAGCAATGAGCGGATAGACCGCAGCCGAAAGGCAATGTATCAGTAGTGATGTTGCCCTGAGTCGCATAATGGCGAGCCTGTGTGGTGATGGCTAAGGGTTCATAGATAACAATAAGCTCCGGTAAAGCAGCGCGAATGCCAAATACCAAGGAATCAGCCGATGCAAAAGCTCGAAATGCTGCTCTGCAGCACAAGCTTGATAATGGTGGTCGGGTGCTCGTCAAAGGCAAGTGTCCAGTGTCAGCCGCAACCCAAGCCACCGGCGCCGCCAGCATGGGCGATGATGCCATCGTCGAACTCTCTGCAGTTGCTGGACGAAACGTTCTCGGTATCCGGTCCGGAATCATCAGCGATCAAACAGCCCTGAGAGCCTTGCAGGACTATATTCATACGCAGTGCCTCAGGTAAAAAAGCGAGGCCAAGCCTCGCTTAGATAACTCACCCAACTTTGCGGTAAGGGTAGCCAGCTTTTTTGATGTGGGCATCAAAATACTGGCCTTTTGACGACGCATTCATTAGTGCTGTGTATACGGTAGATGGAACCCTTGAGTATTGATAAATGCCACCGCTATGGAATGCAATTTCCAGAGTTGAAGTGGCGTGGTCGTAACCAACTGAATGGAGATTTGAAGATGAAACAGGTTGACGATTCAAAACGGTTTCCTCTTTTGAGTGGGAAGAGTCCCGAGGAGATCGTAAAACTATTCAACAGCTACAACTTTGTCGACGATCATGGTCATCGGCTGGAAATGTGCCAGGACTTCAAAGATTTGGTTGAACTGGCTAGCCATGCCCGACAGCGTTAAGAAGTAAGCAGGCTAGCAACCGGCAGGGCTACAGAAACCCGCTTTCCTTCAGTTTCTTAACCAATAAGTAATTGGTGATTACTCCAAGAGAAACCCCAACAATCCACGGCACAGATGAATCAAGCATTAGTGAGTTGTTCACGTTAATGCTGCCGGTGATGCAGGCATAGGTATTTGTAAAAGCAAACCATGTAAAAAGTATCTGTTTCATTTGGTTATCTCCATGCTTTCCATCCCAACAATATCCACCTACGAGCTGGTAAAAGCACAATGGCGCACAACAAAGCGGTGCAGGCCAATTGCCCGTAACGGAGTATCCATGAAAAAAAGAAAACTTGTAATTGAAATTGATGACAGCGCCATTGATTCAGTCATCGAAAAGGTGCGCCTGCTGAAAGATGAATTGAGCAGTCTGGGACTGCCTGTAAACATGGCAGGCGCAGCGGCAGCGTCACTTCAGCCAGAAGACGAAAGGGACGCGCAAGACCTCTGGGGCTGGTATATCAGCGAGTTAGATTCCAGCATTACTCGGGCTCATTCAGAGCTGACAGAACTTTTGAATATGCGTCGCCGCGCGACTTCCTCCGTTTAGGCGATGCCGCTGGTTTCATGTTGTTTGTTTCTGAAACTACTTTAGTGAAGTTTGACCGAAATTTACTGGCGCTATCCAATGGCAACTCACTGAGAATGCAGGATAAAGCGATAGCTAAAACCTCATTTTCCCCTTTGAGTGATTCCAGTTCATCAATAATCTTCTCAAATGTTTTTTTGACATCAATCGACATTAAAAGCTCCTTTCTTTGCTGTGTGGAAACTCAAAGATAAGCGAGCGTTACTTTTTGCAACATCCTGATATTCGATCAGTGCCGCCACCGTGCGGCATTTTTATTACCAGCAGCAGGAGAAGAAGCATGTTAACAGTAAAAGTGATGTCACCAGATGGTGGCGAAGAAATCCATTGCGGCCTGAGCGTCGGTTTCAACCCCAATCAGCAGAGTATCGCAGTGTCGGGAATGGACCAGAACGTTTTCCTGAAACGGGGAGAAGTGGCGTACGTGATGAACGCAAACGGGAAGACCATTTCCCGTTACGAACACCTGGAACGACAGTAGGCATTACAGAAGCTCTTTAGCAAAGGGCTTCGATAATGCTAAACCGAAAAATCGGGTTGAAACCTGATAAAAAACCCCGTGGAGGAAATCCCAAAACTACGGGGTGCTGAACAGCCAGCCAATGGCGGATTGTAGCCACATAGTTGGTTTATTATCTACTGGTTGAGAATAAAACTGAGAGCCTGGAAGGCTTGAGAGTGGCTCATCCCTGAGCTCACGGGTAGAACGGCAGACTTTGTCATGGCAGAGCAAAGTCATACGTTAGTTTAGATAACATTCCGGATATAACAAGCGTAGCGGGCGTGTATCAATTAGCGGAGTTCAGCAACTGAGGCATCGAGCATTCACTGAGTGCCATAGATAATGCTATAGTTCACCAGTAAAAGCAGATTGCATGCTGTCATGAGATGCAGTTCATATTTTGAACGTCAGGGTTAAGTCAGTAGTGAATATAACTATTAATAGTGGATTATTTGGTTATTTGTTTTTGTTATTAACTATGTGGCCAGTTTTTATAACACTGTGTCTGGCAATGTCCATAGCATTTTACGGAGTGTTAATGAAGAAGACTGCGCTTGCGTTGCTGATTGCCGCTTTATTTTTTGGCATTCTTGGGGGGTTGCATGGGTATTGACTCTCTGATATTGAGGTTATTTCGACGTCTGCAAGGATCCATAGCTGCCGTCATCCATCGTATTCATGTATGCTGATAAGGATTTTTAAAGGAAAAGGAATGGATGATGAATACCCATAAGCTTCTGGATACATACATGTTAGTTGGTACCGGTCTTTCTCGCGTCAAATATGAGATTTTTTCAGGAGATGAAGGATCATATGCGTTTATTACGATTTATGCATATGAGCCTCATTTCCATATTAAGGGCCATGATTCCTTAAAGTTAGACGAAGCTGTTGATGTCAGATCTCAGATCGAAGGGCATTTTGCAGATAGCTACCAGTAGCCAAACCATTTATCTGAATCTACAGCCCCGTTTATGCGGGGCTTTTTATTGCGCCTCGAATGCTAAGTAGTAACCAATGCCACCGTTAATTCCCCCGCATGTCGTAAGCGCGGATGTGCAAGCATAATTACGGACCGCTCAGGCTGCTGCGACAAGCACCGCAATGACGGTTGACAGCAATTCAAGGGCATAAGAGTGACTCCCTCGGATAGTGGGAAAGCATTACAGAAGCTATTCTGCCGAGTGGTTTCTATAATATTCCCCACATCGCACAGAGGTAAGTCATGTCAGAGATCACCACATCCGAACAAATCCGCCTGGATATCATCAAGAAAGTGAATTACGACACAGCAGCGGCGAAGTTAGCCATTGACTGGGTTGGCGATAGCTATCTGAAAGCTGAGCTATTCGCTGACTCTTTCGATCGTGTTTACACGGAAAGCGAGATTGTCTCGAAGACTCGTAAAGCAATTCAGGAAGCGACCGAAGCGCTGGCCCTGTTTGATACCGGCGCTGAGCAAGTCAGCTAAGGCATTACAGTCGGTGCCTATGGAAGTGTCGTTTCTCGTTCAGGAAAGGGGGTATCGACCGATACCACCTGATACGAATAAATCCTGAAAAGGGCCTGCTGTTATTAACGCAAACCCGGACCATGTGAGAATCCGCCACCTAGACCACCACCATGTCCGCCGCCTGGGCCTCCCGGAGGCGAAATACATCCTGAAAGAGACAGCGCACCACAGATCACAAAAACAGCAAGCATAATTCTTTTCATAATAACTCCTGGACTAAAGAGCCTTAATTCCAAAGCATAAAAGTGAATATTTTATGGAGAATCAGTAATTCCTTTTTCTCCCTCACGTTAAATAGGAATAATCCATGGCAAAACCGGACTGGGGCGAGCTTCAGCAACGGTTCCTGTCCGATCATGCCGCAACCGGCGTATCACCGAAGGATTGGTGTGAAGCGCAGGGACTGAATTACGCTACCGCCCGTCGATACATCAAGAAACCTTCTGCGCAAGCTGCGCAAAAACCTGCGCAAAAGGAAAAGTGCGCAGAAGCGCTGGTGGATGATGATGACCTCACCGATCAACAACGCTTATTTGTTGCGGAATACCTGAAGGACAACAACGCCAAGCAGGCCGCCATTCGAGCCGGGTATAGCAAGAAGACTGCTGAACAAATTGGCTATCAGCTGCTTCAGAAAACTTCAGTTGCGCAGGCCATTGCGCAGCAGCAGAAAGCATCCATTGTGCGCACACTCGGCAGCGCTGATGAAGTGCTTGAGCAGATGTGGCGCCTGGCCACCTTCGACGCCAACCAGCTTTCTCAGTATCGCCGCGGGAGCTGCCGTTACTGCTGGGGCTTTGGTCACCAGTACCAATGGCGTGATGCCGTGGAGTACGAAGAGAGGCGACTCGAAGCGCTTGAGCGTAAACGTCGTGAGCCTCTCGATGTTGGCGGTTACGGATACGACCATACCAGCGCACCTAACCCTGAATGCCCCCGCTGCAATGGTGATGGCATCGGTCAGCCGTTCTTCGCGGATACGCGCAAGCTGGCGCCGGATGCTGCGCTTGCCTATTCAGGAGTCAAGCTTGGGAAGAATAGCGTAGAGATAACCGCCATCAGCCGTGAGCGGATGTTTGAGGCTGTCGCTAAACGCCTCGGCCTGGCTGATAGCGAGTTCGCCCAGCGTCTGCAGCAGATTGAAATTGAGCGCCGGCAGCTGGAGGTCGAAAAATTACGCAAAGAGCTGGCTGCTGATCCGGAGGATGACGAACCAACGCCAGTTGCAATCAATATCAACGTAGTCGATGCACGAGTGAGGGAAGAGGATGGCGATAGCACCGACGCTTAACATCCCTCAGGCCAAATTCCTTGCGATGCAGTACAAATTTAAGGCCTATGTCGCCGGCTTCGGTTCCGGTAAGACGTGGGTCGGTTGTGGTGGTATCTGCAAAGGGATGTGGGAACACCCCAAAATCAACCAGGGTTACTTTGCGCCAACGTATCCGCAGATCCGTGACATCTTTTATCCCACTGTTGAGGAGGTGGCCCACGACTGGGGGCTGAATGTCAAAATCAACGAGGGAAACAAAGAGGTTCACTTCTACGCTGGGCGCCAGTACCGAGGAACGACGATTTGCCGCTCGATGGAGAAACCGCAAACCATCGTTGGTTTTAAAATCGGTAATGCGCTGATTGATGAGCTGGACGTAATGCCCGCCAAAAAGGCGCAGTTAGCCTGGCGAAAAATCATTGCTCGTATGCGTTACAACGTGGCCGGTCTTCGTAACGGGATCGACGTCACCACGACGCCGGAAGGGTTTAAATTCGTTTATCAGCAGTTCGCAAAGGCTGTACGCGATAAGCCTTCGCTCTCAACGCTGTACGGCCTGGTGCAGGCCTCGACGTTCGACAACGAAAAGAATCTGCCGCCGGACTATATCCCGTCGCTGATGGAGTCATACCCGCCGGAGCTGATCAAGGCTTATCTGCGTGGCCAGTTCACCAACCTGACCAGCGGGACGATTTACCATCAGTTTGACCGTAAGCTGAATAACTGCAGGGAAGAAGAGCAACCCGGTGAGCCGCTGTATATCGGTATGGATTTCAACGTCGGGAAGATGGCCGGGGTTGTTCATGTGTTACGTCTGGGGCTTCCGTTTGCGGTGAATGAAATTGTGAAGGCTTACGACACCCCTGACATGATCCGCATCATCAAAGAACGGTTCTGGCTGTACGACGGCAACGATTATCGCAAGGTGCGGGAAATCTATATTTACCCGGACGCTTCCGGCGATTCCCGTAAATCCAGCAATGCCAGCGCCACGGATATCGCTCAGCTTAAGCAGGCCGGCTTCAATGTGGTTGTTAATGCATCAAACCCGCCAGTGAAAGACCGCATCAACGCGATGAATGCCATGTTCTGCAATGGTAACGGTGAACGTCGCTACAAAGTGAATGTAAAGCGGTGTCCGGTGTACACCGAATCGCTTGAGCAACAGGTTTGGGGTGAAAACGGTGAGCCGGATAAAACGGCGGATAACGATCACCCCAACGATGCCGGTGGGTATTTCATTGTGAAGCAATTCCCGATTATCAAACCGACTGGAAAAGTCACCCAACTGCGGATGTAAAACCATGCCTGATATTTCAACGCCCAACCTCGACTATAACGACATGGTTGAGGCATGGGATATTAATGATGCGCTGATGGGAGGAACGCTGGAAATGCGCCGGCAGGGCAAGAAGTATCTCCCGAAATGGCCGAACGAAGATCCTGAAAGTTATAAGGAGCGTTTGGCTTCGGCAACGTTACTACCTGCCTATGAAGAGGCCATTAAACAAAACATCGGGCGAGTGTTTGCTGAGCCGACGGTATTGAGTGAGGATTCTCCTGAACAAATACGGGAGCTGTCGCCAGATATTGATATGGAAGGAAACCGGCTCGATGTCTGGGCACAGCAATTTTTCAGCATCGGATTCCAGTATGGTCTGGTACATGCGCTGGTGGATTTCCCGAAAATTGACCGGGAGGCAGTAAAAACTAAAGCCGACGAAAAAGCCGCGGGATCCCGCCCGTATGCCACGATGCTTAATCCTCGCCAGGTCATCGGCTGGAAATCGAAAGTGGTTAAAGGGAAAGTGGTGCTGACCGATCTGCGTATCAGAGAGGTCATCATTGTTGATGGCGATGATTATGGGCAAACGAAAGTTGAGCAAATACGCCATATCATGCCGGGCAAGGTTGAAATTTATCGCCGTAATAAAGGTGATAACGGCGAAAGCCAGTGGCAGATTCACGACGAGTGGGAAACCAGTCGCGATGATATTCCCCTGGTGACGCTTTACACAAAACGCACAGGCTTTATGCGCGGTTCACCGCCACTGCTTAATCTCGCCTTACTGAATATCAAGCACTGGCAGAGTCAGAGTGAACAGGACAACATCCTGCATGTCGCTCGCGTGCCGTTGCTGGTGGCTTACGGTCTGGCTGATGGCGAAACGTTGACGATAGGTTCTTCCTCTGCGACTCGTTTCGATGACCGCCAGCGGCAGGGACTGGAATATGTCGAGCATACCGGGGCTGCGATTGAAGCCGGTAAGATTTCCCTTGAGGATCTGGAAAACCAGATGCGTCAGGCCGGCGCAAAACTGCTGCGCGCGGAAAACACATCGACTAAATCCTTAGACCAGACTCACGAAGAGCGGATGCAGGAGAATTCACCTCTCTACACCATGGCAAGCTCGCTTGAGGATGCGCTCGATAATATCCTGCAGATTATGGCGGAATGGCTGGGCGAGAAAGAAGGCGGCAATGTCGATGTACGCACCGAACTGGATGTTTCAGCCCAGACGTTTGATGCCGCAGCTGCAACAGCTGTTCAGTCGCTCCGCCAGGGTGGTGATATACGTCAGGTCGATGCTGTTCGCGTTTTGCAGGCCCTAAAATTTATCGATCCGGATGCGAAGCCCGAAGAGGTAATCGACGAGCTGCGAAATCAGCAGGTCACGCTGGCCAGCGGACTGAGTAACCCGGGTGGTGCAAATGGCGACGGCGAATGACAAGCTTCAGGATGAATCGATAGCGCATGCGATATGGATAGCGCGGTACAGCACCAGCGTTGCAAACAGGATGATAAACATCCTGAATGACAGCGACGCTGAGCTGGCAGCCAGATTGCTGGTGGCGATGGATAGCCTGAATGCTGACAGCTTTACCGTCTCGCGACTGGAAGCGCTGCTCGTTAGTGTCAGGGCTCTCAATCGCGAGGCTGTGCAGTCAATGTACGCGGGACTATCTGAAGAGCTGCAGTTGCTCGCTCAGCACGAAGCTGGCTTTCAGCTGAGCCTGTTCCAGTTTGCTATCCCAGATGATGTGCTATCGCTTCACCCGCTGGTGGGCATTTCACCGGATGCCGTTTACGCCGCGGCGATGGCACAACCGTTTCAGGGGCGCCTGCTTTCGGAGTGGGCAGATAACCTTGAAGCTGACAGGATGGCAAGAATTTCCAATACAGTGCGGCAGGGTTTTCTCCTGGGCGATACGCATGAGCAAATCGCCAGAAAGGTCCGGGGTCATGCTAACCGTGGCTATCAGGATGGCGCGCTGCAGATGAGCCGCACCAATGCTGGCAGTATTGCAAAAACGGCTGTGGGGCATCTTGCTTCTACGGCCAGGAAAAGCTTTGCAGATGCGAACGATGACATTTTGAAGGGTAAGCAGTGGTTATCCACTTTGGATAACCGTACATCAAAAGACTGTCGGATTCGCGACCGCCTCAAGTACACACTGGATAACAAGCCGATCGGCCATAAGGTGCCGTATCTGCAGGGACCCGGGAAAATCCATTTCTGCTGTCGCAGCGTCGAAACCTACATCCTGAAATCGTCTGATGAGCTGGGTATTGCTGTTGGGCAAATATCAGATAGCTCACGTGCCAGCATGGACGGGCAGGTGCCTTCGGATACCGATTATCAGGGCTGGTTCTCGCGCCAGTCTTTCACGCGACAGTCCCAGATCGTTGGCGTAACCCGGGCCCGGCTGATTCGTGACGGCGGCATGTCGCCCGATGACTTCTACAACGACAAGGGCGAATGGCTGACTCTGAAGCAACTGCGTAACCTGGATGCTCAGGCGTTCAGTAACGCCAGATTTTAAAGCTTTTTAAGTCTTCAATCAGGCTGCCTCCGGGCGGCCTTTTTTATTGCCGTAATCCGGATGGTGAGCGGTGCAACGGTCGGATGACCCCGAAAAGGTAACCACATGAAACTGAAAACAGTCGAAGTTAACGGCAAAAGCTATGCAGAAATCGATGCCAGCGGTTTACCCGTCTACGTCCACGATGACGGCCAGGAAGTTGGTTTTGATGCTGTGCAGGCCGTTGGGAAAATCTCCTCTCTGAATGGCGAGGCAAAATCTCATCGTGAAGCCAAAGAAGCCGCTGAAGCCGGTCTGGCTAAGTTTGCCAAAATCGGCGATCCGGCAAAGGCGCTCGAAGCGCTGGAGATGATGACTAAAATCGACCAGAAAAAACTGATCGACGCAGGTGCCGTTGATCAGGTTAAAGCGGATATCACCAAATCATTCCAGGCCCAGCTTGATGAAGCTACTCAGCGTGCGACGACCCTTGAAGGCCAGCTTTATCAGGAAATGATCGGCGGCCGGTTCTCTGGCTCGAAATTCATCGCAGATAAAGTAGCAATTCCGGCAGATATGCTTCAGGCGCGGTTCGGTCAGTCTTTCAAAGTCGAGGACGGCAAAGTCGTTGCCTATGATGGCTCTGGCAACAAAATTTATTCCCGCTCGAAGCCGGGCGAACTGGCGGCCTTTGATGAGGCGCTGGAGTTCCTGGTGGAGCAGTACCCACAGAAAGACCACATTCTGAAGGCCAGCGGCAACCAGGGAGGCGGCTCACGGCAGTCTCAGCATTCACTCGGGCAGAAAACGATGAAACGCGATGCGTTTACCAGTTTGAGCCCGACAGATCAGCAATCAACTCTCAAAGACGGTATCACCATCGTCGATTAATTCTTTGCCAGCCGCCGGATGGCTGCTGGTGCCGGAGCTGGATAGCTCAACCAACCCTATATTTTAATCTCCAAGGAATCCATACACATGGCTAATACGCTTACCGGGTTGATCCCGACTATCTTCACGGCTCTGGATACCGTATCTCGCGAACAGGTCGGTTTTATCCCGGCTGTATCGCGCAATGCTAAAGCTGATGCGGCGGCGAAGGACCAGACTGTTACTGCGCCGGTTGCGCCACCGGCAACCACTGTTGATATTACCCCGGGGGCTACTGCGCCAAATGACGGCGACCAGACGATCGGCACCGTTGATGTCAAAATCACCAAATCCAAAATGGCCCCGGTCAAATGGAACGGTGAGGAACAACTGGCACTGGGGCCCGCAGGGACATACAACACCATCCTTGCTGATCAGTTTAAGCAGGCTTTTCGCGCGCTGGCTAATGAGATGGATGCAGATCTCGCGGCTCTGTATTTCGCATCCTCACGTGCTGTTGGTACGGCCGGCACCGCTCCTTTCGGTATTGCAGGTGATTTGTCGGATGCGGCAAATGCGCGCCAGGTTCTCTCTGACAACGGTTCGCCGACAACTGATCTGCAGATGGTTCTCGGTTCTTCGGCTATCGCTAATCTCCGCGGTAAACAGTCTGTTCTGTTCAAAGTAAACGAGTCCGGTACTGATGCGCTTCTGCGCGAAGGTATCGTGGGGCGACTGGAAGGATTCAACATCCACGAATCCGCGCATGTTAAGAAACGCGCTGCATCTCCGGCTGCGGGATACCTGGTGAATGGAGCAAAAGCTGAAGGCGATATTCTGATTGCGATTGATACCGGCACAGGTGCTTTTGCAGTGGGTGACATCGTGACGTTTGACGGGGACAGCAATAAATACCTTGTTGCTGCTGCGACGGCCACAGCAATCACCCTGGCTGCTCCTGGCTTACGTCAGGCACTGGCCGACAACACCGCTATTACCGCTGGTGGCGCCTACACCGCAAACATGGCGTTTGATCGCAATGCATTCCTGCTTGCATCCCGAACCCCGGCAATGCCGCAGGGCGGCGATACTGCGGATGATGTGATGAACGTTACTGACCCGGTATCTGGCATCACTTACCAGGTAGCCCTGTACCGCCAGTATCGCCAGGTGCGTTACGAAGTCGGTTTGTCCTGGGGCGTAGCGGCAGTTAAGTCGGCGCACTCAGCGTTGCTGCTGGGCTGATAAACAGGGGCTTCGGCCCCTTTTTTTAGTGGAGGGCTAATGGCCGGATTAACAAAAGAGCAGCGCGCCCAACGAGCTGCTGAGCAAACTGCGTCTACGCAGGCGGATAACAACGAACCCGTATCGACCACATCGCAGCTGGTGGCGATGGTTACCGATTTCCCGGCATTCCCGGGTGCGCCCAATACCGCCAACGTTCACCCTGATGAAGTGGAGAACTGGAAGGCGCACGGCTGGAAAGAAATGGAGTGATGCATGATCACTTTCATCACCGTTGAAGTTGTCAATTCGATTCTCGGTGCCACCTGGACAGATGAAAGCAAAAAAGCCAAATCTGTGCTGATGGCCAATACCTGGATGAATGGACTTAACCTGAAACTGCCGTGCGATAAGGCAACTCACGAAATCATCATTCCTGACGATGTGAAACAAGCTGGCGCCTATGCGGCGCTGTCGGCGGCAAATGGCGGGCTGTATCAACAGAAAACTGATTCGGGGGTATTGCTGAGTAAGGCGGTTGACGCTGACGACGTTTCTGTTTCAAAGACCTTCGCAGAACTTGGTACCAACAGTTCGGCATTGCTTGATTCTGACCTGCAGCTGGCGCTGGCCATGCTTAAACCCTATGGTGTTAGTCAGTCACAGGTGCGGCTGGTGAGGGGGTGATATGGGCATTCGTGACGAGTTGCAGACCGAGGTCGCCGCAGCATTCGATACCGATCTGCAGGATGCGGTTAAGGATTTCACTGGGTCATACACCGTTCGAGGTGCCTGGGACCCGGTGACGGAAACCGGTACTGAAACGCAGGTGACTTACTCGGGGCGTGGAGTGCAGGCGCGCTATAAACTGCGCCGTATCGATGGCGCTAACATTCTGCATGGTGATGTGAAGCTAACCGCCCTGGTTAACGAGGTGACTGATAAGCCGGCCGTCGGGCATATCATCACCGCACCGGATCCGATTACGGGTGAGCTTCAGCGTTACGAGATCATCACCGCTTCTGCCGACTCTGCTGGCGCTGCGTACTCCATTCAACTGCGGAGGGTGTGATATGGCTAAGGGCTGGAACATTGACCCGGCGGCATTCGCCGGGCTGGTGGCCGAAGATGTCAAACTACGCCAGCGGACAATCGCCATTCAACTGCTGAATGAAATTGTTCAACGGTCGCCGGTAGGAAACCCGGAGCTGTGGGCCATCAACGCGACCGCGGTTCAATACAACAAAGCGGTAGGTGAATGGAACGAATTTCTTTATGCCGATCCTGCTAACCTGACCAAAACCGGAAGGCTCAGGAAGAAAGTTCGAGTTAATGACAGCATGGATATCAAACGTCCGGCAGATTATCGCGCGGGTACGTTCAGGGCATCGCATTTTGTCAGCATCGGCGAACCTAATCATTCCGTCCCGACCGAACCGGATCCGCGCGGGACAATGACGTTTCTTAATGGCAAAAATATCATTGACCAGGCGCCAGCCTACTCGGTGATTTACATCCAGTCGAACCTGCCTTACTCCGTGCCTCTGGAGAATGGTCACTCAACGCAGGCGCCAACAGGCGTCTATGCCGTCTCGTTTAATGGTGTGATTCAGGCCTACAAATGACCCTTACAGAAATCAGAAACGCTGTCATTTCCCGAATGGCGGCACAGACCGCTATTGCCTCTGATGCGGTGGATTATCCCAATGGTCCGGTATTTGACCCCAGCAACCGCGATATCTGGGCCCGCCTCGCCAACATTGCAGGACAGGCTGGAGCAACCGAGATCGGGGATGGGCCGGTCGTGCACAGAACAGGTTTACTCATCATTCAGCTGTTTGTTCCGGTCGGCTCCGGGACGTTGCTTATCTCCCGGACGGCCGATCAGCTAACGGAGCTATTCGAGTTCAGGGACGACGGGAAGCTGAGTTATTTCGCCGTTTCTGCTGTGCCGGCAGGTGAGACCGATGGCTGGTTACAGCTCAATCTTCAAATTCCTTATCGCGCTCTGTAGCGCACAAAAAACAGGAGGCTCCTGTGAGCTCAGGTGCAAAAGTAGTAGCCGCGTTTATTCGCGAGACAACGCCAGGAATCACGCCTACAGCAGGGGCGTGGAACCTGCTGCGTCGTTCTTCATTTGGTCTGAAACCAACGCAGAACACCAACGACAATGACGAAATCGCTGGTGACCGCATGGCGCAGGGCGTTTCACGTGGCACAGTGGATGTCGGCGGCGATGTCGGCACACGGTTTCGCTGGAATCAGCATGATGATTTTCTTGCCAGCTGTTTCGGTGCCGAATGGATAAATAACGTGCTGACGATGGGTAACGGTCGTATTACGTTCTCCGTGGCGACCTTTGCCAGTGATGTGGGGATCGCCCAGATTGCCCGCGGTTGCCAGGTTGGCACCTTCCAGATGGAAATCCCAGGGGATGGGGATATCACCGCAACCATTACCTTTGCAGGCCTGGACTGGGAGACGAAAGGGGACGATACCAGCTATTTCACCACGCCGGTGGATTTTGCGGGGGCGCTGCGTTACTCCTTCAAGGAGGTCACCAACATCCGGCTGAATGGTGTTGATGGCGGGACAGGGTTCTGCGTCGACACTTTTAACATCCAGTTCAACAACAATATGCAGACCCAGCGCTGCATCGGTACCGGTTCGGCGTTCGCCGGCGCAAACATTCCGACAACCTTTACCCCGTCAGGTCAAATCACACTGTCATGGTCAAAGGCTGCCTGGGAGGTTTACAAAAAAACGTTCACCGGCGAAACGGTGCCGTTTAGCTTCACGCTGGAGAATGCTGAAGGCGCCTATACCTTCGATTTCCCGGAAGTGCAGATCTCCGGCGACTGGCCGGATGCGGGGAGCACTGACATTGTTCAGGTTCAGTTGGATATCACCGCGGCCAATACTCCGCCAACTATTACCCGCGTCCCCAAAGTACCGGCGACGGCAATCAGTGTTGCGCCAGCCACTTCAACTGGAGCCGTGGGATCTACTGTGACGTTAACCGCCACGCTTACGCCAGCTGATTCAACTGATACCGTCCAGTGGACGTCATCGGATCCGACTATCGCCAGCGTGGTTTCTACCGGGCAGAAAACAGCGAAAGTCACACGTAACGCATCCGGCACTGCAACCATCACCGGTAAGGCCCGCACCTTTACCGCAACGTCTGAAATCACCGTTACCGCGCCTTAATTTACCTGGCCCGTTCTGCAGTCATCGCGGCTCGGGCTTTTTTGGGAGTCTTTATGCTGATTATTTCTTCTCAAATTGATTTGAACGGAGAACGCTGGTTTTTCCCTTACAAAAAGCCAGCAGGAAGTAAAAAGAAATTCACGCCGGAAGACGAAGCGCTGTTTAAACTCCGTCTGCTGGTGGCCAGTAGCGAGAATCCACAATACCGCTCACGCAATGCGCTGGTGCGGCGCCATATCGACAAAATGGACGCGAGCTACCAGGTCGGTACGGATGGTTTCGATCTCGCCAGTGTGGGCGAGATTGACTCGGTTGATGATCTTCTCATCGACAATTGCGCGCGCTTTCTTCTGAAAGACTGGGAGGGCGTGGGGGAACTGGTGGATGGTACGGAGACGGCGGTAGCGTATACACCGGAGCGTGGTGTTGCGTTACTGAAGCAAAACCCCTCTCTGTACTGGCTTATTCTGGCTGAGGCGGCGGCCATTGCTCAGGGTAAGGAGCAGCAGACTCAGGAAACCGTAAAAAAGCCATAGAGGCCCAAAAGTGGCTAAAGGAATTCGCCGGCGAACAGGGCGAGAAGGCAAAGTGGCGTAGGGAGAAACTAAATCTCCCACCCATTCCAGAGCCTGAAATCGATGCAGTCACTGGGGAGATCCTCAACGCTTACGCCATGATATCGCGCGGCAGAAAGTATGCCGGCATGGCCGGAGTGCCGCTCCCTCTATCCCTGAACGATATTGAGCTTTACCTGGCATCGCGCACCATCCTGATCGACCGCATTGAGTTTGATGCAGCGATACTGGCCCTTGATGATGTCTGGAGAGCTGAGTGGGCGGAAGAGCAAAAAAGGCGGGCGATAGTGAAATAGCCTTATCATTGTTTAGCTGCGCCTATATGTTAGGATGTTTCCGATTGTAATCACGGGAAACATAAAATGAAGAAATTGATGATAGTAATTGCTGGGGTGTTAGCTATTTCTGGTTGTGCTACTAAGCAGTATCCGCAAGCTCCGTCCGTTACCAGCGAAGAGTCTGCAGCGTTAGACTGCAATGCCATTAAGCAGGAAATTGCGAAAACGCATAGCATACAGAACGAGATCGAGACTACTGGTCAGTTTGACGGACGGACTGTATTGGGTGCTCTTGGTGATTTCGGCATCGGTAATGGAATGGCTAAAAGTGAAGCGCGTAGAAAGGCTCAGGCACGCCTTCAGCAGCTCGAGTCTCTAAAAACAGTTAAATGCTCAGATAAAAATATTTCTGGTTAATTCTGGCTGCCATTGTCTCTGTTCCAATAATCGCAACAATTATCATATATCGACAGTAATTGTTTATTAAAAATCTAACCTCGCTCCGGCGGGGTTTTTTATTGCCCGGATATCGCCAAATGACAGAACAAACTTCCCGCTTGGCCATTGTTATAGATAGCTCTGGGGCAGAAAAACAGGCTGACAGCCTTGCAATTGCGCTTGATAAGATGACTCAGTCTGGTGATAAAGCCGTAACCAGCATGTTCAAAGTGACAAAAGCGACTGACGAGGAAAAGGATGCGCTCAATAAATTGCGAGCAGTCATTGATCCGGTTGGTGCTGCAATTGATACGGTTGGCCGCCGCTTTAGTGAGCTGAAAAAATACTTCGACAAGGGGCTAATTGACGAGGAAGAGTTTCGCACTCTCTCCAAAATGCTGAATGATACGACCGATGAGTTAAGCGGCGTTGCACAAGCTCAACGAGAAGCAGAAAAGGCCAGCAAACTGGCTGCCGTGCAGCAGGAGGCCCAGACACAGGCATTCCAGAGGATGCTGGATAAAATTGATCCCGTATCCAGCGGCCTGAGAGGGTTAAAAGAACAGCAGAAAGAGATTTATCTTGCTGCTCAACGAGGTGATTTAAGCCTCGAACAATATGATGCCTACAGTCAAAAAATTGCTGATGCTCGCAAGGAGCTAACTGGAGAAGCCCAAGCCCAGCGCGACGCAGAAAAAGCTGCGGCTGATGCAATTAAGCAACAAGAGGCTCAAGCCCAGGCATTTCAGAGGATGATTGACCGCATTGACCCCCTGTCAGCGGCTCTGAAAAATTTGGATCAACAGCAAGCGGAACTATCCTCTGCACTATCGTCAGGGAAAATAAATACCGCCCAATTCGACACCTACAGCAAAAAACTGCAGGAGACTCGCCGGGAGATTACTGGAGCTGCTCAGGCAGAACGCGAGGCAGCCAAGGCCCACGACGAGCAGGTTGCCGCATTGCGTCGCCTTGAGGCCCAAATAGATCCCATAGGTGAAGCATTCCGTCGCCTGAACGAGCAACAGCGCCAGCTTGATACAGCCAAAACATCCGGGATGCTTTCGCCCCTGGCTTACGATCGCCTCAACAGCAAACTTGCAGAATCCCGCGATGCCCTGGAGAAAACCCAAGCGCAATTGGGTAAAACAGGCCAATCTGCAGCTCAGACTGCCAATGCTATGCGCATGATCCCTGCTCAAATGACAGATATTATTGTCGGCTTATCTACAGGTCAGTCGCCATTCATGGTGCTCATGCAGCAGGGCGGGCAGTTGAAAGATATGTTCGGCGGTATTGGCCCCGCGATTAAAGGTGTTGGCGGGTATGTGCTGGGGTTGATTAATCCTGTCACTCTAGCTGCCGCGGCTGTTGGTGTTCTTGGGCTGGCCTACTACAAAGGTTCTCAGGAGCAGGACGAGTTCTATAAGTCGTTGACCCTTAGCGGTAATCTGGTTGGTAAAACCACAGGGCAACTAGCAGATATGGCCGCTCGGGTTTCAGTAGTTGCCAACTCAACCACTGGCGTGTCCGCAGCCACACTCAACCAGATAGTTTCATCTGGGAAAGTGGCTGGAGATTCTCTGGAACGCGTGACAATCGCTATTGTTAAGATCAGTGATGCGACGGGTATTGCTACAGAAAAGTTGGTGAGCGACTTCAACGATCTTGCTGCTGATCCAGTAGCGGCTATAACCAAACTTAACGACCAATACCATTTTCTGACACTGGCAACCTACAACCAGATTAAAGCGCTACAGGATGAAGGTAATCAGCAGGATGCTGCACGGGTGGCTAATGATGCTTACGCCAATGCCATGCAGCAGCGTGCGAATGATATTCATCAGAATCTTGGTCTTCTTGAAAGTGCATGGGATTCGCTGGGTATAACGGCCAAAGGCGCCTGGGATGCGATGCTCAATATTGGGCGTGAACAAACACTAACGGATAAACTTGCCACCTTAAACGAAAATATTGCTGAAGCCCAAAAAGGGCAAAAAGATGGTGGGTTCTGGAACAGTTTTAGCGCGAGGTTTACCAACCTCCCGGAGATGATAAAACAGAGAGATTTGCTCGAATCAGTTGCCAATCTTCAGGGGGATGTAACCAAAGGACAGGCGAAGGCTAAGGAAGCCGAACAGCAAAGAATTAAAACGCAGCAGGAAGCAGATCGCGTTAACCAGCAATATCTGAGCAATGCGGATAAGCGCAATAAAGCTATTAAGCAGCAAAGCGAATTCCTGAAGGCTGGTGCAATTACTGCAGAGCAATATGCAAAAAATGTTTCTCGCATTAACGAGATGTACAAAGATCCGAAACCACCTAAGACGCCAAAGGGTAAAGCATATACCGAGGACGCAGCAACCCGGCTGCTTGATCAGATAAACCAGCAGACTGCTGCCATGCAGTCCCAGCTGGATGCCAGTGACAAGCTTAATAGCGCGACACAGGCTCGGATCAAGTTCGAGCAGCAGATTGCTGACCTCAAATCTAAAACGCAGCTCACCGCTGACCAGAAGTCGATCCTTTCCCGTTCAGATGAAATCCTCCAGGCGTATAAGCAGCAGGAGGCACTGCAAAATTCCGTAAAAACCCTGGACGATTATCGGAAGATGCAGGAACAGGTAAAGACGAAGGATGAGCGGACCAACGATCTGCTTAAAACCCGTCTTGAACTGCTGGAGAAGGCCAAAGCAACCGGGCAACTAAAACCCGGTGAATATGAAAAAACGCGGGCAGATATTTATCAAAACACCGATATGCAACTGCCCTCGACGGTTCGTAATGTTGTAGGAAACCTGACACCCACAGGAGGGCGACTCTCAGGAACTTTTGAGGGGATGCAGGGGCAAATCAACGAATATGGACAGGCTCAGCAAGAGCTCCAGCGCTGGCTGGCAGCTCAGGAGGAAGCTTATGCGAAGGCCGGTGAAATAACTGCCGAGGGTGAGGCCAGAATGACCTCTATTCGTCAGCGTGCAGCGGATGCAAATCAGGTCATAGAGGCTCAGAAAAACACCATCATATCTGCGGCCACGCAGTCCTTGTTTGATAGCACCGCTGAAATCATGCGAACGGGGTTTGGTGAGCAATCGGCAATCTACAAGGTCGCTTTTGCTGCGAGCAAGGCATTCGCTATCGCGGACTCAATGGTGAAAATCCAGCAGGCTATAGCAAGCGGTGCAGTTAGCGCGCCTTATCCGGCCAACATCATCGCTATGGCCTCAATCGCTGCGCAGACTGCCAGTATCGTCTCAAATATCCAGGCTGTTTCGGGTGTTGGCTTCGCCTCCGGCGGTTACACAGGCCCCGGTGGTAAGTATCAGCCAGCGGGTATTGTTCACAAAGGAGAGTACGTCTTCGACCAGGCATCAACGAACCGGATCGGCGTGTCTCAGCTTGAGGCACTTCGAAATGGCCAACCGCTTGATGCAACTCTGGGGCGTACAGGGTTTGGTACTGGTGTTCAGAACGTTAACAGCGATAACCGTAGGCAAACAACTGTACACGCGCCGATTAATCAGGAGTTTCATCTCCAGGGTATTACTCCGGAGCAGTTGAGCGCTACACTCAATCAGAATAATCGACAGCTTTCCAGGCAGTTAAAAGGTGAACTCACAAAGGAGGTTACCATGCCACAAGGAGCTTTTGGCAACGCTCTAAAAGGAAACTATACACGACACGGTCCTAGGTAAGCTAAACTGCATTAGCTGAGACTTGATTAGGTAGGTAAGTCTAACAATCTGAGTAGGTGCAAGAAAACACAAGGATCTTATTAATGGAAGCGTTGTTAACATTTACATTTAAAGACTTTATAGCTTTTATGATTCCTCTTTTTATTGGCGGACTTATCTTCAATAGGAGACGTAAACGTAAGGAGGTCCGAGTGAAGTTTTCATTTCTTTGGCTTGTTTTGATAGTCGGTGGAATTCTTGAAATATGCGATGATATCTACACAACTTATTCCTATAGGCATAATCACTTATATAATAATGATACGCTTACAACCGTGTTTAACTATGATTTTGCAAAAATTGTTTTTTGTGGGGTTTTGATCTTTGTTTCTATTGCGCTTCTTCTTCAGGAGTTGCTTTTAAACAAGCAGTCACATTGACGTATATTGCCTGTCGGCGCATCGCCATTTTTTATTTTGATATGGGGCTGTGCCGAAACAATGTAAGCTCATATTAAAGTCAATAAAATTAATATATTGATAATGCTGTTTTTTTTGATTTCTTTTAGCTCTTGAGGTGAGTTGATAAATATATCGCCTTGTGTGTTTGTTTCGATTTAATAAGATTTTTTATCTTCGTTAATTTTAACCAAAAAATCAGAGATTTCTTCGATTCCATAGTGCTTTATTCTGAAATGAATACCCTCCTGAGGTTAATGGTGAAATTTTATTCGAGATACTTTACCGGGAGACTGCATGACTGATATCTACTACCCACATGACAGCCTCCCTATGCCATTACAGGAAGGATACGGATTTCAGCCTGTAAGCCCGTTAAAACGAACCCAGTTAATCACCGGTCGCGCGAGGCAAAGGCGAGCTTTTACGTCCACGCCGACGCAGGCCAGCATCACCTGGTTTATGGAAACCGATGCGCAGGGCCTGGCGTTTGAGTCCTGGTTCCGTGATGCGTTATCTGACGGGGCTGCATGGTTCATGATGAAGTTGCAGACGCCGTCAGGCATTAAGTTCTACAAATGCCGCTTCACAGATATTTATCAGGGACCGGTGCTGGTGGCCCCGATTTACTGGAAGTACACGGCGACGCTTGAATTATGGGAACGCCCCCTTGCTCCTGCCCCATGGGGTAATTACCCGGAATGGATCGTCGGCAGTTCACTGCTGGATATTGCGCTGAATAAGGAGTGGCCAAAGCATGACGCAGATTAAACGCCTCTACGCCAGCAGCGGGCCGGAGGTGATCATTGAGACGCTGAAGATCACCATTGGTTCTAATGTCCATTACCTGTGCCAGGGTTACGAGGATATTACGGCAACGACGGAGAACGGCGATACCGTAACGTTTTCAGCCTGTGCGATAGACATTGCGCTGCCGGCGCGCAACGCGGACGGCACGCAGGACCTCAAATTTGCCCTGTGCAATATCGATGGTGTTGTGTCCACGGCGATCCGCTATGCCCTGGCTAACAGATTGCCTGCATGGCTGACGTACCGGAGTTATATCTCTACGGATTTAGCAGCGCCTGCGGCAGTGCCGTATACGCTGAAAATCAAGTCGGGCTCCTGGACGGCGACAGAGGTTCAGATCACTGCGGGTTACATGAACATCCTCGATACCGCCTGGCCGCGTTACCGCTACACGCTCCCTGTATTCCCCGGACTGCGTTATATCAGCTAAGGAATCACAATGTTTAACCCTGATAAATACCGTTCTGTTAAATGGCAGAAGGGCGGCAGAGCCTACCCGCTACTTGACTGCTTCGGCATTGTGAACGAGATACGCCGCGATCTGAATTTACCCGTCTGGCCCGATTTTGCAGGGGTAACCAAAGACGACGGCGGCCTCGACCGGGAAGCACGCCGGATGATGCTTACCCTTGAGCGCTGCGAACCCTGCGAAGGGGCCGGGGTGGCCTGTTATTCCGGGTCGACTGTCACCCACGTAGGGATCGCGGTCAGTATCGATGGTCTGTTGCATGTGGCGGAATGCAACCCGGGTACGAACGTCACCTTTCTGCCGTTGCCGCGGTTTAAGCGGCGATTTGTCAAAGTGGAGTTCTGGCAATGACCATTCGTTTTTACCCGTCCCGGCTTCCCGGTGAACCACTCGAAACGCATGAGCATGGTGTAACCAGTATTCGCAGCTGGCTGGTGGCAAATGTTGAAGGCTACGAGGATCGGGATGTCCCACCGCTTACCGTTGAGGTTGAGGGGCTGTTAATTCCTCCAGATGAGTGGTCCACCTGCGTGATTCGCCCTGATAGTGATGTCAGGCTTTATCCGGTTCCATTCGGGCTGGAGGCCGCCACAATCGCGTGGATCGGTATCGGTATCTCCGTTGCCGCTGCAGCCTATTCGCTTGTTTTGATGAGCACCATTGATACGGGCGGCTATACCTCATCCACAGGGCGCAGTCTCGACCTGAACCCGGCGCGGGCCAACACCGCAAAACTCGGTGATGCCATTCGTGAGGTGTTTGGCCGGGTGCGTATCTACCCAGATTATGTGGTGCAGCCGGTTACCCGGTTCGATGCCGCCGATCCTACGAAAATGCGCGTCCAGATGCTGCTATGCCTCGGAGTCGGTGAACTGATTTATACCAATGGCGATATCCGGGTTGGCAGTACGCCAGCTTCAACGCTGCCGGGTTTCAACATCACCTATTTTCCGCCAGGCGCGGACGTTTCCGGCGATGAGCGCAGCGAAAACTGGGTCAACTCCACCGAAGTGGGCGGGACGTCATCCGGCACCGGGCTGGACATGGCCCAGACGTCGCCGGACGCAGACGACATTATCGCAGACAGCATGACCGTATCCGGTTCGAGCGTAACGTTTACGGGGCTGGATACGGATGATGATGATGATGACGAGAACGATAACGCACTGCCGCCCAGTTGGGTCGCTGGCGCCGTGGTCGAACTGAAAGCCCCGGCGAACTACCAGATCACCACGGCGGCTGGATACAGCGTTATCGCAAGCCCGCTGCTGACGGAGATCGCGCCGGTGGTTGGAATGCCGGTGACGCTGGGGTTTAACTCTGTCGATTACGATCTGTTTATCGCGTCATATACCCCCGGTCAGGCTGCAGTGCCCGGCACCGGGGGGAGTGCGGCAAAAGTCCAGGCCAGTGCGGCCCCGACCACCTACGATTTTTCGACCAGTTCCAGCACGTTCACGATCACCTGGCAGGGGGTTACCTACCCGGTGTCGCTGGTGGCTAACTATGTCTCGATGTCGGGACTGCTGGCGGCCATCACCGAGGGACTCACTGGCTCCGGCCTGGTTGCACAGGACAACGGCGGCACCGTACTGATAACCGAGTCGGCCAGTCCGTTCGCGGGTGGGGCGATCACGTCCTCTTCGCTGCCTGCAGCTGTTTTCGGTGATGCCCCGGTTTACACCTCCGGCACGGCATCAACCGGCGGCAGCCCGGCGGTAACGGCGAATGTGACGCTTGCCTATAACAGCGCCACGGGAACGGCCTTTTCCGGCATGCCAGAGGGGGTGCAACGGCTTTCACTTGCTCACCGCGGGAATGAGTACCGCATTGTCTCTGCCGACGGCACGACGGCGACGGTTGCGCGCCTGGTTTCCGGTGCCGTTGATGAGTCATGGCCGGGATTCTCCGCCCGGACGATGATCGACTATGAGGCCACTGGTCTTAACGACACGCTGAGCTGGCTGGGGCCGTTCCTGGTTTGCCCTGAGAATGAAGTGGTGGATGCATTCGAGGTGAATTTCTCCTTCCCGAACGGCATCTGCGGCTTTGACAGTAAGGGCAAAAAACGGATCCGCCACGTTGAGTGGGAGATACAGTATCGCGTCTACGGTTCCGGATCGGGGTGGGTGAGTCACCAGGGAGAGTATGCGCTGAAAAACGTCAACGGGTTAGGTTTCACTGAGCGGATCACCCTCAGCTCTCCGGGGCTGGTAGAGGTTCGCTGCCGTCGGCGCAATGAGCAGGGCTCAAACAACGCCAGGGATTCGATGTACTGGCAGGCACTGCGCGGGCGACTGCTGACGCGCCCTTCATCCTATCTCGGCGTGTCGCTGATGGCGGTGACCGTTGAGACGGGGGGCAAATTGGCGGCTCAGTCGGACCGCCGCGTAAACGTGGTGGCCACGCGGGCCTATGACTCAGGAACGGCCAGAACCATTTCGGGAGCGCTGCTGCATGTCGGGAACTCGCTGGGGCTGGAGATGGATGTCGACACTATCAACGCGCTGGAGTCCGCGTACTGGACGCCACGCGGCGAGTATTTCGACTTTGCTACCGGCGACAGTATCTCTGCGCTGGAAATGCTGCAGAAGATAGCCAATGCCGGGAAGTCACGTTTTCTGCTGAGTGATGGCCTGGCGACGGTCAACCGTGAGGGGATTAAGCCCTGGACTGGCGTGATCACTCCGCATGAGATGGTGGAGGAGCTGCAGAGCGGATTTACCGTACCGTCTGACGATGATTTTGATGGCGTCGACGTGACATACATCAACGGGACTACCTGGGCAGAGGAGACCGTTAAATGCCGGACGCCAGACAATCCTACGCCGGTGAAAATCGAGGCCTACAAACTCGATGGGGTACTGAATAAGGATCACGCCTACCAAATCGGGATGCGCCGCCTGATGAAATACCTGCAGCAGCGGGTGACGTTCCAGACCACTACCGAGCTGGACGCGCTGTGCTACAACACGGGCGATCGCATTGTGCTGACGGATGATATTCCGGGTAACAACACGATTTCCTGTCTGGTGGAGGCGATGACAACGGCGGGTGGCGTGACAACGTTCACCGTCACGGAGCCGCTGGACTGGTCTTTCGAAAATCCCCGCACGCTGATCCGCTATCAGGATGGCTCTGCATCCGGGCTGATGGTGGCAAGCAGGGTGGGTGATTTTCAGCTGTCAGTCCCGCACCTGAGTGAGTTTGATGATCCGATGAAGGTTGACCTGTCGTCGGCAACCATTGAGCCGATCCGCCTGGTGTTCTGCGGCTCAACGCGCCATGTCTACGACGCCATTGTAGAGGAGATCGCCCCGCAGTCTGACGGAACCTGTCAGGTCACCGCTAAAGAATACCTCGAATCGTTCTACCAGTACGACGACGCCACATACCCCGTCGACGCTGCTTAATACCAAAAAATCCCTTTCAACTTTTCTTTCGCTCAAACCCTCGTTTGGGCGAAGCCTCTTTTTGGAGCAAAAATCATGGCCGAACTTAACCCGCCTTTGGGAACGACGACGCCTGAAATTTTCCTGGATAACGTCAAGCGCGCTGACGAGCTGGTTAACGGTCCGGCCGGAACGGTTAACGACCGCGGCGGTGAACCGCTGGATACGTGGCGCCAGATGATGGCGAAAAACGATGAGATCAGGCAGAACATCATTCCTCTCAGCAAGCAGTACATGACGATTGAGGCTGCGCAGGCGGATATCGCGAATATCCCTGAGGGCAGCACCACGTATGTGCGCAGTTCTGATGATGCTTATCTGGCTATTGAGTACAAAAACACTGGAGGCGTACTGCAACCTACAGGAAGAACCATGATTTCTGGAAAGACAGCCGTAAGACGAACAGATGAATACTCTGACGGTGTGACTTACGCCTGGGGAAAGGTTATGTCCAGCGGGGAATTACTGCCGGGTACTCTTCAGGGAATGGACGGATTGCCAGCGCCTGAAAACGTCGCAGCATACGCAGCCAAAGGCGTCGCAGTCTATGACCTTGATCCGGCAGACATTCATGTCGGTCACGCGATTGTCAAAGATGGGGTTGTTTTGCTGGAAGCCGACCAGTCAGGGCGCCTTAATTACCTCCCACCGCTCAATCGTCGCGCCCGGCAATCGGTGAATCAACGTCCTGAAATGGTCCTCACGCCGCTCCCCGCATCAGTACGCGCGGCAGTCGAGCCACTCGCCGAGCGTGCCTGTAAATACATGCTATCAACGTGGGTGCCGACGTGGGTTCCCCTGGCTGGCGGAACCGGGCTTCCAGTCACTGGCTCGACGATGGACAGCATAGAGCAATACCCGCTGATGCTGGCCGCAGTAGTTCACTGGATAAGCTGGTGTGATGCTGGTTACGCCACCTGGGACGAAACGTTTATTGGCGTCAGTTATGACACAGCGGTTTCCTGGATTGTGCAGGGGCTGGATTTGGTGGTGAGTGCGCATCTGGCAAACGGTGGTTGGTGGGGAGGCCCGCCGCCGCCGTGGAGCGAAGCCTCTGAAGATGTGGCAGTGACCTTTGGCTCACAGGCGGCAGAGCTGGCGCGTAATGTGGCCAGCCACTGCGACCTGATGGGCGCACACCTGGCGGAAAGTCAGAAAATAAAAGTCGCCGCAATGGTGGTACATGAGGCTAACCGCTTTGTGAAGTACACACCCAAGTACCGCTGGACGCGCCCGGATATCCGGGGGCAGGTGACAGATAACTACCCGACAGGCGATTCCAAATCAGAAGAACTGGCATGGAACCTCGGCATTCTCGCCCGCGCGCTGACTATAGCCCCAGATAATGCCAATGCCGAGCGCTGGGCCGAGCGGATGATTACAATGCAGATTGCGGCGCTGGGTGACAGAAACGACCTTTCCGAGACGATGACCATTAACGGCCTGGTACCCTGCGACGTCATGAACGGGACAAACGTTAACCCGACCCGCCTCGTTGAAAACCACGGCGTCGCTGACGGGCAGGACGTGTCCCGCTGGTACACGATGGCGTCATTGTCAGGTAGCGAGTGGATGTTACGCACCTTCCTGCTGGCCGGGAAGCCAGTGCCATCGGCAGCCCTCTGGCATATGGCCGACACCATGCGTGCGCTGGCTTACAACCCGGATGGTTCGGTATGGAGTATGGACTGGCGCACGCCTGTAGGCGAGCTGTCCTATGCCCCGGCAATTGCATACATGTTTGCCGAACCGCGGCAGGACTATATCGACACACTCCTGCATCGTCTGGATATTTTTGCCGGACAGCAGGACGACACAACGGGGGCGCTACCTGCCGGGGCGTTCAACTGGCCGGTGTATGGTTCTTCCCAGCCTGGAGAATTCCTGAGCTATATCCGCATGTCTGACCGTATGCAAAACCCGCTGACCTGTCCGCGTGCCACCAATGCACATTACACCAGCCTTGCCGCTATTTACCGGAGTGTTTGATATGACCCTTGAAATTGTACCAGGCAGCCTGACCAGTCCTGACCCGTCCATTAAAAATTATGCACCTTACGCTCCCGCCATCGGCGTGACCGGTTATACCGACCGCTGGCGCCCGGCGCTGGATTTTGCGACCAGCGCAGTCGGTGATGCGGTATCCACGTATCCCAGCCCACTGATTCCGGATAACATCCTTGTGGGTGACACCACCAATCGGCCGATGATTGTCGATCAGTCAGGTGTTCGTATGGTCGACTGTGCCATTACAGGGGCGCAGGCAGCACTGACGGACATTAACCGCAAATTCGGTGATGTCAGTCTGCTTGCAGTATGGTATGAGGTTCATGGCTCCGCATCTCACTCCATTCTGACCATCGGAGGATTGCGGTTCAGCCGGGCAAGCGCCAGCTGGGGCCTGTCAAAAATGTCCGGTGCTGCTGGCACAACACTTAGCATTTCCAATGATCCAGCTGCCGGGGGCGTGGCTATTTCAGCGCGTCGATATGCTGCTGTTCTGACCATCCCAGCTGATGGAGCGGCTGCTGTAACGTTGCAACTGATCGGAGCTGGAACTGCGGCCGTAACGAAATCTGGTGTCGTGACCAGAGGTGGTTCAATGGATGAGCAACGGCGGTTACGATTTGGTAAAGACCCTGGGGGCTCATCCAATACCGGTCCGCAGTTTGCCGAAATGGTTATCTGGGAGCGCCTGCTGACAACGGATGAAATTAATTCCGTTGCAAATTATGCTTCAGACAAATATAGTCTGTGAATTTTATTGACAAACTATTAAAACTGATAAAATAAAATGGATGGTCGTTATAGATGGCCATCCATTTTTTTGATGAGCAATCAGCTCTTAACAAATGCAGAGTCGTGTCTATTTATACTTTCTTGTCTGAGTAGCGCTCTTTCTGTTTTTTTCTTCTTCTGGTAATAACCAGCCAGAAGGAGCATCATCGACATTACTTTATAAGACATGTAGATATCGATCATCAGCATGTTTATACAAAATGCGATAACACATAAAGACATTGTTGGTGATAATCTCTTTACGCGCATGAGGAACATCACGAACAGTAGTAGCCCGATAATTCCCGTCTCTGTAGTGATCCTCAACCAACCACCATCAAGTGCATTTCCAAATGATCCAGCCCCGACGCCTATCATCCAGTACATAGGATGCGATAGATATAATTTAACGGCGTAAATCCATTTAATACCCCTCATGCTCCAGCTTGCATCAACCTCATCCCCCCTGGAAAGAACGCCCAAATCACCCCATGACGGAACTGATTCTGTAATCCTTACAGATGAATATGAGTCGAGTAACTGATCTATATTATCACTGTTCATGAGGCTATCTGAACGGGTAGCAACTGTACTATCCCCAAAGAAGAAATACACTGCAAACAGTAATGGAATAACAACCAGGCATCTTTTAATGATGGTAACCAGACTTGCACTAAGCTTCATATACCATACCAGAATGACAATCTGTGCAAGCAAAGACATCCTTGATCCTGTCATCATTATAATTAATGTTGCGACACCGAATATGATATATTTCTTAAGCTCGCTCTTTTCTTCCGCAAGAAAATAGCATGTAATAAAGTTAAGTATAACCCCAAGTTCCCAAGGCCCGCTAGTTAATCCAATTACGCGCTCAGACATGTTTGGCTGATAACCTCTAACGTTGAACCCGCCAACAACTCCAAAGTGTTGAAGGATCGCAACGGCAGAGTTTGCTATAAGCAAAAGGAGGAGTAATTTTCGAATGTTTGCCCCTCCTTTGTACAAAAAGAAACCCATATAGAAAAAAACGAAGTATTCAAAGAATCGTATAGGAAATAGAACTGTTCCCCTTCCGTACTGAGTTGAGCTAAATAGCGATCCAAGGAAAGTAACAAACAGAAACAATATAAAATAAAGCTCTATTTTACTAACCTTTGTCTTTTTATTCTGTGCAGCATATAAGAAAAAAAAGAAAAATAATAAGCAAATAATTAAATCATCCACCCTCAACCCAGCGTTAAATCCTCCCCCGAGAGAAATTAAATCCATTTTTGGTATAAAAAACATTACGTAAACAAAAAAAAGAACAATGCTTGCCATCTTTCCATTTCCATAGGATTAGTCTGCTTTAGCATACTTTAGCTTTAAGAGTAAAGCCATGATCTGATCACAAAAAACATGCTATTGATATTGGTGGTCAATTTCTTAATCCACATCTAACAAAATCAGGTAAATACATGAAAAATAGGAGAGATTTCTTACTTTCAGGCGCTGGGGCAGTAGGACTTCTGGCACTATCTGCACAAGCGAAATCATCCCCTCAACAGGCTCCGGCCTACCTGAAGGTGTCATCTGAGATTTCACAAACTGGCATGGCTAGCATCAGGAGCTTCCTGCCTGCATCGTTTAATGCGTCAGATCCGAGTGCTGATTGCACAAAGTACATACAGAATGCCATCAATGAGAGGGTGCAGCTGTTTCTTCCAGCAGGAGTTTACAACGTGGCACCTAACCCTGATTCACCTGAGATAAAAAATGCGCAGTCTAAAGGTGGAAGTTGCATTAACTTGCTTCCAGGGTGCGCAATCATTGGTGTTGGAACTATAAGGCTATTGCCTGGAAACTATTCCGGTGTTGGTTCAATCATAACAAACTGGGATGATGAAGAATTATCAGATGTCATAATCTCAGGGGTAAGGATTGATGGTAACTCACAAAACGTTGATGGGGCAATAAACTGCATTAATATTATCGGCTCTAGAGGACTAACGATAGATAACGTTAATGCTATAAATCCTCCAGCAAGAAAAGGTAATGGCGGAATAGGAATAGGGCTTCGCTCATCTAAAAATAATAACGGACCAGTCGACAGTAATATTACAAACTGTCGAGTAGAGAATTGCGGATACATAGGTATAAGCATCGACAGGCCAAATGGAGTTATCATCAGTTCTTGCACAGTAGATGGAACAAACGATAACGGGATTGATATTTTTGGTAACGATTATAGCGGTGGGCGTTTCAACTCTGGGGAATCGCGTAATGTGATTGTTAGCAACAGTATAATAAAAAATGCTAAAGGTTCTGGTATTTTCCTTGAGTCATGCGGAGATGCTGTTATTTCCGTATGTCATATAGATAATCCGGGCTCTAACGGGATCATTCTTAATAGAATGAATTCAGCATCATTAAACAATGTTATTAACGCTGTTAAAATTAAGGGTAACGGAAAAGGCATTGGCGTAAAATTAAAAAATACGACTGGTAGCACTCAATTATCCAGTATGCGTTTTGAGAATCTTGAAAGCAGTTATCACATGGATGGGGCGGAATTTGTTTTTATTGATAAGGGTATCCATAAAGATATTTCAGGAGAATTAATAAAAATCACCAACAAAAATAAGGTAAGGCTTAATAGCTCTCTTATTGAAAGGCAGGTGTATCAAGGAGGTCAGCAACCAAGACTTCTTGACGCCGAATACTCCAGTGCTTTAGCGAACACGACAACTGATGGGATTCATTGGTTAAATGCCAATAAAGTCTTATGATTCAGTAACATCGGCTGTCAAGTAAATTGATAGCCGCTGTGTATTGTTTGCTATTGAATTGCCATCTGTGGCAAAGGATTAAACTTCCTTGACAGAAACCCAGGCTATTTCGATCTGTTTTCCCGTCTCTCCCAAGAGCGTAAGCCGTAATGCGTTTGTTGCGGCTGCATTTGCCCCTACCGCCCAGTACCGTATTTTGTGCTCCATCCATCCCAGCCCCACCGGCAGGCTGTACTGCATCGCCAGTGTCTCTTGTCCGTCAGCCTGCTGTCCGATAAGAAGCCGTAATTCGGCAAAATCCTGAGAGTCAGGTGTTATTGGAGAGGTTGAAAAATCGGACGTTGAACTGAACAAGGGAAGCCATCGACGACACCAGATTTTTATTTCCAGCTCGACGGCATCCTGTTCCGTTGGTGCGGTGAAATCCTGTGAAACGTAATTGGCATCGTCAATTGCAACAACTTTGACGCAGTTTGCAGGGGGATTACCGCCCGCCGGGACATAACGCGGCACACTTCCAATACGATTCCATGCAGCAATTTCCGTATCACCAAAACGAGTCTGCGAAAGCAGCTCACTCCCGCGAGCTCGTTTTCCTGCAATTGCCAGTTATTAACCTGTTCACTGTCTCGCCCTGTGTAATCAACATGGATGTCTGACATGCTGAAATTCCCGGAAGCCACCAGTAAAAAGCTGATTTTATCCCCCTGCATAAATTTCACCGCATCACTTCCCGTCAGCGGGCCACTGATTTGCTGCCAAGCTGCGACCGGGTGATGTGCTGGTGGTCTGGAAACTGGACAGGCTCGGGAGAAGCGTACGCGATCTGATTACACTCGTGTCGGAGCTGCAGGCGCGCGGGGTGAATTTTCGCAGTCTTACCGACAGCATCGATACCAGTACGCCAGCAGGGCGATTCTTCTTCCACGTCATGAGCGCCCTGGCGGAAATGGAGCGCGAGCTGATCGTCGAGCGAACCCGAGCGGGTTTAGCGGCAGCGAGGGAGCAGGGGAGAGTCGGCGGTCGCCGCCGTGTAATGACTGAAGACGTGGTGGAGCGGTGCCGCAGAATGCTGGATACGGGCGCTACGCGGCAGCAGATCGCAGATGTGATAGGGGTGGGGGTGAAGACGATCTACAAATACTTTCCTGCTGCCGTCCGCGATCAAGGATTCCTGCCCTTCCCGTGATATGTAACATTTGAGATAATAAGTACTTTCAGTTTTGAAAACAGTTTGGTTTGTTCGTGAACGGTAAGAAAACAATAAGTTTTGAACAATTTTTAACTATTAACAGCAATCTTGTTTCCATCTCAGATACATGGGCAGACTTGTGGGCGTTAATTTTTCACACAGGTTTAAGCGCTGGAAGGCTGCTGAGTATTCGATATGATGATATTGATGATGGCTTGATACTGATACGAAAACAGGGTCAGCTGAAGGAGCTACGTGTTGAATCAACCCCTCCAGTGGAGGGAATCATTGCTCGTAGAAGAGAACGCTATCCAGAAGATGTTTTTTTATTTCAGAGCCATTCTAACCGTGTGAAGTACCAACGCCGGCCGGTCACTATAATTGCTTTCAACGCCGCTTTACGTCGCGCCGCTAGATCATTACCAGACGTTAACGTAAGCAGTAGTAGCGCGAGAAACATACCGGACTAACCGCCTGTCCAGTCGCGTGTGGCCGATGTGACAGGCGTGGGGGTGAAGACTATTTACAAATATTTGCCAGTACAATACGGCGATAAAAAATCCCCTTGAGCAGGCACACTCAAGGGGAAAATACTACATAACATCATTGCTGTGTGCGTCTTTGCGCTCGTCTATCTTCCAAGAATATGCCTAAAGCTTCCAGATATTTCTGGTCTGAGCTGTTACATCATGGAGTAGGTGCCGATGTGATAGGTTAAGAGCGAAGATGATCTGTAAGTACCTTCCGACGTCGAGGAGCAAGGACCATGAATTGGGGTCTATACCATCCCAATTCATACATTCTTTGTAAGTCTATGAAATATTGAGCAGAGTATTCTGTTCGAAATGAACCATATGGAATAGCCAAAGGCTAAAATGCCCAGCGTAAAAACAACAATCAGCAAGTCCGTCTGTGACATCTTATATCCATTTTGCAGTAGCAGGTTTTGAGAAAAGATAGTTCATAGCTGGCACATAGACAACATAATCACTAAGTGAAACCAACATCAGGGGCTAAAAGGTGACTGGTTTCCTCCTCAGTGTTCCTGATTGATAGTTGAAACCTCTATTGATCAGATTAGCGAATAAAACTACTGTATATAAAAACAGTATTTTGTGAGCGAGTCTATTATGCAGTTCTACACGCCCGTTGAGTTACGTCAGATCATGCTGCTCCCGTTGTATAGCGACCTTGTGCAATGTGGTTTTCCTAGTCCTGCGCAGGATTACGTTGAGCAACGTATCGATCTTAACGAGTTGCTCGTTAACCATCCCAGTGCGACGTATTTTGTCAAAGCCGCCGGCGACAGCATGAAAGACGCTGGCATAGGGGAAGGGGATCTTCTGGTTGTGGATAGCTCAAGGACAGCGGTTCATGGCGATATCGTTATTGCTGCTGTGGATGGGGAATTTACCGTTAAGAAGTTGCAGCTGCATCCGCGGGTTCAGCTTAACCCAATGAACCCTGCATATTCGCCGATAGTCGTGGGTAGCGAGGATACTCTCGATGTGTTCGGGGTCGTAACTTACATCATCAAATCGGCTGGCTGAGATGTTTGCACTTTGCGATGTGAACTCATTTTACGCATCGTGCGAGACCGTATTTCGTCCTGACCTGAAGGGGCGGCCGGTGGTCGTTCTGTCAAACAACGACGGCTGTGTGATCGCCCGCTCGCCAGAAGCGAAGCCCTTCGTCAAAATGGGCGAGCCTTATTTCAAGCAAAAGGACATGTTTCGCCGGCACGGTATTATCGCGTTTAGCAGCAACTATGAGCTTTATGCTGATATGTCCAACCGAGTAATGACAACGCTTGAGGAACTCTCTCCACGCTGCGAAATTTACAGTATTGATGAGGCATTTTGCGACCTGACAGGAGTTCGGAATTGTCGCGACCTTACCGACTTTGGCAGGGAAGTTCGCGAGACGGTTCTGCGCAGGACGCACCTCACGGTCGGTGTCGGCATAGCCCAGACTAAAACCCTAGCAAAGCTGGCCAATCACGCGGCGAAACAGTGGCAGCGGCAGACCGGAGGAGTGGTGGATCTGTCTAATCAGGAAAGGCAGAGGAAGTTGATGGCTTTGCTTCCGGTGGATGAGGTCTGGGGAGTCGGGCGCCGCATCAGTAAAAAACTGGAGGAAATGGGCATTAAAACAGTGCTTCAACTGGCGGATACAGATATCAGGTTTATCCGGAAGCATTTTAATGTGGTTCTGGAGCGAACCGTGCGGGAGCTACGCGGGGAACCATGTCTCGGTATGGAGGCGTTCTCGCCGGTAAAGCAGGAGATTGTCTGTAGTCGCAGCTTTGGGCAGCGGATTTCCACCTACGAAGAGATGCGCCAGGCGATATGCTTATACGCATCCCGTGCCGCGGAGAAACTCCGTGGCGAGCATCAGTACTGCCGCTTTATCTCTGCATTCGTCAAAACCAGCCCATTTGCTCTGAATGAGCCGTACTACGGCAATAGTGCATCAGTGAAACTATTGACCCCGACCCAGGACAGTCGGGACATAATCACAGCGGCGACGAAATGTCTCGATGCAATATGGCGAGACGGACATCGCTATCAGAAAGCAGGCGTGATGCTTGGGGATTTCTACAGCCAGGGCGTAGCGCAGCTCAACCTGTTTGATGACAACGCACCACGAAAGAACAGTGAAAAGCTCATGGAAGTACTCGACCATCTCAATGCGAAAGACGGAAGAGGAACTCTGTATTTTGCAGGTCAGGGGATCCAGACCGCCTGGCAGATGAAACGAGAAATGCTCTCCCCGCGCTATACTACGAGGTTCTGTGACCTGCTCAAAGTCAGGTGACCCAGCCTTAACATTAAGTGGTGGTATTGCCACAAGAGTCCACTTAGAGCGAGGAGCAGAAGTTCGTAGTTGAGTCACAATGAATCTTGCTAACAATACCGTGCGTCAATCAACTGGGAACAGGTCACTAATAATCGTCGCTGAAAAAAAAGCTTGATATGGTGGTTGTTTCGTGTTGAATATAGCAGAATAGACTTTTTTATTTTTTATAAAACAGTTATATATGCAAAGGGGATGTTAATGATAAAAAATATAGAAATATCAAATTTTAAGATCATAGAAAGCTTGAAGTTGTCTAGCTTGAAGAGAGTAAATGTAATTGCAGGTAAAAATGGCAAGGGGAAAACCTCGATACTTGATTCTATATTTATAACCAATGATATTGCTTCTCCGGATTGCTTGATAAAACCTATTGCTTTTAGAGGTGGTTCTCCAGACTTAACTAATAATGAGCTATGGCTATCTTATTTCAGGGATTTTGATAGAAAAAACGAAATATCTATTAAGATGGAACTTGAAAATGGCATGAAACAAGAAACAAGAGTATCTATTGAGAATATCAAGTCTGATACATCGAATATAGGTACTGTTTCAAGTAATGTTATTGAGAGAAACCAGATATCACCAAGATCATCATATAGAGGGGATGTTCTGAAAATTAGAAAGTATGATAGAAGTCAACCAGAAAGTTTATCGATGAAAATGGAAGTTACACAACAAATAAGTGGAAATCAACTCACCTCTAATTTGGTTAAGCACGGAAGTGGCATTGATGCAACAGCAACAACATTTATAACAACATCAAGCACAATAAATAATACAAATACTATATCTGTACTTGGCAACTTAATAAAAAACAAAGATACAAAATCAATAATAGAAAGTATGAAGGAAATAAATGATAAGATATTAAATATTGAACTTGGGGTTTTAAATCAAGTGCCTGAGATACTCTTTGATACCGGAGGGGATAAGTTAGTAGGACTTTCTTCAATGGGGGAAGGTGTAGGGAAACTACTAACAATTTTGGTTGTGTCTTATAGTACTAAAAATGGAATAATACTTATTGATGAGATAGAAAATGGTATACACTATTCCCTCATGCCGTCAATATTAAAAACCCTTGTTTCTCAATCTCATAGAAATAATAATCAAATATTTGTGACGACACATAGTTCTGATGTAGTTAACAGCATAGCTAAACTTTTCTCTAGTGGTTCAGTGAGTGAGTCAGATATTTCATTTACAAGAATTGGATACTCTGAAAAGAAGAAAAAATCACTGGTAAACTCATTCACGCTTTCAGAGGTTCAGATTTCTTCTGAAGGGAAATGGGAGATCCGCTGATGGAGGAGAAAAAATTAGATGAAGTTGTTATCACAAAGGAGAAAGTGATTTTTGTTGAAGGGATGGATGAAATTAATTTTTTTTATGCCTTATTAAAAAAAATGGAGATGGGAGATGACTATCAAGTAATCGACTATAAGGGAAAGTCAAGGATGAGCGACTTTATATCAATGATGTCAAAAACAGAGAGTTTTAATGAGAATGCAATATCTGTTGCTGTAATTCGTGATGCTGATAACAACTATGACTTTGTTGCTGAAGAAATCAAGGATGCACTAAAAAGAATATTTAATGTTATTAATCTTGAGCATGGGGTAATGAAAAGTGAAAAGGATATTAATATCGGGTTTTACATAATGCCTGGTCTTAAAAAGAATGGCGAGTTGGAAGACTTGGTTTTATCTTCCCTTGACGGCAATGAAATATTTAAAGAAGTTAATAATTATCTTGATGTGCTAAAAGGGATGACAAGTCCCGTTAACAACGGGTCAAAGTTTTGTTATCCAAGGAAAGAGTCAAAAGCTAAGTTGCAAATTTATTTTTCTAGCATGAAGGAATCAGATACCAGGATGGGATTGTCAGCGCAGAGGAATTACGTGGATTTTACACATGACTCATTTAAAGAAATAATTGATTTTATTAGGTCTATGTGATTTTTGTATAAAACAGGGTAGTTAAAAAACTACCCTAAACTCTATGGTGGCTACCATTGTATCTAAAGATAAGCTCCAAAAAGTTAGTGGAGGCCTAACATAAAATACTAATAAATCTTGAGACATCAATTTTTACTCGCCGGTGAGAATCTTTATTTTTTTGCATGAGCCTGTTTCTTATTGTTTATCCGATACTCCTATATCGCTCAACCATGCTGCCAAAGCGGTTTAAACATCCTGCTGGTGGCTGCGGTCTCCACCCGGGCATTAATCAGCGGTGGTTTATCCCACCACCCGGGTGCGTAACCCCAGTGAACCGGATCGAGGTGCAACTGTTCGTCGCGTTCGCTCAGGAGCAAAACTTTAGTCCCTGGGCCACGTTGTACCGGCCGATTGGCTCAGGATCGTATGCAATGTCGCGCTCGGCCTCTTCAGCCAAATAAGCCAGGTACTCTTCACGGGTTTGGGCTTGTGCAAAACGTCCACACATAGAAACTTCCAGTCAGTAAGACTAAAAGTATAGACGTTGCGAGTGATGGCCAACTGATGGGTTTTCCTAGGGAAGGCCGTTATCATGAAAGAGTGGTGCGCACCGAAAATTACATGATTAACGCAGGAGATGATGTCATGGGAGGATATTGTCGTAAACATGCACTTTTTCTTTCTGGAAAGCTGCTCGCAAAAGAGGGGCATAGAAGGGGCATCGGATAAGAAAAAGGGGCAAAAAAGGGCATTAAATTCGTAGGCTGGCGTCGGTTGGCGTTGTTCGTATGGAGTTATAACTGACTGTATTAGAAGATAAAATTAATAAATTCAGGGGCTTGAAATTATTTGGGAAACTTATCGATGTTGTATTTTTCTTTTTTACTAATTTCTTGATTTTGCAGCATGTAATAGTGGCTCAATTCATAGTGTGGCATCAGAAGAGCACGCGTTGTGCCAGCCGCTGGACAACGTGGCGCTGGCGCGTAGCAATTAATGAGGTCTGACAGACAACCGTGGCGTGTATGGTACGGATTCAGGGGCGGAATGTCAGCATCTTTCCGGCACTTTCCGCTGTGGGCAGGCAAGCTGATGGAGCAGAAGTAAAAATAAACAGCCCGCCGGGCGGCGGGCTATGGCGCTAGCGGACGACCAGCACCGAGCACTCGGCGTGGCGGACCACCGCGGCGGCGTTGGAGCCCAGCAGATAGGTGGTGATATCCGGCCGGTGCGAAGCGATGATCACCAGGTCGGCGGGTAGCGACTTGGCGAGGGCCAGGATCTTATCTTTTGGCGATCCTTCGGCAACGTGAAAATGTTTCCGATCTTCCGGGATAGAGAACTGTTTCGCGAGTTCTTTAAGCTGCGTTTCCGTTCCTTCACGCAGCTCATCCATACCAGGCAGTTCGGCGGTATAGGCCATTCCCAGTGAGGCATAATAAGGCAGGGAAGGGATAACGGAGAGGAAATGGACCTCAGCGTCGTCAATCCGCGCTTCCGATTCAACGTGACTGATAATGCGTTCAGTAAATTCTTTATCAGAGATATCGATGGGGACAAGAATCATTCTGCTCATAAAACCTCCTGTTTAAGTATCCCCTCATATTGTACGGCATTATGACACGTTTTGTATCATGACCGCAGTCACACTTTGACATTAACGTGACTTGTGTTCGGGAAATTTTCCCTTTATCACGCCGTCATAAAACCGACCTTTTGACACCACCTGTAAAAAGTCACGAAAAATACGCGGTGGAACGCCGGTATATTGCAACGGCGGCTGGTGATAAAAACAAATTTCCAGCGTGGCGGAGGCGTCATCATAGGCGACAGAGATAATTCGGGAAGATTTAACCGGGTGATGATGCATGATGGACGTCCTCGGGCAGGCACTGACTGAGCACGACTATATCACTAAACGGACGCTTATTTTAAGCGGTGGGATATATTGTTTTGTTTTAGCTGCTGCGATGCAGAGAGAGAAAGCCCGCCGGAACCGGCGGGCTGGCGCATCAGAACTGGTAAACCAGGCCCAACGCGACGATGTTGTCGGTAGAGATACCGTTGTCTTTGTAGAAGCTGTCGTTGTCATCCAGCAGATTGATTTTGTAATCAACGTAGGTTGACATATTACGGTTGAAGTAATAGGTGGCGCCGACGTCCATATATTTGACCAGATCTTTATCGGCGTAGCTGCCGGTATTATAGAGATCTTTGCCTTTGGACTGCAGATAGGAGATAGCCGGACGCAGACCAAAGTCGAACTGATACTGAGCGGTGACTTCGAAGTTTTGCGTTTTGTTGGCCACGCCGTCGTTGCCGTAAGGGGTCATGTTGCGGGTTTCAGAGTACATGGTCGCCAGGTAGATATTGTTGGCGTCGTACTTCAGGCCAGCGGTCCAGGCTTCAGCTTTATCGCCACGGGCGTTGGTCTGGGTCATCTGGTCGTTGGTACGGTCAGATGAGGTGTAGGCCGCTGCCGCGCTGATGCCCATGCCGAAGTTATAGGAGGTGGAAAGACCGAAACCGTCGCCGTTGTCAAAGCGAACATCGCTGTCGCTGCTGCGGTTGTTGGTGCCGACGTTGATGTCCTGGGCGTTCTGGCCTTCGTTTTTACCCTGATACTGCAGGGCGAAGTTCAGACCGTCTACCAGACCGAAGAAGTCGCTGTTACGGTAGGTCGCGACGCCGTTGGCGCGGCCTGCCATAAAGTTATCCGCATAGGTGTAAGAGTCGCCGCCGAACTCCGGCAGCATATCGGTCCAGCCTTCGACGTCGTACAGCACGCCGTAGTTACGACCGTAGTCGAAGGAACCGTAATCGCCCACTTTGATACCGGCGAAGGCCAGACGGGTCCACGCCTGATCGCCGGCGCTTTCGGTATTGTTGGCCTGAACGTTGTATTCCCACTGGCCGTAACCGGTGAGCATATCGTTGATCTGGGTTTCGCCTTTAAAGCCAAAGCGAACGTAAGTTTGGTCGCCGTCTTTTTTCGAGTCGCTGGAGAAATAGTGCAGACCGTCTACCTTGCCATAGAGATCTAATTTATTTCCGTCTTTATTATAAATTTCCGCCGCATGTGCGGCGCCAGCGGCTAATAAAGCCGGAATAACGAGGGCCAGTACTTTTCTTTTCATGAAGAAATTCCTTTAACTGTTTTTATGTTTTAGCTTCCGGGAAGGAAGTGAACTCATGCTAAAGGAGCGGTCTGAGATATGGTAAGACTCAATTGTTACGATATAAGTAAATTCTAAATAAAATAATACTGAAGTAATGGTGATAATTATGATGAATACATCTTCAACTAATATACAAAATAAAAATTATACATGGTCAGTTTGATCGCGTATTATTCGAGCGTTATATGCCTTTATTGTCATGCCAAGCATTTTTATTTGCCGTCGCATTCTGCGGAATGATTTTGTTATCGGTAAAACGACAAGCCCGAACTTCATGTTCGGGCTTTTTTTATGGCTGCGGGATGGAAAATAACCTTAGCTCTCGCTCGGTGATTTCTCCGCTTTGCCAGCCAGCTGGGCGAGGAAGTCGTAGCGCTTCTGCAGGTCGGCGGCAGCATCTTTCCACAGCTGCTCCGCCACTTCCGGCTGCTGGGCGTTCAGGCGACGGAAGCGTTGCTCATTGAGCAGCGTCTCAGCCAGGGCGTCTGACGGTGGGCGAGAGTCCAGCGCCAGCGGGATCTTGCCTTCTTCCGCCCGACGTGGGTCGAAGCGGTAGAGCGGCCAGAAGCCGGTGGCGGTCAGCTGACGCATTTGATCGTGGCTGAGCGCCAGATCGTAGCCATGCTCTTCGCAAGGACTGTAGGCGATGATCAGCGACGGCCCCGGATAGGCTTCCGCTTCCTGAATCGCTTTCACCGTCTGGTTCAGCTGCGCGCCCAGCGAAATCTGCGCCACATAGACATGACCATACATCATCATGCTGACGCCAAGATCTTTGCGTGCCTTGCGTTTACCGTGCTCGCCAAACTTAGTGACCGCCCCCAGCGGGGTGGCTTTTGACGCCTGGCCGCCGGTGTTGGAGTAACACTGGGTATCCAGCACCAGAATGTTGACGTTTTCCGTCAGGCTCAGCACATGATCCAGGCCGCCGAAGCCGATATCGTAGGCCCAGCCGTCGCCGCCGATCAGCCAGACGGATTTCTCCACCAGCGCGTCGGCAT
>ERZ791753.205-NODE-205-length-67303-cov-18.195099_pt1 | contig 67303 bp, 61 predicted proteins | sample MGYA00509951_ERZ791753 | MGnify/ENA primary metagenome ERZ791753 (study PRJEB30046, sample SAMN00792026) | human gut metagenome | study: EMG produced TPA metagenomics assembly of the A metagenome-wide association study of gut microbiota in type 2... | reverse complement strand
GTCCCGCGTCGTGCGTCAGAAACAGCTCTGTCGCAATTCCGACCTCACCCATGCGTCCGGCTGCATTGATGCGCGGGGCAAGCGTATAGCCGATGGTGCCCGCCGTGACCGGCCCCTTCTGCACGGAGCATTCGGCCATCAGCGCCGCAATGCCGACGCGCCGCGGGTTCTCCAGCGCCTTTAAGCCCCGTGCGACCATCGTGCGGTTCTCTCCCGTCAGGGGCATAACATCCGCAACCGTGCCGAGGCAGAGGAAATCACAGTATTGATCCAGAAGCGTTTCCTGCTCGCCCTCGATGGCGGCGGCAAGCTTGAACGCAACGCCGACGCCCGCCATTTCCGTGACCGGCTGCGGCTGATCTTTGCGGTGCGGATCAACAAGCGCGACGGCCTGCGGCAGCTCGGATTTGCACTCGTGGTGGTCGGTGATGACCAGATCGATGCCAAGCTCCCGGCACAGCGCGGCTTCGTGATTGGCCGTGATGCCGCAGTCGACCGTCACGATCAGCTCCACGCCCTGCTTTTTGAGCGTGTCGATGGCGATGGGGTTCAGCCCGTAGCCCTCTTCAAGGCGGGCCGGGATATAGCTGGTCACATGGCCGCCCTTGCTGCGCAGATACTCCGTCAGCAGGCAGGTCGCCGTAATGCCGTCGACGTCGTAATCGCCGAAGACGGCGATATGCTCACGACGGGCCAGCGCCTGTTTGACGCGGGCGGCAGCCTTGTCCATGTCCAGAAGGGCAAACGGCGACGAGAGCGGATAGCTGCAGGATAAAAATTCGCGGGCCGCGCCCGCATCCCGATAGCCGCGGCTGCACAGCAGCGCGGCCGTGATCGGGGAAAAGCCCGCCGCGCACAGCGCCCTCGCGTCGGCAGGCTCATAGGACGAGAGTTTCCAGGTTCCGTACTTCAATTCCAATGCACATCCATTATTTTTTCTTTTTCGGCTATTATAGCATTTCAAACCGAATATCACAATACAAAAAGTGGATACCAGCGGCGCAAAGCACGGATTTTTCGCAGGAGCCGGACGGTCCCGGCGCGAAGACGCGTCGTTTTGCTTTTCTTTGTGGCCCGAATGTGTTAAAATAGCGGCAATCGAGACGCAGGAGGGTTCAGTATGCAGGAGAAAAAACGAGGCAGGACGCACAGCCGCTGGCTGCTTCCGGCGGCGCTGGTGCTGGCAGGCGCGGCATGGTTTGAAAATTTCACGCTCTCGACGAGCACCGTGACCGCCGCCTGCGCAGCGCTGCCGGAGGCGTTTTCCGGGCTTCGGATCGTGCAGATCTCCGATCTGCACGGCAGGCGCTTTGACGCAGAGAGCCGGTACCTGCTGGAGCTGGTGCGCCTGCAAAGTCCGGATCTCATCGCCCTGACCGGCGATCTGGCCGACGAATTCACGGACTTTTCCATGCTCCCGCCGCTTCTTGATGGCCTGACGGCGCTTGCGCCGACATTTTATGTGACGGGAAACCATGAGTGGGTGCTCTCCCGCGAAAAGCGCGAGGCGCTGTTTTCCATGCTGGACGTGGCAGGCGTCGTGCGCCTGCAAAACGAGTACCGGCTGCTGAAAAAGGGGCAGGCCTCCATCGTCCTGGCCGGGGTCGACGACCCGAACGGCCCGTATGACCAGAAGCGCCCGGCGCAGCTCGTGCGCGAGATCCTGCAATCGCGGGGCAGGGACGCGTATATCCTCATGCTCTCGCACCGCAACGACGAGCTGGACCTGTGGGCAAACATGGGCGTGCAGACCGTCCTCTGCGGCCACGGCCACGGCGGGATCGTGCGGCTGCCGTTCGTGGGCGCCGTTTTTGGGACGCACCTCGATCTGTTCCCGGACTATACGGCAGGGCTGTACCGGAAGGGGCAGACCAGCATGATCGTCAGCCGCGGTCTCGGCGGCAGCCGGAAGCTGCCGCTGCGCATCGGCAACCGCCCGGAGATCGTAACCGTTATTTTAAAAGCAGAATCCGGAAAGGTTTGAACTTTTTATAAACATTCCGCCCACGCTCTTGTATTTCCTCCGCAGATTTTTATAATAGACTCCATCAAACGATTTACAGATGGAGTGACAGATCATGTTTCGGAAAATCGGGGACGGATTACGTAGGTTTATGGCCGGGCGCTATGGCTCTGACCGGCTGAACCAGTGCTTGCTGGGCGCGGCGTTTGTGCTGCTCCTGATCAGCGCGATCGGCGGCCGGCAGGTGCAGTGGATGTCCATGCTGAGTCTTCTGGCCTATGTTCCGCTCATCTGGTCGATGTTCCGGATGTACTCGCGCAACATTGAGGCGCGCCGGCGTGAAAACGCAGCGTTCCTGCGCTTTTTCAGCCGTCTGACGGATAAGCAGTACCGCTATTTCCGCTGCCCCGGCTGCCGTCAGGTCGTCCGCGTCCCGCGCGGCAAGGGCAAGATCAACATCCGCTGCCCGAAATGCAGCCGTCAGTTCATCAAAAAGACCTGATCGCGAAATTTATCTTGCTTTTCCCATACGCGCCTGTTATAATATGCCCGCACGGAGTGGTATCGAAGTGGTTATAACGGCCCTGACTCGAAAGCATTAGGGATTCATGGAAACTTTTCGCCCGCAAACCCGCATGAACACTGGCTTTTTTGATTTCACATTTTTCGCGCAATCCCGTTTTTCCCTCCTTTTTTCTCCCCTACTTCCTGAAAACTTCTGGAATGCCAAAGAAAGTTGCGGTTGAAAATGAGAGAAAAAGTTGTAAAATAAAGTTGGGACATGGAGAGTTGTCCGAGTGGTCGAAGGTGCAGCACTCGAAATGCTGTGTACCGAAAGGTACCTAGGGTTCGAATCCCTAACTCTCCGCCAGACAGAGGTAAGCGATTGCTTACCTCTGTTTTTCTCTATCCGGTTTCCTCCAGATCATTGTCGCCTGCCGGCAGCTCGGACAAATCCGCAGCGTTATGGAACAGTCCGCTGTTCAGTCGGCTGGCTGACCGCTGTACGGACTCCGACACCTCAAGATGCGCGTAAAGATTTGCTGTTGTACTATAATCGCTGTGGCCCAGCCATGCCTGAATATCCTTCATAGCTACGCCGTTGCGAAGCAATAAGCTTGCGCAGCTGTGCCGCGTATCGTGAAAGCGGATATGCCGCAAGCCATTCTTCTTCAACAGATTTGAAAACGCTTCTGTAATGTAGTCTGGTTTGATCAGCTCGCCAATTTCATTGACGTAAACATATCCGAGGTATTTCCGATTGTAGCAATTACCGAACAGGCGCTGATCCTCCTTTTGCTGCTTGCGAAGCTCCCGCAGTTTCTTCTGAAAAAGTGGAATCAGCGGCAGAGTACGGATGCTGGACGCATTCTTCGCCTTGTCTTTGGCGTAAATAACAGTATGTTCTCCTTTTCGTGAATACGTTGTTACCGTGTGCGCTATGGTAAACAGGTTGTTCGCGAAATCGAAGTTCTGCCATTTCAAGCCAACGATTTCACTTCGCCGCAGGCCATAAAAGAATCCAAACAGGACAGCCAGCTCCAGACGAGTTCCTTCGGCTGCATGGATACACTCCAGTGCCTCATCCGGCATATAGAAGCTGCCAATGAAACGTTCGGTTTTTGGACGCTGCTTATGTGCTGCGTTACTTAAAATCACTTTGTCTTCAAGTGCCAGTTCCAATGCTGCGTGGATGGCAGCGTGATAGTGTGCAACCGTCGTTCCCTTTTTCTGCTTTCGTCCGTGCTCTGGATCGCCCTTTCGTTCATACCTGTAAAACTCACGCAGATGCGCCGGCTCCAGCTCAGACAGTTTAATGCCGGTTTCTTTGAAATAGGGATAAACGTTGTTTTCGACACAGTTGCAATAGCCGCTGTATGTGACAGGATCGACCTCTGTTTCTACATAGGACAGCCATGTGAGCATATAGTCGCAAAAGAGAATGTCAGAGGAAATCTTACCGACTGTCGCGAGCTGTGCATTTTGCTGTGCTTCCGGTTTTTCACCCGGAAGATTCCCGTACTCATCGTAGGTTGTGCAGAATTCCTCCAGCTTTTTCTCCGCTGCGCGCTTGTTGCCTTTCTTTACAGCAATTCCTGTGGAAACCCATTTTGAATAGCGTTTGCCGTCGCTGTGCTTGCAGTTCAAGACGGCATAATATGTGTTGTTTTTTTCTCGCAGATGACCCGATAACAAATTTCATTGCTCCTTTCACGAGCCGTAAACTCACCTGCCATTGCCTATATAAAACTTATACGGCAGATGTCCACGAATTTCAACGACATTCCATCAAATTCTGCATGAATTCTTATTTTGTTTCATGAATTCCCAGATAGCGTAAAATTTCACGCTTGGGGATGCGGAACAGCCGACCAACATTAAGTTTCTTCAAATCACCCTTTTTAATCAGACTGTACACAGTTTTCGTGCAAACGCCCAGCAATTCACTGGCTTCCTCTACGGTCAAAACATCCGGGTAGTCCGCGAGACGCTTCAGCGAGCGCTTGCTGTATGGCGATGTATTTTTCATTTTTGATCCTCCTGTTAGTTGGGTTAGCCATCCGGCAGTCCGTTCCTGCGCTCCGGTCAAGAGCACGTATTGCAGTCGCTGCTGTGCAGCGTTAGGCCGTGGGTACGCTCATATCGTCGCATACTGTCTGCGGCTGCTGTATCTCCCTGCCAGATGGATGTTCAATTTTCAAGGTACATTGCTTGAGGGTCTTTACACTTAAAAAATAGGGGCCGCTTCGACTTTTTCTGCACGAATGCAAAAAAATTTTTTGAAGCTACATATATTGCGCTGGGTGTAAGGTCGCAAAAAATGAAACGCCCTCGATCAAGAGAGCGTTTCTACCCTGCTGTTAATGCACAACAATTTGATTGAATGAATTGCGTTAAGTGTTATTCGTATGAAGAATTTTGGATACATATGGTTTGAAATAGCAGGCAAGAATGTCATCTTTGACTGCTGACCACTCTTTTTTGGCTTTGAAGAAATCGTCATTTTCCTTTGACATTGTAGATACCTCCGTTCCAAATTTTATGCAAATCAGTTAATTCCTCAATGCCGTCACCGGTATCACAAATACCCCGTCTGGTCGTTGATAGGCAGCTGAAGACAGTCCGCACAGGACACCAAGCACAACTGGAGGTTTCCCCTTTGGATCTGCTTCGATTTGTCGTTTGATTTCGAGAAGTCCTTCAGCAGCATCATTGATCTGGTTAGCTCCCAGTTTAATTTCAAAGGCACACCATTGGCCATCTGCTAATTCAATCACAGCATCGATTTCCTGGTTTTTATAGTCTTGATAGTGATACAGATTTGCCCCGAAAGACTCTGCGTAAATGCGAAGATCGCGCTCGCACAATGCTTCAAATAGGAATCCCAGTGTTTCCAAATCACCTAATAAACCGTCTGGCGTGGCCCTCAACAGCGCACAGGCCAGCGAAGGATCAGAGAAATGACGTTTTTCTGCCTGCTTTATCCGAACAGAAGAACGAATACCAGCAGAAAACGGCGGTTGATTATCTGTGATAAATAGTCTCTTAAAAATATCAAGATATGCAGCGACGGTATTGCCATCGATGTCTTCATCATCTACAGCCTTGATGTCTCTCATTAGAGTCTTATTTGTGGCAGTTGTGCTTTCGTTTCGTGCCAAGGAACGTAGCAACAGGCGCATTTTTTGCGTATCGCGTTTTACTCCATCAATGCGGAACACGTCATCATCAATCACTGCATTCAGGTACTCCGTAGGCAATAGCATTGCCTGTTCCAGCGGCAGATCAAGGCTTCCGGGCCATCCCCCCCGAAGAATCAGTGCAATCAGTCTTTTTAGGTCGACTTCCCCAGACAGCGCCGGTGTCAACTCGCCATGGCACAAACTTTCCAAAGAAACCATGCCGCTAGAATCACCAGACTCATAAAGGGACATTGGACGCATTCGTAGCTTTCCAATCCGCCCTGCACCACTGTGTAGGACACCCTTATGGTTAGGTGTTGCAGAGCCAGTTAAGATATATTGACCTTTCTCTGATGTTTGATCCACCTTATACCGCACTGCATCCCAAAGAGGTGGAACCTCCTGCCATTCATCAATCAAACGCGGCGTTTCGCCATCTAGTACCAATGCAGGAGATAACTCGGCCAGTTGCCGATTTTGAAAATTATTGGCTGGATCACCAATGTATATCTCACTTTTGCTGTGATAAGAAGAAGTCCACGTTTTTCCGCACCACTTAGGTCCTTCGATGCAAACCGCGCCAAAGGCAGACAGATATTCTTTTACTTTGGCATCAATCACGCGAGGTTTATAATTTTGACGCTTCACACTATTCAACTCCCTAAAATTCTTTTGGCCTTATTATATCCGAATCAGTTGATTTTTGCAATATTATTCAGTCAAATTTCAAAAACTGATTCAGTCAATTTACATCATTCAGAAAACCCATTGACAAAAAGCCATAATTCGTGATAGGAAGTGATGCAGCTAAGACTTAACGCGATTATGGAGGGACAATTATGCCCTACACAAAACAGGAAAAACAAAAGCTGGAGCAGACCCGTTGGAGCGTGCGGAGATCCTGCGTCGGTGACAGCCGTATTTTGAGCAGCTTCCGGAGCATGAATATCTCCAGGGGGAACTGACATCCAAGTGACCGTAAGCGCCGTAAGCCGCTGTTTCCTTGACAACCACAATATTTTATGGTAAGGTTGGTTTGTAATTGAGATTTGTGCATACTGTTTGCGGCGCACTTACCGCAGCATTCGGAGTATTCCGACTTGCACACGTATTGTCAGGCTTTTACGATTTCCGGTAGAATTGCCATGTCCGCAGGACAGGTTTCTGCCGGATTTCTTTTTTGGGCGCAACGCCCACAGATTGCGGGAATGACCGCGACGCAGAAGAAGCTGCGCCGCAGGATATTCCCGTTCTTTTTTTGCCCAAATGCCGAAAGGCTTTGAGGATATATTTTTTGAGAAAGGCGGTAACCAAATGAAAACAAGAAAGAAATGGCGTCCCGGAGGACGGCAGCGGCAATCTGCGGCGTATCATCGCAAAGCGGTTCACGAGCGGAAGCGTGTGGTACGACTGCGGGCATGGAAGAAAGGAGAACGAAATGGTGCTGCGCTTGATGTATGAGCCGCAGGAGTTGGTAGACACGAGCAATCTGAGCAATGAAGAATGGCTGTCCTATCGGCGGCGGGGCATCGGCGGCAGCGACGCTGCGGCAATCCTCGGCATTTCGCCCTGGCGGACAGCGCGAGATCTTTACTACGACAAGCTGAGCGTCGTAAAGGCAGACATGGATGAGAACTGGGTCGCACTGGAAATGGGACATCTGCTGGAAAACTTGGTCGCACGGATTTTCGCAAAGAAAACCGGGCTGCGCATCTTTCAGCGGAAGGTCATGTTCCAGCACCCGCTGTATCCGTGGATGCTGGCAGATCTGGACTACCTTGCGGAGCTTCCGGACGGCAGCAATGCCATTTTGGAGATCAAGACGACAAATTATAACGCCCGAGAAAACTGGTGGTACAACGGCGAGGAGATCGTTCCGGTGTACTACGAATCTCAGGGTCGGCATTATATGTCAGTCATGAATCTGGACAGGGTCTACTTCTGCTGCCTGTATGGAAACAATGAGGATGAGGTCATCATCCGGCATTTGGACCGGGACTATGCCTATGAGTCGGAGCTGATCGCGCTGGAGGATGCGTTCTGGAACGACTATGTGCAGAAGCACCAGCCACCGGACTATACGGAAAGCGGCGACCTTATCTTGCAGAGTTTGCAGAGATGGAAAGGCATTGACCGAAGGGATTTGCCGCCGACAGCGTTCGGCGCGCCGCAACTACCGCAGATTCATCAGTATTTGCAGCTTCAGGAGCAGAAAAACGCGCTTGCAAAACAGGTCACACAGCTGGATGCCCAGATGCAGCAGCTCAAAGGATTGCTTGTCAGCGAACTGGGCGGCGAAGACTGCGCAACTTGTGCGGACGGTGAACAAAACTATGTTATCTCCTACAATCCCATTCGCAGGCAGGGCATCTCCAAGGATAATCTGGTTCGCTTGCGGGAGGTTTATCCGGAGATCTACGAGCAGTTTGTAGAAACGTCGGAGTCCAGACGGTTCAGCATCAAAATTGCGGCGCAGCCCGCCGCATAGTGAGGTGAAAAACGAATGATTGCAGTCTATGACAAGCTCATCTACTTCAATGAAGCCAGCAAATACACCATTCTTCGGATGCGCACGGATGATCCGTCCGTGCCAGAAGAAGCCCGTTCCCAATACACGTTCCGCGACCGGATGCTTCGGTTCACCGCTGTCGGCTATGGACTGCCGCAGACGGATTCCGTCAAGCTGGAGATCGAGGGCGACTGGAAAGAGGGCAAGTACGGCCTGCAGCTCCATGTGGAGCACTGGCACGAGCTTGTTCCGCCGACAACAGAAGGACTTCTGAGCTATCTTTCTTCGGGCCTTCTCAAAGGCATTGGGGAAAGCACAGCCAGAAGCATTGTCCAGCGGTTCGGCACAGATACGCTCGACGTGCTGGAATTCCACCCGGAGAAGCTGCTGGAGATCCGCGGCATTACGGCGGAAAAGCTGGAGGAGATCAAGACGTGCTATGCAGAAAGCCGCGCCATGCGGGATATTATGGAGCTGCTGACGCCGTTTCAGGTCACGCCTGTGACGGCGATGAAGATCTATCAGCACTTCGGACCCGCCTGCACGGATATTCTGCGGAAAAGCCCGTTCCGGCTCTGCGAGATATCCGGCTTCGGCTTTCGGCGCGTCGATACGATCATCCGGAAATCCGGCGGCGATCCGCACGACCCGGTTCGTATCCACGGCGCGATGATCTGCGCACTGGAAAACGCACGGCAGCATGGACATCTGTATCTGGAGGTCAATGCCTTGATCACAGAATCCCTGCAATTTCTCAATGAGCCGATCCCGCTGCCCCAGATGCAAGTCAGGCGCGCAGAGGTGGAGCAGAAATTGCAGCAGATGGCAGAAGATAACGAAATTGTTTCGGACGGCGGGCGACTATACCTTCCGCACATTTTCATGCAGGAGGTGGAGACCGCAGCAAAGGCGGCAGCCATGCTCATGGAAAGTACGGCGAAAATCGACGTGACGCTTCCGCTGGAACAGGTCAAGCAGAAGCTGGGCCTGCACTTGACAAAGCGGCAGAGCCGCGGCGTTGAGGTGGCGATGGAGCGGAATCTTTCCATTATCACCGGTGGCCCCGGCACTGGCAAGACGACAGTTCTGAAAGCTATCATCGAGGTCTACCGGATTTTGCACCCCAAAAACCGCATCGTCCTCGCCGCGCCGACCGGCAAGGCCAGCCGACGCATGGCACAGAGCACCGGGATGCTGGATGCACTGACGCTGCACAGTCTGCTTGGCTTGCAGGGCGATTTTTGCAGCAAGGACAAGCAGGATCAGCCGCTGCAAGTTGATTTTCTGATCGTGGATGAGGCGTCCATGGTGGATATGTGGCTGGCGCATCAGCTGTTTACGCGCTTACAGAAGGACACGAAACTCCTGCTGTTGGGCGACGTCGATCAGCTGGAGAGCGTCGGCGCGGGCAATGTGTTCGCGGAACTGATCGGAAGCGGCATCGTGCCGGTGACGGTTCTCGATGAGATTTTCCGGCAATCCAAGGACAGCCTGATCGCCTACAACGCCAAATTCATCAATGAGGAAAACAGCAGCCTGTTCTACGGTCCGGATTTTCAGTTCGTCAAGGCAGAAAATCAGGAAGAAGCCGCGGCGCAGATCCAGGAGCTCTATCTGCGGGAATTGCAGGATACGTCCATTGGACAGCTTCAGATCATCTCGCCCTATCGGACGGACGGAGAAGCGTCTTCCAACGGTCTGAACGTACTGATTCGGGAAACGGTCAATCCACATACGGAAAAAATTCCGGAGCTGGCGTTCGGAGAGCGTATCTTTCGCCTGCACGACCGCGTGATGCAGACCAAGAATAATTACAATCTGGAAGGTTATGATTCCGCGTGTAAGCAGAAATTCAAGGGTGTGTTCAACGGTGACATCGGGAGCATCTGCAAGATCCTACCCGATAAGCTGTGCGTGGATTTTGACGGGCGCATTGTGGAGTATTCCAAAAACCAGCTCGGTGATCTGGAAGCGGCATATGCCATTACGATCCATAAGTCGATGGGTTCGGAGTACGAAACGGTCATAATTCCCATTTTGATGGCGCACCGCATTTTGCTGACGAAGAATCTGATCTATACTGCCGTAACACGCGCAAAAAAGCGTGTGATTCTGGTCGGGCAGAAGCGTGCGCTGTTTCTGGCGATCCACTCCGGCAGAAAGGTCAAACGGAACACCTGCCTTGCCGAACGGATCTTAAAGTACAACCAGGTATTCAGACAAAAGGCTCTGCCGCAGGGCGCGACAGAGCAGAAATTGAAAAAAGCCGGTTAAGTTGAGATGAATGTGCAGAATTTGCGCAATCATCTCTTATTTTATTTATGGAAGGAGTTCTAAGAAATGAATGACAACAAATCCACCGTGATGAACAACGCCGCCGTGCAGCAGCTGCGCAAGGTGCCGGGCTTTGACCCGATGAAACTCCTGCGCAAAACGATCTCCGTCAAAACCGGGCACCCGGTCTGGAAGCTGGATCTCCGCTATAAGCGGCTCTGGTTCCGTCTGGCCTGCCCGAACGGGAGAATGCTCCTGAAGCCGCTGCGCATCAGCGACCAGCTGGCAATTATCGAAGCGCAGGTTTATTTCAGCAAGGACGATCCGGTTCCGGCCGCCAGCTTTACCTCCGAACAGCGCAGGGAGAATGTCCCCGGCGGGGAATTTCTCCGCGCCGCGCAGGAGGATGCGCTCAACATGGCGCTGGAAAACGCCGGCTTCGGTATCCAGTTCTGCGACGTGAGCCGCGACTACGGCGGCGAGCTGTTTGGGTCGGAAGTGCCGATCCGGACAGAAGTCGCAGAAGCATCTGCCGAGGAAACCAAAGCGCTCATTGCGGAGGAATCTGCCGCAGAAACACCGCCGACGATGGATATGGATTCTGTGCCCACTGAACAGCACGTTGCGGAAACAACCGCGTCTGATGTGCAGAACGTTACGGAAGGTTTTATGGCCGTTGTGGCAGATGTACAGCAGGAGCAGTCGGTCAGTGCAGCACAGGAAGAAGCGCCTGACCTTCATGTCGTGCCGCCACAGCAGGAAGAGGCTGCGGAAGAGCTTGCAGAACAGCCGCAGGCCGCGTCCTATACGGCAGATATGGATGTCAGCGAGATCACGCAGCGTATGACGGTGGACGAGGCAAAGGCCGTTGTGGTGCAGATCGGCACCTGCCGCGGCTGGACGCTCGAACAGGTCGCGCAGCGCCGCCCGGCGAGCCTCAAGTGGTACCTCTATGGCTGCGATCAGGCGGACAACATTCTCAAAGCCGCTGCATCTGTTCTGCTGGACAATCTGCAGCAGAAAGCCGGATGAAGCGTCAAGTTTGGATGAAAGGGTGTGGCCGTTATCAGAGCCGGTTCTTCACAGTTTCCGTTCCACATTACAGATATTGCATCGCTGCTGCGGCTCAATATCCGCAGGCGCGGCCCGGATTTTCTGTATGTGGACTGCCCGCTTTGCGCCGATCATCGCGGCAAGCTCTATCTGAAAACGTCACGGGACGTATGGCACTGTAATTACTGTCAGGAGTCCGGTGGGATGCTGGCGCTCTATGCAAAGGTCTACGGGATCAGCAACGCGGACGCCTACCGGGAGATCTGCGAAGCGCTTCAAACCGGAGATTACGCGCCAGAGTACCAGAGCTACCAGAACCGGCAGCCGCAAGAAATCGCGCAGTCGGCCAGGGCACCCCGGCAGGCGATCCATCAGACGCTTTCGATGCTGTTTTCCATGCTGTCGCTGACGCCGAAGCACCGTGCGCATCTGCGTGAGGTGCGTGGACTGACGGACGACCAGGTCGAACGGTTCGGCTTCAAAAGCACCCCGCCGCCCTATCTCTGCAAGAGTTTGACGGCGCGGCTTTTGAAGCAGGGCTGCATCGTACAGGGTGTCCCCGGCTTTTATTTGGCGGAGGACGGCAGATGGACAGTACGATTCGGAACACGCACGGCTGGGATTTTGATCCCAGCCAGAAGCGCGGACGGACTGGTCTGCGGCGCACAGATCCGGCTGGATATCCCCATCCGGGAGGAAAACGCGCCCGCCGATAAGGAGGGCACGAAGTACCTCTGGCTGTCGTCGAGCAGCAAACCGATGGGAACGTCCTCGGAGAGTCCCATCCACTTTGTCGGCGATCCGTGTTCCAGAGTGGTCTATGTGACGGAAGGGTTACTCAAGGCTGACATCTGCCATGCACTGATGAACCGCACCTTCGTGGCAACTGCCGGAGCAAACAACGTGTCCAAGCTGGACGAGCTGTTTGCGTTCCTCAAAAAGAACGGCACGGAGGAGATCATTGAGGCGCAGGACATGGACAAGTATCGGAATGTTCACGTTGAGAAAGGTGCCTCCAAGATCTATCTGATGGCACGAAAGCACGGCCTGCAATGCCGTCGGCTGACGTGGAATCCCAACTATAAGGGGTTAGATGACTGGCAGCTTGCGCTCCGGAAGAACGCTGGGAAAGCACCGAAAACAATGACGTTCCGGGAGCGGTATCTGCATGGTGTGTGCGAGGTTTCCGAGATAGACGCTTGCGTGGAACGATGGCACAAGACGCAGCCGGATGGTGTGTCCTTGCAGGCATACCTTGGCTTGTCGGATGAAGAATACCACGCCTTTTTGCAGCCCGGCGGCAACGCACAACTGGCAGAACTTTTGAACGCACAGCGTAAGCAGCTCGGCTGCCGCATTTATCAGCTGGAATTTACGGACACAGAGAAAACGAAACCGTTCGCGTTCTCCGGGATCGACGCGCTTCACAAGGCAGGCTTTCAGCAGCCGCCCGCAAGCGAGTACCGGCTGGTGCGCGATGAAATGCTCTATTGTCCGAAAGATGAACCAGATTTGGCTGTGCTGGAACGTGTCTTTGACCGCTATAACGGCAAGCTGCCGGCGGACTATCCGGGGCGCTGCATTGCACCATCTGATGTGCTGGAACTGTACGACGCAGAAAAGCGGCGGTATTACTATCGGGATATGAAGCAGTTCGTGCCGGTGGCGTTTTCTCCGCTGCTGGCGCGGCCAATACAAAAATGAAAGGAAACAGCGTATGAGAAAAATTACGGTTCTGGATTTTGCAAATCAGATCGGCATCCTCAGTGACGAGGTTCCTGTGGCCGTGAAGACGGACAGGAAGGTCATCGGCCGCTTCCGCTGCTTATATGAGATACCGGAAACGGCCATGCCGGGGGTGCTCGAAGCGAAGATCGACCATGTCATTCTGCGATCCGACGAGATCACGATCCAGGTCAAGCTGAAAGCAGTCACGACATAATGACCGCGACCAGAGAGATATGGATGAGAGAAATGAGATCGTGCAGCTTTGCGCATTTTGCCGCAGCCTTGGCGCGCACGTTTGCGAAGTGCAGGACGGTGCCAGCTTTACGGCAATGCTCTGGGAGGACGCAGACAGCATGAGCGAAAATGCTGCCGCTGAGATCCAGAGGAAAATCAAACGAAAGACCGCAGAATATCCGGGATTCGTATGCTACTGCTTCGACGCATTCAGCACACTGATCTATCGGGTATAACACATGAATGGGCGCAGCAGAACCGCTGCGCCCATTTTCTATCAGAAAGGAGCTTTATCATGGGCGTATTTTCAGAGCTTGATCTGGAAAACCAGCAGACAGAATTGGACGGGCACGATTCCAAAACGGCAGAAATGCAGACCTTGCAGGCAAAGCTGATCCAGCAGCACGAGCAGAAAAAAGCTGCCGCCGCTGCGGAAGTGACGAGCAAGGAGCCTGCGGCGGAGTCGGTTGCCAAAACGGAAGCAGAGCAGGAAGATCCTGCAGCAGCGGAAGCAGAAAAGCGCCGTCGGCACGAGGAAGCGGAAGCCAAACGGAAAGCGGAATGGGAGCGGCAGCAGGCGGAAAAGCGTACTGCTGAACAGGCTGCGCTTGCAAAAATCGAGCAGATGAGCGAGACGGAGCTGATCAAAGCATCAATGGAACGCATGAAAAAAGAAACCGAGCGGCTGACGCGGCGGAACCTCAAGGAGTGTGTTTCCGAGTATGTGCAGACGCTCTGTCTCAGTGATCCAGCGTTCGCGCGGATGGTCATGCACCCGCGCAAGAGTATGGCACATTGTCTGCAATTCATCAACCGGAAAGCGCGGGAATATCTGCTTGCGGAAATGAAGGATAACGGCATGGAGCCGCAGCCAAACGGCATTTACGGCGGCGATGTGCCGGAGGATACCTGTTATGACTGGGCAGAGGAATATTTCCGGGATGCAAACGCCGAAGAGGATGAGATCAAGGAGGAACCGTTTGTTCCAAAACCGTATCCGGGTGCGCCAGTCAAATCCAAGCGTCAGCCCAAAAAGGAGAAGACAAAAGCTGAGACAAAGACTGCAAAACCGGAGCAGGTCATTCAAATGCCGCAGCCGGAGAAATCGCCCGATGAAGAACAGTTTTCTATGTTTGATCTGATGGGAGGTATGGCCGGATGATCGCTTACAAAGGAATGTGTCCGGGTATGATCTGCCTCGGCTATCAGCTAAAGATGGGCTTGAATGTAACGGAACAGGCAAATTGTCAGGCGAATGGGTTTCACTGCGCGGCAAATCCAATGGACTGTCTGCGTTATTATGGAGATTTTCAGAACTCGGAATACTATCTGGTTCGTCCGTGCGGCGATCTGGACGAAGACGCAGCCGATTCTAAAATCTCCTGCACGCAGCTCTGGGTGCTCCGAAGGCTGGAGCCGCAGGAGTTTTTCCTGCATGCGCTTGCGTATATGGCAGACCATCCGCAGATGCCGGATGGCTGTGATGTCAAAAGAGAACGTGCGCAGGCATGGAATGGCTACGCCGTCGTGCGCGGCAAGCACCCGCGCGCAAAGGGCAAGCTCGGAGATATTCTGGCATTTGCCAGAGAAGCTGTGAACGGACCGAAGATCGAGCATCTTTCGCTGTGCGTGATCGACGGCGAGGAGCGTCTGCCGGATACCTGGTATGATGACAATTTTGAAGAATGTGAGGCGGTATAAACGAATGAAGCGAAAAGAATTAGAAAAATTGCCTGTTCTGCGGGCAACGACTGCGATGCTGGAGCAGGCGGAAAACGAACCGATGATAGAGAGCGGATATTTCCGAAAAGAACTGCGCTATGAACACGAGTACTACGCCAGATGCAAGCGGTTTGATCGGATTCTGAAGGTCGCGATCTATCTGACGGAGAATTTGGTCGCAGGCGGCAAGAAACCGGTGTATGAGCTGTTTCTTGACTATGATGCGCAGGGTTTCCTGACATACAGCTTTATGGAAAAGAAGTGGCGTACCGCGATGCTCCGCAATTTACCGCAGCAGGGATTCGGCATCTCTGACGCGCAGATCTCATCCCGTGATTCCGCTGTGATCGGTCAGTATTTGCATTCCAAATGGGAGGCGATTGTGGCAATCCGGGAGTTTCAGGAAGGAATTCGGGAAAAGCAGCTTCTGGCCCGACACAAGAAAGAAACCGATCCGTGGGATGCGGCAATGGCGCTCATGTCCCCGCTTCCGAAGGACTGGGACAGATGGGTCAGCAAGGTCGGCGTCGAGCAGAATTATATGTTCTATCAATACCGGCGCGGCGGTACCAAAACCGGTTATTGCAGCTATTGCGACCGCGAGGTTCCGATTCGGAAGCCGAAGCACAATGCGGTTGCCAGATGCCCCAGATGCAGAAGAACGGTGCAATTCAAATCCTTCGGCAAGATGGGCCGGCTGCGCACAGGGCGAAATATCCTGTATCTGATGCAGCCCTATCCGGGCGGATTTGTGGTCAGAGAGTTCTGGGCGGAGCGTTCTTACAGTAAGGAAACATACCGAAATGTTGCGGCGTTTTGCCATGAGTTCCGCCGCGCGATCTTTGACGCGGACGCAAAACCGGTGCAGGCATTTTACTGGGGTGTTTATAAGCAGCGCACATCGCGTTGGATCAAAGGCTGCAACTGCAGCGAGGGATATTACCCGGATGAAAGCGGTCGCGTGTATGGGAAAACGATCCCGTACCTTGCCAAAACCTGCTTGCAGCGGACCGGTCTCCCGGAACTGATTCATGCAAACATGAAGACGGACCCGGAAAAATATCTTGTCGTACTGAAAAGGATGCCGAATTTGGAGCAGCTGACAAAAGCCGGTCTGTTCCGGCTTGCAGTGGAATGTACGAAGGATTATTACAAATTGAGTTCAATTTTTCAGACGACACCCGTGCAGAGAGGTCTTGCACCAAAACTCGGCCTGAACCGACTGGAACTTGCACGGCTGCGGAAGAATCAGGGCGGGCGTGCATTTCTGGAATGGCTGCAATTTGAAAAGCAGACAGGAAAGCCGATCTCAGATTTTGCGATCCAGTGGATGTGCAAAGAGCATATTGACCCGCAGCAGCTGCAATTTATTGCAGATCGGATGCGCTATGGGCAGATCCAGCATTACCTGAACAGGCAGATGCAGGAACTGAATTTGAGCAGCGAACGTGTCATTGAACTGTGGCGGGACTACCTTTCCATGGCGTTCCGCTTCGGTTATGACACAAACGACCCCATCGTGTATCGTGTACGCAAACTTCAGCAGCGGCATGACGAATTGGCCGCCCGCGGAGAGGAAAAGCAGTTGACCCTTCGTGCCGGAGAGCTCCTTCAGACATATCCGCATATAGAACAGAATTTGCAGGCGATCCGGGAAAAGTTTGCGTTTACAGGAAAACAGTTCCAGATTCAGGTTCCAGATAAGCTGGAAGATATTTTCACGGACAGCCGGAAGCTCTGCCACTGCATTGCCAACAGTGATGTCTACTGGGAGCGTATGGAGCGCAGGGAAAGCTATCTGCTGTTTCTGAGAAAGACAGCCGAACCGGACACCCCCTATTATACCGTAGAGGCAGAGCCGGGCGGCACGGTACGGCAGGTCCGCACCCAGTATAATCGCCAGAATGACGATATTGGCGAGGTGCGCGCATTCCTGAAGATCTGGCAGAAGCAGCTTGCCAAGCGGCTGACGCAGAAAGATAAGCAGCTTGCGGCCAACAGCCATGAACTGCGCATCAAAGAACTGGTGCAGCTGCGAAATGATCAGGTCACGATTCACACGGGCGACCTTGCAGGTCGTCTGCTTGTGGATGTGCTGACAGAGGATCTGATGGAAGCGGCATAACAAAAACGGAGTGGGAGCGCAGCGGCGCTTCCACTCCCATAGAAAGGACTGAAAACATGGATCATATCACAGAAGCGTTTTACAACGTCATGTACCAATACAGGTTGGCCTTTACGCCGGACGGCGTGCAGGCAAACCTCGACCTGTGGCGGCAGCAGAAAACGCCACTTCTGGAGCTGCTGCGCCGTCACCCGAACTGGCGGGAGCAGGAGCTTGCGGTTGTGTTCGATCTATCCGAACAGCGGCAGCTTGACCGGGCCTGCGTGGACGAAACAAAATTTGAAATGTTGACGCTCGCGGAGGAAGCGGGATTGACCGGCGAACGGCTGGAAGAATTTCGGGATGCGCTCGACGCTGCGACGGCGGATTATGCGACCGTTCCGGATGAATCCCGGCTGCCGGTGATCCGGAACCGCGGACATATCAAGTGTGACGCTGGCATGAAGGCAAGCCGCATCATCAACCGGCTGTGCGCAAAATTCGGCATCGACCAATATGAAACAGAGCGGGAGCTTGGACACGGGGATACGCTCCATACCGCACGAGTCAAGCCCTACAACGCGGTTTTCGCGCGGCTGGCTGACGCGCTCAATCCGGTGCGGATCAGCAAGACCGGCGTTCTATCCGTTCATCCGTGCGACTTTTTGGAGATGTCAGCGAAGAAAAACGCATGGCATTCCTGTCACTGTTTAGCAGACGGTGGATGGCGGGCCGGCTGTCAGTCTTATATGGGCGACGGCGTGAGCATGGTATTCTTTACGGTCGACGATGGCGTCAAAGAGCAGTTCTACCGCGCGCCGAGACTGACGCGGCAGATTTTCTGCTATCGGGACGGTGTGCTGCTGCAATCAAGACTATATCCGCAGAATGACGACGATGTGCGAAAGCTCTACCGGAGCATGGTGCAAAGCGTGATCGCAAGATGCCTTGGCCTGCCGAATCTCTGGAAAACGAATACGACACTTACGGAAATCCGACCTTATTGGACAACCGTGCAGGGCAGCCTGCATTACACGGATTATGAGAACGGCTATGCCGCGTTGTCACTGATGAAGGGCTATGGAGACTATGGGCATTTGGATATCGGAAGCGCGGTGCGCTGCGTTGGCTGCGGTCGGCCCTATGATCGACACAACTCAACGCACTGCGGCGAATGTGAAGACATGTGTGTTTGCAAGGCGTGCGGAAGTGTGGTTCCGAAAAACAGCGGCCATTTTTTAGACGGCGACGGATTTTACTGCGCGGAGTGTATGCAGCCGTGCAGCTGCTGTGGGAAACTGCTTCCGAGAGAAGCGCTGCGGTCGGTGCTCAACCGGCGCGGGCGGACAAATCAGCTTTGCCCATCCTGTGAAGAAGCAGAGCTGGCAAATTGCCGTACCTGTGCGGCGCATAGCTGCTGTAAGGATTTGCGCGGTTTGCTGTTTTGCGAGAGAAGCCGCTATACACAAATAGAATTGGAGGAACAATATGCGTAATTTATATGAGCAGTGCTTAAAGCTGACGCAGTTTGCGGCGATGGAGTTTGAAGAGATTTTTCAGTTTTCACAGGAACGTCTCAAGCAGGCGTTAGAAACAGAGTTGATTGAGAACGGATACGCCGTGCGGAAGCAACGAGGCTTTTTGTACGCGGAAGGGACGGTGCCTGTCCTGCTGGTTGCTCATTTGGATACCGTCCATCGCACCCAACCGGAAACAATCTGCTATTCCGCAGACGGCACGGTCATGATGTCACCGCAGGGAATTGGCGGCGATGACCGGGCTGGCGTGTATATGATCCTGCGTCTAATTCAGCGCGTTCATTGTCACGTTCTGTTCTGTGAGGATGAGGAAACCGGCGGACACGGGGCACGTGCCTTTACAAAGTCCGGAATTGTTCCAGATGTCAATTATATCGTGGAGTTGGATCGCACGGGCAGCAACGACGCGGTATTTTATCAATGCCGCAACCGGCAGTTCGAGCGACATATCAACAGCTTTGGCTTCCAGACGGCGTTCGGAAGCTTCAGCGACATTTCCATTCTGGCGCCGCATCTGAATCTTGCCGCGGTCAACCTCAGCACCGGCTACTACCATGCGCACCAGCCGGGAGAATATGTCCGGTTGGACAAGGTGGAGGAGTTGATCGGCCGTGTGGAGGAGCTCCTGCAAACGAAAACGGAACGGCTTTCTTACACGCAGAAGTTTACGGCAAGAAAGCTGGGTGAACCAAACGATGTGCAGCGGAAACGGCTCATTGCATTGTCTGACGCGCATATTGTCCGGATCAATCATCAGAATGTTGCCGACGGCCGCGGATATTTTATGGATATAGGCGGCAGAATTTATCTCTATCTTGATGAATGTGACCGCATGGTACATATCGGAGACGCAGAAGCACTTTGCATGGACGGCTCTGCCGCTGCGTATCAGGCGGGGCAAGCGAAAGAATACAAGACCATAGAAATGGAAGAAGCCATGCGCCTGCTGGAGCAGGAGCGCGCGGCGGGATAATATGCCGCCCACCCTGCAAACAGGCATCTGTCCGCTTGCAGGGTGGGCATACTTCTGATATAATAACTAAAGTTGTAAAGGAGGCGGGACGATGATAAACGGATGGATCATGAGCGGAGATACTGCGGTTGCGTCCTTTCATGGCAGAGTTGTAACACCGATTCTGCCGGAGCGATGCCCGCTTTGCTTCCAAAAGGGTGGAGACCTCGAAATGTGGCTGGAATCAAGAGCCATTGACCGTCACCGCACAAACAGCAGAATACTGAAGCGAATTCTGCGCCTTGGCGATACATCCGATCTGAACACGGCGCTCCACGTGCATGGCGCAACGATCACAGATAATTACTGGGTCAAGACAGCGAATGAAGCTAATCTTACATGGGCGGACGTTGGCTTCCGCGAGAATTATTTTGCCGACCTGGCACTCAGCGGCCGGTTTAGCAGCATCGCAAAGAATTACACGCCCGAAGAGCTGCGCACGGCAACGCCAGAGTTGACGAACATCGGCAGCTATGAAAAGTGTTGGCGGCAGCAGGATGGCCATTGGGTCATGGTGAAAAGCGGAACGCCGGAAGAACATTTTTCCGAGATTTTCACGACGACGCTCGGCAAGTATCTTGGCTTTGACATGGCAGAGTATATACTGGACGGCGCGTATGTCATTTCAAAGGATTTCACGGAGGGGCAGCTGAATTTTGAGCCGATGGCGAATCTGGTGCAGGACAATGAAGAATACGATTTCAACTATGATGTCCTGCAAAATTTGAATCCGTTGCTCCTGAAGCCCTATCTGGACATTCTGTTTATGGACGCGCTGGTATTCAATGTTGACCGTCATACGCAGAACTATGGTCTGCTCCGCTCCCGTGAGACGGGCGAAATTCTTTCGATGGCGCCGAACTTTGATAACAACATGGCACTGATTTCCAGAGGCTACGCAAGCGACCTGAGTAAAATCGCAAATCCGCTCATCGGACAGTTCCAGGAGCTGCTGCGGGAGAAAAACATCCAGTATGCTGTTCCGACGCTGACAAAAAAGACTTTGGAAACCATCGTGAACGAGATCATGCCGGACGCGGAGATTCGCAGAGATTATGTTGTCCGGTTCGTCTGGCAGAATTATGAGCGCCTGCGCGCAATATAAGCAGAAACCGAACCGACAGCACACTTCTAAATGTGTGCTGTCGGTTTTTTTGTGCGTCTTTTGTTGAACCTGCCGTACTCCATACGTATAAGAGAAGTACGGGAGGTAAAATACAATGCTAATTTCTATTGACCACGGGAACAAACAGGTAAAAACGATCCACCACGCGCCGTTCACATCGGGCTTGGTATGCAGCGAGGTACGGCCATTTGGCGGAGAAACGCTGACCTATCAGGGGCGGTATTATACGCTCACCGACCAGCGGATTCCATACCGCCGGGACAAGACGGAGGACGAGCGCTTCTTCGTGCTGACGCTCTTTGCAATCACGTATGAGCTGGAAGCTGTGTCTTTCTACGGAGCAGCCCCAGTTCGGGTGCAGCTTGCGGTCGGTTTGCCGCCGGCACATTACGGCGCGCAGCAGAAACGGTTTGCAGAATATTTTCTGAATCGAGGGACGGTCAGCTTCACGCTTCATGACAGGCCGTACGAGATTCTGATCGACGAGGTCAGCTGCTATCCGCAGTCGTACGCCGCAGCCATTACCGTATTCCAGACGCTGCAAAGCAGCCCCAGGGCGCTTATCATTGATATTGGCGGCTTCACAGCGGATTATTTGCTGCTCCGGAACGGAGAGGGCGACCTGAGCGTCTGCGATTCGCTGGAGAACGGCGTGATCCTGCTCTACAACCGAATCAAATCGCGTGTCGCTGCCGAACAGGATTTGCTGCTGGATGAGACGGAGATCGACGCGATCCTGCTCGGCAGGGACAGCGGACAGTCTGATGCAGTATCGCAGATCGTGCGGCAGCAGGCACAGGAATTTGTCAGTGACCTGCTCAGTTCACTGCGGGAGCGGATGCTGGAATTGAAAAGCGGGAAGGTAATCTTCACTGGCGGTGGGGCCGTTCTGCTCCGGCAGCAAATCGAAGCGTCGGACAAGGTGCGAGGGCCTGTTTTTATTGAGGACATCGCCGCAAATGTGAAGGGCTATCAGCTGCTCTATCAGGCGGAACGGATCGGTAGACACAATGGATATTAAAAAAGACCCCGGAAAATTCACGATCCGCTTCTGCATGGCCGACCCAAGACAAAAGAGGGCTGTCGAGGAATTGAACGCCCAAGGACGCCTGAAAGCACAGTTTCTGACAAACGCGATTCTGCATTACGTTGGAATCGAAAACAACGGCGGCACACCCTCGCGGGCCGAGCTTGAAACGATCGTCCGTTCCATACTGGAAAATATTCCACGGTCAAGCCAGGCGGTTGGAGCGCCAGCAGAAAGCAAGGTGCGCTCCAATGCGACACCGGACACATTCTTAACAGAAGAAAACCTCAATACGATTGCGGGCACGCTGAAAGCATTCCGCAGATAGGCAGTTACAGACCCCGCAGAAGATTTTGCATGATCTTCTGCGGGGCCTTTTGTGGATATAGAAACCCAGCGAATAAGTAAGTGCCCTGGAACCTATGAAGCTGAATTGTATTTGTCAGTATGATAAATTTGACGTGATATGAATATATAAAGGTATATCTCCCGCTATACATTTCTGTATCATTTCAAAAGTGTCAGTTAAAATATAAACAGCACTCTTTAGAAGCTGAGGTAGGCATATGTCCGTATCGTACAAAGTAATTGGCCGGCATATTCAAGAAGCGAGAAAACGAATGAAATTGACGCAACGGGAAATCGCAGAACAACTGAATATGTCTGATACGTATTACGGAAAGATCGAGCGCGGTGAATGTCGTGCGAATCTGGAACGTTTGGCTCAGATCAGTGTGCTGCTGAATGTACCGCTGGAGGATCTGCTCAGCGGCTGCATGGAAAATGCTGTGCAGAGTAGTGCAGATAATCCGCAAAAGCTCAGTCTTGCCAGTCAGTTTGCGGAGATTGCCTACGGCTGCTCGGAGAAAAGCCGCAACCTTATGCTGCGCGTTTGCAGAGATATTGCGCAGGCTGACAGAGAATAAAATACTGATCCCCAATGCCCGTTCATTTGAGCGGGCATTTGCTTTTCACAGCGGTGCGGTCAACGGTGGAAAAGCAACCATACCCAGCAAAGTCCGGAGGCGTAAACACAGACCGTGAGCAATGATCCCGCAAATACCAGCTTACCCGTGTATATCCGCTGTTACAGCATCTATAAATTCTCAGGCCCCGCCGCATCAAATCTTTCCTCGGTGCAGAAATCCTCCGTATCCGTCTGTTTTGTCCGAACAACAGAACAGATTAATACGGAGGATGCCATGCAATATAGAAACAGCGGAACAAGCGAAGAACATGTGATTCAGAACCAGTTTACCGCATATTTGCTGGTAGCGCTGCGGCGAAGAAAGAGTGCCTTTCTTTCTCGCCGCGATAGCCACCAGCAGCATGAACAGCCTATAGAATCAAGCGACAATGTATTTGCGTCCGCTTATGACATGGAAGACGCAGTATGCCGGGCACTTGATCTGCAGACCGAATATGCCGCACTGATGCGACTTCTGGAAAAGCTTCAGGAGCGCGACAGACTGATATTTCTTTCCAGAGCGTTGGAAGAACGCTCATTTGCAGAGTTGGCCGACGAATTTCATATAGGCTATAAAGGAGTAGCCGCGATTTATTACCGCACAATCCAGCGAATCAAGAAAGAATTGGAGGAACGGAAATGAACTTCCTGGAACTGCTGATTTGTGCCAAAGCCGGAGACAACGAAGCTGCTGAACGCATCCTGACGATGTATCAGCCTATTTTGGTGAAGGAATCTGTCCTTGATGGGGCGCTCGATGAAGATCTGTATCAGAGCTTTGTCTGCAGCTGTTTCTTTGCATTCGGAAATTCCGTATTTAATCATGTCTAAACAGGAAGGATGCCTCTATTTGGGGCATCCTTCTTTTCATATAACAGGTACGCAAATGAAATCCACCCAGCCGCAATACATAGCAGTATAAATAGTGGATAAATGCTTTGAAAACTTTTCCCAAAGTGTAGCACTCGGGGATCATCGGATGGATTTCTCCGTAATTTCAGGGGCTTTCGCCGCACTGACCAGAATGCCTGACGGCGAATAACCTTTACGAGCAGATATCCAGAAGCGCGATTTTCTGAATTGCACGCCGCTTGGATTCCAAAGACGGATGCACATACAACTTTAGAGTGGTGCGAACGTCTGCATGACCCAACAACTCGCTCAGACTTTTGATGTCCATGCCGGTTTCGATGCAGCGTGTCGCGAATGTGTGCCGCAGCACATGGAAATTTCGGTATCGGATGTTGCATCGCTTCAGGAAACCGCTGAAATAGTAACGAAGCGTTCGTGGCTCCATTGGTTTATCTGTCCGGCCGGTCAGAATATACGCGTGCTCCGGCAATCCACGGACTGCGGTTTTCAGATAGCAAAGCAAGTCCGATGTGAGCGGGATCACGCGCTCCGAAGCGTCGCTTTTCGGCGTTTGCACCAGCAGTTCCGTTTTCTTGCCCGCCTGAACTCGCTGCACGGCGCGTGAAATGTCTATCGTACCGGCTAAAAAGTCGATATCAGATACCTTCAGCGCACAGATCTCGCCGATCCGCATCCCGGCGCACAAGGCCAGCAGAATGCCGGTGTTCTTTTGATTGGACACATCTTGAATCTTCCTTGCCATCAACTGCACCTCCTGATCTGAAAAGACGCGCACACGCTTTTGTTTGCATGACGGCAGCGGCATATTCAGCGCATCCGTGTAAATGTGAAACTCTTTCTGCGCAAAGCGGAGCGCACTTTTAAGCAGTACAGCCAGGTCTCGTACACTCTTTTCAGAGAGCGCGCCGCCAGTGCGCAGATTTCCGCATTTCCGCTTCTCGGACAGATAGCCAGAAAGCTCTTTCGCCGTCAAACCTGCGACGCGCCGCTTGCCGAGCTTTGGAAGAATGTGAAGGTCAATGACGGTTTTATAGCGGGCATACGTGGACGGCTTCACATCCGCATGACTTAGGAATGATTCAAAAAGCTGATTTACCGTCAAAACGGATGCCCCGGTGCTGCGCGGCGCAGGCTCCGGCGCACATGCCCGAAGCCGTTCGTGGATCTTATTCCGAACGTCTGAGCAGCTCCGTCCATAAACGGATACATATTGCGCGCGCCCATCCGGCTTCCTGCCGCAGATATAACGGCCCTCCCAGCGTCCGTCCCGACGCTCATAAATGTTCTCACCTGTGTTTGACAAGAGAATCCTCCTCCCCAACAAAATGCTGTTACCAGAATGCTGACGGCGAATCGACTTTTTTGCAAACTACGAAACCAGTAAATTCCCCCAAATTGACGAACGATCATTTGTCAATCCAATAATTTTTTATCGTCTTACTTGAAAATGAGAGGGAATCAGATTGACAATTTTCCGCCTTGCTGTATAATATGAGTGAAATAAGACGAAAATTATGGAACTTGTCTGGTTTCAAAGTGCTACACTTTGGGAAATGCGAACGCCGTATTTTCTATTTTAGTACGGCACGGTGAGCAAAGTGTAATACTGCTCAATTTTACAATTTCATATCGTTGGTTTTTGTTTGCTGAGGATGTGTAATCACAGGTCGCGGCCATGTTTGGACTGAGCTTGTGATGAAAGAGGAAGGCTGTGCGCATTGGGAGTGTGCGCGGCTGCTCGCCCGGAGCCGTAAGGATGAGCAAGATTCCAAAGTGATCTGAGGGAAAGCGTAAGACAGCGCTTGTTCGCAGGTCATGTGGCCGAAAGGCCGCCATTGTGGGGGTTTCCCATGAGAAGGTAGGAATCAGAGCGCGGATGCGATCTGCATCCATAGTCCGAGTCGGAAGAATCGCTATTCTCACTGCATGGGATGCTGTCTGTTTTATGATCCCGCGATGTGCAGGAGGTAAACAAAAACGTATGGTAAGCGGCACGATGATCTGCTTATCGTACTTGGCACGGGCGTCAATTTGTTTCTCCATTACGGAACAAATGGCGCTTTTTTGTATGTGCCAAATCCAGATTATCCCACCATAGGGATGGTATGCGAAAAAGTACGATAGGAGGAGCATCATGCACGACGAACAGCAACGCCAGCCGGACGCGCGTACCCAGCAGGTTCTGGGCCGCGTCAGACGCATCATCATCAAAAAGAACACCCAGTTTATTCTCGACCACCAGCACGACAGCCTTGCGGCGCTATCATTGTACCTGCGGGACTGCATGGAGGACATCGGCCATCCGCCCGCGCGGGTAGAGGTCATCGGCGGAGATTTCCTTGAATACCGCTTTGGCTCGTGGCAAAAGGCGCTGCGCAGCGTCTACGACGGCAAAGCCGCCGAATTCCTGAAAAATCCCCCGTCGTTTGCGAACCGGAAGATCGTGCGTGACCTCTGCGCGGCAGCGGGGGTGCGGCTATGAAGGACAAGCCGTTTTATTATCAGGATAACCGGGCGCTGCACGAACGGAAAATGAACGAGGCTGCGCGGTTGGAGATATCCCGCCGGAACATTGAATTCATACTGGAGCACCAGAAGGATTCGGCGGCAGAGCTTGCCAACTACCTGCGGCGATGTCAGGCAGAGCTGGGGCACGTCCCGGCGCAGTCGGAAGTCCTCGGCGGCGATCTGCTGGCCCTTCGCTTCGGCTCGTGGGTCAACGCGCTGGCATACAGCGGCTTTCCGGTCAGCACTGGCCCGGCCGTGAGCAATTTCCCGTTGGAACGGACAGCGCTGTTCCAGGCGGAGTACGAACGCCAGTCCGCGCTGCACGCGCAGGCGAAAAAAGACCGTAAAAAAGCGGCCGAAGCCGCTCGGCGCGAACAGAAGTCCGAGAAAAAGCGCGCGGCAAAGGCCGCCGAAGTGCAAACATAGATTTTCTTTCAAAGAATATGAAATCTATTTGGAGAAAGGAAATCACAGAATGAAAAAACGTCAGATTCCCCTTCAGGGCAAAGGCCGACGCTTTCGGGCAGACCTTTGGCTGGATGAAAAAATCACCGGCCGGACGCTGAACGCGCTGCAGATGCGCGGCGTCAAGTTCCCCGATGGCTGGAATCCTCGGAAAACGCCGGAGTTCAAGCAGGAATACCAACGCCAGCTGACGCAGTTCCGTCAGCAGCAGGCGGCAAAGAAAGCTGCGAAAAAGGAAACGCAGCAGGCAGCGCAGAAGCCGGCGGAATCGCCCGCAGCCGCGCCGGAAACAGCTTCACCCCAATAATAATGTATGCCAATCTGAAACGGACAGATTTGCAGATAGATGTGCGTCTCATCCCCCTGAGACATGCACTTTGTGCGTCAGCATGACGCAAGGCCCCGGCTCTGCGCGGGAACACAGAGCCGGGGAACCCCCTTTCAAGAAACCAGCGGGCCTTCGCCCGTCCCAATAAGATGAATCGCATCGACAACTGAATAGCCACAGCGAGAATGCATACTGTCCTGGGGAAGTGACGCGGCGAAACGAGCGCGCCAAGGGACGGATAACGCGGTCCACGTTAAGGCGGAGCGGGAGCGCAGGAAGCCGTATCGTATCTGTGGTGCAGAAAAACTGGTGTTTACAGCAGAACCATTCCTGCTGTGACATATTCCGACGCAGCGCTGTTTCTCGACTGCATCGGGAGTACGTGAGAAACGAGTTTTGCGAAAAACGAAAGGAGTTCCAAATATGAAACGGACAAGCAGAGTTTTAGCAATCCTTCTGACGCTCGCAATGCTGCTCAGTGTAACGGCATTTGCGGTGGCAAACGAGTCGTGGCCGATGTATGGCGGCGATTTGAACCACACATCCATTGTTTCTGATGCGCCGACCAGCATAACAAAAGAAGTCAAGGTTGCCCTAACCGGTGGTAGTGGTTGGGACGGCATTGACAACGTACCGGTTATGCAGACAGTCGGCGGAAAGACTTATGCGTATGTTCTCTTTGATGGGCGCGGTACCAACGGTGCACAAGTTATCAAGTATAACTGCACGGATGAGGTTGAAGTCTGGCGTACTACGGCCTATGGAAATGAGGATACGTCGCTGAATGCGAAGAGCGGGTTTCAGCTTTCTACGCCGTGCCTTGATGAGGAAAACGGTGTGCTTTACGTCGGTGTCATCAGTCAGTATGACGATTACGTTGGCGGCGAATGGTTGACGGGCACAGGCAGCAAGATTCTGGAACTTACAGATTTGGACAGCGCCACGCCGACGGTCGTCACACTGAAAACTACGATTCCCGGCCAGATCAACACTCCGATTGTCAAGTACGGTGATTATATTTATTTCGGTACTTGGACAGGTAACGCAGGAGGCACGTATTATCAGCTCTCCTTGGACGGAGAAGTGTCGAATGAGTATTCATACACCTCTGGATTCTACTGGGCAGGTGCAGTTAAGGTTGGCGGCTACATCTATTTTGGCAGTGACAATGGTGTGCTCCATTATCGAAGCATTGCATCCTTCGAAAATACCGGCGGTACGGTAGCATTGCCAGCAACCGATGAAACTGCCGCAGGCAACGTCCGCTCCACGGTCACAGCGGATGAGGATGGTTATCTGTACTTTACTAGCCAGGGTGGATTCCTGTGGTGCTATAAGCCGAACGCAAGCGGTGAGCCGGAGCATCAGTGGCATGTAAAGCTGGGCGCGACCTCAACTTCTGCGCCGACTGTTGTGAAAAACGGTTCGACTATCAGTATTTACACCGGCTATTATAGCGGATTCAATGCTGGCGGCGTTCAAGTGACTACCTATACGACAGCCACCAATCCGACGAATGCCAGTGTTGCAACCATCGCGTCCGGTTTCCCGGTGCAATGCTCGATTCTGTACAGTGACGGCTATGTGTACTTCAACACGAACTCCAGCAGCGGTGCTGGCTACTGCTATCCGGCAAGCGCCCGCGACCAGAGTGCCGTACGATATACGTGGCGGACGACAACAAGAACTTACGCCTTGGGAGGCATGGCTTGCGCAAATGGCATCATTGTCTTTGGCAACGATTACAATGAACTGTTTGTCGTGAAGTAAAACCGTATACGGCCCGTAGGAAGCAGAACATCTGCTTCCTACGGGCTAATTCTTATGGAGTGGATTATGAGAAGAATTATAGCGCTATTTCTCACACTTTTTTGCCTAATATCGGTGTTATCGAGTTCCATATATGCAGCAGATGATACAAATACAAAAACATTCCAAGTCGTTGTGGACACAACAGATTGCGAACCACAGCCGCAGGTAACGATAAAGGGCAACCACATTAAAAAGTCAGAAACAGCAAAAAATACATACATTTTTGAAACATCTACAAAATGGTCCGCCGATGAGCTTGACATAGTATTGGATACAAGCACAGAAGCTGGTGATTGGCTTGTAGACGGAAAAAGCTATACAAAACACAATAACTACAATGGTAGAAGCATAAAATATGGAAAAGGCTTAAATTACTTGTCAATCGCACCAAATAACAAGCAATTGACTGTAAAGGTAATGCAGAAATTTGATCCTTCAAGTTTCGATATTTCTACGATTACAATCAAGCCGCTTTTGGTCGGCCATGATTATACGGCAAAAGCTACTGCAACCAGCGAGCTGGCTGAGGATGGAACCCCGAAAGGAACGGTTTCCGTAAAGGCAACAAAGTCGTATAACACATATCAGCTTACGGCAACGGCAAATGATGGATACTCCTTTGACCATTGGAGTAAGGCTGATCATTCTGAATGGCTGTCCAGTGATAATCCGCTGACGACAGAAGCACTGCCTCCTAATACTGCGACTGCGTATGTTGCATATTTCCATCCGTGGACGCAGCCGAGCATTGTCTGCGTGGATGAGAACGAGACGGAAATTACAGGCCTCAACGGCAGCGCAACCCGTGTTAAGGATGACACATGGCAACTGACGGCCGGTGGCGCAGATGGTTGGAAATTTGCCTACTGGAGCAAGGGAGATAACACTGAACGGTACAGCGAGAACAGCACGCTGCCAGAAGAATCGGTGACAACGCCGACAACGTATTATGCGCACTATGAGCCGGTTTATATTACAGGCATTGCATCCGTGAAGGCATATACCAATGGTTCGGGCAGCCTCGATCAAGTAGTAGAAAGCGGCACCGGACTGGCTGCGGGAGCTAATGTAACTGTTGATGTCACTTTTACCTCCAACTATTATAATTTGGCTGAGAGTCATGCTGCGGTTTATCAGGGTGGACTGGAGGCGGTTAAAAGCGCAGTTGAAGCCGGAACTGCGACACCGATGGCCGTATGTACGTTTAAAGGCTCGACGGCAAACAACAAGGTCAAACTCGCAGTGGAAAAATGGCCGGCAGATATTGAGAAGATTACGGCGGTCGTCTACACAGAGGGCAGAACAAAATGTTATAAGGAACTCGATGTCAAAACGCGGACAGCGGAATCGTTGGGACTTACCTATTTGTCTACACCGGTGAACAGCTCTTTGGGCGGTGTGGTCAGCGCCCCGCGCCTATACAGCACACAGGCATACATCGATACAGCCAATGGTGGTATTAAGCTGTATGCGGCGGGCGTTGGCGGCGTGTATCAGTTGGAAACCAACGGTGCAACCGACATGGTGCAGATGCAGGGCATGGAGGATCTCAAGACATCGGGCGCTGGCTTCAACGACCTTGGAGCGGCACTGGCGATTGGCCGTGCGGACGATCATTCCAACGACCTTGTTGCGCTTGTATTCTCAGCCACAGATATGCAAATCAATGGTCAGGATACGTCCAACCACTATGAGCTGCGCTATTATGATGCGGATAAAGGCGTGTGGGAGCAGCGCAAACAAACAATTCTTGATCCGGCAGAGGTTACATTCTTACAAAGCAATGCAACGCCAAATAGCGCCATCGTGTTTGCAGCAGACAATGTCTGGATGCAGAATAAGCACTGGAACGGAGAAAACTGGACGGACAACACTGTGCCGTTTGACAGCTTTCGCAAGGTCAATGACACCACAGCCTATGCGGTGCAGACGAACGGCACCCTTTATCGCTATGATGGTGAGGACTGGGTGCAAGTAGCCCTGCCCGAAGGTGTGACACCAAGAGCAAACCGACGCGTATTCAATGTGACTTCAGACGAGAAACTTCTTCTGCAGACACAGAACGATGAGTTTGTCATCATGAGTCGTGGTGAGGAGGGCGCCTATACGACCGACAGCACCATCCCTGCCATTCCGACCAATGTGTTGGGTGACGTTTGGACAACGGATAATGTTTCGACTATCGCTACCTACGCGGCAGTACGTCCAGACAGCATCATTGTTGTTGATGCCGGCATCGGCAGCGACGGCAAGATCTATGCGGTTGTTAACGGCAGTAGCAGTACCCGTGCCTACATCGTGCGTTATGATAAAAACGCGTGGACGCTGCTGGATACCGCTGACGCGTTCGACATTGGCGGCGCTGCCGGCAGTGAGGCTCGTCCCACCGCCATCACTACAGTCGCTACCCCGGCTGCCGGTATCACGGTATACTTTGGCTCCGACGGTTCGTTCTATCTGCAGACCGAAAGCCATACCGTGACTTTCGATTCCAACGGCGGCACCGACGTGGCCTCGGTCACCGGCCCCGCGTGGAGCACCATCACCGTCCCGCAGCCGACCAAGACGGGATATACCTTCGCCGGCTGGTACACGGACAAGACTTGCGACACCCTGTGGGAAAGCCCGGTGATCCCGAACACGGATCTGATTGTCTATGCCAAGTGGACAAGCGCGGAGGATCCGTATGCCAAGGATCGCCAGATGGCACTTGAACAGCTCGACGCAGCGCGGGCTCGTCTGGATCAGAACGACTACAGCGCGGCAAACTGGCAGAAAGTCCTGACCGAGTATGAAAACGGCAAGTACCGTATTACGATTGCAGAGCCGAAACCGGCTGGCAGTTCGCAGGCCGAGATCGACAAGGCCGTGCAGGATACGATCTATGCCGCGCTCAACAACGCTATCGACCGCATGAGCGCTGTGCCGACCATGACGGTCAAGGACATCACGGTCGCTGTGTCGATGGACGCGGACACGCTGGGTCTGGGCTATCTGATCAAGCCGACGCTCGTCACCGTGCCGAAGTACACGCAGGCAAGCAAGGTCATTACCGACCTGATTGTTGAGCAGAACAAGGACAGCAACGAGCTGCTGCATACTGGCAAGCAGGACAAGGGTAACAACGGCGAGGAACTGACCGCTCCGTACTATGACTATCTGACGCAGGGTACGGTGGAGGACAGCTTCTATCTGGCTCATGTCTATTATCCGCAGCAGACCGAAGCACATGTTGCAGACTATATTACTGCGAAAACCGGCCAGATTGACTATGACAAGTACAAGAACGGCCATTATCTTGGTGAGTTCGACTACTACAATATGTCCGGCTGGATGTACTCCATCGCTGACAAGACCACCGGCGGCCAGTCTTTCCCCGGCGTTGGCGCCGCGGGCTGGAGAATGCGCGACGGTGAGGTCATGCGCTGGCAGTTCACGGTTTATGGCTACGGCGCAGACCTGAACGCGGATAACTCCATGTACGGCACCGCCAGCATCACCGGCGAAATCGGCGACAAGACGCAGCTGACCTACAAGGTTGCGGAAATGCGTGAGCAGTACAAGAACGCGTCCGAGGACAAGACCTACACCTCCGGTGATAACACGCTGGAATCCAGTAAGATTTATATCAATGTGCTGGAAAACATCCTTGGCGACCCGCAGGCAAAGCAGGATGCGCTGGATGCAGCCATGGAAAATCTGGAACTTGTGGCGACAGAGCTGGAAAACAAGGATATCTTTGCCGGCATCGCGGATGCCGTGGACGCCGATTCGATGTCTGCGGCGCTGAATGCCTACAACCAGCTGACCGAGCAGGCCAAGAAAGCCTTTGACAAGGCATATCCGGAGCAGGCCGAAAAGATTCACGCGGCAATGGCTGCGTCGGATCGAGAGGCCGCACAGGCTGTTATCGACAAAATCACTGCCCTTGGCGACCCGGATAAGGTCACGCTGGAGCAGGAAGAAGCTGTCAAGGCAGCACGCGAAGCGTACGATGCGCTGACCGATGCGCAGAAAGAGATTGTTGGCGAAGAAAATCTGGCAAAGTTGGAGAAAGCAGAGGCACGCATTGAGGATCTCAAGAAGCCGACTCCGCCTACGCCGCCTACACCTCCCACTCCGTCGAAGCCCACCACACCGAGCAAGCCGAAGGACGACAAGCCTACCACGGGTGGCTCGTTCACGGATGTTCCGGCTGGCAGCTGGTATGAAGATGCTGTGAATTACGTCTCTGAAAAGGGTCTGATGAACGGCACCTCCAAGAACGGCTTCAGTCCGAATGCCACGACCACGCGCGGCATGATCGTCACGATCCTTGCCCGTGTCGAGGGCATCAACACGAACGGCACGCCGTGGTACGCGGCAGGCCAGAAGTGGGCCATGGACAACGGCATTTCGGACGGCACCAACATGCCGGGCGTTATCACCCGTGAGCAGCTGGCGACGATCCTGTACCGCTACGCGAAGCAGAAGGGTTACGACGTGAGCAAATCCGCCGCCCTGGCTGCATTCTCCGATGCGGACAAGGTCAGCGGATATGCGGCAGAGGCCATGCAGTGGGCAGTCGCCGAAGGACTCCTTCAGGGCTCGAACGGCAAGCTGAACCCGCAGGGCTCCGCCACCCGCGCACAGGTCGCGACCATCCTCATGCGCTTCATGGAAAAATTCGCAAAATGAAACACACAGTCCAACATTCTGAATTGAATATTGGATAACCACCCTAAGCTGGGCGGTTCCACGCCGAAAAAACGGCGTGGAACCGTGCGGCTTATTCGTGCGTTTAAGGGTACTTCTTAAAAGTACGAATAAGCTGCACAAAATGCAGACTTTTTAAGGGGGAAGCCCTTTTCCCGGAGGGCGAACACACATGAAAAAAATTCTTGAAAGGTTCCCGTGGGTGCAGCAGGCTGGCTGCGGCGTACTGATCTGTGCGCTGCTGCTGAGTATCTGTCTGCCGCTCATGGGTATGCGGTCGGTCGAGCCGGATAATCCCATCCTGCAAGCCGCACCGCAGGAGATCACTGTTTTGCAGGCAGGGCAAGCGCCCGGTCATGCTGGAAACGGTGAGGCGGAAAGCACCGGCACAGCCGGTTCCGGCGGCAGCGCCGATAGCGAGCTGGCCGGCGAACAGGAGCAGCCAGACCCAGAGGAAACGGAAAACCAGACGGAGCAGGGGCAGGACACCCAGCCGGAGCAGCAGCCGCAGGGCAAGCCCCAGCAGGAAATCCTGGCCGACGCCGCCATCGGCACGAACACGGATTCCAACAAGGGCGACGAGGGCGAAGAAGCCGGAAACACCGGCGAAGCAGATGAAAACCTGCCGGAAACAGAGCTTGACCTTGGCGCGGTGCTGACATGGTACAAGTACGGATTGCAGGCAAGCTCCATGGTCTGCGCCCCCGGAGAATCTGTTGGCAAGCGCGTGCTGCTTGCACAGCTGGACGGCAGCAGACTGCGCTATGACGTTGATCTCACCGGACTCGACGCAGACGACGCGGAGATCACCGGTGTGCAGGTCGCTGCGGGCAATGGCGTACCGCAGGATGCGGATATGCGCGGCGTGCTGGATATGACGCTGCCGGACGGTGCGGAGTACCAGAACTATATTCTCACCGTGCAGGCCCATGCGGCGCAGAAAAATCAGAAGGGCGAAACCGTGGAGACGGATGTGGAGTTTGCGTTCGTGCTGCGGCTGGAAAGCGGCATTGATTTGGATTTGCAGCTCACCTGGCAGCCGACCGGTCAGGCTACCTGCCCGGCCAACAGCTCTGTCAGCCGTACCGTCAAGAGCGACACGCTGACCGAGGGCAGATTTACATATGCGCTGACCTTCCTTGGCGAAAACGCAGACGATGCGGTCATCCGCACGGCGGAATACTGGGCGACGGACGGTGAGCGCGGCGCGCTCTCGGAGTCCGGCGAGATCCAAATGGCCGCGGCAGACGGCAAGGACACGGAAACCTACTATTTCGCCGTGACCGCCGAGGTGCTGGGGCAGACGATCAGCTATACATTCGTCGTGACGTATGAGGATGGCCTAGACCTCCAGCTGCAGTTCACATGGTATGAGAAATCCGTCACAGCGCAGCAGATTCTCTGCGATGCAGACAAGCGTGCGGCGCTGACCATCAAGCACAACCAGATCAGCAACAGTGAGCTTTTGTATAAGCTCGGTCTGACCGGCAGAAGCGCGGAGGATGCGCAGATCACAAGCGCCAGCTTCAACGGAGCGTCCATGAGCACGGACAGCGGTTCTGTACAGATGGAATCTGCCGAAAACGGCGCGAGCTATACCGTCCTCGTGACCGCAGCGGTCAAGGAGCGCACGGTGAACTTCACAATTACGATCCGCTACCAGAGCGACGTGAGCATGGAAATGTCCTATACGGTCATGGAGAATGGCGCGGCAAAGCCGTGCGTGCTGACGTGTGAGAATAAGAAAACTGTCAATGCGGAGCCGGTCTATGACGATCAGCTGACGGAAGGACTGCTCACCTACACATTCGCAATCCGTGGTGAAGAAGCGGCAGATGTGACCATCCAGTCTGTCCGCTGCTACCAGACCGGCAGCTTTCAGACAATCACGCTCCCATCCCCCAGCGGCAGCGTGACGCTGCTGTTGGACGGCGACAGAACCGGCGACAACACATTCACAGTCACGGCCGCCAGTTCGGGTGGCGAAAGCTATACGTTCATTTTTAGCATTCCGTACAAACATCGCGGCGAAAACAAGGTCAAAATCCAGACCAACCTGCATGACGGCGACACCGTCACCAACGGGCAGGAGGTCAACCTGACCGTTGAAGCATGGACGGAGGATGCCCAGGGAAACCGCGTCAGCCATATCCTTGCCACTGGCACGGAAACAAAGCTGACCGTCCAGCTGGACGGCAAAACCGTGCAGTTTGAAAGCAGCTCCGGCTATGTGCAGCAGTATCTGCTTGTTCCGGAGAATCTGGATGTGGGCGACCGGAATGAACATGAGCTGTATATCTACGCCGAGGATGAAAAGGGCAACTTCGGTGAGCTGCGCCTGAAGCTCATCGGCAAACGCACCGAGGAAGGGCAAAAGATCGGCACAGCCAGCATCTATATTGACATGAGCGTGCTGGGGCTTGGTGTCCGCGGACCAATCAGCTACGATGTGCTGTCCAAGGAACCGATTTCCTACGCAGTTGCCAAGGCTGTGTGGGATTATGACGCCGGCGACCCGTTCGGCACAGCAGCGTCAAGCTTCCACTGGCCGGCCAGCCGCTGCTCCTACAGCGGCACGCTGGATACGGGCTTCTATTTACAGACCATGGACGACGGTTCCGGCCTTGGCAGCCGCGCGAACGCACTCAGCGGCAACTGGAGTCAGTTCGGCAGTACAGAGGACGAAATCCTCGCCGGGATCGACAGCCATTTCGGCGCGGGCAGCAATGAGGCAATCCTCTGGCGCTGCATCTACCGCAACGGCATCCCGCTGTCCAGCACAAGCACCGGCATCGGTGAATTTGATTACACGATGGGTTCCGGCTGGATGTACTCCATCGGCGGTGCGGACTTCTACCCCGGTTCGCCCATGTCCGGCTATTACCTGCAGGACGGTGATACGCTGACGCTCCGCTACACACTGGCCTACGGCTGGGATGTCGGTACAGGTGAGAGTGGCTACGGCAATAACGTGGGCTACTGCATTACCTGCATGAACGGCAGCTGGTCGGTTCATCACAGCTATGAGACGGTCACGGCGGAGAATGGTACGACAAAGTACGTCTGCCGCAGCTGCGGCATGGTCGAGGGCTGCCCGCATGAGCATAAGGAATATCAGAATCAGGGCGACGGCACATGTGTACAGGTTTGCAAGGACTGCGGCGAGAAGATCGGTGTGCCGCGCGCACATGAGCTGGAATATACCGCAGACGAGGAGGCAGATACGCATACCGCGAAGTGCAAAAACTGTGACTTTACGGAACAGTCCCCGCACGAGTGGACAGAGCTGACCGACACTGCAACCTGCACCGAAGCGGGCGTGAAAACCTCCAAGTGTGAGATCTGCGATGCGCAGAAGGAAGAAGAATCCCCCGCAGCCGGACATAAGCCGCAGAACGTGTGGATCAGCGACGAGGATCATAAGCACCACTATCAGGAATGCCAGATCTGCGGCGAAAAGCTGGAGGACACCGTAGGCGCGCACAACTATGTCCCGTATGGCGACGATTGGCAGTGCAGTGTCTGCGGCCAGATTCACGGCTTTGACTGTGACGGCGAGTTGATACCGGATGCATCACGGTCTACCTGCTCGCACCTGATCGGCTACTGCTCAGACTGTGGCCTGGAACTGGAGAAGATCGGTTCGGCGGGCGAGTTTACAGACTATCATACGTTCAGCGAGGGTGTCTGCACGGTTTGCGGCACGACAGACCCGAACTACATTCCGCCGACGCCCGACCCCGACCCGAATCCGGGCGGCGGGGATAATGGTGGAAAACCCGGTGGCGGCGATGGCGGCGGCGGCGATACTGGCGGCGGTGACACCGGTGGTGGTGACGCCGGCGGTGGAGATGACGGCGGAGGAGACTCCGGCGGAGATCTGTAAGGAACATCATAAAAGAAAGAAATAACGATAGGAGCAGATTTATGAACACAAAGATCAATGAGATTTTACAGGAGATCGAGTCCGTCATCGTCGGCAAGAATGAGATTGTCGAGAAGATCTTAATGGCCATTCTGGCGCAGGGCCACGTTCTCATGGAGGACGTGCCGGGCGTCGGCAAGACCACGACAGCCATGGCCTTTGCAAAGGTTCTGGGCTTGGAGACGCGCCGTGTGCAGTTCACGTCGGACACCGTGCCGTCGGACATCATCGGCTTCTCGGTCTATGACAAAAAGGTGGACGAGTTTGTCTACAAGCCCGGCGCGATCATGACGAATCTGCTGCTGGCAGATGAAATTAACCGTACCTCCAGCAAGACACAGTCCGCGCTGCTGGAGGCCATGGAGGAGCACAAGGTCACGGTGGACGGCAGGACGTATGCCCTGCCAGACCCGTTTATCGTCCTCGCTACACAGAACCCGGTGGGCTCTGCCGGTACGACGATGCTGCCGAACTCCCAGCTTGACCGTTTTCTGATTCGTGTCAGCATGGGCTACCCCGACCACAAGAGCAGCGTCAACATCCTCCGCGACCGCCATGTGGATAATCCCCTTGACCGGGCCTATGCCGTGGTCAACAAGGAAGAACTGCTGGGACTGGTGCAGGACGTGCGAAAAGTGGATATGCGCGACGCCGTTCTGGACTATGTGACCACGCTCGTGGAAAAGACCCGCACCCATCCGCAGGTCGCGCTCGGCGTCAGCCCGCGCGGCGCGCTGGCGGTCTGCCGGATGGCAAAGGCGTATGCGTATCTCCATGGCCGTGATTTTGTCATGCCAGAGGACGCGGCGGCAATCTTCCCGGACGTCTGCGCGCATAGACTGATGCTCAACAGCAAGGCCCGCATGATGGAGGAAAAGCCGGGATCCGTTCTGGCCGAGATCCTCAAGACAACGGATATGCCGGTGCTGAAAAAATGAAAATAGTACGAAAATTCGTCTGGCTGCTGCTGACGCTGGGGCTTCTCATCCTTGCCGTCCAGACAGCCAGCCCCATCGCGCTTGGCCTTGCCGCCTGCATGGTGCTGCTGCCGCTTTTGTGCCTGCCAATGAACCTGTATGCGGCGAAAAAGCTGAAGCTGACGGTCAGGCTGCCTGTGAATCTCCGCAAGGGCGAGGGCGGCACGGCAGAGCTGACCGTGCAGAACCCGACTGTTTTCCCGGTCTGCCAGATTTCCTGCCGGGTGCGCTTGGAGAACCAGTTAAACGGCGAAACACAGATCGTGCATGTGAGCGGCGGCATCTGGCCGAAAAGCAAGCGGTCAATGAAGATTTCTCTGCAAAGCCCGTGGTGCGGCCGTGTTCGCCTGAACGTGGAATCTGCCCGCCTGTATGACTGCTTCGGCCTCATCGGCGTGAAAATACAGCTTGACGCGCACGGGGCCTGCGTCGTGCAGCCGGATACGTTCCTGCAGACGCTGATGCTCTCTCCCGCCGAGGCGCACATTGACGATACCGAGGATTATTCCAACGAGCGTCCCGGCTATGACCTGTCCGAGATGTTCCAGATCCGTGACTACGTTCCCGGCGACAGCCAGCGGCAGATTCACTGGAAACTCAGTCACAAGTATGGCAAGCTTATTGTAAAAGATCCGTCGCTGCCCATCACGCGCTCTGCCGCGGTATTCTGGGAGCGCACGGAAGAAAATCCAACAGCAGACAGAACGGATGCAGAAGCCGAGATCGTCGTTTCCGTTTGCCGGAATCTGCTCTCCCAGTCCGTCCAGTTCACGGTCGGCTGGAACGAGGGTGACATGGGCCGCTGCGTGTTCCAGCAGATCCGGGATATGGACGACCTCATCGGCCTGCTGCCGCGCCTGTTTACGGCGAAGGCGGCAACCGGCGTCAGCGGTGCGTCGCTGCTTCTCCAAGAGGTACCTGCCGGAAGCTGGTCTCACCTGATTTACGTTTCCGGAGAACAACAGGCAGAAACAGAGCAGCTTTCGTCCATCGGGCGGCTGACCGCGCTTGTCTGCGGTGAGCAGTTCAATGAGAAAGATTACGCCGCGCAGCTCTCCGAGCTGGAACTGTAAGGAGGGCAGGCTATGAAGAACAAAAGAAATACCGGCCTGCGTGCCGGCGTTTACCAGGAAAGTAGCGATCAAAAAAGTACGCTCTTTGATCTGCTTGCCAGCATCCTGATTTTCCTCGCGTTTGCCGCGATTGGTTACACGATAAGCGGCTTTTCTGCAATGCTCTGGTTGCTGGGCGCAGGCGCTTTGACCTGCATCGCCGCTGCAGCCATCCGGCATTTCAAAAAGATGAAGCTGATGCTCCCCATTCTGTTGGCGGCATTGCTTCTCGTTGTCCTGTTCGCGCGGAACCCGCTGCTGAACGGCTTCGGTGCGGCGTGGAACACGCTGCGTGACCTCTGGGCGGCGGAAAAAGGCATCCTCCTGCCGCTTGCCGAAACAGACAGCACCGGCCTTTGGCTGGCCGGGATCGTGACAGGCATTCTGCTGGCGCTGCTGGCTGTGGTGCTTTCTCATGTGCCGACTTTGACGGCAGTTTTGCTGGCAGCCCTGAGTGTAGCAGCAGCATTCGTGCAGCCGGGGGTCATGCTCCTTGCTGCGGCAGCCATTGCCTTACTGATGCTGACATGGCAGAAAAGCAAAAACACCGTCTCGGCGGCGAGCTTCCTACTCGTGGGCGTGATCGTGGCGGGCGTAGCCGCAATTTCTCTGCAAACAGGCACGATGCAGGCCCTTTCGGAAAATGCGAAAGACACTCTGCATCACTGGCGCTACGAAAAAGTGGAAGAACTTCTGCCGGAGGGCGATCTGTCCGAACCGGTCACAAAGACAGAAAGCACGGACACCATCCTGTCCGTCACGGCGGATACGGCGCAGACGCTCTATTTGCGCGGCTTCGTCGGCGATACATACGAAAATAAAGTATGGTCTGCGCTGGACGCGCAGACTGCCGCAGAGGAAAAAGACCTCTTTTACTGGCTGCATCAGTCCGGCTTCTATCCGCAAAGCCAGTTGGCAACGGCTGCGCGGCTGATGGGCAATTATCAGTCCGGCAGCGTCAGTGTGCAGAATCTTACCGGGTGCAGTCTGTACCGCTACGAGCCGTGCACGATTCTTCCGGAACGCGCAGGTCTGGCAAAAAACAGAATCCAGCCGTCCGCAGTCGAAACGAGCGGTCTGCGCGGTGAACGCAGGTATTCCTATGAGACGGTTTCGGATGCGCAGACGCTGCTGCCGGAGCTGCTGGACTTTTTGCAAAACGACACATCGGACAGCGTGAAATCGTACTTACAGATGGAAAGCGCGTACCGGGAGTTCGTGTATTCCTATGCGCTGACCGTGCCTGCGGAGTTCCGCGCGCAGCTCGGCGCAGTGCTGGATCAATGCTGTGAAAGCTACGGCCCGGCAGACAGCCTGACGAAAGAGCAGGCGCAGACGGCTGCGCTGGCCTTTTTGGAGCGCTGCTTCGACGGAAGCGGTGATATCGCGCTGCCGCTGGCGGATACCGCGGACGGCACGACGTACCAATACGCGACCGTTGCGGCTTTAGCCCTCCGCTATTACGGCATCCCTGCCCGCTATGTCGAGGGGTATACAGTAAAAACCACTGAGAATGAACCGACAAGCGTAGATGCAAGCGCCGCAGGCGCATGGGTCGAGGTGTATCAGGACGGCATCGGCTGGCTGCCCCTGGCGCTGACACCGGGCCTTGAAGACCTCTCCGCCGAGCAGACCGAGAGCGGCATCAAGCCGGTCGGCGCAGGCAAGGAAGGCAACGGCGACGGCCCGCGCGTAACAGAGGGTCAGGAGCTGGAACAGGACGATGCAGAGCCGGACAACTCGGAGGACAACACCCCGGACGGCGGCCAGCGCACCGGGCTTCTCCACAAGCCTGCGTTTTGGATCATCCTTGTCGCCGCGCTGCTGCTTCTGCTGCTTGCGGCCATCTTCATCCGGCACGCGGTCATCCTCAAAAAGCGAAACGAAGCATTCATGCAGGAAGACCAGTCCGCCGCAGCCGCCTGCCTGTTTACAGACTGCGCGGCATTGCTGGCCGCGATGGGCCTCAAGCGCGGCACAGGCTCCATGCTGGAGCTCTGCGAAACGGCGAAGGAGCAGCTTGGCGAGGATTACGCCGCGAAGCTGCACGATATGACCATGTATAACGCACAGGCGCTGTTCTCCAGCCGTGCGATCATGCCGGAACAGCTTACAGAAATGTGCGCGTTCCACGACACGACGATGGAAAACCTGAAAACACGCTGCAAGCCGCTTCACAAGCTGCGGCTGAAATGGCTGAATTGTCTCTACTGATGGGAGGTAACCCTATGAAACTGAAACGAATGACAGCCGCATTGCTCCTGCTGGTGATGCTCCTGTCCTGCCTGCCGCTCAGCGTGCTGGCAGCGGACGCAGAGTTGGTTGAAGCGGAAGAAACCGTGGATACCGTGCCTGCGGAAAATACAGACGCGGAAGTGACCACAGAAGAACCTGTGGAGGAAGCTGCAATTTCGACGCAGGCGGTCAATGCAAGCGGATATTTCTATTTTTCCGCTGAAACAGCAAATAAGCTGCTCATTGCGCCGGTGCGGATCGCCTTTACGGATGGGCAGACTATCCGGCAGGCGCTGAACGCCAGCAAATACAGCTTTACAACGAATGGCAGCAATCAGTTTATTACGGCGATTGAGGGCGTCAACGGCAACTATACCTATGGCAGTACGCCGGATGGCGTTTCCATTGACAGCGCTGCCAATACTGTGACGCATTTCAGATTTAGTGAAGCCTCGAACAGCACACCGTCCTCCGGCCTGCAAACCTTGATGCAGGTCATGGCGGACTATCTGGAAGAAGCTGCCGATGTGCAGAACGCCGCAGCAGACGAATACCAGGCAGCAGTCAGTGGCTATTTGGGCGTTACCAGTGAGAGCGCACAGAGCTATGCAGCTGCGATCACGACGAAGATCAACGCCTATAAAGCCGGGCAGAACACCAAATACACCGTGACCTTCTCCGGCTATTCTGGCAGCAGCTATACCGTTTCTGCAACCAATGACTATGGTAAGCAGTTTGCGGATGCCAACCATACCGGCACGCTCCAGCTCCCGGCAGGCGGCTATACCTTCTATGTCCGGCAGGGCAACCGCATGGTTTCCGGCAAGATCACGGTCAGCGGAGCAATGACGGTAAATGCCAGCCTGCCCACCGGGGACTGGTTCAATGAGAGCAGCCTACAGATTTCCAGCGGCTACGACGCGGAGTTCGATGCGAACTGCTACAAATATACGCTGCAGGATCATACCGCAACCGTGCAGGTGCCGGACAGCTTCACCGGACGGCTGTATCCATATTTCAAGTTGAACACCACAGGAGCAGCGGTCAAGGCCGTTTACACGGACATAAGCGGTGCAGCCAGAGATAAGGCCATCCCGGCTGAGTCTAAAGCGACCAGCATTGACAATGCGCTCTCCCGCGGCGCGGCGGGCAATACGGTTGCGCTCAGAGCCAGCAAGAGCGGTTCTGACGGTTATACACAGAGCGTGGATCTGACGCTGCAGCTCGACCGCATGCCGACGCTCGGCAGTCTGCGCGTGACCAATGCCGCAGGTACGGCGCAGGCGGCGACAGAGAGCTTCTCCAGCACCAAGACGGAATATACCTATAAGATCCTTGATTCCGAACAGGTACTGAAAATCTATCCGACCGCCACGGTCTCCGGGTCTTCCATCACAGTCAACGGAAACGCACTGGACACAGACGGCAGCGCGACCGTGACGATCTCCAGCAATACGACGGTCACGATCACGGTTTCCTCCGGAAACTACACGACAACCTATACATTGGCGATCCAACCGGGCCAAGGAAAAAAGGTCACGTTCAAGACGGCCAGTGATGTCACACTGACGGTCGTAAACAAGAACGGCGAAGAACTGGCCTATACAAAAACGATTGGCGCCAGCGGCACGGTCAATTATCTCTACACGCTCGTGCCGGGCGACGATTACTCGTATGTCGCAACGCAGGGCACCTATTACCATGCAAAGAAAACCTTTACGCTGGTTACGGAGGACGGCAAGTCCCCAATCATTGATGTAGCGGTCAAGCAGGAGGACTGGTTGTCGGAATTAGCGCTTGGAAACAGTGAAAGCAGCAATAACAAAGGTAACATTGCCCTCAATACAAAATTCTCAAAAGCCACACATACGTACACAGCTGTTGTTTCAGACTATTCAAGCAGCGTGTACGCATGGATTGCAAACGTGGTCGGTTTAACGGATCTTTCAAAAAAATATGAGTGTTCTGTTATTTATCAGGCACAAAGCACAGCAAGTAACGATGGGGATTCAACAACCATAGCGTTAACGAGCAGAAAACAGACCGGTACACAGTTGCCGCAGGTATTACTTCCAGGGAGCGCCTATGAAAATACGATTACGTTCCGAGTCACATATGTGGATGAAAATGATGGCGTAACGTATTACACAGATTACACTGTTGCACTTTTGAGAACGCTGAGCCTGAAAAATATGGAAATCTTCTTCCAAGGTGCGCCCGTTACCCTGAACCGCAAAGGCAGCAGTCTCGTTGGATATAGTTCCAGTGAGAACGCGTACAGCATACTTGTACCGGCGGCAGCCCCCTCGCTGGATGTCACATTTGAACTGCACACGGATGCACCAAGATACGGCGATACCGACAGCGGGTATGAGATTTCTGTAAGTGGTGAGCGTGTGCCGTCAGGCGGAACACTTACCGCAAAACTGAATGGCAGTGAAGAGTCGGAGCTTCTCACCATCGAACTGACAAACCGCAATAACAAGACCGCAAAAACCATTTACACTATTGAGGTTCAAAAAGCTGCTACCACGGCAGTTACCTTTGAAATGACCCCCGCGGATGGCCAAATTTATATCTATGAGAGCATCAGCGGAAATCGCAGCTGGCCACGCACAGGGAAAACCTATGCGCTCTCGGAGGGCTTCACTTATACTGCAAGCTTTACCTGTGTGGGCTATCGCGGTCAGCAAGCAGAACTGACGTTGGAAAAGGATGAAAATGGACAAGTCGTGCTGAAACTCGGAGAAGAAACTTTCACGGATCTTCATGCTGTCCAGATCAAATTGGACGTTGCAGAAGAAAACAAGGAAATTCAGCACAATCTGAACGCCGAATGGGCGGATTTCCGCGGCACATCGTATACTGGAAGCACCATAGGCGGCGGTATGAACAGCAACAATGGCATTACAGACGCCAAAACGCCGATCACAGCAGAAAGCGGCATGATGTACTGGGCAGTGAAGCTGGGAGAGGGCTACTCCGACGGAGCCGTCAGCAACCCGATTCTGGTGGACGATTGCCTGATTGTCTATGCAGGCGACCATATTTACCGCGTAAATAAGGACACCGGCGCAGTGGAGGCCACGGGTCAGATGGCCGGGAAATCCAGCTTTGCCATCAACGGGCCGACCTATGCGGATGGCATTGTGCTGGTTGGTCTGTCCAATGGACGGATTCAGGCATTCAACGCAAAAACACTGGAATCCCTGTGGCTGTACACCGACCCGCTGGGCGGCCAGCCAAACTGCCCCATCACAGTCCTGAACGGATACGCCTACACGGGCTTCTGGTATGCAGAGGAGCTTGACGCGGGCTTTGTGTGTGTATCTCTGACCGATGAAGATGTAGGAACTACAACAGAAGCGAAATCGGCAACGTGGCGGCATGTTCAAAATGGCGGCTTCTATTGGGCTGGAGCCTATGCCTGCGATGACTTTATTATGGTTGGCACAGATGACGGCAAGGACAACTGCTCATATCTGTATCTGTTTGATCCGCTGACCGGCGCTATACTGGATTCCAAAAGCGGGTTCGACGGAGATATCCGCAGCACAATTTCGTACGATAAGCAGAGCTGCGCATATTATTTTACATCAAAGGGCGGCACGTTCTACCGCGTAAAAGTTGAAGCGAAGAACGGCAGCTACGCCATTACAGCATGTGATGGACTGAAGCTGGACAACGGTGCAAACGATCCGGCCCTTCCGCCGATGAGTACCTCCACGCCGGTCGTCTATAATGGCCGTGCGTATATCGGTGTCAGCGGCACGGGTCAGTTTACGCCATATTCCGGCCACAACATCACGGTCATCGACCTCGGTGACACAATGTCCATTGCGTACAGTGTGCCGACACAAGGCTATCCGCAGACTAGCGGTCTGCTTACAACAGCGTATGATAGCTATGTCTATGTTTATTTCTTTGATAACTATACGCCGGGAACGCTCCGTGCTCTCAGAGATGCACCAAACCAGACATCAGCTGATTACACCACACAGGAACTCTACAAAGGGTATACCTATCAGGCACCATACGCCATTTTTACGCCTTATGGCGATCAGGCGCAGTACGCGATCTGCAGTCCTATCGCAGACAGCAACGGCACGATTTACTTTAAAAATGACTCTGCCTATCTTATGGCGTTCGGCAGAAGCGTTGAAACGATTAAGGTCACAAAGCAACCGGATAAGACACAGTATAGCGCCGGTGAAACCTTTGACAAAACCGGGATGGTTGTGACAGCGACGCTTTCGGACGGTTCGACGCGCGACGTTACTGACATGGTGTCCGCACCAACGGGCACGCTTGCGGACGGCACGACGGAACTCACGCTGGAGTTTGGCCGCGGCCAGACCATGTATCGTAATTTGCCGAACGGCAATAAGATGACTGCCGGCAATAAAATTGCAGCAATCACGACAACCATACAGATCCGCGTGGGCGATACAGCCGACAGTGGCACGCTTGCGGACGATATTACATGGAGTTTCCGAACGGCTGCAAATACGCTCTCCATCGACGGAGAGATACCTGAAGGACATAAGGTTCTGATTGCATGCTACGACGACAGCGGCAAGCTGACAAAGCTGGAGGTGCTGACTATCAAGGGCAGTGTGACGCTGCCGGGCAGCGCAAAGATCCGCGTGTTCTATATTGACGGCAACAGCAAACCGCTCTGCGCGGCCGCCACGGTTCTTGGATGATAAGGAGATGCAGCGTATGAAACGAATCGCTTCCAGAATGCTCTGTATCCTGCTCCTGCTTTCCCTGCTGCTCTCCCTGACCGCCTGCGGCAAACCGGAAACGCAGCTTGAAAAAACGGCCGGCTATCTGCAAGCGCAGGTAGCCGAGCCGGGAGCGGCCTCCATCGGCGGAGACTGGCTGATTTTTGGGTTGGCACGCTCCGACATAAAGGTTTCGCAGAAATACTTTGATACTTATTACAAAAATGTAGAAGCAGCAGTCCGCGAGAAAAACGGAATACTCAGTGAGCGGAAGTACACCGAGTATTCCCGCACCGTGCTGGCGCTGACCGCCATTGGAAAAGACCCGGCCAGTGTAGCTGGTTTCGACCTGCTGAAACCGCTGGCAGACTTTGAACAGGTCACCAAGCAGGGCATCAACGGCACGATCTTCGCGCTGCTGGCGCTGGACAGCGGGAACTACGAAATTCCTGAAAACCCGGATGCCGCCGTGCAGGCGACACGGCAGATGTATGTGGACGAGCTGCTTGCGCGGGAACTGCCGGACGGCGGCTGGACGCTGACGGGCGGCGAGGCGGACGTGGACATTACGGCAATGACGCTGCAGGCGCTTGCCAAATACCGCGAACAGCCGGAGGTTGAAGCAGCCGTGGAACGCGGCCTTGCCGTCCTTTCCTCCTTGCAGGAGCCGGACGGCGGCTATGCTTCATGGGGCTCCAGTAACAGTGAATCGGTCGCACAGGTGATCGTGGCGCTGACAGAGCTTGGTGTGCCGCTGGATGATGCGCGCTTCGTGAAGAATGGCGTTACCGTCGAAGACGCGCTTCTGCGCTTCGCGCAGGAAAGCGGTGCGTTTGTACATGTTCTGGACAGCGGCGGCGATGACGGCATGGCGACGGAACAGGCATTCTATGCACTGGCCTCGATCCATCGGGCCGAAACAGGCGAAACCACACTCTATGACATGACGGATGTGATGCAATGAAGCAGTTTTACAGACTGGCCGCGCTTTTTCTGGCGCTCCTGCTCCTTTGCGGATGCGCCGCGGGAAACGGCTACGGCAAGCCCGAACGGAAAGAGGGTCAGGATCAGTACCTGACCGACCCCGTCCCGGAGGGCAAGCCGCAGCCGGTCGAGCCGCAGGACGTGACGGTCAGCGATACGGAATACACCTGTACGATCTCCATTTCCTGCGCGTCGATCCTGGAACACATGGACCTGTGCGACAAGGAAAAAGTGGAGTTGGTACCGGAGAACGGATGGCTGCTAAAGCCCGTGGAGGTCACCTTCAAGCAGGGGCAGAGTGTTTTTGACGTACTCCAGCAGGTCTGCCGGGATAACAAAATTCATATGGAATTTTCCCTGACGCCGATCTATAACTCTGCCTATATCGAGGGTATTGGAAACCTTTATGAGTTTGACTGCGGCGAGGTGTCCGGCTGGACGTACAAGGTCAACGACTGGTTTCCGAACTACGGATGCAGCCGCTATCAGCTTCAAAACGGCGACGTTGTGGAATGGGAATATACTTGCGAACTGGGCAAGGACATCGGCGGCGGCTATGCGACAGGCGGTGACGCATGAGAAACAGAGACACCTTTTCAGGCTACCATCCGACGATCAATTTTTTATACTACGCGCTCGTTCTTCTCTTTTCGATGTGCCTGATGCACCCGGTCTATCTGGCAATTTCTCTGACCGGTGCGCTGGCGTATGACATCTATCTCAAGGGCAGAAAAGCGGTGCGCTTTGCCGTCATGGGACTGCTTCCCATGGCGGCCGTTGCCGCGCTCGTCAACCCGGCGTTCAATCACGAAGGTCAAACGATTTTGACCTATCTGCCCTCCGGCAATCCGCTGACGCTCGAATCCATGTTCTACGGTGTGGCCGCGGCGGTCATGCTGGCAAGCGTTGTTCTCTGGTTTTCCAGCTACAACGAGGTCATGACCTCGGACAAGTTTGTCTATCTATTCGGGCGCGTCATCCCGGCGCTGTCGCTCGTTCTCTCCATGGCGCTGCGCTTTATCCCGAAGTTCAAGGCGCAGATGCAGGTCGTTTCCGAGGCGCAGGCGTGCATCGGGCGCGACACGAAAAACGGCAGCGTGTTCCAAAGAGTCGGGAACGCCGTCAAAATCTTCTCCATCATGGTCACATGGAGCTTAGAGAACGCGATTGAAACCGCAGATTCCATGCGTTCGCGCGGCTACGGATTGCCCGGACGCACGGCGTTCTCGATTTATCGTTTCGATGAGCGTGATAAAGCCGCGCTTGCGTGGCTGATCTTCTGCGGCACGTATCTCGTTTCCGGCTGGATGGCAGGCGGCACGTATTTCCGCTACTATCCGACCGTGAAAAGCGTTGTGCTTACCCCCATGACCGTGAGCTTCATGTGTGTTTATCTCGCACTGGTGCTGACGCCGGTGATTCTTGATCGGAAGGAGGACAGACAGTGGAACTCTTTACAATCAACCATCTGAGTTTTGCATACCCGGAGCAGGAAAAACAGGCAATCTCTGACCTCACACTGTCTGTCCGACCGGGGGAGTTTCTGGTGCTCTGCGGCCCCTCCGGGTGCGGCAAAAGTACGCTGCTGCGGCAGCTCAAAACCGTTCTCGCGCCGCATGGCCGCAGAAGCGGCGAGATCCTGTTCGATGGCAGAAATCTTGATTCCCTAGACCAACGCGAACAGGCCGAGAAGATTGGCTTTGTGCAGCAAAGTCCGGAGAATCAGATCGCGACCGACAAGGTCTGGCACGAGCTGGCGTTCGGGCTGGAATCCCTCGGCTACGATACGCCGACGATTCGCCGCAGAGTTGCGGAAATGGCATCGTTTTTCGGGATTCAGGAATGGTTTTATAAGCCGGTCACAGAGCTGTCCGGCGGGCAAAAGCAGCTCTTGAATCTCGCTTCCGTCATGGTGCTTCAACCGAAAGTTTTAATTCTGGACGAGCCGACGAGCCAGCTCGACCCCATTGCCGCGTCGGATTTTCTTGCGACGCTTGGCAAGATCAACCGCGAATTGGGAACGACCATCCTCCTGACCGAACACCGTCTGGAAGAAGCGTTTGGCTTTGCGTCGCGCGTGGCCGTCATGGACGGCGGCAAGCTCCTTTGCACCGGAACGCCCGCCGAAGTGGGCGCGGAGCTGAAAAGCAGTGGGAACGCAATGTTCCTCGCCATGCCCGCCGCCATGCGCATTTGGGCGGCGACGGATTCCAAGGCGGCCTGCCCGGTCTCCGTCTGCGACGGCCGAAACTGGCTGCTCGACTATGCAAAAACGCATGAATTGCAGCCTATCCCAGAAGAAAATAAAAACGCACCGGACACGGAAACCGTTGTCTCGGCGCAGGAACTCTGGTTCAAGTATGACAAAGACTTGCCCGATGTGGTCAAAGGTCTATCCTTGGAACTGCACAAGGGCGAATTTCTGGCGTTGCTCGGCGGCAACGGAACGGGTAAAACAACGTCTATGAAGCTCCTCGCCGGACTAAAAAAGGCGTATCGCGGGGAGCTGACCATCACGGGAAGCGTCGGGATGCTGCCGCAGAATCCGCAGGCGCTCTTTGTGAAATCCTCAGTGCGCGCGGATTTATTGGAGATTTTACCAAAATCCGAACGCAAATCTGAGCGCCTTGCACAAGTCGTCTCCCTCTGCAAGCTGGCAGAGCTGCTGGACCGTCACCCCTATGATCTTTCCGGCGGCGAACAGCAGCGCGCGGCGTTGGCAAAAATCCTGCTTCTGAACCCGGACGTTCTGCTCCTTGACGAACCGACAAAGGGACTGGATGCGGAGTTCAAGCAGGTTTTCGGGCAGATTTTGCGGACGCTGCAAGCATCCGGTGTGGCGATTTTGATGGTCAGCCACGACATTGAGTTCTGCGCGAAGTACGCCGACCGCTGCGCCCTGTTCTTTGACGGAAATATCGTCACAGAATCTACCCCAAAAACGTTCTTTTCCGGCAACAGCTTCTACACGACGGCTGCGAACCGCATTGCGCGCGACGTACTGCCAGATGCGGTCACGCCGGAGGACGTCATTGCTGCCTGCGGCGGTGCAGTCGAACCGGAACCACCCTTACCGGAATACCAGCGCATCCCGCCCGCGCCGGAGAAAGCGACGCGGACGGTGAAAAAGCTCCCGGTCTGGCGGAAGCTTCTTGCCGCCGTGTCCGGTGCCGCTTCGCTGGCGCTGATCGTGCAAGCCATCGGCGTGACGGATTTGACAAAGCTCATTGACGCGAACGGCATGACGGCGCTGGCAGGCAGGCAGCTCAAGCTCTACGGCATTTTGCTTGCTGCACTTCTTGTGTTTGCACTGTCCATTGGCCGGAAAGCCGACCGCCCGGATTACCTGATTCAAACGCCCGTGGAAAAGCGCAAGCTGAAAAAGCGCACCGTGACTGCCACGCTGCTCATTCTGCTGCTCATTCCGCTGACGCTGTTTGTTGGTGTATATTATTTCGCGGGGCGGAAATACTACTTTATTTCGCTGCTGATTCTTCTCGAATGTATGCTGCCGTTCTTCCTGATTTTCGAGGGGCGCAAGCCGCAGGCGCGGGAGCTGGTGCTCATTGCCGTGCTCGTTGCGCTGAATGTGGCAGGGCGCGCTGCGTTCTTCATGCTGCCGGAATTTAAGCCGGTCGTTGCGATGACGATTCTCGCAGGCGTGGCTTTTGGCGGCGAAACGGGATTCTTGGTTGGCGCGATGACCATGCTGGTGTCCAATATGCTCTTTTCCCAGGGGCCGTGGACGCCGTGGCAGATGTTTGCCATGGGCATCATCGGCTGGCTGGCAGGTGTCTTGTACCGCAAAGGTGTTCTGCGGCGCGGGCGGCTGAGCCTTTGTATCTTCGGCGTGATCGCGTCCACGATCATCTACGGCGGCATTATGAATCCCGCGTCTGCCCTCATGTGGGCGCACACGATCAACTGGAAAATTATTCTTAGCTATTACATTACCGGCCTTCCGGTCGATCTGGTGCGAGCTGTTGCCACATTCATCTTCCTGTGGCTTGGCGCGGAGCCGATGCTGGAGAAGCTTGACCGTATCAAAGTTAAATACGGATTGGCGTGCTGATAAATTTAAGAATTTATAGTATTAGTCTAAGCGATATGCCAAAAAAACCATAATAAATTTCACCGCTCATATTCGTAAAAACCTCTTTTCCTTTTATAATTGCAGGCGGCACAGAATCATTCTGTGCCGCCCGGTTTATGTGTGCTCAGCCTGCGAGCAGTGCCTCAAATTCTTCCTCTGTCAAGGTTGGAACGCCGAGCTGCTGCGCTTTTGTCAGCTTGCTCCCGGCCTTTTCACCGACGATCAGGTAGTTCGTCTTTTTCGTCACAGAGGACACCGGAATTGCGCCGATCTGCAAGAGCTTGTTCTGAATACCGTCGCGCGTATAATGCTCCAGCTTTCCGGTCGCCACAACGATCTTGCCGTATAACGGGGATTCTTTCGTAATACTCATAGGTGTTGTCTCCTTTATAAAATGAATTTTCTCCAACAGCGGACGCCAGAGCTTTGCTTCTTCTGCGTCTGCGTACCATGTGTAAAGGTTCTCCTGCATCACAGCGCCGAAATCTGGCAGCTGTGTGAAATCAAAGCCCTTCTGAATGGCAGTTTCAAACGCCTCCCATGAACCGCCGAAGCAGCGGTCAAGTTCGCGCCCGGCATGGCGGCCAACAGTCGGAATACCGAGCCCGGCAATGAGCTTTGCCAGTGTGCAGCTTCGGCTTTTCTCAATAGCCGCTTGCAGCCGCTCGAAAGACTTTTCACCGAAGCCATCGGTTTGAATGATCGCGTCACGGTGCTGTTCCAGATCGTACAAATCTGCAAAAGTATGAATCCAGCCATGCCCGATCAGCTTTTCCAGCGTCGTCTCTGACAGGCCCTCAATATTCATCCGGCTTTTATCGCAGAAATGAACAAACTTCTGTACCAGCCTTGCGGTGCAGCTTCGATTTCTGCAAAAGAGCTGATGCGTTCCGCCGGTCGTTTCGCCAACCTCCAGCGCCGCGCCGCAGCAGGGGCAGGACATGGGAAGTCGGTATGTGCCGCTCTTTGTCAAATTGCACGCAATCTGCGGAATAATCATATTGGCACGATATATCCGGATCGTATCGCCGGACCCCAACTGAAGGGCGTGGAAATTGTCCAGATTGTGCAGATAGGCGCGGCCAACTGTCGCGCCGTCTATGCTGACAGGATCGAAACGCGCAGTCAGGCTGACCATTCCGGTGCGCGTCGTTGCAAGCTCAATGCTGCGGAATGTGGTCTCATACAGTTCATCTGCCCATTTGAGCGCGATCAGGCGATTTTCATGGTGCCCGGTAGCACCAAGGCTCCTGCCATATGCAAGGTCGTCATATTCCATGATAAGGCCGTCAACGGGATAGGCAAACCTGGTCGGCTGCATGCTGAGAATCGCACGTTCAATATCACGGGCGCTGCATGAGAAAGGCAGATACAGATATGGGACCACACTGAAGCCGCAGTACGCCAAAAGCTTCTGCTGCGCGTGCTTGCTGCCGGATTCCAAGCTGTCGCTGACCAGATCGAATGCCCAAAATTCCAGCATCCGCTTCTGCGCTTCCGAAGCGTCCAGCTTTCGCACGCTCCCGGCTGCCAGATTTCGAGGGTGGCTGTAGGCATCATCCAAGTCCGCATTGATGGTGTCAAAGTTCTTCCATGAAATAACGCCCTCTCCGCGAACCTCAAATGCCTCTGAAATGGGAATGGTCAGCGGCACATTTAGAAAGGTCTTTACCGTGTGGGTCACGTCTTCCCCGATGATCCCGTCGCGGCCGCGTGTAATGGCCTGCGTGAGATGCCCGTTTTCATATCGGAGGACAAGCGTAAGGCCGTCCATCTTCCATGAAAGCAGCACATCCCGGCTGGACGCGAATCGGATCAGATCATCGACAGATTTTGTTTTCGCAGCAGAAAGCATGGGCTTTGTGTGCCGAACCTCCATAAGTGTTTCAAGCGTTTCGCCGGCGACATGCTGTGTGGGCGAGTTGGACAGGATTACACCGCTTTCCTCCTCCAGCGCGACCAGATCGTCCATAAGGCGGTCATATTCCAGATCGCTCATAATCGGCGCGTCATGCTTATAGTAGGCGGTGTCTGCTTGCCGGATCTGCTGGATCAACTGCTGCATTTGTTCATAGATCGGTTCGTTCATTCGTTATGTTTCACTCCTATCATCATTATGCTGCGTCCTTTTTTGCATCGTGGACGGCCGTAATCAGATCTCGCATACAGTCAAAGAATTTCTGCGAGCATTGGCTCTTTCTCGCGCGGTAGTAGGTAACGGAGCCGCAGAAGTCCTCCTGCACATTTGCGGTTGCCAGCCGCTCCTTGATCCAGCCCTGTGTGCGGATGGGTACATTGATGTGATACTCGCGCATCAGGTACAAAATCAGCGAAGTCTCGACAAGCGTTCCGTCGTCCTTATAGTAACGAATCGGCTCGTTTCGCAGCGTTCCGCCGGAGCGGATGGTTTGCAGCGCGGCGGCAACGATCGTTTCCTTTTCTGCGTTGACCGCTTGCCGGAGCGCATGTTCCTGCTCGGCGATCTGCGCCTGCCGGATCGCATCCTCCTTCTGCTCACGCTCCAGATAGATTTTGGCAAGCTGTATACATTGGTCAATCTCACCTGCCATCAATGCGCCGACATAATCCGGGAAGGTCTTGCCGCCGTTTTCCTTGCTGGCGGTATACCGCATAAGATGTGCATTGAGCATACCGTGGATATACTCTGCCCGCCGGGACGATTCTTTTCCAAGGCGGGTAATCGCTGCTTCCTCGGCTGCGATAGCTTCTCCGACGGTCATGCCCTGAAGGTGCGCGAAATAAGCCTTTCGATTCTCCTCACCGCCATACAGCTCCTGCATGGCAGGCAGATACCCGCAGCACTCCGTCAGACGATATTCCGTCATGCCAAGCGGTGCGAGGTATCCGCGTACCTCAACGTATAGCAGGTAGCGGTCAGTCTCATTTCTCGGATAGGCCGTATCCGGCTGACCAGCCTGCGTCCAAATATGGTACTGGTACTCGTCATTGGACACATCAAAGCTGCGGACAGCGCGGATTTTGTGGCCATTGCGGTTAAACATACCGTTATAAAACAGCGGCAGCATCAGTTTTGCTTCAGACATCTTGTGATCCTCCATTTGTGATACTGTATTCCGGCATGGCGATATCTGCATCGATCACCATCAGATATTCCTCGGTGAGATGCTCGTAGCGCCAGCTTGCGTGTAAAAATTCTGTAAAAGTGCACGGGAAAACTCCATGCTGAATGAGCGCGTCCGGTCGGAATCATCCGGGATCAGATCAGGAAAGTCCGCAGTGGTTGCGGAAAGCGCATCCAGCAGACTGTAAAGCTCCGGAATGCAGAATCTTCCGGTTTTTAACGCGATGCACCAGTAGTCGTAGTCTTCTACCATGTGGCACAGCTGAATCGGACGCTGCAGCAGCGTTGTCAAGTGCTTCGAAAGAATGGATGTGCAATCGTCCCAGCGCAGGAGAATTGCGCCGGTGATTCTGGATCGATTCATGTATAACCTCCATTTTGGGCCAACTGCTCCCACAGAAATGCAAGCAGCTGGCGTTGATTGTGTTCAAACTGCTCCTGAAAGGGCTTGCTCAGGTCATAATTCCAGTAGCGGTAAAACAGAAACTGGAACAGCAAATGCTCGATCTGCGCAGGTGTCATTTGCCGGAGCAGCTTGCCATACTGCCGAATCGCTGCGTAATCGGCTTTCACAAAGCGGCGGACATCCTTGGGAAAATTCTCATAGAACCAGTCGCTGACCCGGACGCGGCCTTTGCCGAAGTGACCGGGGTAATCCGTGCAGAGAAAATACTCAAAGTCCTTGCCTCGCTGCCCTGCATCCACAGTGAATGGATACAGCCGGCAGGCGCGCGGCCGGTGCGCATAAACACTGCAATGGTTCCCGTTCAGGAAAATGCAGTGCTGATCTTTGCCTGCGGTATTCAGCAGAAAAATCGGGAAATACGGTTCCAGCGGCATGGGGTGTGCGTACTGCGCACAGATATCCTCTGACCTGACGGATTGCCCCTCGCTTTGAAAATGAAGCGCAAGCTGATAAACATCGTATGGCTCCAGCATGACCTTGTTTTCTACATGGCGGCAGCAGGCGCTGCATTGCTGGCACTGGAACGCGATCTTTTGATTCCCGGAAACCGGGATAATCTGTTCGTTCATAAAACCTCCTATGGAAAAACCGCAGCCACAAAAACTGTGGCTGCGGTCGGCGGGTCCGGCGGCGGTCAGACGGGAGATCACCGCCGGGGGTTCATTCATGCAGCGATGGCCATCAGAATTGATGCCGCAACTGCCGCTTGAAGCGGAGAAAACTTCACATGGTAGTGGGTATTCAGCGTTTCAAACTTTGCTTCCTGTTCGTTTTGCACCTGGATGGACGTGACCAGAGAGGTCAGAATGAACTGCCCTTCGTGGTCGATGAGCGCGCTGCTGCCGACTCTCAGCGGCCGGAGCAGACGCCCGTGGAGCATCCTTGTGTGCTGATCCTTCATTTTGTCGCCTCCTTCCCATCTCCGCGGAACCGCAGATAGGCGGAATACAGACTCTTGAGCATCCGGCGTACACGCCGCGGGTCGAACTTGTACCGCGCGGCGATCTCCGCAATGCTGCACCCATGCAGACGCAGCAGCGCAAACGCAGCCTGCTGCGGCGTTCCGCATTTTTGCAGCTCCGAGAAGAAATATGCTTCCGAAAGCTCCGCGTCACAAACGTTCTCCCTGCGGCCGCAAAGCGCACAGTAGGCTTCCTCCGCTTGTCTGCGCCTGCTCTCTCCGCGCTTCCATGACACGATGCTCTGCTGCATCGCACGGTAAGCGACGGTGGAGAACGAAAAGCGGCGCAGATGGGCGTGGGAGCAATAGCGCTCCACAGCGCGCAGATAGCCCATGACGGCGAGATCGTAATATTCGCCAGGATCATACCGCTGCTCCTGCAAAAACGCATAGACCAGCTTGTGATTCTTTTCGGCAAATCGCATCTGCCATTTGCTTAGCGGAGCAAGCTTTGTTGATTGCTTTTGTTTAGAGTGGCAGCTCGTCGCGTTCGCCGTCAATGACGCCCGGATAGGAAAAGTGGTCGCCGTTGTCGGCAAGCTCCAAGGGAGCCGTGCCGGTGAGTGATTCCACATCGGACTTGTAGTTCTCCACACGCTGTGCCAGAAGCGATTTGACCTGCTCTTTGAAATTTGCTGCATAGCTTTTAACGGCCGCAAGACCTTCTCCCTCAAGATCCCGTACCTTTCGGAACGTGGCGACACTGTAGGTATAGCCACCACTTTCCGCGCGCTTCAGACCGATCTCCACGATGGCGGAATAGCTGGGACGCCGGCGGGCGACAAAGGCGAGGTTCATGAAATCATTGAACGGGCGCAGGCTTGTGGGCGGCAGGGAGAGCTGCAGCGGAAGATACTCGCCGCTGCGCAGCAGATAGACCTGCCGCATATTTTTGCAGGCTTTGCCGCTGCCGTTTGCCGTACTGCCGAATTGGTTGAATGCACACGCCGCCCGGTTCACCGTAGCCCTGCTTGCCGTCGAAGGACTGGCAGAATGGCGGCACGTTGTCGTCGTACTCGCTGCCCTCTGGCCAGTAGGCGTTGGCGAGATGATGATAGAGAATCACGCCGACGAGCTTGCGCTCATAGTCGGGGTTGTCCGGGTCGTCGCTGCGGATCTCAAACTGCAAGTTTCCACCGCCCGGGATCTTGACCCGCTGCATGGTCAGCTGCAGGCCGTCCATATCGTCGGCAAGATCCTCGCTCGAAAAATCGCTGTCCAGCGCCGTGGGAAGCATAAAATCCTGATATGCATCAGCTGCGTTGTTGTTCTGAAAACTCATAAAAATTCTCCTTTTCAAATTTAACTGTCTGCCGTTATGCGGCAAGTTTTGTGACCTGTGTCTGATTGATCTTTTGCAGCAGCAGCGGCGACATCGTCATCACGCTGTAGCCGATCTCCTCCAGTTTCGTTGCGCGGTCATAGCTTTCAACATCCTGACTGAACCGCGTAACGGCGTTTGCAAGACCGTAGAGGGTAAAATCTCCGTCCTCGATCAGATGCTGCAAAACGCCTTTGCCTTCCTCCTCTAAGATACCGAAGCTGGAACCGGCGAGCTTGACAAGACCGGGTAGGTCCTGCGTGTTGAGCTGCGCCTGCTTGCTTTCCCGCATCCGATCCAGCACCGTAGAGAATCTGGCTTCATCAACGGCAGCGCGCACCGTGTCCTGAATTTTCAGGACAAACGCGCGATCCTCTGCATCCAGCGTCTGCTGGGAATAGAGGGCGAAGTTTACATCCGTGGTGTTCACGCGGCCGATGTGCGCCCGGCGGGTGCCGGCTTCGTTCACGACCATGCCGTTGGAGCATAGAGAGCTTCATACTCGCTGCCACCGCGCCCCTCCGCGACCAGCCCGCGTGTGACAAGGCGGTCGATGCAGTCGTCCAGTGTCCGGCGGGACGTAAACGACAGCCCGCGCGTCAGCTTCAGATAGGCTTCCGCGATCTGGCTGCGTGACAGGATCCGCCATGCGAGACTGCTCCAGACGGTCATTTCCTGTACGTCGAGCATATATTCCTTCCGGCCAACGATGACGACGGGATATTTCTTGCCGTCCAGTGTGCGATGACATTTGAAATGCCCAACGGCTGCGTATTTCGTGTATTCCATAACAGTACCTCCAATGTGCTTTTGTTTTTCTTTTACGGGCGCCAGCTTACAATTTCAACAGGCGATGTCGAAAGCGTCCAGAAAATCCGGGTCGCTGCGGAGCTTCTTTGCCGCGCGGGAGATCCATGCGCCGACATTATTGGAACTGGTGTGATAGAGAACCGCAATGTCCTTGCAGTCAAAGCCCTTCGTTTTGAGGACGAGCGCGTCAACGCCGAGCTTTGCAACACCACGATAATGCTTCTTGCAGGAGGTAAGCACTGCGCCGGTGTCCACACCGGAAAAATGCGCATGGTCTGTGCAAAACGGCGTTGGGAGACCTGCGTCCGGGTCATCCAAGGACTGCTCTGAGATGTATTTGCGCCAGCTTGTCTGCTTGCGGCAGCAGTCGATCAGATGGTTGCGGATGACCGTGATGGCATAGGTCTTGAACGATGTGCCGCCATGGTAGCTTGCCGCTGCATGGCAGAGCGCAACGCACCCCTCCTGAAAGAGATCGTCATATTCCATACGGCAGTTGCTTTTTGGAATAAGATTTGCAATCGTCCAGTGGACAAATTCCAAGCTGTTTTCTATGAGCAGTTGCTGTTCAGCGGTCAACACGATGCTGCTTCGATCCATTTTGTTTCACCTTCCTTTGTGCGTTCAAAAAATCCTTGCAAAGCAATATAACTTGGTCACAGCGATACTCCGAGAAGTTGGCAATATGTGTGTCCGCTTCCGGGATGCCGAGCCGGACGCACAGCCATGCGTAAGCATCCTGTTTGCGCATGAAGCCTTTTTCCCAAAGCTGATTGAAGGTCCGATGTGCCTGCATCCGCTTCTGCCGGAGCTCTTTGTTGGCAAGAGTCCCCATTGGAAGTCCGGTCGCCTTGTGCGCCTGTACATAAGCGTCGCAGGCGGGATACCGGGAGCAGACGTACAGTTTCGCTGCACGGTCTTTTGTGTGGATGCCGTAGATGCTGCTGGCCGGGCGAAGCTGTGCCGGCGCGTGGCAGTATGGACAGGTAATGTGGGCTTTTTTCAAGCTGAGATCCTCCTATGTACTATTCAGAAGGAAGAAGAGAGAGTATCTGTAAACAGCAGCTTTCATCGTCTGACAGGCACCAGTTGAGGTACAGCGCATAAATGTCCTCAAAGGCGCTGCGGGAGAGCTGCCCGCGGCATTCCGTTGGGTCGATCCGCTGCGCGGTGAGACGTTCATATTCGGCAGCGGGGATCAAAACAGGCTTGCCGCCGGCATCTGCGCTCATCAGATAACCAGAACACGGCGAATGACATTTGCAGACGCCGCAGAAGATGAAACAGGCATTTCGCCAGTTTCCGCGGCAGGCGGTCAGAAATTCTGCAAGCTGTTGGATGGTTGTCCTCATAGGTTTGTCCTCCAAATCCTTCTATAACAATACGCACCGCAAAACGACAAAAAGACCACTTGAACCTGTGAATTTTCTGTAAATTATGAAAAAGCACCCGGTCAGCAGTGCTGATCGGGTGCAGATTTCAGCCGATGATCCAGAACGGCCCGCCGGAACCGGCGGCTTTGCTGGCTTCATTCAGAATGATGGACAGCTCCCAGCTCTGTTCGCTGCGCGTCCGGCTGGCTGGATCGGCAACGAGGATCTTTTCATCTTGGACGCCGCGCAGCACGATGAAATGCCCGGACGAGGTAAAATGCCCGGCGGACATGATGGCAACGATCAGCTTGCCGCTGGAAAGCGCGTCCGTGATCCGCTGCGGCTCCGATGCGGTGCAGCCGGAGACCGGCAGCCCCCACGCTTCGGCTGCCGCCGGGATGAGTGCATGATACGAACCGCTTCCGCTGCACCAGTAAGGGCAAGCAGGCATGGGAGGTTGCAATGATTGCAAAACGGCGTAAAACGCTGGTTGTGTGCAAAAAATGCCATGTTGCAATCCACAACCAGTGAGTAACTACTGACCGAACGATAACAGAGCCGGATACATTGAGAGATGTAAGTCCGGTTCCTGGAGAGGGTGGTGCAAACCTACCATAGTAATATGGCAAGGCGGTGCCTCCCTACTCCACTTCAACACTTCCGAAAACCGAGGGCGGGACGTTTCTCATGGGCTGAACTATCAGAAGCTCGGCAAGGAGCTTATGAGCCAGGACGAAATTGCCGTGATGGACGGCGGGAAATGTATCTTGCAGCTACGGGGCGTTCGCCCGTTCTTCTCCGACAAGTACGACATCACAAAACACCCCAACTACCGATACCTCTCCGACGCGGACCCGAAAAACGCCTTTGACATCGAGAAATTCCTCTCCACAAAGCTCAAGCTGAAGCCGGAGGAGGAATTTGAGGTCTTTGACGCGGGCGCGGCAGCAGGTTCAGAATCCGCCTGAACGGGCGGATTTTTATATATACATCAGACACCCATTCCGTAAAGGAGGACGCCGACAATGCAAGAGATACAGGCGAAACGCAAAGTCGGAGTAAAGCACAACCGAAAATTTGAAAGGAGAAGCCGGAATCGACAGCCGCACACAGCGGCCAGCTCATTCCGGCTTTGCGGTTTCCACTACAAAAACCAAAAAGAAACGATTCCGGCACATAAAATATGGATTTCTTCAATAGCGCAGTCGATGTGTTGCAGACCCTCGTCATTGCCCTCGGAGCCGGTCTTGGCATTTGGGGCGTGATCAACCTCTTGGAGGGCTAGGCAGCAGTCCTTTTTGCATAGACTGCTGCCCATAGTTTTTGATGATAAAGCCCTTTCGGGCGTTTTCATATTGGTTATCCTTCCGACATATTTGCAGCTCGCGCCCCTGCCGAATAGGGAATGCTGCGGACTAGGGGCGTATTGCCGGCTGTGTCTTGCGGAGGAATCCGAGGAAAACCTGCGGGCAAGGTACGCCATTATCCTGAAGCAGCGCGAGGAAGCCTATAAGCGTGTGGGGGAAGCAAAGGCAACCGCAAAATATATGGATGACAAGGCAGCGCAATACGCGGCGATCCTTGCCGATCCTGCCCCGGATGATACCAACCCGAAGAACTGGACGGCAGCAAATCGTCCGAAGCACAAAGCAGAGAAACTGTGATGGATACGCTGGATCGCACGTTTGTTTTCCTGCTTGATCCCTGCTCTCTCGTGTTCGGATCATGCACGCAGCCGCTGACGCGGCTCGCGGGGGGCGTTTTGTCTGCTGTGCCGGAAAATTGCGAGGTTCTCACCTCCCTGTAAAAACATTGGGGCTGCAGCGATTTTGTTTCGCTGCAGCCCCGTTATCCGGCATGGACAAACCTGGCCTGAGGGAAGCAGGCCTGTATGTTTATGCCTTTTCTGCGAGAGACTTTCTGTATTTTTCGCTTTCCCAGTTGGCGATGAAGCGCTTTGCCGCTTCTCCCATTGTGGACACGGTATAGCCGTTTTCGCGGATCGTATCCATGATGAACGTGACCGCCGTCAGCGTCTCCGCGACGACCTGTGCGTTTTTCTCCTTCATCCGCAGCAGGACTCTGCCGGTCCTGAACTCGACGGAGGCCTCGCCCTCTGCCAGCTCCGGCTTGTTTTCAAACAGCGTGCCGATCAGGAAGACCATCTGATCCGGGTACAGCGGAGACTCTATCAGCGTCCGGTAATCATACCGGCCGCTCTGCAGCGCCTCCGTCAGGGCCGGTGCGTCGACCTCGTAAAGTCCGTCTGCGATGGGCTTTACCGCGACCTTCGGGAAGGAATCTCCTGCCTTGCCGAACTGGGCGGCCAGCCGGCCGTTCGCGTCGGCGTTGATGCGGAGGCATTCGTCCGCGCTGTCGGAGTGGACGATGATCCCGTGGTTCTGCATCAGGATCACAGCCGGGACGCGGCCCGTCGCGTGCTCCACACGCGCAAGCTCACGGCGGATGGCGAACGTCAGATTTGCGCCGGGATCCGTATACGGCACCCAGCCCCAGCTGTAATCCGCACCGGCGAACGCCTTTTCCGCGATCTCGCGGCAGGCGGTCGAGCAGCAGGCGAAGTTCGCGTAGACGCTGTGCGTGTGGCAGACAAATTTGCGCAGGATCGAATGGAAGCCCGCCTCCACGGACGGACGCAGCGTGGGCAGGCCCTCGATCTGCTTCGTGTTTTCCCTGGCAAAGGCCGAGCCCTGCTTCTCCACGTCTGCAAGCTGCTCTGACTCATTGCCGTAGTAGAACCGGCGCAACGCCTCGTAGTCCAGCACCGCGTAGGCCGTCTCCGGCGTGATATCCGACAGGCAGTAGCCGGAGGCCTTGATGCCCATCAGTCCGCCTGCAAGCTTCGCGGACGTGTTGCCGCCGCCGCCCTGCACATAGTCGTTCCGTGCGCCCGCGCACTGCGACATACGGGAAAACGCCTCCAGATCCGCCGCATTCTCTTTGATAAAGGAATTCATATCGTACCTCCCTGTTATGGCTGCGGCCCGGCAAACTGCCGGGCCGCGCTGTGTTTCCTGCTTTTTCTCAGCCCATGGGCTGCGCGATGGTCGTCATGATCCCCAGCGCGCGCTGTCTGGCATCGGCGCGGGAATACTGCACGGCGACCGGCTGCGTCGATTCGACGACAGCGGCATACGGCGTATCCATCGGTACACCGGAGCCGTCCGCGGTTCTGGCCTCATCCATGCGGATGTGGACATTCCGGCGGGCCGGGCAGCGCTGCGGCGCAAGCTGCATGGGCTCGCGGTCTTCAAAATAGAGCGTGATGGTCAGCCCGGCGTCCTGATCGTTCGTGTTGAGCACACAGATGGCCTCGTGGCTCTTGATGGGACCCTCGATGCTTTCCGACGGATAGTACATATCCGAGATCAGCCAGCGGCTGTAAGTCGTTTCCTGCATAGTATCTCCTTATTTCGATTTGCTGTTGGCTTTTTTACGGAGCACATCGACAATGACGGCGATGACAATGATGCTGCCGGTGACCATACGCTGCGGACCGGTCGGGATCAGCAGCAGGTTCATGCCGTTGGCAATGACACCGATGAGCATCGTGCCGATGACCGTGCCGATCAGGCTGCCCTCGCCGCCGCTCATGGACGTACCGCCGATGACGACAGCCGCGATCGCGTTCATTTCATAGCCCTCGGCGTTCGTCGGGACTGCCGAGTCCAGACGGGACGTCAGCAGCAGCGCCGCGATGCCGCAGCAGAAGCCGGAGAACGTGTACACGATCAGCTTGATGGCCTTGACGTTGATGCCGGAGAGTCTGGCGCACGACTCGTTGCCGCCGACTGCGTAGACATACCGGCCGATGCGGGTGAAATGCAGCACATAGTAGGCCAGGACAAACAGCGCGATCATGATCAGCAGCGCAACGAGCGGAATGCCGCGGACGCGCCCGGAGATCGCGAGGAAGCCTGCGGGCAGCGTATAGATCGGCTGACCGGCTGTGACCGTGTAGGACATACCGCGTGCAAGCTCCATCATGCCGAGCGTCACGATAAACGGCGGCAGGTCAAGCCCGGAGATCAGCACGCCGTTGATGAGGCCGAGCAGGCTGGCGCTCAGGACCGCGATGATAATGGCCGGAGCGACGGGGATGTTCCAGTTCTTCATCATGATGGCGACAAACATACCGGTCAGCGCGGTGATCGAGCCGACGGACAGGTCAATGCCGCCGATCAGGATGACGAAGGTCATGCCGATGGCAATGGTGAAGTTGATGGAGATCTGCTGCAGGATATTCAGCAGGTTGGTCTGCTTCAAAAAGGCCGGGGATGCGATAGCCATAATGACGCACAGAACCAGGAAGGCAAGCAAAATGCCGAGAATATTCAGAGATTTGATACTGCTTTTGAGAGAACGTTTCATCTTTATAGTGTCCTTTCCTGCATCAGACAGCGGCGCTGCCGCCCGTAGCCAGATACATCAGTGATTCCTGCGTGAACTGTCCCTTGCGCTCCTCGCCGGTGATGGCGCCGCGGCACATGACGACGATCCGGTCGCAGATGCCCATGAGCTCCGTCATTTCCGAGGAGATCACGATCACGCATTTGCCTGCTGCGGCGATCTCGTTAATAATATTGTATACCTCGACCTTCGCGCCGATGTCGATGCCGCGCGTCGGCTCGTCGAGGAACAGGACCTTCGCGTCCGACATCAGCCACTTGGCCAGAACGATCTTCTGCTGGTTGCCGCCGGAAAGATTGACGACCTTCTGCCGCAGGGACGGCGTTTTGATATGCATCTTTTCCACGTAGTCCTGGCAGCTCTTCTGTTCCCTGCGGAGGTTCAGCTTTCCGCTGCGCACAAAGTCGCGCAGCGCGGCGATGGAGATATTTTCCTTGCAGTCGCGGCAGAGGATCAGGCCCTCTGTCTTGCGGTCCTCGGTGACAAAGCCGATGCCCGCGTTGATCGCGTCAAGCGGCTTGCGGATCACGGCCTCTTTGCCGTCAATGAACACACGGCCCGCATCCTTCGGGTCGATGCCGAAGATGGCCCGCGCCGTCTCCGTCCGGCCTGCGCCGACCAGACCGCAGATCCCGACAACCTCGCCCTTGCGGGCCTCGAAGCTGATGTTGTTCAGGATGCCCTCGCGGCTGATCCCCTCCACGCGGAAGCCGACCTCACCGATGGGACAGTCGCGCTTGGGGAACTGCTCCTTCAGATCGTGTCCGACCATGCCGCGGATGAGATCGTCGATGGTGATATCGCTGACGTTCACGGTCGTGATCGTCTTGCCGTCGCGCATGATGGTGGCGCGGTCCGCGATCTGCATCGTTTCTTCCAGACGGTGCGAGATATAAATGACAGCCACACCTTCGGACTTCAGCTTTGCGATGGTCTTGAAGAGCTTTGCGGTTTCTTTATCGGTCAAAGGCGCGGATGGCTCGTCCATGACGATGACCTTGGCCTGATGATTCAATGCCTTTGCGATCTCGACCATCTGCTGCTGCGCAATGCCGAGACTGCTGATCCTGCTTCTGACGTTGATATCCACCTCCAGCGAATCGATAATGGTCTGCGCGTCGCTGTAGACGCGCTTCCAGTCGATGCACGCGGGGTTTTTCATCGGAAGCGAGCTGAGGAAGATGTTTTCCGCAACGCTCAGCTGCGGAACAAGATTGAGCTCCTGATAGATGATGCTGACGCCAAGCTCCTGCGCCTGTCTCGGCGAGTTGATCTGGACGGGCTGGCCGTCGAAGATGATCTCGCCGGCATCCTTCTTATATGCGCCGGACAGAATTTTCATAAGCGTGGATTTCCCTGCGCCGTTTTCGCCCAGCAGCGCGTGGACCTCGCCGCGCTCAATGCTGAGGCTGACGTTGTCGAGCGCCAGAACGCCCGGGAACCGCTTTGAGATGTCCCGCATTTTCAGTATTTCAGACAATTGGCATTCTCCTATCACACGATGGCGGAAATTTCGATTCAGCGGGGATATGCAGCGCATATCCCCGCTGGAGTATCAGAGTGAGCGATGCGGATTATTCAAAGGTTGCCAGATACGCGTCGACATTGTCCTTGGTGATGACTTCCGTCTCGATCGTGAAGAACTTGTCAACAGTTTCGCCCTTGAGGATCTTGTCGATCATGTTGACGCACTCCTCGCCGGTCTTCAGACCGCCGATGGACAGCGTGCACATCAGGTCGCCGGACTTGACAGCTTCCGCCGCGTTGGGGTTGCCGTCGAAGGAGAAGACGAGCTGCTTACCGTTGGCCTGCTTGACAGCCTGCACAGCGCCGAGGCTCATTTCGTCGCAGAGGCCGAAGAAGGCATCGATGTCAACGGACTGCATCATGTTGGCAGCTGCATTCATGCCCTTTTCACGCTCCCAGTCGCCGCTCTGAGACGCGACAACATGGATGTTGGGGTACTTCTCGGCGACGCGGTCGGAGAAGCCGCCCATACGGGCCGTGGTGTGCTCGGAGGGCAGACCCTCGATGATGGCGACATTGGTTTCGGCGCCGTTCACGACCTCGGCCATGTAATCGGCGACCTTTGCGCCGCCCTCACGCTGGTCATAGGTGACATAGCAGTCGACCTTGCCGTCGGCCAGCTCGTCCTGAACGTTGAACATGACGACGGGGATCCCGGCCTCATTGGCCTTCTTGACAGCGGTGACGATGGCGTCGGTGTTGATGGCACAGATGATGATGCCGTCAACGCCGCGGGCGATCATGTCCTCAACCAGCTGGACCTGAGAAGCATAGTCGCTCTCGGAGTCGGGTGCGGAGACGAGCAGCTCATAGCCCAGAGCCTCTGCCTGCGGCTTCGCGCCGTTGATGCAGGATGCATAGTACGGAGAGATCATGGCAGGGGGAAGGAATGCGATGGTTTTCTTTTCAGTGGATTCCGTGTTAGTCTCCGCGTTGTCCGCGGGCGCCGTGGTGGAGTCTGTCTTGGCGGTGCCTGCACACGCGGCCATAAGGAAGACCATGCACAGCGCAAGCATCAATGCGAGAACCTTTTTCATTTGTTTTTCCTCCTGATTTTATTAAATGTACAGCCTCTGGCTGCTCATCACGGTGTGTTTTCGCCTCGGGGTGTTTTTATTCTAGCACGCCAAAACCCGTCGAAACTAGTAAAATGCGTTTTAAAGCTGGGCAATTCGTTTTTTATCACGTACAAAATCAAGCGCAAATTTTGTCTATATTGCCCAAATACTTACGCTGCTTTACTGGATCAGGCAGCGGGTCGTGCCGGTTGTCAGCAGCTCGTCGAACTGCTGCAGCAGCAGCTCCGGCGCCTTGATGTACGAATTGATCGTGTCTCCGCCACGATGGTTCGTCAGCGTGATATTGTCGAGCGTGAGCAGCTTGTAGTCCTTCGGCAGCGGCTCCATCGGGAACACATCGACCGCCGCGCCCATGATCCAGTGCTCCCTCAGCGCGGTATACAGCGCCTCCATATCGACCAGCACGGCGCGCGCCGTATTGACGAGCACTGCGGTGGGCTTCATCTCGCGCAGCTCCTGCTCGCCGATGATCGGCGGGTCGCCCGCGCCGATGCGCCCGTGCAGGGTAACAAAATCGCTGCGGCGCAGAAGCTCCTCCTTGCTGACCGGCTCGCAGCC